>Ga0265327_10000267_pt1 | contig 103094 bp, 101 predicted proteins | sample 41621metaG_FD_202089 | JGI IMG/M metagenome (GOLD analysis project Ga0265327, IMG submission 202089) | Rhizosphere microbial communities from Carex aquatilis grown in University of Washington, Seatle, WA, United States - 4-16-21 metaG | ecosystem: Host-associated > Plants > Roots >...
TCGCCGGGCCGCCCCAAGGCGGACCGCGCCCCCCCCTCGGGGGGTGGAGTTACACGCGCGCAGCGCGAGAAAAGCCGGGGGGCAGTCATTTCTCGCCGGGCCGCCCCAAGGCGGACCGCGCCCCCCCCTCGGGGGGTGGAGTTACACGCGCGCAGCGCGAGAAAAGCCGGGGGGCAGTCATTTCTCGCCGGGCCGCCCCAAGGCGGACCGCGCCCCCCCTCGGGGGGTGGAGTTACACGCGCGCAGCGCGAGAAAAGCCGGGGGGCCACTATTTCTCGGCGAAGGCGCGCTCGACGACGAAGTCGCCGGGCGTGGAGGTGTTGCCTTCCTTGAAGCCGCGCGCCTCGAGGATGTGCTTCAGGTCGACCAGCAGCCCCGGGCTGCCGCACAGCATGACCCGGTCTTCGGCGGCGTTGAGCGGCGGCAGGCCCAGGTCGTCGGTGAGCTTGTTGCTCTCGATCAGCTCGGTGATCCGGCCCATGTTGCGGAATTCCTCGCGGGTCACGGTCGGGTAGTAGAGCAGTTGCTTCTCGATCATCTCGCCGAGGATCTCGTGCTTGGGCAAGTGGTCGGTGACCAGGTCGTGGTAGGCCAGTTCGTCGATCTGGCGCACGCCGTGCACCAGGATGACCTGCTCGAACTTCTCGTAGGTCTCGGGGTCGCGGATGATGCTCATGAACGGTGCCAGGCCGGTGCCGGTGCCGAACAGGTAGAGGCGCTTGCCCGGCAGCGTGTAGTCGATGAGCAGGGTGCCGGTGGGCTTGCGGCCCACGATGATGGTGTCGCCGACCTGGATGTGCTGCAGGCGCGAGGTGAGCGGGCCTTCTTCGACCTTGATGCTGAGGAACTCGAGGTGCTCCTCGTAGTTGGGGCTGACGATGCTGTAGGCCCGCAGCAGGGGCTTGTTGTTGACCTTCAGGCCGATCATCGTGAAATGGCCGTTCGAGAAGCGAAGGGCCGGATCGCGGGTGGTGGTGAAGGTGAACAGGCGGTCGGTCCAGTGGTGGACGCTGAGCACGCGTTCTTCGCTGAATGCACTCATAGGAATCGAAGGTTTTGGGGCTGAGGTGAACCCGCCTATTGTCGGTGACGCCGCAAAAACACCATTGCAAGCGCCGGGAGCGTTTGCTACATTGGTCTTTGATGTAGCGTTTACCACATGAAAGTTCAGTGAATGCTACACATTCGTCAGTTCCCGCACAAGCGCAGGTGCATTCGGGTTTGCGGCACAGATGTTGCACTCCCGTCGGCCTGCCTCACGAGATGCCCGCGATGACCGAACACACCAAGACTGACGGCCTGCCCGGCATGGACATGCCGGTGCTGCCCGAGCTTTCGGGCCGCGCGCCGCTGCGCAACGAGCGCATGGCCAGCGCCAAGGTCGAATGCAACGCCTGCCCGGTGCTGTGCCAGATCTCCGAGGGCCGCAGCGGCGCCTGCGACCGCTATGCCAACCGGGATGGCGCGCTGGTGCGGGTCGATCCGGTGGTGCTGCTGCGGCGCACGCTGGCAGCGGGCGATGCGCCGGCGCTGGTGCCATTCGCTCGCGGCGCCACGGGGGATGCGGCGTCCGGCGAAGCGCCCGTGCCCGACGCCGCGGCCGACCCTGACTGGCGCGGCGACCTGCTGCTGGCCGACGAGGTCTTCGTCACCGGCGTCGGCTCGTCCACCACCTACCCCGACTACAAGCCCGCGCCCTTCATCGTGGCCTCGAAGGCGCAGGGCGTCGATATGGTCACGGTCGTCACCGAGGGCATCTTCAGCTACTGCAGCTTCAAGGTGAAGATCGACACCGACCGCTTCCTGGGCGCCGAGCAGGCCAACGTGCGCTATCGCGGCGAGGTGGTCGGCCATGTCACCACCGCCGAATACGGCTCGCAGATGCTGTCGCTGGGCGGCGTGCACCACCTCACCGGCGGCAGCAAGAAGGAAGGCCGGATGACCTGCGAGCTGATGCAACTGCTCGGCAACAAGAAGCCGGTCGAATGCATCATCGACGGCGGCGCCAGCATGGTGATCCAGGCCGGCCGGCCGCCGATCGTCAATGGCGTCGAGGAGAAGCGCATGCGCGTGGGCTGCGGCTCGGCGGCCATCGGCATCTTCGCGCGCCAGCTCTTCGGCCTGGCCGACGAGGTGGTGGTGGTCGACGACCACATCACCGGCGTGCTCACCGAGCACCAGGCCGGCCGCTGCCTCGACATGCCGGGCTCCGGCATCCGGATGCGCGGGCGCAAGTCAACGCCCGGGCGCTATTTCCAGGTGGCCAATCCTGGCAACGGCTGGGGCGGCACCGACATCGACGACCCTCTGTCGATCATCGAGGGCTGGGAAGAAGGCGTCGCGCGGCCCGGACTGCGCCTGCTCATGACATCGACCACCGGCGAGCACGCACAGTGGTACGTGCTCGACGAGCAACTGCAGCCGGTGGAGCAGCCGATGCCTGTCGAGGTGCGGCGCGTGGTCGAGCGCATCGGCGAGAACTGCGAGCCCTCGATGTGCACCGTGCTCTTCCTGGGCGGTGCCGGCGGCAGCCTGCGCGCCGGCGTCAGCGAGAACCCGGTGCTGCTGACCCGCGCCATCAAGCAGGCGCTGGTCAACGTGACCTGCGGCGGCGCGCCGGCCTATGTGTGGCCCGGCGGCGGCATCACCGTCATGGTCGACGTGCTGCGCATGCCCGACGACAGCTTCGGCACGGTGCCGACGCCGGCCATCGTGGCGCCGATCGAATTCAGCATGCGGCTTGCCGACTACGCCGCGCTGGGCGGCCACCTGGAGCATGTGTTCCCGCTCGAGCAGGCGTTGGCCCGCGGCGCCTGGCAGGACGACGGTGCGCCGCTCGCGCGCCGCTGGCTGCCGATGGACACGGCCAACCCGTGGCCGCTCGGCCAGCCGCCGATGCTCGGCTAGCCGGCGCAATGCATGAAGAGGCCCGGGCCATGACCGCGATCCGCGCAGCGCTCGACCACAGCCGCTGGCACCTGCAGCACGGCCCGATCGACATCGTGGCCGAGGCGCAGGGCGACGCCGCGGCGGTCGCTGCGGCGCACGAATGCGCCTGGCGGCGCTTCGAGGGCCTGCTCGACGAACTGGTCGCGGAACTGCCGCTGCTGCGCCAGCCGGTGGGCGAGGGCTGCGCGCTGCGCGGCCCGGTCGCGCGGCGCATGTGGCTGGCCTGCGCACCGTTCCGCGCCGGCTTCATCACGCCGATGGCGGCGGTCGCGGGCGCGGTCGCGCAGGAGCTGATCGGCTTCTACCGGCAGCCCGGCATCGAGCGCGCCTGGATCAACAACGGCGGCGACATCGCGCTGCATCTGGCCGAGGGCAGTTGCGCTCGCATCGGGCTCTTCGCCGATCTGGCGCGCTTCGACCCGCGCGACGGCGGCCCCCTCGAGATCGACGGCCGCTTCGAGATCCATTCAGCGCAGCCGGTGCGTGGCATCGCCACCAGCGGCTGGCGCGGCCGCAGCTTCTCGCTCGGCATCGCCGACAGCGTGACGGTGCTGGCCGCCACTGCGGCCGAGGCCGATGCGGCGGCCACCGTGATCGCCAATGCGGTCAACGTCGAGGATGTCGGCATCGAGCGCCGCCCGGCCAGCGCGTGCAAGGACGACAGCGACCTGGGCGACCGGCTGGTGACGACCGGCGTGGCGCGGCTGGCAGCGGCGCAGGTGCGTCATGCACTGGATGCGGGCGCAGCCCGCGCGGCAGCGCTGCAGGCCCAGGGACTGGCCTGGGCCGCGGTGCTGACCTGCCAGGGTCAGCGGCGAGTGCTGCAGCCATTACAGTCGCGGGCTGCGCTCGCGCCGGCCACGACCGGGGGCGGCAGCGCCGCAGTTGCAGTGGGTTCAGTATTTGCTTAACGAAAAGCGAGCTACTTTTCATGATCGACATACGCCGCGTCTTCACCCAGGTCGAACACATCCACCACGAGTTCGGCCCGCGTGCGGCCACGCCGCTGGTGCGCGGCGCCGTCGCGGCAGTGCTCACCAATCCCTTCGCCGGCCGCTACGAGCCCGAGATCCTGCCGATGATGAAGTTGCTCGATCCGGTCGGCGTCGACATGGCGCATCGGCTGCGTGCGGCGATGGACGTGCCGGTCGAGCGCATCGCCACCTACGGCAAGGGCGCGATCGTCGGCGCGGCCGGCGAGCTGGAGCACGGCGCGCTGTGGCATGTGCCCGGCGGCTATGCAATGCGCGAGCTGCTGGGCTGGAAGGGCGACCGCGACGCCTACCGCCAGGGCAAGGCCGAACAGAAGACCGGACAGCCGGGCAACGGCCTGTCGATCGTGCCGTCGACCAAGAAGGTCGGGCCGCCGGGCGCCACGCTCGACGTCCCGCTCACCAACATCAACGCCAGCTACGTGCGCGGCCAGTTCGACGCCTTCGAGGTGCGGGTGCCGGGTGCGCCGGCGGCCGACGAGATCGTCTTCATCCTGGCGATGAGCACCGGCTACCGCGTGCATGATCGGGTCGGCGGCCTGCGCGCCGAAGACATATCCAAGTGGGACGGATTGAGATGAAACACCCCCCGAGCGGCATCGCCGCTCCCCCCTCTCTCGCCTTCGGCGGGAGGGGGGCGCACCCGACGGCCCGGCGAAGCCGGTTCCGTGGGTGCCCTGGAACGGGCCTGCTTCGCGGCCCTTGGATCATCGAGCGCGCGCTGATCGCCGTGGCGCGGCCCGGCGCCGGCTTGAGCGCTTTCTGGAGGCAACGAGGAAAGACATGACTGCCAATATTCGCAAGCTGATCGTGCAGGTCGACGAGACCCGCAAGGAAATGGGCCAGGTGGTCGAGCCGCCGACCCGCCGCGCTGTCGCGATCGCGGTGATCGACAACCCCTATGCCGGCCGCTACAGCGAATCGCTCGACGAGCTGATCGCGATCGGCGAGGAGCTCGGTGCGCTGCTCGGGCAGAAGGCCGTGGCCGCGCTCGGCATCGCGCCCGGCGAGGCGCAAAGCTACGGCAAGGCGGCGATCGTCGGCGAGTCCGGCGAGATCGAGCATGCCGCCGCCATCCTGCATCCCAAGCTCGGCGCGCCGCTGCGCGCGGCGGTCGAGAAGGGCGCGGCGCTGGTGCCTTCGAGCAAGAAGCGCGGCACGCTGGGCACCGCCATCGACGTGCCGCTGGGCCACAAGGATGCGGCCTTCGTGCGCAGCCATTTCGATGCGATCGAGGCCCGCGTGTCCGACGCCCCGCGCGCCAACGAGATCGTGGTGGCGGTCGCGGTGACCGACAGCGGCCGGCCGCTGCCCCGTGTCGGCGGCTTGCAGCACGCCGAAGCCCAGGGCAAAGATGGACTCAGGTGATACACCCCCCGAGCGGGCTGGCGAGGCCAGTTCCGCGGGTGCCCTGGAAGGGGCGGCCGGCTTCGCGGCTTTGGCTCGTCGAGCGCGCGTCGGTGACTGTCGCGCAGGCCTGGCAATGATTTCTTTCTTCTGTTGATCCCAAGGAGTTTTAGATGAATCCCATGCGTCTTGTCTTCAGCGCGACCGCGATCGCCTCGCTCGCCATCGCACTCGTCCCGGCCCATGCGCAGGGCGTGATCAAGATCGGCGAGATCAACAGCTACAAGGCGCAGCCCGCCTTCCTCGATCCCTACAAGAAGGGCATGGACCTGGCGGTCGAGGAGATCAACGCCAAGGGCGGCGTGCTCGGCAAGAAGATCGAGCTCATCACCCGCGACGACAACGCCAGCCCCGGCGATGCGGTGCGCATCGCCGAGGAGCTGATCGCGCGCGACAACATCGACGTGCTGACCGGCACCTTCCTGTCGAACACCGGCCTGGCGGTGGCCGACTTCGCGAAGCAGAAGAAGGTCTTCTTCCTGGGCGGCGAGCCGCTCACCGACAAGATGACCTGGCAGGGCGGCAATGCCTACACCTTCCGCCTGCGCCCGGGCACCTACATGCAGGCCGCGATGCTGGTGCCGGAGGCGGTCAAGCTCAACAAGAAGCGCTGGGCGCTGGTCTATCCCAACTACGAATACGGCACCTCGGCGGTGGCCGCCTTCAAGTCGCTGATGAAGGCCGCGCAGCCGGATGTCGAGTTCGTCGCCGAGCAGGCCACGCCGCTCGGCAAGCTGGATGCCGGCGCGGTGGTGCAGGCGCTGGCCGATGCCAAGCCGGATGCGATCTTCAACGTGCTGTTCGGCGCCGACCTGTCGAAGTTCGTGCGCGAGGGCAACACCCGCGGCCTGTTCAAGGACCGCGCGGTGGTCAGCGTGCTGACCGGCGAGCCGGAATACCTCGACCCGCTCAAGGAAGACACGCCCAACGGCTGGATCGTGACCGGCTACCCCTGGTACGGCATCCAGACGCCCGAGCACAAGGCCTTCTTCCTGGCATACCACGACAAGTACAAGGACTACCCGCGCCTCGGGTCGGTGGTGGGCTACAGCATGATCAAGTCGGTCGCCGCCGGCATCGCCAAGGCCAAGAGCACCGACAGCGCGAAGCTGGTCACTGCCTTCGAGGGCCTGCAGGTCGAGACGCCCTTCGGCAAGATCACCTACCGCCCCGAGGACCACCAGTCGACCATGGGCGCCTACGTCGGCAAGACCAAGAACGAGAACGGCAAGGGCGTGATGGTCGACTACAGCTACTTCGACGGCGCCAAGTTCCAGCCGCCGGCCGCCGAGGTCAAGAAGTCGCGCGCGGCGAACTGACGCCATTCGGACCGCGCCTCCCATGAGCCTCTCGTCGCTGCTGCTGCAGTTCCTCACCGGGCTGTCGTCGGCTTCCTCGCTGTTCCTCGTGGGCGCGGGCCTGTCGCTGATCTTCGGCGTCACCCGCATCGTCAACTTCGCGCACGGCTCCTTCTTCATGGTGGGCATCTATGTGGCCTACGCGCTGGTCGACCGGCTCGGCAGCGCGATGGGCTTCTGGCCCTCGCTGCTGCTGTCGGCGCTGGCGGTCGGGCTGCTCGGCGCGCTGATCGAGATGGTGCTGCTGCGGCGCATCTACCGGTCGCCCGAGCTGTTCCAGCTGCTCGCCACCTTCGCGCTGGTGCTGGTCATCAAGGACGCGATGCTGTATTTCTTCGGCCCCGACGAATTGCTGGGGCCGCGCGCGCCGGGGCTTTCGGGCGCGGTCGAGATCCTCGGGCGGCAGTTCCCGACCTATGACCTGTTCCTGATCGTCGTCGGCCCGGTGGTGCTCGGCCTCATGTGGCTGCTGCTCACGCGCACCCGCTTCGGCACGCTGGTGCGCGCCGCCACCCAGGACCGCGAGATGGTCAGCGCGCTGGGCATCAACCAGGCCTGGCTCTTCACCGCCGTGTTCGCGCTCGGCGCGATGCTGGCCGGACTCGGCGGCGCGCTGCAGCTGCCCCGCGAACCGGCGACGCTGGACCTCGACCTCAACACCATCGGCGCGGCCTTCGTGGTGGTGGTGGTCGGCGGCATGGGATCGATTCCCGGCGCCTTCGTCGCGGCGCTGCTGATCGCCGAGATCAAGGCGCTGTGCATCTGGCTCGGCGTGGTGGACATCCTCGGCATCAGCGTGTCTTTCTCGAAGCTCACGCTGGGGGTCGACTTCCTGGTGATGGCGGTGGTGCTGGTGTGGCGCCCGTGGGGCCTGTTCGGCCGGCCCCAGGCGCCCAGCCGCCATGTCGGCATGCAGGAAGAGCCCTTGCGCCGGCCGGGCCGCGCCTACCTCTTCGCGGCCGGCCTGTTCGGGCTGCTGCTGGTGGCGATGCCCTTCCTCACCGCTGGTTCTCCCTACACCACCGTGCTGATGATCGACCTGCTGGTCGCTGCGCTGTTCGCGACCAGTCTGCACTTCATCATGGGTCCGGCGGGCATGCACTCCTTCGGCCATGCGGCCTACTTCGGCCTCGGTGCCTACGGCGCCGCACTGCTGGTGCGGGCCAGCGGCATGCCGATGGAACTGGCGCTGCTGGTCGCGCCGGTCGTGGCCGCGATCGGCGCCTTCGTCTTCGGCTGGTTCGCGGTGCGCCTGTCGGGCGTTTACCTGGCGATGCTGACCCTGGCCTTCGCGCAGATCACCTGGGCCATCGTCTACCAGTGGGACGGCTTCACCGGCGGCAGCAATGGCCTGACCGGCGTCTGGCCTTCCGAATGGCTGGCCGACAAGCGGGCCTACTACTGGTTGAGCCTGCTGCTGGTCGGCTGCGCGATCCTGTGGCTGCGCCGGGTGCTGTTCTCGCCCTTCGGCTATGCGCTGCGGGCCGGCCGCGACTCGCCCCTGCGCGCCGATGCGATCGGCATCGACGTCAAGCGCATGCAATGGGTGGCCTTCATCATCGCCGGCAGCGCCGCCGGCCTGGCGGGTGCGCTCTATGCGTTCTCGAAGGGCAGCATCTCGCCGGAGACGCTCAGCGTGGACCGCTCGGTCGACGGCCTGGTGATGGTGATGCTGGGCGGCATCCAGACTTTGGCCGGGCCCATCGTCGGCGCCGTGACCTTCACCTGGCTGCACGACACGGTGGCGCGCAACACCGACTACTGGCGCGCCACGCTGGGCGGGATCATCCTGCTGCTGGTGCTGCTCTTTCCGCAGGGCATCGCGGGGGCCGCCAGGCAGCTGTTCGAGCGGCGCCAGCGGCCGGGCGCCGAGCCCGCCGCCGCGCTCGGGGAGATCAAGGCATGAGCCTGTTGAAAGTGCAGGACCTGGGCAAGTCCTTCGGCGGCGTGAAGGCAGTCGACGGCATCTCCTTCGAGCTCGCGGCCGGCGAATTGCTGGCCCTGATCGGCCCCAACGGCGCCGGCAAGTCCACCACCTTCAACATGGTCAACGGGCAGCTCCGGGCCGACCGCGGCTCGATCACGCTCGACGGCCACGAGCTGGTGGGACGCAAGCCCCGCGAGATCTGGCGCCTCGGCGTCGGCCGTACCTTCCAGATCGCCGAGACCTTCGCCTCGCTCACCGTGGTCGAGAACGTGCAGATGTCGCTGCTCTCGCACGACCACCTGCTCTTCGCCAGCTGGCGCCGAGCCGGCGACCACAAGCGCGAGGAGGCCCTGGCGCTGCTCGACCAGGTCGGCATGAAGGCGCAGGCCGACCGACCCTGCAGCGTGCTGGCCTATGGCGACGTGAAGCGCGTCGAGCTCGCCATCGCGATCGCCAATTCGCCCAAGCTGCTGCTGATGGACGAGCCCACCGCCGGCATGGCGCCGAAGGAGCGCAATGCGCTGATGGCGCTGACCAAGCAGCTGGTGATCGACCGCGGCATGGCGGTGCTGTTCACCGAGCACAGCATGGACGTGGTCTTCGCCTATGCCGACCGCATGATCGTGCTGGCGCGCGGACGCCTGATCGCCCAGGGCCGGCCCCTGGAGATCCGCGACGACCCGAAGGTGCAGGAGGTGTATTTCGGCAGCGGCAGCACCTTCGAGAAAAGGAAGAAGCCGTCGATGGCCGGGGAGGCCGCATCGTGAACGCATCGCTGCCGCAAGCCGCGACCACCGGCCAGCCGCAGCGCGAGCTGCTGCTCGAGGCCAAGGCGCTCTGCGCCTGGTATGGCGCCGCCCAGATCCTCTACGACGTCGACCTCGAGGTGCGGCGCGGCGAGGTGGTGGCGCTGATGGGCCGCAACGGCGCGGGCAAGTCGACCACCCTCAAGGCGCTGATCGGCATGCTGCCGAAGCGCCGCGGCGCGCTGCGCTTCCTGGGCCATGACATCTCGCGCAGCGAGTCGCATGTGGCGGCGCGGCTGGGCCTCGGCTTCGTGCCGGAGGACCGGCGCGTCTTCACCGACCTCAGCGTGATGGAGAACCTGGAGGTCGGCCGCCAGCCGGCGCGCCGCTGGCATGACGGCAGCGCGGCGCCGCTGTGGACGCCCGAGCGCCTGTTCAGGCTCTTTCCCAACCTGGGCGAGATGCCCGACCGGCCGGGCGGTCGCATGAGCGGCGGCGAGCAGCAGATGCTGACCGTGGCGCGCACGCTGATGGGCAATCCCTACCTGGTGCTGCTGGACGAGCCGTCGGAGGGCGTGGCGCCGGTGATCGTCGAGCAGATGGCGCAGATGATCCTGGAGCTGAAGGCCGAGGGCGTGAGCATCCTGCTGTCCGAGCAGAACATGCACTTCGCCGAGCTGGTGTCCGACCGCGCCTACGTGCTGGAGAAGGGCCAGATCCGCTACCAGGCGTCGATGGAAGAGCTGGCCGCCAACGACGAGGTGCGCCGCGCCTACCTGAGTGTCTGAATCGTCGTCATCAACCCGAGGAGTCACAAGCATGCATCGCAGAACCATCCTGAAATCCGCCGCTGCCTTCGGCCTGGTCAGCGGCCTGGGCGTCTCGCTGCCCCTGTTCGCGGCCGCCGCGCGCGTCAAGCCGGGCGCCGACTCGGCGCTGATCGTGGTCGACGTGCAGAACTGCTTCATCGATGGCGGTACGCTGCCGGTGAAGGGCGGCGCCGATGTGGTGCCGATCATCAACCAGCTGGCCGGCGCCTTCCAGAACATCGTCGTCACGCAGGACTGGCACACGCCGGGCCATGCCTCCTTCGCCAGCAGCTACGCCGGCAAGAAGCCCTTCGAGACCACCAAGCTCAAGTACGGCACCCAGGTGCTGTGGCCCGACCACTGCGTGCAGGGCACCGACGATGCGGCGCTCGACAAGGACCTCAAGCTTCCCACCGCGCAGATCATCATCCGCAAGGGCTTCCACAAGGACATGGACAGCTACTCGGCCTTCGAGGAAGCCGACCACAAGACCGCCACCGGCCTGGCCGGCTACCTGAAGGCGCGCGGCGTCAAGACAGTGTTCGTCACCGGCCTGGCGACCGATTTCTGCGTCGCCTGGACCGCGATGGATGCGCGCAAGGCCGGCTTCAACGTCTACGTGATCGAGGATGCGACCCGCGCCATCGACCTCAACGGCTCGCTGGCCGCGGCCTGGAAGCAGATGGCGGCCAAGGGCGTGAAGCGCATCCAGTCGGCAGACATCGTCCTCGCCTGATTCGCGGCGCCGAATGCCGGGCCTCGCGCTCAAGGTCAACGGACGCAGCGTCGCGCTGCAGGTCGCGGCCGAGGCATCGCTGCTGCACCTGCTGCGCAACGACCTGGGCCTCAACGGTCCGAAGTACGGCTGCGGACTGGGCCAGTGCGGTGCCTGCACCGTCTGGGTCGACGGGGTCGCGGCGCGGTCCTGCGTGATCCCGGCGCTGGGCGTTGAGGGGCGCGAGATCACCACGCTCGAAGGCCTGGGCACGCGCGCGCATTGGCATCCGGTGCAGCAGGCCTTCGAGGACGCGCAGGCCGCGCAGTGCGGCTACTGCCTCAACGGCATGGTGATGCAGGCCGCCGCGCTGCTGGCGCGCGAGCCGAATCCTGACGAGGCGCGCATCCGCGCCGAACTGTCGGGCAACCTGTGCCGCTGCGGCACCCACCTGCAGATCCTCGACGCGGTCCGGCGCGCGGCCGGCCTGATCGCGAAGGACGCCGCGGCGTGACGCGTCGCGCCGACCTGCCGCGCAGCCGCCGCGACTTCCTGCAGGCCGATGGCGTGCTGGTGGTACGGCGCGAGACGCCGGCCGCGCCCGCACCGGTGCCGGGCCAGCCGGCCCTGGTCGCCGGCGATCCGGCCGAAGGGCCCGAGATCCTGCTCGCGCTGTGGGACGACGGCAGCGTCAGCGCGCTCAACGGCCATGTCGACCTCGGCACCGGCCTGCAGACCGCGCTGGCGCAGATCGTCGCGGAAGAGCTCGATGTGCCGCTGGACCGGGTCCGCATGATGCTCGGTGACACCGCCCGGGCGCCGAACCAGGGCGCGACCATCGCCAGCGCCTCGATCCAGATCCATGCCGCGCCGCTGCGCCAGGCGGCGGCGCAGGCGCGCGATTGGCTGCTGGGCCAGGCTTCGGAGCGCTTCGGCGTGCAGCCTCAGCGGCTGCGCCTGAACGACGGCAAGGTCGAGGCCGACGGCGAGCCGATCCTCGGCATCGGCGAACTGGTGGCGGGCGCGCGGGTGCTGCTCGACCTGGATGCCGAGGCGCGCCTCAAGGATCCGGCGGACTACCGCATCGTCGGCACCTCGCAAGCGCGCGTCGACATCCCGGCCAAGCTGGCCGGCGAGCCGGTCTTCGTGCACGACATGCGCCTGCCCGGCATGCTGCACGGGCGCGTGCTGCGCCCGCCCTATGCGGGTGCCGACCATGGCGACTTCATCGGCAACAGCCTCGAATCGGTCGACGAATCCTCCATCGCGCACATACCCGGCATCCGCGCCGTGGTGGTGATCCGCGACTTCGTCGGCATCGTGGCCGAGCGCGAGGAGCATGCGGAGCAGGCCCTGCGCGAACTGCGGGTGCGCTGGAAGCCCTGGCCCGGCCTGCCTTCGCTGGACGATCTCGAAGGCGCGATCCGGGCCAACCCGGCCAGCCAGCGGCTGCTGGTCGACGAGGGCGAGGTCGACGCCGCGCTCTCGGCCGCTGCGCGGCCGATGCCGCGCACCTATGTCTGGCCCTACCAGATGCATGCCTCGATCGGACCATCCTGTGCGCTCGCCGAATGGCTGCCCGAGGGCGGCATTTCGGGCAGCGAGGCGTCGGGAGTCGACGCAGCCGCGGCGACCCGGCTGCGGGTCTGGGCCGGTTCGCAGAATCCGCATGTGCTGCGCGCCGACATCGCGAAGCTGGTCGGCCTGCCCGACCGCGCGATCGAGGTGGTGCGCATGGAGGCGGCCGGCTGCTACGGCCGCAATGGCGCCGACGACGTGGCGGCCGATGCGGCGCTGCTGGCCCGTGCCGCCGGCGCGCCGGTGCGGGTGCAGCTGACCCGCGAGCAGGAACACCTCTGGGAGCCCAAGGGCGCGGCCCAGCTGATGCAGGTGCGCGGCGGCCTCGACGCCGAGGGCGGTGTCGCGGCCTACGACTTCGAGACCTCGTACCCGTCGAACGGAGCGCCCACGCTGGCGCTGCTGCTGACGCGCACCATCGAGCCTGTGGCCCAGGCCTTCGAGATGGGCGACCGCACCGCGCGGCCGCCCTATGCCTATGCCAACCTGCGGGTCAAGGTCAACGACATGGCGCCGATCGTGCGCGCCTCCTGGCTGCGCGGGGTTTCGGCGCTGCCCAGTTCCTTCGCCCACGAGTCCTATGTCGACGAACTGGCGAGCGCCGCCGGCGTCGATCCGGTGGCCTTCCGCCTGCGCCACCTGCCGGATCCGCGAGCCGCCGAGCTGGTGCGCGCCACGGCCCTGAAGGCTGGCTGGCGCACGCGCACCGGCCCGCAGGAGGATGCGGACGGCGACCATCCGTCGCGGCCCGTCGATGCCCGCGTCGGCCCCGGCGGCGACATCCTGTTCGGCCAGGGCTTCGCCTATGCTCGCTACGTGCACAGCAAGTGGCCCGGTTTCGGCGCGGCCTGGTCGGCCTGGGTCGCGGATGTCGAGGTGAACCGCCGGACCGGCGAGGTGCATGTGCGGCGGGTGGTGGTCGGCCACGACGCCGGCCTGCTGGTCAACCCGGCCGGCGTCGAGCACCAGGTGCACGGCAACGTGATCCAGACCACCAGCCGAGCGCTGAAGGAGCAGGTGCGCTTCGCGCCGCAAGCCGCGGCCGGCGCTGGCCCGCAGCAGCAACTGCCCGGCGTGCCGGCCGCCGGCGTGGTGGCCAGCCGCGAATGGGGCAGCTACCCGATCATCGATTTCCGCCAGGTGCCGGTGATCGAGGTGCTGCACATGCAGCGGCCCGGCGAGCCGCCGCTGGGCGCGGGCGAATCGTCGTCGGTGCCGGGCACTGCCGCGATAGCCAATGCGATCTTCGATGCCACCGGCGTGCGCTTCCGTGCGCCGCCCTTCACGCCGGAGCTGGTGCGCGCAGCGCTCAATCCGCTGCCGGCGGGCGGCGCGGCGGGCAACGAGTCGGCACCGGCGAGCGCGTCGCGGGGCGCGGAAGGAACGCGCCCACCGATGCCTTCGCCGGTGGCGGCACGGCAGCCCTTGCCCGTATCGGCCTCCTGGCCGAAGCGGCGTGGACCCTGGGCCGTTGCGGGCGCGTTGGCGGTGGCTGCCTTCGGCGTCATCGCGGGGCTGCTGGGCTGGCGCCCGGCCATTGCGCCGGTGTCGCTCAGCGCGCCGGTCTATGGCGAGGCGACCATCGAGCGCGGCCGGCGCCTTGCCGCGCTGGGTGACTGCGCGGTCTGCCACACCGCGCAGGGCGGCCTGCCGAACGCCGGCGGCCGGCCCATGCAGACGCCCTTCGGCACCATCTACAGCACCAACCTCACGCCCGATGCCGAGACCGGCATCGGCAACTGGTCCTTCAGCGCCTTCCAGCGCGCGATGCGAGAAGGCATCTCGCGCGACGGCCATCACCTGTATCCGGCCTTTCCTTACACCGCCTTCGCCAAGGCCAGCGACGACGACCTGCAGGCCCTGCATGCCTACTTCATGTCGCTGGCTCCGGTGCGCGCCGACACGCCGGCGGCCGAGCTGAAGTTTCCCTTCGGCCTGCGCCCGCTGATGGCCGGCTGGAACGCGTTGTTCCACGATCCCTCGCCGTATCGCCCAGTGGCCGGGCGTAGCGCCGAATGGAACCGCGGTGCCTACCTGGTCAACGGCCTCGGCCACTGCGGCGCCTGCCACACGCCGCGCAACGCGCTGGGCGCCGAGCGCGGCGGCGCCGATCACCTCGCGGGCGCCTTCATCGACGGTTGGGAAGCGCCGGCGCTGAGCGCGCTGTCGACCGCCGCGGTGCCCTGGAGTGCCGACGAACTCTTCCGCTACCTGCGCAGCGGCCACACGCTGCACCACGGCATCGCCGGCGGCCCGATGGCCGACGTGGTGCGCGAGCTGGGCGCGCTGCCCGATGCCGACCTGCGCGCCATGGCGGGCTATCTGGCGTCCTTCAACCCCGCGGCGACCGGCGACGAGGCGGCCCGGGCCAGCGCCCGCGTGGCCGAGGCCGCGGCCCGCAAGCCGCAGCTGCTCGGCCCGGCCCAGCGCCTCTTCGACGGCGCCTGCGCGGCCTGCCATCACGACGGCGACGGCCCGACGCTGCTCGGCGTGAATGCGCCGCTGGCGTTGAACAGCAACCTCACGAGCGCCCGGCCCGACAACCTTCTGCGCACCATCCTCGACGGCGTGCGCACGCCGGCCACGCGCGACATCGGCTTCATGCCGGCTTTTCGCGATGCGCTGGACGATGCCCAGATCGTCGAACTGGCCGGTTACATGCGGGCCCGCTTCGCGCCTCAGGAGCCGGCATGGGTCGACCTGCCGCGCAGCGTGACCACTGCCCGCGAGGCCGCGCGGCCCTGAGTCTTCGTACCGGCTCGATCGCTGCCTTTCAGGACGAGCGGACTTGACCCCACGCATCACGCTGGCCTCCCGTACCATCTGCGGCGCGCCGGACACATCCGCCCGGCCGCAGCAAGAACCGGAGACCCGCCGATGACCTCGACCGCCCATCCACCGACGACCGCGCGGCACAGCGCGCCGCTCGACACCGCCCAGGCCCTGCCGCGCGATGCCGACCACGCAACGCTGGTCGGCCGGCTCTGGCTGCCCGACCTCGGCCCGACGGTGGTCGCGCTGAGCGATGGCGGGCTGCACGACCTGTCGCGCATCGCGCCGACCATGAGCCAGCTGCTTGAGCTGGACGATCCGGTGGGCGCGGTGCGCCAGGGCCTGCGCGACGAGCTGTGCCTGCGCGTGGCCTCGATCGAGGCCGCCCTGGCCAACAGCGACGAGGCGCGCCGCGACCCGCAGCACCCCTGGCTGCTCGCGCCCTGCGACCTGCAAGCGGTGAAGGCCAGCGGCGTGACCTTCGTCGCCAGCCTGCTCGAGCGCGTGATCGAGGAGCAGTCGCGCGGCGATGCCTCCAAGGCCGAGACGATCCGCGCTTCGCTCGCCGGCGTGCTGGGCGACAACCTCGCGGGCATCGTGCCGGGCTCGGCGCAGGCGGCCGAGGTCAAGGCGCTGCTGATCGCGCAGGGCGCCTGGTCGCAATACCTGGAGGTCGGCATCGGCCCCGACGCGGAGATCTTCACCAAGGCACCGGTGCTGGCCGCGGTCGGCACCGGCGCCGATGTCGGCATCCATTCGGGATCGGTCTGGAACAACCCGGAGCCGGAAGTGGTGCTGGCGGTCGACAGCCGCGGCCGCACGCTCGGTGCGGCGCTCGGCAACGACGTCAACCTGCGCGACTTCGAAGGCCGCAGCGCGCTGCTGCTGGGCAAGGCCAAGGACAACAACGCCTCCTGCGCGATCGGTCCCTTCATCCGGCTCTTCGACGAGCACTTCGGCATCGCGCAGGTGCGCCGCATCACCGTCTCGCTGCATGTGGCCGGGCCCGAGGGCTTCACGCTCGACGGCGCCAGTTCGCTCGCCCAGATCAGCCGCGACCCGCTCGACCTGGTGGCACAGGCCATCGGCCCGCACCATGCCTATCCGGATGGCCTGATGCTCTTCCTCGGCACGATGTTCGCGCCCACCCAGGACCGCCATGGGCCGGGCCAGGGCTTCACCCACGTGGTCGGCGACCGCGTGACCATATCGGCGCCCGAGCTGGGCGCGCTGCACAACCGGGTGGTGCATGCCGACCAGGCGGCGCGCTGGTCCTTCGGCATCGGCGCGCTGATGCGCAACCTCGCGGGCCGCGGGATCGTCTGAAGGCGCCCGATGCCGGCAAAATAGCTGCCGCCAATCCGACGATGCTCCGCGCGCGGAGCGCATCGCGAACGCCTTTCCATTAGCAATGCCCATGACCGAAGCTCCCCAGACCCCTCCGCTGCCCGACCATCTCTCGATCGATCCGCGCAGCCCGCACCATGTCGCCGCCGTCTTCGAGCACGAGATCGGCATCCGCTTCAATGACAAGGAACGCTTCGACGTCGAGGAATACTGCATCAGCGAAGGCTGGATCCGGGTGCCTGCGGGCCGCACGCTCGACCGCAAGGGCAAGCCGCTCCTGATCAAGCTCAAGGGCCGGGTCGAAGTCTTCTACAGATGAAGTGAAACACCCGGGCGTGCGGCGCCCGCGGAGCCGCCCGGGGGGTGTTTCATTTCATTTTTCGCAGGTAGCGCCGCTCCCACAGCTTGTCCATGAAATAGGCCTTGGTCCGGGTCAACCGGTCGCGGCCGGTGCGCGCGTCGTAGGGCGAGCGCAGGTCGGCGCCGAGGGCCCGGGCGCGCGCACCCAGCGCATGCTCGGAGACGATGCACAGCGCCTTGGCGCGCAGGTCGCCGAAGGTCTGCGCGTTCAGCGGCTTGGCCTTGTGCCAGGCGAAGGACCAGTGGTATTTGCGCGCCTTCTCGCTCGAATCTTCCTCGCCGTCGGTGACGAGCCAGACCACCTGCGACGCCGCGTAGTCGGGGTCGACCTCGGCGCGGAAGAGCTGGTGCGCCGGCTCGTAGCTGTCATGCACCGCCGCACGCAGCAGTTCCGGCGGCGGGCTCAGCGTGACCAGGCCCTGGCGCAGCGCGCGGTTCATCGCGAAGCAGTAGGTCGAGACGAAATCCAGCTGCGGGCCGGCCGGCGTGCGCATCGGCTTCGGATGGTGCGTGACCTCGCCCAGCATCCAGGGACCTTCATGCGGACTCAGTACCGCGATCTCCTGGGCGAAGCGGGTCGAGCGATGCTGGCTCCAGCCGTGGCGGGCCGTGATCGAGTCGTTGCTGAAGATCCAGACATCGGGCTCATCGCCCCGCGCAAGCATCGCCGCGATGCCCACGTCCCAGCCGCTGAATTCGCGGTTGGAGTTGTCGCCGGACAGCACCGGCACGTCCGCGAAGCCCTGGCCGCCGTAGCTCGACGGCTGGCTGCCGGGCGCGCTCGCGTTGTCGACGATGACCATCGAGAAGCGGTTGCCGCCAGCCGCCAGCGTCGAGCGGAACCTGGCGAGCAGTTCCAGCGCCGATTCGCGATAGGTGCTGCCGAACTCGAGGTGGACGAAGCCGTAGTGGATGTTCTGCTGCATGGTCCCTGGATTGAAATCGGTGCGCGTTGCGGGGCGGAGAGCCGATGGGCCGATGGGCCGGTGGTCGAATATATAGGCCGGCCAACGCATCCCGGCGTGCGACATCTTCCACAGCGAGGGCTTCGGCGTGCGGCCTGCAGTGGCTCACCCCGCGCCCTGCAGCGCCCGCCGGTACTGCACCGCCTCCGCCACCTGTGCCACGTTCACCTGCTCCGCTCCCGCAAGGTCCGCGATGGTGCGCGCCATCTTCAGCGCGCGGTGGGTGCTGCGCGCCGACCAGCCGAGTCGCGACGCCGCATGGTGCAGGAACTGCAGCGCCGCCGGTTCGAGCGCCGCATGGCGATCGATCTCGGCGCCCTGCAGCGCCTGGTTGGGCTTGTCCTGCCGCGCCAGGGCGCGCCGTCGTGCGGCCTCGACCCGTTGGCGTATGGCGGCGGTGCTTTCGCCGGGCGGCGCCTCGAGCAGTTGCTGCGCCGGGATCGCCGGCACGTCGACGTGCAGGTCGATCCGGTCGAGCAGCGGGCCGCTGAGCTTGCCCTGGTAGCGCGCGATCTGGTCGGGCGTGCAGCGGCAGGGCTTGAGCGTGGCGCCCAGGTAGCCGCAGGGGCAGGGGTTCATCGCCGCGATCAGCTGGAAACGCGCCGGAAACTCCGAGCGCCGGCCTGCGCGCGAGACGGTGATGGTGCCGGTCTCCAGTGGCTCGCGCAGCGCTTCCAAGGCCGAACGCGCGAATTCCGGGAATTCGTCCAGGAAGAGCACGCCGTGATGAGCCAGCGAGATTTCGCCGGGCCTGGGCGGCGAGCCGCCACCCACCAGCGCCACCGCACTGGATGTGTGATGGGGACTCGCCGTGGGCCGCTGCTGCCAGGTGTCGAGCGAGAAGCGCTGCGCCAGGCTCGCGACCGCCGCGCTTTCCAGCGCCTCGGCCACGCTCATCGCGGGCAGCAGGCCGGCGAAGCGCTGCGCCAGCATCGACTTGCCCGATCCGGGCGGCCCGACCATCAGCAGGCTGTGCTGGCCGGCGGCCGCGATCTCCAGTGCCCGCTTGGCGGCTGCATGGCCCTTCACGTCGGCCAGGTCCGGATGGCTGCGTACCTGCGTTGGCGCAGCGGCGGCCTCGATGCGCGACCAGCCGCCGGGATCGGGACCTGGCTCCAGCGCGGCCGCATCGGCGGGACGGAACTGCGCCACCACGTCGAGCAGGTGGCTGGCGCCGAAGACGATCGCGCCGGGCACCAGCGCGGCCTCCTGCGCGCTCTCGCGGGGCAGCACCAGGCGGGTCTTTCCTGCGCCGTCGTGCAGCGCCAGGGCCATCGCCAGTGCACCACGCACGGGCCTCAGCTGCCCCGAAAGGGAGAGCTCGCCCGCGAATTCATGCCCGGCAAGCAGGGCCGCATCGACCTGTCCGCTGCCCGCGAGGATGCCCAGCGCGATCGGAAGATCGAAGCGGCCCGAGTCCTTGGGCAGGTCCGCAGGCGCCAGATTGACGGTGATCCGCTTGTTGCTCGGAAATTCGAGCCCGGCGTTCTGGATCGCCGAGCGGACCCGCTCGCGCGCTTCTTTCACCTCCACGTCGGCCAGGCCGACCAGGGTGAAGCTCGGCAGGCCGTTGGCCAGATGCACCTCGACGGTGACCGGGGCCGCTGAAAGGCCCAATAAGGCGCGGCTCTGCACCAATGCCAGACTCATGTCGCTCCCTTTCCCCAAGATGGTGCGCCCATCTTGTTCTTGTTTTCATCCCATTGTCACAAAGGGAGCGGCCCTGAAAAAACCCTGTTCCACAGGAGAGGGGTTGCGCCTTGTTGCGCTTTGGCACGCTCCCTGCTTTGAACAGGTTTTCCAACCCATTTCAAAACACTCCGAGGAGCTCTCTCGATGATGCATCGCAAATCCGTTCAGATCCTGGCCATGGGCGCCCTCGTGGCCCTGCCGATGCTCGCGAGCGCGCAGACCGCCGCTCCGGCCGCCGACGCCACGCCGCCGGCGCCGAACCTGACCGGCAATCTGGAGATCACGACGAACTACAAGTTCCGTGGCCAGGACCAGGACATGATCAGCAACCACAGCTATGCCAAGGACAGCTACTTCAAGCCGGCGGTGCAGGGTGGGCTGGACTATGCCTTCGGCGACAGCGGCTTCTATGTCGGCAACTGGAATTCGAGCGTCAACTGGCTGGCCGGCAACTCGGTCGAAATGGACTTCTACGGCGGCTACAAGTTCAACCTGGGCGCGTTCGCCATGGACGTCGGCGCCTACACCTACTACTACCCGGGCAACACCGCCGGCAACACGACCGAGCTGTACATCGGAACCACCTACACCAACGAGCAGATCGGCGCCTTCACGCTGAAGTACAACGGCACCGTCTCGAACGACTACTTCAACTACGCCGGCCGTCGCGCCGGCTCCGGCCTGAGCGGCCAGGGCACCGGCTACCTGAACCTCGGCTACACGAAGGAGATCGTGCCGAAGGTCACGCTGAAGGCCAACGTCGGCTACACCTTCTTCACCAGCGACATCAAGAGCCTGGGCTACAAGGACTACTGCGACTACCTGCTGGGCGTGTCCTACGACTTCGGCAACGGCCTGTCGCTGATGGGCTCGGTGCAGGGCGGCACGCAGCAGGACGCGTTCAACGTGCCCACCGGCCCGAGCATCCCCACGGTGTTCGGCCCGATCGGCGGCAACCCGTATTCGCCGAACGCGACCCGCTTCATCCTCACGCTGACCAAGACGCTGTAGTCGGCATCTCTTCCCACTGAAGGAGCAACACCATGAAGCTGGTCACAGCCATCATCAAGCCGTTCAAGCTCGACGAGGTTCGCGAGGCACTGTCGGCGATCGGCGTGCAGGGCATCACCGTCACCGAGGTCAAGGGCTTCGGCCGCCAGAAGGGCCACACCGAGCTGTACCGCGGCGCGGAATACGTCGTCGACTTCCTGCCCAAGGTGAAGATCGAGGCGGCCGTCTCGGACGAGCTGGTCGAGCGCGTCATCGAGGCCGTCGAGAGCGCAGCGCGCACCGGCAAGATCGGTGACGGCAAGGTTTTCGTCTACGACCTGGAGCAGGTCGTCCGCATCCGCACCGGCGAGACGGGCAAGGAAGCCCTCTGATCCGCCAGGCACGAAAGAAAAACCGAAATGAAAAAATTCCTTGTCTCACTCGCGCTCGGCTTGAGCGTACTGGCCGGCGGCAGCGCCGCCTTCGCGCAGGCACCGGCTGCGCCCGCCGCTGAAGCCTCGGCGCCGGCCGCAGCTGCCGCGCCCGCCGCCGCTGCTCCGGCTGCCACCGACGCCGCAGCACCCGCTGCAGCGGCACCGGCCATCACCTTCAACAAGGGCGACAACGCCTGGATGATGGTGTCGACCGCCTTCGTGATCATGATGACCGTGCCCGGCCTGGCCCTCTTCTACGGCGGCCTGGTGCGCAGCAAGAACATGCTGTCGGTGCTGATGCAGGTGCTGGTGGTGTTCTCGTTGATCGTCGTGATCTGGATGATCTACGGCTACAGCCTGGCCTTCACCGAGGGCAACCAGTTCATAGGCGGATTCGATCGAATATTCATGAAGGGCATATTCGATCCGGCCACCGGCGTCTTCGCGCCCGGCGCGACCTTCAGCAAGGGCGTCTATATCCCCGAGCTGCTGTTCGCCGCCTTCCAGGCCACCTTCGCCGGCATCACCTGCTGCCTGATCGTCGGCGCCTTCGCGGAGCGCATGAAGTTTTCGGCCGTGCTGATCTTCATGGTCATCTGGTTCACCTTCAGCTATGCGCCGATCGCGCACATGGTCTGGTTCTGGATGGGTCCGGACGCCTATGCCAACAAGGACGTGGTCGACGCGATGAACGCCAAGGCCGGCCTGATCTGGCAATGGGGCGCGCTGGACTTCGCCGGCGGCACCGTGGTGCACATCAATGCGGCGGTCGCCGGCCTGGTCGGCGCCATCATGGTCGGCAAGCGCATCGGCTTCGGCCGCGAAGCCTTCACCCCGCACTCGCTGACGCTGACGATGGTCGGTGCCTCGCTGCTGTGGGTGGGCTGGTTCGGCTTCAACGCCGGCTCGGCACTCGAGTCGAGCACCAGCGCGGTGCTGGCCTTCATGAACACCTTCTCGGCCACCGCCGCCGCCGTGCTCGCATGGTCCATCGGCGAAGCGCTGATGAAGGGCAAGGCCTCGATGCTGGGTGCCGCTTCGGGTGCCGTCGCCGGCCTGGTCGCGATCACCCCGGCCGCCGGCAACGTCGGCCTGATGGGCGCGCTGATCGTCGGCCTGGTCGCCGGCTTCGCCTGCCTGTGGGGCGTGCATGGCCTGAAGAAGATCCTGAAGGCCGACGACTCGCTCGACGTCTTCGGCGTGCACGGTGTCGGCGGTATCGTCGGCGCGCTGCTGACCGGCGTGTTCAACACGCAGGTGCTCGGCGGCCCCGGCATGGTCGGCGACTGGGTCACTGCCGCGACCGTGTCCAACGGCATCGGCGCCCAGGTCTGGATCCAGCTGAAGGCCGTGCTGCTGACCATCGTCTGGTCGGGCGTGGTGGCTTTCATCGCCTACAAGGTGGCCGATCTCACGGTGGGCCTGCGCGTGACGGAAGAAGAAGAGCGCGAAGGCCTCGACATCACCTACCACGGCGAAACCGCCTACAACCGCTGATCGCGACGGGCCGCCCGCAAGAGGCGGCCCCGCGCATCGACCCCAAGCGAACGGTCGTGCAAGAGTCTCCTCTGGGATGTTCGGCCCGCAAGCGCTCCGGCGCGAGCGGGCTTTTTTTTTGCCTCGCCGATACGCGGCGTTACGATCGCGCGATGGATCCAGCCCTCAGCCAGATCGCCGAGCGCATTCGCGCCGCGGCCGCCGATGCCACCACCCTGCGCATTCGCGGCGCGGGCAGCAAGGACTTCTACGGCGAGACGCCGCGGGGCGAGGCGCTGTCCACCACCGGCCTGGCCGGCATCACCAGCTACGAGCCCAGCGAGCTGGTGGTCAGCGTCCGTGCCGGCACGCCGCTCGCCGAACTCGAAGCCGCGCTGGCCGAGAAAGGCCAGTGCCTGCCCTTCGAGCCGCCGCGCTTCGCTGTCGATGGCGAAGCCGCATCCTCCATCGGAACGGTCGGCGGCATGATCGCGGCCGGCCTGTCGGGACCGTCGCGCGCCAGCGTGGGCTCGGTGCGCGACTACCTGCTCGGCGCCTCGATGGTCAACGGCAAGGGAGAGCTGCTTCGCTTCGGCGGCACAGTGATGAAGAACGTGGCCGGCTACGACGTCTCCCGTGTGCTGGCCGGATCGCTGGGCACGCTCGGCCTCATCGCCGAAGCCAGCCTCAAGGTGCTGCCGCTGGCACCGGCCGAAGCCACCCTCGACTTCGGCTGCAGCCAGGCCGATGCGCTGCGCCTGCTCAACGAATGGGGCGGCCGGCCGCTGCCGCTCAACGCCAGCGTCTGGCGCCTGCGCGATGGCGCCGGCCTGCTGTCGCTGCGATTGCGCGGCGCGGTGGCGGCGGTCGAGGCCGCCTGCGCGCAGTTGGGCGGCGAGCGCCAGGACCCGGCGCGCAGCGCGGCCGGCTGGCTGTCGCTGCGCGACCAGTCGCATCCGTGGTTCAGCCAGCGTTCGGCCACGCATGCGCTGTGGCGCCTGTCGCTGCCGCAGACCGCGCCGGCGCTCGATCTTCCGGACGCGCCGCTGGTCGAGTGGCATGGCGGCCAGCGCTGGTACCTGGCCGCGCCGGGCCAGGGCGCGGCCTTGCGCGCCGCCGCCCGCGCCGCCGGCGGCCACGCGACCCTGTTCCGGCGGGCTGCAGACGCGAGCGCCGGACAGGACATCGCGCCGATGCCTCGCTTCGACGCCATGAGCGCGCCCATCGAACGCATCCAGCGCGCGCTGATGCGCGAGTTCGACCCCGACGCGGTCTTCGATCGCCAACGGCTTCTTCCCGACCACTGAACCACCGCATGCAAACCGAACTCGCCGCCGAATTCCGCGACACGCCCGACGGGCGCGAGGCCGAGGCGATCCTGCGCAAGTGCGTGCACTGCGGCTTCTGCACCGCCACCTGCCCGACCTACCAGCTGCTCGGCGACGAGCTCGACGGCCCGCGCGGGCGCATCTACCTGATCAAGCAGGTGCTCGAAGGCAGGGAGCCGACGCGCAGCACGCAGCTGCACCTGGACCGCTGCCTGACCTGCCGCAACTGCGAGAGCACCTGCCCCAGCGGCGTGCAGTACGGCCACCTGGTCGACATCGGCCGCCGCATCGTCGACGAGAAGGTGCAGCGTCCGCCGCTCGAGAATGCGCTGCGCTGGACCCTCAAGGAGGCGCTGCCGTCGCCGGTCTTCGGGCCGGCGATGAAGCTCGGCCAGTCGGTGCGCGGCCTGCTGCCGGCCAAGCTCAGGGCCAAGGTGCCGGCGCCGCGGCCGGCGGGCGCATGGCCCACGCGCAGCCATCCGCGCAAGGTGCTAATGCTGGCCGGCTGCGTGCAGCCCTCGATGGCGCCGAACATCAACAGCGCGACCGCCCGGGTGCTCGATGCGGCCGGCATCGAGGCGGTGGTGGCGGCCAAGGCCGGCTGCTGCGGCGCCGTCAAGTTCCACCTCAACGACCAGGACGGCGGCCGCGTGCAGATGCGCGCCAACATCGATGCCTGGTGGCCGGAGGTCGAGCGCGGGGCGGTCGAGGCGATCGTGATGAACGCCTCGGGCTGCGGCGTCACCGTGCGCGAATACGGCCACATGCTGAAGGACGACCCGGCCTATGCCGACAAGGCGGCCCGCATCAGCGCGCTGACCCGCGACCTCGGCGAACTGCTGCCCGACATCGCGCCGGCATTGAAGGGCCGGGTGAAGGCACCGGCCGGCGTGATTGCCTACCACCCGCCCTGCACGCTGCAGCACGGCCAGAAGTTGAAGGGCGGCGTCGAGACGCAGCTGCGGGCGCTCGGCTTCGACATCCGGCTGGCCGCGAGCGAATCGCATCTTTGCTGCGGCTCGGCCGGTACCTACTCGGTGCTGCAGCCCGAGCTGGCCCTGCCGCTGCGCGACCGCAAGCTGGGCCACCTGAACCAGCTGCAGCCGAGCGCCATCGTCTCGGCCAACATCGGCTGCATCACGCACCTGCAGAGCGGCAGCGCCGTGCCGGTGCGCCACTGGGTCGAGCTGCTGGACGAAGCGCTGACGGCCTGAGCGCACACGCGTCAGGGTTCTGGTCCGACCCGCCGCCGCACCGCGGCGCGCCACCATCCCGCCCATGTTCCACACGGGAGATCCGATGATGACGACCACCAGCCGATCCGCTCGCTTTTTCGTTCACGCCGCGCTGGCCTGCAGTGCGGCCGTCGCACCCTGGCTGGCCCAGGCCCAGACCGCCGGCATGCCGCAGATGAAGAGTGGCGGCGCCGGACAGTACGTGTGCGGCGGGATCGGCTCCGACGAGTCGACCGCGATGCGCGGCGAGATGAAGTCGCATCCGCTGTCGCTGCTCTTCGCACGCGCAGGGGGTGCCTATCTGGCCAATGTCGACGTGATGGTCAAGGACGCATCCGGAGGCACCGCGCTCGCGATGCGCGCCGACGGCCCCGTCTGCCTGGTCGACCTGCCCGCCGGCAGCTACACGGTCGAGGCTTCGAGCCAGGGCGTGATGAAGAGTCAGGCGGTGACCTTGGGCGCCGCGCCGAAGACAGCCGACTTCCGGTTCTAGCCCTGGCATGGCCGCGCTCCGCGGCCTTCGGCTAAGAAGCGGCGAGCGCCGCCTCGATATCCCGCGCGATCGACTCCGGCTTGTCCAGCGGCGCATAGCGCTTGATCACCTGCCCGTCGCGGCCGACCAGGAACTTGGTGAAGTTCCACTTGATGGCCTTGCTGCCGAGCAGGCCCGGTGCCTGGCTGGTCAGCCACTTGTAGAGCGGCGCGGCGCCGGTGCCGTTGACCTCGATCTTCTCCATCATCGGGAAGCTGACGTCGTAGTTGCTGGTGCAGAAGGCGCCGATCTCGGCGTTGCTGCCGGGGTCCTGGTGGCCGAACTGGTTCGACGGAAAACCAAGGATCGCGAAGCCGCGCTGCGCGTATTGGCGATAGAGCTTCTCGAGGCCCTCGAACTGCGGCGTGAAGCCGCACTTGCTCGCTGTATTCACCACCAGCAGCACCTGGCCGCGGAAGGCCGACAGCGGCGCGGCGCTGCCGTCGATGCGGCGGGCCTCGAAATCGTTGATGCTGGTCATCGGACTCTCGTTGCCTCAATGATGCTTGTCGCTGCGGGCGATCGCGAGCAGGTGCTCGACCTCTTCCGGGTATTTCTTCAGGTTGCTCTGGTGCCAGCGCTTGATCAGCCACATGAAGCCCGCCACCACCACGCCGAAGGCGGTGATCGCGGTGTAGGCCGACAGGCCGATGCCGGTGCAGGCGCTGTAGAAGGCGCCCAGCACCAGGATGCAGGACTGTTCGTTGAAGTTCTGCACCGCGATCGAGCGGCCCGAGCCCATCAGGTTGTGGCCCCGGTGCTGCAGCAGCGCGTTCATCGGCACCACCAGGAAGCCGCCGAGGCCGCCGAGCAGGATCAGGAAGGGCACCGCCATCCAGATGCTGTTGATGAAGTTCATGCCGATCACCAGCAGGCCCATGCCGATGCCCATCGGGATCACGCGCGTGGCCATGTCCAGCCGCATGCGCATCGACGCGACGATCGCGCCGACCGCGGTGCCGATCGCGACCACGCCGGTCAGCGACGAGGCCTGCGCCGTGTTGTAGCCCAGCGCCAGCGAGGCCCAGGCCAGCACGATGTACTTGAGGTTGCCGCCCGCGCCCCAGAACAGGGTCGTGGTGGCCAGCGAGATCTGGCCCAGCTTGTCGCGCCAGAGCCGTGCGTTGCAATGCCAGAAGTCGGGCAGAAGCATCGCCACGTTGCCGACGAAGCCATGGTGGATGTTCGAGCGCATCGGCCGCATCTCGACGCCGGTGCTGGGGATGCGGGTGTTGAACCAGGCGGCCACCACGTAGACCAGGATCAGCGTCGCGATCGCGGCCTGCGGCGGCGTGTCGACGCCGGTGTCGATGACGGGGAAGTCGAAGGCCAGCAGCCGGCTCGACACCGTGTGGCCCACCAGCTGGCCGCCGAGCACGATGCCCAGGATGATCGATGCGATGGTCAGGCCCTCGATCCAGCCATTGGCCTTGACCAGCTGCGAGGAGGGCAGAAGCTCGGTCAGGATTCCGTACTTGGCCGGCGAGTAGGCGGCGGCACCGAGCCCGACGATCGCATACGCGAAGAGCGGGTGCGAGCCGAACAGCATCATCACGCAGCCGACCACCTTGATCGCATTGCTGATGAACATCACCTTGCCCTTGGGCAGCGCATCGGCGAAGGCGCCCACCAGCGGCGCCAGCAGCACATAGAAGACGGTGAAGATCGGCACCAGTGCGGCACGCTGCCATTCGGGGGCGCCATTGCTTCGCATCAGTTCGACCGCCGCCACGAAAAGCGCGTTGTCGGCCAGTGACGAAAAGAACTGGGCCGACATGATGGTGTAGAAACCGCGCTTCATCGATCAGCTGGCTGGCCAGGGAATGCAACCGCTGGCGATGGTGGAACACAGAGCCCCGCTTCAGGGCGGGTGCGCGGTTATAGCATGGGGGGTGCGATGTCAAAATGGCGGCAAACGCCTGCCGCGCGGCCCGCATTTTCGTGAGCGTTTGCAGCTTTCCACCAGGATTTTCCACGTGCCTCGCCCGATCCTCGCCACCATCCACGGCGCCGCCTTGCGCTACAACCTCGAGCGCGCGCGCCGCAGCGCGCTCGACGCGCGCGTCTGGGCGGTGGTCAAGGCCAATGCCTACGGCCACGGGATCGAGCGGGTGTTCGATGCCTTCCGCGGCGCCGACGGCTTCGCGCTGCTCGACCTGGCCGAGGCCGAGCGGGTGCGCGCGCTCGGCTGGCGCGGGCCGGTGCTGCTGCTCGAAGGCGTCTTCGAGCCGCGCGATCTCGAACTCTGCTCGCGCCTCGACCTGTGGCACACGGTGCACTGCGATGCGCAGATCGACATGCTCGCCGCGCACAAGACGCAGCTGCCGCATCGCGTCTTCCTCAAGATGAACTCCGGCATGAACCGGCTGGGCTTCCCGCCCGAGCGCTTCCGTTCGGCCTGGAGCCGGCTCGACGCACTGCCGCAGGTCGACGAGATCTCGCTGATGACGCACTTCAGCGACGCCGACGGCGAACGCGGCATCGCCCACCAGCTGGAGGTCTTCGAGCGGGTCACGCAGGACCTGCCGGGCGAGCGCTCGATCGCCAACAGCGCCGCCACGCTGCGCCATGCCGCTCGGACCCGGGCCGACTGGATGCGCCCCGGCATTCTTCTCTACGGGAGCGCCCCCGACTTCCCCGAGCACGACGCCGCCCACTGGCAGCTGCAGCCGGCGATGACGCTCTCGACCCGGCTGATCTCGGTGCAGACCCTGAAGGCCGGCGACACGGTGGGCTACGGCTCGCGCTTCAGCGCCGAAGGCCCGCTGCGCATCGGCATCGCGGCGGTCGGCTATGGCGACGGCTACCCGCGCCATGCCGGCACCGGCACTCCGGTGCTGGTCGATGGCGTGCGCACCCGGATGGTCGGGCGGGTCAGCATGGACATGATCACGGTCGACCTCACGCCGGTGCCCGATGCCGGCTTCGGCTCCGAGGTCACGCTCTGGGGCCGCGGACCGGACGACGGCTTGCTGCCCATCGACGAGGTGGCCCAGGCGGCCGGCACCGTCGGCTACGAGCTGATGTGCGCGGTGGCACCGCGGGTGCCGGTGCGAGTCGACGCGCCTGAAGACGAGGCGGCTTGAGGGTCCGCTCCGACTGGCGCTCGGTGCGCCTCTGGCAGACCCGGCTCGAGCGCGACCTGCACCGCGAATACGACCTGCGCGCCCATGGCCTGGTGATCGGCAGCGCGATCCTGCTCCTGATGTGGGCTGTGTCGCACATGCAGATGCGCTGGGGTGTCGACTCGCTGGCGCTGCGCTACCTGGTCACGCTGGGCGCCGGCTATGCCGCCTACCTGCTGCTGCTGCGCTGGTGGGCGGCGCGCCTGCTGCAGCGCAACACGCGTTTCGATCCCGACCTGGATCCGGGCTTCGGCGGCGGCGGTTCGGATGGTGGAAGCGCCGATGGTTTCGGCGCTCATGCGTCTTCCGCGGATGCGGCCGGTGCGCACGGCCCTGGCGCCGACCTGCCGGACATGGCGGGCGGCGCGCTCGACGCCATCGGCAGCGCCGACGAGGGCGCGGTCGTGGTGGTGCCGGTGCTCGCCATCTTCCTGATCTGCTGCGCGCTGGTGCTGGGCGCCGGCGCGTTGGTGCTGCTCTATTTCGGCTACGACGCGCTGCTGGCGGTCGCGGTCGAGCTGGCCTTCTCCTATGTGACGGCCCGGGTCGCGAGCCGGCTGGCGCGCGAGGGCTGGATCGCGGCGGCGGTGCGGCTGACCTGGAAGCCGCTGCTCGGGTCGCTGCTCAGCGCGGTGCTGCTGGGCGCGCTGGTCGACCACTTCCTGCCGCAGGCCCATTCGCTGCCGGGCGCGGTACGCCTCTTGCTCGGGCGCTGAACGAGGCCTCCGCCCGTCACGTTGCTGGCGTAGACTCCGCCTCGGATTTTGCGAGGATGGAGGGCGAAATTTCCTATATGCAACAACAACGGCGCCCATGCTGATCGAATGCCGCCACTGCCAGCGCGCCAATCGCGAGGACGCGCTCTTCTGTGACGCCTGTGGCCGCCGCATGGCCGCCGGCGGCGAGCTGGCCGAACGGGCCGCTGTCGAGTTGCGCTATGGCACCTTCGTCTTCTGCGACATGGTGCATTCGACCGCGCTGGCCAATCGCATCGACCTGGAGGACCTGCGCCGCGTCTTCCGCTGGTTCCGCCAGCAGGTCGATCTGGTCGCCAAGCAGCACGACGGCCACCTGATCCGCTTCGTGGGCGACGGCGCCTTCCTTTCCTTCGGGCTGCCGCGGGCCAGCGAGGACGCGGCCGAGTCGGCGGTGCGCGCCGGCCTCGGCCTGGTCAACGCGATGCGCGCCGGAGAACCGATCCCGGGGCTGAAGCTTTCGGTGCGCGTCGGCATCGCATCGGGCACCGTGGTCTTCGGCGACATGATCGACGAGCCGCTGATCAAGGAAGAGTCGGTGATCGGCACGGTGCCGCACCTGGCCGCGCGGCTCGCCGACCAGGCGCCGCCGGACGGCGTGGTGATCGCCGACATCACCAAGCGGGCGGTCGGCCAATTCTTCGATTGCCAGAACCTGGGCCAGCTCGCCCTCAAGGGCTTCGACGGCGGCGAGCGGGCCTGGCGGGTGGTGTCCGAGTCGCAGATCGTCTCCAAGTTCGAGGCGCACAACGGCGCCGAGGCCGCCGGCGGACTGGTCAACTGCGTGGACGCGATGGCCGCGCTGCGCGCCGCCTGGGCGGCTTCGGTCGCCGGCCAGGGGCGCGCGGTGATCCTTTCCGGCGATGCCGGCATCGGCAAGTCGAAAGTGGCCCACACGCTGCGCGCCGAGGCGGTGCAGGCCGGCGCCTCGCTGATGCAGATCGACTGCGCGCCGCGCACCCGCAACACGCCGCTCTATCCGGTGAGCGTGCTGATGCGCCAGCTGGCCGGCATCGGCCCGAACGACACCGACGACGAGCGCATGGCCCGGGCCGCCGAGCTGCTGGCCCGCGTACCCGGTGCCGCCGGCTCGATCGAGTCGGCCCTGCGCGACCTCGCCCCATGCTTCGGCCTGGAAGCCGATGGCGACGATGCGTCCGGCGACAGCGCCGAGCGGGTGCGCGAGCGCACCATCGGCCTGCTGGTCGACCTGCTCGCCTCGATGATGGGCGGCGGCCCGCTCTTCATGCTCTGCGAGGACATGCACTGGGCCGACGCCTCCAGCCTGCTGGTGGTGCAGCGCCTGTGCGAGCGCATGGCCACGCTGCCGGCGCTGCTGATCGCCACCTGCCGCCCGGGTTCGGACGGCGCGCAGGTCGAGCTGCCCAATTCGACCCGCATCGCGCTCGGCGCGCTGGACCACGGCTGCGCCGCCGAGATGGTGCAGCGGCTGACGCCGGCCGACGCGCTGCCGGCCGAGACCATCGAGCGGATCATCGAGCGCGCCGACGGCGTGCCGCTGTTCCTGGAAGAGCTGTGCCGCAGCGAGCTCGACGAGGCCAGCCAGTCGGCGCGCCCGCGCGCACGGGCGCGGCGCTCGACCTCGGTGCCGCACGTGCTGCAGGCCATCATCGAGGCCCGCCTCGACCGCTGGAGCGGCATCAAGTCGATCATCCAGGCCGCGTCCGTCATCGGGCGCGACTTCACGCTGCCCCTGCTCGCCGAGCTGCTGCACGAAGGCCGCACCGACCTGCCCGAGGCGGTGGCGCGGCTGGTCGACGCCGGCCTGCTGACCCAGGACATCGAGGGCCGCACCGGCAAGATGCGCTTCCGCCATGCGCTGATCCACGACGCGGTGTACGAGACCCTGCTGGTGGAAGAGCGCCAGCGCCTGCATGCCCGGGTGGCCCACCTGCTGGTGCAGCATTTCGACGGCCTGCCCGAATCGGCTCCGGACGTGATCGCCCAGCACTTGGTGGCGGCGCGCCAGTTCGAGGAAGCGGTGACCAGCCTGATCGCCGCCGAGGCGCAGGCCTCGAGCCGCGCCGCCTACCTCGAGTCGGCCAGCCACAGCCGCAACGCACTGGCCCTGCTGCCGGAGATCGCCGATACGCGCAAGCGCACCCAGTTCGAGCTGCAGCTGCTGATCCAGCTCGGCGTCGCGGTCTCGGCCACGCAGGGCTACACCGCACCGGAAGTCGAGGCCACCTACCAGCGGGCCCGCGAGGTGGCGCGCGACGACCCGGATCCGGCCCAGGCCTTCGCCGCGGTGCGCGGGCTGGCCACCTTCTACTTCGTGCGCGACGAGCAGCGCATGGCCGACGAGATGTCGGCCCTGGGGCTGGAGATGGCACACAACTCGGCGCGCATCGACTTCGTGATCGAGGCGCTGACGGTGCGCGGCTACACCGACATGTACATGGGCCGGCTCGAATCGGCGCAGGAGGCGCTGCAGCAGTGCGCCGCGCTCTACCGCCAGCACCAGGGCGAACGCTTCCGCTATCCGTCGGTCCAGGATGCGGGCACCGCCGCCTGGTCGATCCTCGGCATGGTCTGCTGGCTGCGCGGCGACAGCCAGGGCGCCGATGCCAGCCTGGCGCTGGCGATCGAGCATGCCGGGCGGCTGGCGCGGCCCTTCGACCAGGCCTATGCCAACTGCTTCATCGCGCAGCAGCTCAACGTGCAGCGCCGCCATGCCGAGGCACTGCGGCATGCGACGGTCTGCGTCGACCTGGCGCAGCGGCATGGCTTCAACACCTGGCTGGTCTGCGGCCTGATGCAGCAGGCGATCGCGGCGGCCGCGATGGGGCCGGCGCCCGACGCGGTGGCCGGCCTGCGCATGGCGATGGGCGCCTACCTGGGTGCCGGCGCGCGCGCCGCGATGCCCTTCTTCTCCTGGGGCCTGGCGCACGGCCTGCGCCAGCTGGGCGACCTCGACGGTGCCCGGCAGGCGCTGACCGACGGCCTGAAGCACGCGCAGGAAAGCGGCGAGATCTACCTGTCGCCGGAACTGATGATCCTGGCGGCCGAGCTGGAGACCTCGCAGGCCCATGCCTGGCTGCTCTACAAGGAGGCGCGCCGGCTGGCGCTGCAACAGGGCGGCACCTTGCTGGCCCTGCGCGCCACGCTCAGCGGGCTGCGCCGGCTCGGCCTGGGCTCCGACGATCCGGCGCGCGACTTCGCGGCCTGGGAGGCGATCGAAGGCCGCACGCCGGCGCCGCTGGAAGCCGACTGGGCCCGCTCGGCGCTGCTGGGCGCGAGCCCGGCCTTCGATGGGGCCGAGGCCCGGGTCGGGATCGCGCACTGAGGCCGGGACGGCGCCGCGCGCCGTGCGTCACCAGTCCAGGCTGTCGCTGATGCTCAGGTCCATGTCGCAGCGCAGCCGATACCAGTCGCCATTCGGCAGGCTGATCTCGGGTCGCGGCAGCAGCTGGCAGAGCCTGGACCACGGATCGTCGGCTGCACGGCCGTCGCAGCAAGCCTCGAGCACTGCCACGCCGGCCGGCACCTGGGCGCGCATGTTCTTCAGCCTGAAGTGACCCTGGATCCAGGCCTTGGGCAGGCCGCGATCGTCCACCGGCGTGACCTGCACGCTGCGGAACTGCTGGAAGCCGTCGTGCATCGCGTCGCGCGCGAACGAGCGGCGGAATTCGCGCTGGCCGAAGTCGCCCTGGCGCCAGCGCGAGCCGCCGAACACCGAGCTGCTCAGCAGCGCCGACAGGTCGACCGCCTCGAAGCTGGCCTCGTCGTCGCGCAGGTTCGGCGGATAGTCCAGGCGCAGCACGCTGTCGGGTTGCGCCTCGGCGTCGAAGCGCCTGGGCGTGCGCACATGCGCGACCCGGGTCAGCGGCGGGAAGCTGCCGTCGGGCGCCTTGCCGTCCATGCCCAGCGGGTGATCGGCGCCGTCGGCGCCGCGGATGCAGAACTGGGCGATCTCCTTGGGCATGCCCTGGGTCTCGCGGCCGGCCGCCTTCGACCAGGGGTTGTCGACGAAGATGGCCGGCACGAACATCGACGCGTCGCGCGCCTGCGAGCCGTCGTCGTCCACCTTGCCGACCAGGAGCCGCACGATCAGCTCGTGCTGGGCCATGAAGTCCCTGGGCATGAGCGGCGCCAGCGGCGAGCGCGACTCCATCCGGCCGTAGTGCAGCAGTTCGATCACCACCGTGGTGGTGGCCACCCGCCAGCGAAAGTCGTTGCCGGCCCCGGTGGTCTCGCGATGGAAATTGAGCGGCTCGACCAGGGCCTGCAGTTCGGGCAGCCTGCTGCTGGGCAGGTTGATGCGGAAGCCCACCAGCTCCACATCCTCGAACTGGAAGACCGGCGCGCCGAAGATGGTGGCGGAAGGCAGCCGCCTGGGCGCGGGGCCGGGGCCGGACGCAGGCGCGGGGATGCGGGCGACCACCGGCTTCGGCGCTGCAATGGGCGCGGCCGCTGCGGACGGCGCCGGCGCTGCGGGTGAACCGGCAGCAGGCGGGTCCTCGAACAGCCCGGACGGATCGTGCAGCCGCCCGCTCATCAGCGGCGCCAGCGTCGCGACGCCGGGATGCGGGCCGGCTTCCAGCACCGCCACCAGGTCGGGCCAGGCCGAGCGCTCGATGTGCAGGCTGGCCGACTGCCCATGGAGCGGGCGCAGCCGGCTGCGCGTCGGCGTCCAGGAGAAGGGTGTCGCCATCAGGTCGCGTGTCTGCCGGGCCACGTCGGGCGTGGTCTTGAACTGCGCATAGAAGGTGGACATGGCCGCCGTGTCCGGCTCGGCCCCGGCATCGAAGCGCACCCCGCGGATCCGGATCAGCTGGCGCTTGCTCAGCGTGACCGGTGCGCCGCCTTCGCGCGTCGGATAGACGGCGGCGCTCAGTGCCAGCTCGTCATGGCTGCCGAGCGCCAGTTCGGCTTCGAGCAACGGCACGCCGATGCTGCGCAGCCGGTCGCACCAGCGCAGGTCGCTGGCGAAGGCCATCCAGCAGGTCAGGCGGCCGGGCAGGCGGTCCGCATCCGCGACCGAGATCAGCAGGGCCAGGCTCTTCGGGTTGTCGTCGTCGCGGATCAGCTCCAGGGCCAGCCGGTCGGCGCGCCCGCTCTCGATCGCCTCGCGCAGCGCCGGGTCGAAGGCTTCGGCATGGCCGCGCAGCACCTCCATGCGGGCGGGCAGGGTGGCGAACCAGAAGGACAGCGCCATGGCGTTCGCCTAGAAGTGGCGGATCCAGCGGCAGCCGGCCAGCGGCGCGTCGTCGCCGGCCCGGAGATCGTCCAGCAGCGGGCCCAGCACCGCCGCCGGCGTCTGCCAGCCGACCTGCGATGGCTGCAGGCCGGCGCCGCGCGCGGCCTCCAGCGCGATGCGCGCGCTCAGCTCGTAGGGGTCGCCGGTGGCGAGGCACCAGTCGATCACCTTCTGCCGGTAGCGGTCCTCGACCTCCAGCACCACGCGGTGCGTGTTCTTCCTGCGCTCCGAGGCGTCGGGGCCTTCGGGCAGCGCGTCGATCTGCGCCTCGTTGAGCTGCTGCAGCAGCGGCAGCTGGAAGCCGAAGGCCACGATGGCGCCGAGCTGGTAGGCATCGCGCGCCAGTTCCGGCATGGCGATGAAGGCGTCGATGGACTCGATCGGCACGCCATGCCGCCCGGCGGTGTGGCGGGCGGTCAGCGTGTCGATCAGGTTGGCGGCCGAGGCGATGCGCTGCGCGTGCGTGCGCTGCTGTCGATCCGGCCCCGGGCGCCGCCCGGCCTCGTCGTCGGGCCCGAAATCGAAGGCGCGTTCCAGCTTGCCCACCGGGATGTGCGACAGCGCGAGCTGGCGCTTGCCGTCGATGCTGCGCATGCGCGCCACCGTGACCTGCTCGCGCACCATGCGCATCATGGTGCGCGCGCTGCCGCGCGAGACGAAGCGCATGCGTTCCACCGCGATGCGCACGCCGGCCGCCTCCTGCGCGATGCCCTGCCGCTTCAGCTGCCCGAGTGCGCTGTCGAGCATCAGGTCGGACAGGGCCGCCGTGTGGCCGGCGCCGCTGACCAGCGCGATGCCCCGGCTGGCGGCGATGTAGTCCAGGTCGTCGAGCCGCTTGTAGACATCGACCTCGCCGTTGATGTCCACGTAGTGGCACTGCGCGCCGATGGCGGATTTCGCGAGGCGCTCGCCGGTCTGGTCGAAGGGTCCGGCCGCGTTGAGCAGCACCTCGAAGCCCTGCAGCGCCGCCGCGACCCGATGCGGGTCGTCGAGGCTGAAGGCGCGCCAGGCCAGGCCGCATTCCCGCGCGATGCGGGCCAGGGCTTCCTTGTCGCGGCTGGCCAGCACCACCTCGATGCCGCCGCGGGTCTTCTGCTGGCGCGCCGCTTCGCGCGCGATCAGCCGGCCGGAGAAACCGGTGGCGCCGTAGACGAGGATCCTGCGGGTTCGCTGCATGGCCGCTCTCTTCAATGCAGGCGCCGCAGCACCCAGGTGACGAGCGCGCGGATGAAGCGCAGGTCGCGTTCTTCGGGCCGGCCGGCGAAGGCCAGCGCGAACTCGTGCAGCGCCGCGCCGGCCAGGCCGCGCGCCACCTGTCGCGCATGCTCGACCGCGCCGCTGGCGGCGATCAGGTCCATGAGCCAGGCCAGCTCGGCCGGCGTGCGCTCGGCGCGCGGCAGCGCGAGGAAGCGCGCGAGCCGCTCGCGTTCGGCCGGTGCCGCCCGGCGCGCCGCATGGATCAGCATCAGCGTGCGCTTGCCTTCCAGCAGGTCGCCGGCGACTTCCTTGCCGTAGCCGGCGCCGGGTTCGAGATTGAGGATGTCGTCCTGGATCTGGAAGGCCGCGCCGAAGAAGAAGCCGAGGCGGATCAGCGTGTCCATCGACGCATCGGCGCGCGCGCCGCCGCGCGTGCCGATCAGGCAGCCGACGCGCAGCGGATGGATGGTGGTCAGCCAGCAGGTCTTCTTCAGCACCATCGTGAGGTAGGCCTCCTCGTCGATGTCGTCGCGGTTGTCGCGGCGCCAGGCCAGCTCCAGCGCCTGGCCTTCGGTGGTCTCCCAGGCCATGCGCTCGGTTTCCTCGAAGATGCGCAGCGCCAGCGGCAGGCCCAGGCGCGCCACGTTGTGCTTGAGCGGACGCAGGCTCAGCAGGCCCAGCGCATCGCCGGCGTTGAGCGCCAGCGGCAGGCCGTGCAGCGCATGCAGGGTCGGCGTGCCGCGCCGCTGCTCGCTGTCGTCCTCGATGTCGTCGTGCACCAGCATCGCGTTGTGCAGCAGCTCGATGGCCACCGCCGAATCGAGCGCGTCCTCGGCCGATGCGCCGAAGGCCCGCGCCGCCGCGATGCACAGGCTGGGGCGCAGCATCTTGCCGCCGCGCCGCGGGTAGTCGGCGATGAGCCGCGCCAGGTCGCCGTCATCGCGCGCGGCGGGTCCCCTCGCATCGGGCGCGCCTTCGGGGAGGTAGCTTTCGAGCCGTGCCCGCGTCAGCGCGCCGTATTCGGCGCAGGTCTCGGCCACCAGCGCATCGTCCGCGCCGACGCTGGCGGCAAAGCTGGTGGGGTCGTTGAAGCCCATCGCCGTCGGGCCTCAGAGCTCGATCTCGATCAGGCCGAGCTGCTCGCCGTCGGGCGAGCAGACCGCAGCGCGCCAGCGGCCGCCGCGCTGCGACGGGCCGGTCGTGATGCGCAGCAGGGGGCGTCCGTCGACGAAGCCGGCATGGCCGTCGGGCCTGTCGGTCTCGACGGCATCGAGGCAAAAGAAGTCGACCGGCAGTTCGCCATCCATCGCGCCCCGGGGCAGGTCCCAGCGTCGCACCCGGATCGCGCGCTTGGCGCTGCCGGGCTCATGCAGGATCCTGACCGAGGCGGCCGGGTCGGCAGCCTTGCCTGCCTTCGTCGTCCTGGCCGCGTCGTGCGAGGTGCTGGACGTGCTTTCCGAGCCGGACGCCGCGTCACCGCTGTCCGGCGCCTCGGCCCTGCCGGCGGACTTCGCACCGGACTTGCGCCGCTTCGCACTGGCGCCGGCCTGTCCGGTCCGGAGCCCGAACAGCGAGCCGAGCATGTCGTACTCGGCGGAAAGAAGCCGCTTCACCGGGCTGCCCGGCTCGGCCGCCGCGTTCTCCAGCCAGCGCAGGCCTGCCACCATCGCCTTGCTGGCCAGGCGCTCGCCCGCGTCCAGCATCTGGGCCGGGTCGCCGCTGCCCTGGCGCTCGGCGGCGCCGCGCATGCGCTGGGCCGCGCGCATGCCGCGATCGATCTGGGAATCCACCACCCGGTAGCCCAGCTGCACCGCAGCGACCACCGCGTCCTGCGTGGTCTGCAGCGGCACGCCGCGCAGCAGCTTGCCGTCGACCATGCGGTCGGCGCTGCGGTAGTAGCCGCCGAAGGCCCGGTTCGGTCCCAGCGCATCGGGTTCCCGGCGCACCCACTGCTTCTTGTCGTTCTGGATCATGGATGGTCGTAGCCCACGATGTCTTCGAGTGCCGGAAAGCCGCACAGCGCATGCGAGGCCAGCATGCCGGACATCACCGCGGCCTCGACGCAGCCTTCGTTGAAGCCGCATTCGGTCCAGTCGCCGGCGATCGTCATGTTGGCCACCGTCATGTCCAGCGGCGAGATGCGGTGTTCGAGCGAACCGGGCAGGGCCAGGGTGTAGCGCTCGGAGCCGTGGAAGTTGGCCATCACATGCTGTTCGTCGAGGCGCTTCTCGCCGCTGCCGGCCTTCGTGCCGTCCTTGCCGACCAGGTGGCTCAGCAGCGAATCAGGCTTGCCGCCGTCGGGCAGCTTGCGAAAGGCATCGGGCCACAGCGGCGCGATGCGCTCGGTGAGCAGCTGCCTGAGGTTGTCGCGCACCAGCGCTTCGAGCTTCTTCGGGTCCTTGTCCCGTGCCGCGATGTCCTTGTCGCTCAGCAGCCCGACGAAGTAGGCGACCGAGCGGGTCAGATCGGCCCTGGCGTTGCCATGCGCCCGGCGCCAGGCGCGCTCGGCGCCGAAGGTGTGGGTCATGTCGGCCCAGGATTCGAAGGGATGTTCCAGCGCCGACACCACCACCGCGCCGCGCTTCCAGCCCAATTCCTCGACGCTGCGATCGAGCCAGACCTGTGCCGATTGCGTGCCGACGGTCGTCACGTGCTTCTGCATCGCGTTCCAGCGCGGCAGGCGGTCGAAGAGCCGGGGTCTGCCGGTGTCGGTTCCGCCGTGCTGGCAGACGGCGCGGAAGTCGTCGATGCCCATCGCGAAGACCACCGCGTCGAAGGCGTCCGGGCTGCCTTGCGCAGCGCCGTCCGCCAGCACGATGGTCTGGCCCTGGCCCTCGGGGAAGCCGGCCGGCCGATCGTGACGCCAGCAGCCGGCCGCATCGAGCGCGGCGTCGCTGAAGGCCTCGACCCCGGCGCGGTCGCCGGGGATGCCGAAGCGCAGCGCCTCGACCCGCGCGCCGGCGCTTCCCAGGTCTTCCGAGAAGTCGATTCCTTCCAGCCGGTGCATGAAGCGAAAGCGCACGCCACGCTCCCGCAGCACCCGGTAGAGCGGCGCGAAGACGGTGTCGCCCATGCCCGATCGCATGTGCCAGAACAGCGCGCCGCGGTAGCTGAAGAACATCCGCAGCGCGCCGCGCAGCGCCTGGCCGCAGGCCAATGCCGGTTGCGACCGGTCGCCCTCGCGATAGCAGAAGGCCAGGTCGTAGAGGCCGGTGACGAAGGGCGACTCGACCGACTCGGGCAGCGCGCCGTGCTTGCGCAGCCAGTCCTTGCAGTCGATGTGGTTGAGCGCGTCGAGCCCGCGCGCATCGAACAGCACCCGGTCGCGGTAGAGGCCCACCACGATGGTGATGATCAGGTCGATCACCTCGGTCTTGCGCCGCAGCTCCGGGTCGATCGAGACGAAGTCGCCCAGCTGGCGCCGCAGCTGGGTGGCCAGCGCCTCCATGAAGCTCAGCACGGTCGAGGCGAATTGCGGCGCCGGGTTGTGCTCGCGCAGCCACTGCTCGAGGATGTTCACGCCCTGCAGCAGGCCGGCGGCGCTGGCCAGCGTGCCCACCCGCAGCAGGCGCGTCATGCTGTCCAGCATCACGCCGGGCGACTGCATCGCGTCGAAGGAGAAGTCCAGCTCGATGGTCTCGTCCAGCCGCGAGCGCGCCTCGGGCGAGGCCACGCCCGAGGGCGGCGAGATGCCGCTGTGGATCAGCGCCTTGACGAGGCCGATGCAGCGCGCCAGGTAGCCGGCCAGGGTGAAGGGGTTGCTGTGCTCGTCCAGCGGGTCGCCGGGAAGCCCCTTCATCGGCGGCAGGAAGCCGGACCAGGCCTGCCATTGGCCACCGGGCGCGGGCGACGCCACGGCGATGTGCGGCTCCGGAAAGAACGCGTCCTCGAAGCTTTCCTGCGGCAGCGGCTGCCTGCCTGCCTTGCCCTCGCCCCGGGGCCCCCAGTCGGCCTGCTGCACCTGCTGGTAGCAGTCGCGCATCATGCGGAAGGCGTTCTCGTAGAAGCCGAGCCAGATGTGCAGCCCGTGCTCGCGGATCCGGCCATGCGCATCGCGGCCCGAGGCGCCCTTGCCGCCGAGGCGCCAGCTCTGCTCGTAGACGGTGATCTCGAATCGGGGCTGTGGTTGAGTCGATGCCGAGGCGGACTCGCCGGCCAGCCGGGCGAATTCGCTGAGCTGCCATGCGGTGGCGATGCCGGCGCAGCCGCCGCCGACGATGGCCACGCGCACGGTCGGCACAGGCTCAGCCATGGCTGGCCCCCGGCGACCGAAGCGCGAGGCGGCGGCAGCACTTGCTCTGCAGAGGGCGATGCGTCGCGCGCGCGACCCGCGTCGCCCGCGTCACCGGCGATTGGCTAGGAAAATTCTTCAAACCACCTGCACCTTTCTTGTTTTTCAGGCGGCTTTTCAGCGGAGCCTGCGGATGCAGCGGCGATTCTGTCACGCAGTCGCGTGTTTGGGCATGGTCAATAAAGACCCAGCAGGCGCGCCCGCAGGCGGGCCAGGCCCAGCAGCGCGTCGGTGAAGGGCGTGGCGACGCCGGCCAGCTGGCCCAGCTCGCGCACCGCGGAAACCAGCGCGTCGAGCTCGACCGCGCGGCCGGCCTCGACGTCCTGCAGCATCGAGCTCTTGAAGGCGCCCAGCTTGCGGGTGACCGCATGCCGGTCCTCGGGGCTGTCGGCGATCGGCACCCCGATGCGCGCGCCGATCTCGCGGGCCTCCAGCATGATGGTCGAAACGAAGCCGCGCACCAGCTCGTCGTCGAGGATCAGGTCGGTGGTGGCGCCGGTCAGCAGGCTGATCGGGTTGACCGTCATGTTGCCCCAGAGCTTGAACCAGACGTCCTTCTGGATCCGGGGCGACAGGGTGGCGTCGATGCCGGCGCGCTGCAGCAGCTCGCGCAGCGCCTCGGCACGCGGGGTGGCGGCGCCCGAGGGCTCGCCGATGATCAGCCCGTTGCCGAAGTGATGGCGCACCACCGCCGGCGCGTCGAGCGCGCAGCTGGCATGCACCACGCCGCCGATCACATGGCGCGCCGGGATCGCCGCGTCGATATGGCCGCCCGGGTCGACCGCCTGCAGCGAGCGGCCGGCCAGCGGCCCGCCGAAGCCGCCCTGCAGGAACCACCAGGGCACGCCGTTCATCGCGGTGAGCACGATCGTGTCCGGCCCGATCAGCGGCGCGATCCGCTGCGCCACCGCCGGCAGGGCCGGCGCCTTCACCGCGATCACCACCACTTGCTGCACGCCGAGCTCCCGCGGATCCTCGCTGGCACGGACCGGCACCGATGCGCGCGAGCCGCCGCTGACCAGGGACAGGCCGTCGCGGCGCAGCGCGTCGAGCGTGGCGCCGCGCGCCACCACGTCGAGCGCGCAGCCGGCCTGCGCCAGCTTCACGCCCAGCCAGCCGCCGATGGCGCCGGCGCCGTAGATGCAGACCTTCATGGGCTGGCTCATAGCTTGTAGCCGTCGTCGATGCGGTCGACCTGGCGCACCAGCGCGGCGAACATGTCCTGGCCGGCGCCGTGCGCCGGACTGAATTGCAGCGCATCGCGGGTGCAGCGGCGCGCGACCTCTTCCGGCACCGGGATCGCGGCGCCCATCGAGAAGGTCGCCAGCTGGATCTCGCAGGCGCGCTGCAGGGTCCAGAGGATCGCGAAGGTCTGCGGCAGGGTCTGGCCCCAGGCCAGCAGCCCGTGGTTGCGCAGGATCACCGCCTGGCGCCGGCCGATGCTGCGCAGCAGGCGCGGCCCCTCCTCGGGATGGATCGTGATGCCTTCGAAGTCGTGGTAGGCGACCATGTCGTGCAGCTGCGCGGTGTAGAAGTTGGTCTGCTGCAGGCCGCCCTGCGCGCAGGCCACCGCGACGCCGGCGGTGGTGTGGGTGTGCATCACGCAATGCGCGTCGGGCAGGCCGTCGTGGATGGCCGCGTGCACCGTGAAGCCGGCCGGGTTCACCGGCCAGCGCGAGTCGTCGAGCACCTTGCCGGCGCTGTCGATCTTCACCAGGTTGCTGGCCGTGACCTCGCTGTAGTGCAGGCCGAACGGGTTGATCAGGAACTGCCTGGCGCCGCCGCTCGCGCTTTCGGGCAGGCGGACCGTGATGTGGTTGTAGATCATCTCGGTCCAGCCCAGCATCGCGAAGACGCGGTAGCAGGCGGCGAGTTGCTGGCGGGCGGCTTGTTCGTCGGGATGCATGGAAAGCTCCTTGCTGGCTGCGCGTTCAGTAGGTGCCGCGCGCGGGCGCGGGCGCCGCGCCGCCCTTGAAGGCGGCTGCGAGCGCGCTGGTGCCGCGCGAGAGGATGTGGGTGTCCAGACCCACCGCTACGAAGAGCGCGCCGAGCGACAGGTACTTGCGCGCCAGTGCCTCGTTGGGCGTGAGGATGCCCGGCGCCTTGCCGGCCCTGGCGATGCGCGCGATGGCATCTTCGATGGCGGCCTGCACCTCGGGATGGTCGGAGTCGCCGACATGGCCCATCGAGGCCGACAGGTCGGCCGGGCCGATGAAGACGCCGTCGACGCCCTCGACCGCCGCGATCGCGTCGAGGTTGGCCAGCGCCTCGCGCGACTCGGCCTGCACCAGCAGGCAGACCTGCGCATTGGCGCTCTTGGGGTAGTCGGCGTAGCGGCCCCAGCGCGAGGCGCGCGCGCCGCCCATGCCGCGAATGCCGTCCGGCGGATAGCGCATCGCCCGCACGATGGCCCGGGCCTGCTCGGGCGTGTCGACCATCGGCACCAGGATGGTTTGCACGCCCAGGTCGAGGTACTGCTTGATCAGCGCTGTGCCGGCGTCGCCATGGCCCAGCGGCACCCGGGCGATCGCGTTGACCCCCGGATAGGCGGCGATCGCCTGTGCCTGCTGCAGCACGCTGGCCAGGCCGTTGGGCGAATGCTCGCCGTCGATCAGCAGCCAGTCGAAGCCGGCGCCAGCGCAGATCTCGGCGCTGTAGGCATCGGCCAGGCCGAGCCAGAGGCCGATCTGGGCGCGTTTCTCGGCGAGGGCCTTCTTGAAGGGATTGGTGGGTGTCTGCATGGTTGGATCTCTAGACGAAACGGAAGGCGATCGAGCCGAGCGGCCCGTAGTCGACGTGGAAGGTATCGCCGACGACGGCCGGCGTCGGGCGGGTGAAGGAGCCGCCGAGCACCACCTCGCCGGCCTCCAGGCATTCGCCCCAGGGCGCGAGCTTGTTGGCCAGCCAGGCGACGCCGGTGGCCGGATGGTTCAGCACGGCGGCCGCCAGGCCCGATTCCTCGATGACGCCGTTCTTGTGGAGCAGCGCGCCGACCCAGCGCAGGTCGACCGCATCGGGCCTGACCGGCCGGCCGCCGGTGACGATGCCTGCATTGGCCGCGTTGTCGGCGATGGTGTCGAAGACCCGGCGCATCTGCTTCGTGTGCCGGTCGAACTGCTCGATGCGCGCGTCGATGATCTCGACCGCCGGCACGACGTAGTCGGTGGCGGCCAGCACGTCGAAGATGCTCACGTTCGGGCCCTGCAGCTTGCGGCCCAGCACGAAGGCCAGCTCGACCTCGACCCGCGGCGCGATGAAGCGCTCGAAGGGGATGTCGCCCTGTTCGAAGAACATGTCGTCGAGCAGGGTGCCGTAGTCGGGCTCTGTGATCTGGCTGGCCTGCTGCATGGCGCGAGAGGTCAGGCCGATCTTGTGGCCGCGCGCGACGCGGCCCTCGGCCAGCTTGGTCTGCACCCAGGCGCGCGAGATGGCGTAGCCGTCCTCGATGCTCATGCCGGGATGGCGCTTGGAGAAATGCTCGACCTGCACGCGCGACTTCTCGCTCTGGTGCAGTTCGGCGGCGAGCTGGGCGATGACTTCCTTGGACAGCATGTTCTTTTGACGTGTACGCGGGCTACTTGTTGAAGAGCGGATGCAGGTTGCTGTGCTTGCCGTCATACACCTGCCCCGGGCTTTCGTCGATCTGCAGGGTGATGCCGATGTGGCGCTTGTCGAAGATCGGTTCGAAGTGCTGGCGCACGCGGGCCAGCAGCGCATCGCCGGCGGCCTTCTTGACTGCATCCGAACGCCCCGCGGCCATGCGCAGGTTGAGGTAGACGAAGGCGTAGTCGCCTCGGCCGTCGGCCACCGCGTGGTGCGCCGCCGGGTAGGCCAGCACACGCGTGCCGCCGGTCGGGTAGACCTGCCTGCCGGCTTCGTCGCGCTGTTCGAGCATGGTGTCGGCCAATTGCCGGCACAGCGAGGACATGTCGGTTTCGGCTTCGATGTTGGGCGTGTAGAGGATCACGAGATGGGGCATGGCGATTCGCCTTTCACTCACTCAACCGACATCGTGGCGGCCGTGCAGGTCACCGCGAAGATCGGGATGGCTTTCATGTGCAGGATGGTGCCCCTGCCGCGGGCGGCGGCCGCCACCGTCAGGAAGGTACGGATCTCGAAGCCGCCCTGCCCCGCTTCGCGGTAGGTGGCCTCGTCGTTGTAGCGCTCGGCCGAGAGCAGCGCCGCGCGGTCGTTGGCGCACCAGTGCTGCATGAACTCGCGGTCCCAGTCCTCGTTGACCTTGCCCGAATCGGGCGTTGCCGGCCAGTGCGAGATGCCGCCGGTGCCGACGATGGCGATGCGTTCGGGCGCCTGGTCGCAGGCGCGGCGCAGCGCCTCGCCGAAGGCCCAGGCGCGGTGCAGCGGCGTCAGCGGCGGCCCCTGGCAGTTGATGTTGACCGGGATGATGCGGGTGTCGAACCCGGGCGTCAGGAAATGCAGCGGCACGATGATGCCGTGGTCGAACTTCCATTCCTCGGCGTAGGCCACGTCGACCGTCTGCATCACCTCGCGGATCAGCCGCTGCGACAGCGCGGCGTCACCGGGAATGGCGGTCTTCTCGATGCCCAGCCATTTCGGGTCCTCGATCGGCCCTTCGTAGCTGTCGGCCATGCCCATCGCATAGGCCGGCATGTTGTTCATGAAGAAATTGGCGAAGTGCTCGGCCGCGACCACGATCACCGCATCGGGCCGCGCGGCGCGCAGCTGCTCGCCCATGCGGCGGAACTGCGCATGGAACTCGTCCTTGACGGCGGCATCGGCCAGGTGGGCACGGCCGGTGATGCCGGGGGCGTGGCTGCAGACGCCGGCGAAGACCAGGCTCATGGCTTCATACCCCCGCCACCTTCTCGTCGTGCGCCGTGGTCATCGCATAGATGCCGGCGCGCACCGGCCCGTGCTGCTTCACGCCGTCGCGCATGGCCGCGATGTAGTCGGCCCAGGGCATGCCGAGCAGCGGCGCGAAATGCATCAGCAACTGGCCGTTGCAGCCCAGCACGTAGAGCTTGCCGATGTCGCCCTGGTCGATGGCTTCGCGCTCCTCGGTGTCGAGCGAGTAGCCGTCGAGCAGCGCGGCGCGCGCGGCGCCGCCCTCGGCATAGCGGCGCTGCACCTCGGGCTCGCGGTTGAGCTCGAAGAGGAATTTCTGCATGGCATAGAGGCTCATCGCGCGACTCCCTGCGCTCAGCCTTCGAGCTCGATGTGGGCCTTGCGGATCACATCGGCATACTTGGCGATCTCGCTCTGGATGAAGGCCGCGAACTGCTCGGGCGTGCCGGAGAGCGAGGCGATGCCGCCCTTGTGGAAGGCCTCGGTGATGGTCGGCCCGGCGAGCGCGCGGTTGACCTCGGCATTGACCCGCTTCACCACGGCATCGGGCGTGCCGGCCGGCGCCAGCAGGCCGTTCCAGGAATTGGATTCGACCGGCACGCCCTGCTCGGCCAGGGTCGGGATCGCGGGCGCGTATTCGGAGCGCCTGGCGGTGGCCATTCCGAGCGCCACCAGCTTGCCGGCCTCGATCTGGCTGCGGAACTCGGGCCAGTTGCCGAACATCATCGTGACCTGGCCGCCCAGCAGGTCGGCCAGTGCCGGGCCCTGGCCCTTGTAGGGCACGTGCACCAGGTCGATGCCCATCTGCAGCGCCAGCATCTCGCCGGCCAGATGGGCCGAGCTGCCGTTGCCGAAGGAGGCGAAGCTCAAGCTGCCCGGATGGGCCCTGGCCTGCGTGCGCAGGTCGGCCAGGTTCTTCAGGCCGCTGCCTGGATGGGTGGCGAGCACGTGCTCCGACATGCCCATCAGCGCCACCGGCCGCAGGTCCTTCAGCGTGTCGTAGGGCAGCTTGCGCACCAGCGTCTGGTTGGCCGCGAAGCTGTTCGCCACCGTCACGAAGGAATAGCCATCGGGCGCCGAGCGCGCCACGTTCTCGACCCCGATCACCGTGCCGGCACCGGGCCGGTTCTCGACCAGCACCGGCTGGCCCAGCGCCTTGGCCAGCTCGACACCGACCAGCCGGGTGACGTAGTCGGTGGTGCCGCCCGGCGTGAAGGGCACGACCAGCCGGATCGGCTTGGAGGGCCAGGCCTCCTGCGCGCGCGCCAGCATCGGCCATGCAATCAAGGCAGCGGTGGATCGGATCGCTGCTCTTCGGTTGAACACGGAAGCCCGGGCGTCCAATGAGCGCTCACGCGGGTCCGAGCCGCTCACGGCGCGACTCCCCAGTGTGGAATGTGGTGCGAACCGAGTGAAACAGCCACGTTCTTCGGTTCGCAGAACACCTCGTAGCTCCAGGTGCCGCCCTCGCGCCCAGTGCCCGAGGCCTTGGTCCCACCGAAGGGCTGGCGCAGGTCGCGCACGTTCTGGCTGTTGACGAAGCACATGCCGGCCTCGACAGCGGCGGCGACACGATGCGCCTTGCCGATGTTCTCGGTCCAGACGTAGCTGGACAGGCCGTAGGGGATGTCGTTCGCGAGCCTGATCGCCTCGGCTTCGTCCTTGAAGGGGATCAGGCAGGCGACCGGCCCGAAGATCTCGTCCTGCGCGATCTTCATGCGGTTGTCGACGTCGGCGAAAACGGTGGGCAGCACGTAGTTGCCCTTCTTCACACGATCCGGCAGCTCTGGCGCGCCGAGGCCACCGCACAGCAGGCTCGCGCCTTCCTTCGGCCCGAGTTCGATATAGCTGCGCACCTTGGCCAGATGGGCCTGCGAGATCATCGGCCCGACGATGGTCTTCTCGTCCAGCGGGTCGCCGACCGTGATGCGCTTCGCGCGCTCGACGAATTTCGCGACGAAGTCGGCGTAGATCGACTGCTGCACCAGGATGCGCGAGCCGGCGGTGCAGCGCTCGCCGTTGTTGCTGAAGATCATGAAGACCGCGGCGTCGAGCGCGCGGTCGAGGTCGGCGTCCTCGAAGATCACGAAGGGGCTCTTGCCGCCGAGCTCCATGCTGAACTTCTTCAGGCCCGCCGACTTCACGATGCGGTTGCCGGTCGCGGTCGATCCGGTGAAGGAGATGGCGCGCACATCCGGATGCGCCACCAGCGGCTCGCCGGCGTCCTTGCCGTAGCCGTGTACCAGGTTCAGCACGCCGGCCGGTATGCCGGCTTCCAGCGCCAGTTCGCCCAGGCGCGCGGCCGACAGCGGCGACAGCTCGCTCATCTTCAGCACGGCGGTGTTGCCGAAGGCCAGGCAGGGCGCGACCTTCCAGGTGGCGGTCATGAAGGGCACGTTCCAGGGCGAGATCAGCGCGCAGACGCCGACCGGATGGAACAGCGTGTAGTTGAGATGGGTGGGCGTGGGATAGGTATGGCCGTCCACCCGGGTGCACATCTCGGCGAAGTAGTAGAAGTTGTCGGCCGCGCGCGGTACCAGCTGCTTGCCGGTCTGGGCGATGACCTGGCCGCAGTCGTTGGTCTCGGTGCGCGCGATCTCGGGCACGTTGGCGGCGATCAGGTCGCCCAGCTTGCGGATCAGCTTCGCGCGCTCGGGCGCCGGCAGGCCGGCCCACTTGGGGAAGGCCTCCCTGGCTGCAGCCACTGCGGCGTCGACCTCGGCCTCGCCGCCCGCGGCGACCTCGGCCAGCACCTCCTGGGTGGCCGGGTTGACGGTCTGGAAGTAGTCGCGGCCGGCGACCGGCTTGCCGTTGATCAGGTGGTCGATCTGCATGGTGTCTGTCTCTGGGTGAAGCTGCGCGTTCAGGCTGCTGCGATGGTGTTGATCAGGGCGCCTATCGATTCGATCTCCGTCACGACCTGGTCGCCCGGCCGGCAATCGACCACGCCGTCGGGCGTGCCGGTGAGGATCAGGTCGCCCGGCTGCAGCGTCATGAAGCTGCTGAAGTACTCGATCAGGAAGGGCAGGTCGAAGATCATGTCGCGCGTGTTGCCCGACTGGGTGAGCTTGCCGTTGACCGTGGTCGACAGCGCCAGCGCCATCGGGTCCGGCACGTCGGCCGCATCGACCAGCCAGGGGCCGATCGGGGTGCAGGTGTCGCGGTTCTTCACGCGCAGGTTCGGCCGGTACCAGTTCTCGAGGTAGTCGCGGATCGCGTAGTCGTTGGCGACGGTGTAGCCGGCGATGAAGTCGTAGGCATCGTCGCGCCGCACCTTCTTCGCGGTGCGCCCGATCACGACGGTCAGCTCGCATTCGTAGTGCATGAAGCCGACCTCCGTTGGCCGTCGCGTGAGCTGGCGATGGCCGGTCAGCGTGCTCTCGCCCTTGACGAAGACCAGCGGCTCCTCGGGCGCCTTGAACTCCAGCTCCTTCGCGTGGTCGGCGTAGTTGAGGCCCAGCGCGAGGATGGTGCGCGGGCGCGGCGTCGGCGCGAGCGGCGGCAGCCACTGCACCGCGTCTGGCGCCAGCAGCCGGCCGTCGGCGAGCAGCAGTCGGCCCTCGCGTTCGACCGCTTGATGCTCGGCGCCATCGACCAGGATGCGGGCGTGCTTCATGCGGCCTCCTTCACCAGCGTATTGACCAGCGTCTCGAAGCCCGGCGAGCTGATCTCGATGCGGTCGCCGGCGCGGGCGAGCGGGCGGCCGGCGTCGCAGCCGAGCATCAGCACCTCGCCATGGGCCAGCGTCATGAAGGCGCCGACATCGCGCAGCAGCTGCTCGGCGCTGCGCACCGTGCCCGAGAAATCGACCGACTGGCGCAGCTCGCCGTTGATGCGCACCTCGAGCTTGAGCAGCGCCGGGTCGGCGACCTCCTGCGCGTCGCGCAGGGCCGGGCCGATGCCGAGGAAGCCGTCCAGGCACTTGAACTTGACCGGCGGGCGGAAGAAGCTGGAATGTGGGATCGACAGGTCGTTCATCAGCACGAAGCCCTCGACGTCGTTCTCGGCGCCGATGACCATCGCGATGGTGGCGCCGACCTCGACCTCCGGCACATGGGCGGGCAGTGCGATGTCGCTGCCGCTGGTGCTCCAGGTGTTGGCGGTCTTGACGTGCAGGATCGGCGCTTTGGGGGGCGCCTTGTAAGGCGGCAGGGTCATCTGCGGCGCCAGCGCCTCGACCTCGGCGCGGAAGTTGAGCAGCACGCCGTAGACGGTGCCGCCGGGCAAATAGCTCATGGTGTTTCCAGTGCGATCAGTTCGTCCAGCAGCCCGTAGATCTGCGAGAGTTTTTCCTTGCCCAGCGATTGCTCCATCCAGGCGTAGTGGGCCTCGATGCTGCTGGACAGCGTATTCACCAGGCTGCGCCCGTGCGGCGTCGCCTCGATGACGGTGCGGCGCTGGTCCTCGGGATCTCGGCTGCGGCTGATCAGCCCGTCGCGCTCCATGCGCGCCAGCACGCCGGTGAGGCTGGGTCCGAGGATGAAGGCCTCGCGCGCGACCCTGCCGGTCTCGACCGCGCCGTGCTCGCCCAGCACGCGCAGCACCCGCCATTGCTGGTCGGACAGGGCGTGCTCGCGCAGGCTGGGGCGCGTGTGGGCCATCACGGCTTCGCGCGCCTGCAGCAGCAGGCGGGGCAGATTGCGGTGGGTGAAGGGGGTGCTGCTCATGCCGGTGGCGATTATTTAATATATTAAATAGTCGGGTCAAGCAAAGAGCATTGGGGGTAAACCCGTTGAGCGGGCGGGTGTGGAGCGCAGGCGCGGCCTGACGACACCCTCTTGAAAATGTTTCTCATTATTGACAATGAAGCTATTTTGTACATAATGAGAAACTCACATGCCCGCCGCAGCCCCCGACCTCACCCCCAAGTCCGAGGCCAACCTGGCCGCGATTGCGGCCGCCGTGAAGCAGCAGCGCAAGCACCTGGGCATCAGCGCGGTCGCCGCGGCCGAGGCCGCCGGCATCTCGCGCGTCACCCTGCATCGGATCGAAAAGGGCGAACCAGCGGTGACGATGGGTGCCTACCTTCGCGTCATGGCAGCGCTCGGCCTGCATCTGAGCGCGAGCCCGCCAAAAGCAGCGGACATCGCCGAAACGGACCGGCGAGGCTGGTTGCCCGCGCGCATCCGCATCGCCGACTATCCCTGGCTCAAGCAGTTGGCATGGCAGGTCCACGGGCCGCAGGAACTGACACCGCGCGAGGCCTTCGGCATCTATGAACGCAACGGGCGCCACCTCGACGCCGCGTCGCTGTCGGATGCAGAGCGCGACCTGATCGATGCCTTGAGGCTCGCGCTTGGAGGCGACGCGCTTGTTTGAGCGCCCGCACCATCGACGCATCGCCCGGGTGCTGCATTCGCTCGATGGGCAGCGGCTGCGCGACTGGGCCTGCCTCTTCGGCGGCGGCACGGCCATCGCATTGCGCTTCGGCGAATACCGGGAATCGGTGGACATCGACTTCCTGGTGTCCGACCCGTCCGCCTACCGCGAGATCCGGCAAGCCTTGACCTCGGCCGATGGCTGGCGCGCGATCCGGCGCACCGGCGCTGCGGACGACATCCAGCTCGGCGAATGGCGGGCCGACCAGTACGGCATCCGCAATCGCCTGCTGGTCGACGAGCAGCCGATCAAGTTCGAGATCGTGTTCGAGGCCCGCATCGCGCTCGACGCGCCCGGCAAGGCGGATGAAAGCTGCGGTGTGCCGACGCTCACGCTGCTGGACATGGCCGCGAGCAAGCTGCTCGCCAACTCCGACCGCTGGGCCGACGACGGCGTCTTCAGCCGCGACCTGATCGACCTGGCGACGATGAGGCCGACCCTGGCCCTGCTGCGCCAGGCGGTCGCCAAGGCCGAAGTCGCTTATGGCAATGCCATCCGGCGCGACCTGGGGCGCGCCATCGACCGCGCCGGAGGGCGCTCCGGCTGGCTGGAACGCTGCATCCAGCTCATGGCCATCGCCGAGCCGCCCGCATTGGTGTGGCAGCGCATCCGCTCGCTCAGGCGGGTACTGGCTTAGCCGACTGCCGTGCAGGCCGGCGCCATCGGCGGGACAATAGCGCGCCCGTGCCCGCCGGCCGGTCCCGGGCCATCCACCCCCGACCCCTCCCGCGCATGTCCACTTCGTCCGCCGCCTCGGCCGCGTCTTCCGCTTCCCATCCCCCGTTCTCCCTCTGGCGCATCGCCGTCCCGGCCTTCGGTCCCTCGCTGCTGTTCGGCATCGGCGAAGGTGCGATCCTGCCGATCGTGCCGCTGACGGCGCGCGACCTCGGCGCCTCGGTGTCGATGGCCGCGCTGGTGGTGGCGATGGTCAGCATCGGCTCGCTGGTCAACAACATCCCGGCATCGGCGATCACGATGCGCTGGGGCGAACGCTGGGCCATCGTCGCGGCCGGCGTCTGGAGCGGCATCGGCATGGCGCTGTGCCTGCTGACCTCGCACCTCGGCCTGTTCGCGGCCGGCTGCTTCATGGTGGGCATGTCGCAGGCCATCTACAACCTGGCGCGCCAGAGCTACATGAGCGACGCGGTGCCGATCGAATTCCGGGCCCGGGCGCTGTCGACGCTGGGCGGGGTGATGCGCATCGGGCTCTTCATCGGGCCATTCCTGGCGGCGGGCGCGGTGCACCTGTTCGGCCTCTCGGCCGCCTATGTGGTGGGCATCGTCGGCGTGCTGGGCGCGGCGGCGGTCGGCGCGCGGATTCCCGACCTCGAGGCGCCGCCGATGCCGGCGGGCCAGGAGCCGCCGGCCCCGGCGACCATCGTCTCGATCCTGCGCAACCATCGGCACGTGTTCCTGACCCTGGGGCTGGGCGTGGTGCTGGTCAGCGCGGTGCGGGCCTCGCGGCAGGCGGTGATCCCGCTCTGGGCCGACCACCTGATGCTGGCGCCGGCGGTGGCTTCGCTGATCTACGGTCTGGCCGGCGGCATCGACATGCTGGTCTTCTACCCCGCCGGCAAGCTGATGGACCACAAGGGCCGCAGCTGGGTGGCGGTGCCGTCGATGCTGATCATGGGCCTGGCGATGCTGCTGATGCCGCTGACGCACGGCACCGCGACCCTGCTGATCGCCGCGCTGGTGATCGGCTTCGGCAACGGCATCGGCTCGGGAATGATCATGACCCTGGGCGCCGACCATGCGCCCCGGCACGGACGCGCGCACTTCCTCGGCGTGTGGCGGCTGCTGTCAGACATCGGCTCCTCCGGCGGGCCGGCCCTGCTGTCGCTGCTGGCGGCCGCCCTGTCGCTGGCTTCGGGCATCGCCGCGACGGGGCTGATCGCGCTGGCGGCGGCGGGCGTGCTGGCGTACTGGATCCCGCGGCATGGCGACCACGGCGGGCGGCGCCGGCACTGAGAAGCACCCCCGGGGGCCCCTCCTACACTCGGCCCCATGGCCAAGGAAAAAAACATCTACGTCTGCACCGAATGCGGCGGCACCAGCCCCAAGTGGCTCGGCAAATGCCCGGCCTGCGGTGCCTGGAACACGCTGGTCGAGCAGGTCGCGGCAGCCGCGGGCGGCCCGGCCAACAACCGCTTCGGCACCCAGTTCAGCTCGCTCGCCGGTTCGGCCGAGCTGGCCACGCTGTCCGAGATCGAGGCCACCGACGTGGCGCGCACGCCCACCGGCATCGACGAGCTCGACCGGGTGCTGGGCGGCGGCATCGTCGACGGCGGCGTGACCCTGATCGGCGGCGATCCCGGCATCGGCAAGTCGACCCTGCTGCTGCAGGCGGTGGATGCGCTCCAGCACGCCGGCCGCAACGCGATCTACGTCACCGGCGAGGAAAGCGGCGCGCAGGTGGCGCTGCGCTCGCGCCGGCTCGGCCTGGAGCATTCGCAGGTGCAGGTGCTGGCCGAGATCCAGCTCGAGAAGATCCTGGCCACGCTCGACGCCGGCCGTCCGGCGATCGCGGTGATCGATTCGATCCAGACCGTCTATTCCGACCAGCTCACCTCGGCGCCCGGCTCGGTGGCGCAGGTGCGCGAATGCGCCGCGCACCTCACCCGCTTCGCCAAGGCCAGCGGCACCGCGATCGTGCTGGTCGGCCATGTCACCAAGGAAGGCGCGCTGGCCGGCCCGCGCGTGCTCGAGCACATGGTCGACACCGTGCTCTATTTCGAGGGCGACACGCATTCCAGCTTCCGGCTGGTGCGCGCCATCAAGAACCGCTTCGGCGCGGTCAACGAGATCGGCGTCTTCGCGATGACCGAGCGCGGGCTCAAGGGCGTGGCCAACCCGAGCGCGATCTTTCTGAGCCAGCATGCCGACCCGGTGCCCGGCAGCGTGGTGCTGGTCACGCTGGAAGGCACGCGGCCGATGCTGGTCGAGATCCAGGCGCTGGTCGACGACGGCGGGCCCAGCCCGCGGCGCCTGTCGGTCGGGCTGGACCGCGACCGGCTGGCGATGCTGCTGGCGGTGCTGCACCGGCATGCCGGCGTGGCCTGCATGGACCAGGACGTGTTCGTCAATGCGGTGGGCGGCGTGCGCATCAGCGAGCCGGCGGCCGACCTGGCGGTGATGCTGGCGATCGCATCGAGCCTGCGCGGAAAGCCGCTGCCCAAGGGCTTCATCGCCTTCGGCGAAGTCGGCCTGGCCGGCGAGGTGCGGCCGGCGCCGCGCGGCCAGGAGCGGCTGCGCGAGGCGGCCAAGCTGGGCTTCAGCGTGGCGATCGTGCCCAAGGCCAATGCGCCGCGCAAGGGCACGAAGGACATCGAAGGCCTGACGATCCATGCGGTGGAGCGGATCGAGGAGGCGCTGGACATCGTGCGCGAGCTCCAGCAGGCATAGCGGCGAAGGCCCTCGCATGCGCATCCATGAACTCAGCAGCCGCTTGCGCGCCGCCGGCGCGGGCCCGCTGCACGAGCAGCGCGTGCTGCGGCTGTGGTCGCATGCGCTGCCGCGCGACAGCGGTAGGCGCAAGCCCGGCACCTTCTTCCCGTCCTCGCTGATGGCCGAGCTGCCGCGCATCGAGGCCGAGCTGGCGGCGCTCGCGCGCATCCAATCGGTCCATCCCGGCGCCGACGGCTCGGAGCGGCTGCTGATCGCGCTGGCCGACGGCCAGAACGTCGAGAGCGTGCTGCTGCCGCGCGATGGCCTGTGCGTCTCTTCCCAGGTCGGCTGCGCGGTCGGCTGCCGCTTCTGCATGACCGGCCGCGACGGCCTGCTGCGCCAGGTGGCGAGCGCCGAGATCATTGCCCAGGTGGCGCTGGCGCGGCAGCGCCGTGCGGTGCGCAAGGTGGTCTTCATGGGCATGGGCGAACCGGCCCACAACCTGGACAACGTGATGGAGGCGATCGACCTGCTGGGCGGCGCGGGCGGCATCGCGCACAAGAAGCTGGTGTTCTCGACCGTCGGCGATCCACGCGCCTTCGAACGGCTGCACCGGCAGCACGTCAAGCCGGCGCTGGCGCTGTCGCTGCACACGACCGATGCCGCGCTGCGCCGGCGCTTGCTGCCGCGCGCGCCCGACATGAGCCCTGACGAGCTGGTGTCGGCCAGCGAAGCCTATGCCCGCGCCAGCGGCTACCCCACCCAGTACCAGTGGACGCTGCTGGAGGGCATCAACGACAGCGCCGACGAGATCGAAGGCATCGTCCGGCTGCTGGCCGGCAAGTACGCGGTGCTTAACCTGATTCCCTTCAACGCGGTCGATGGCAGCGGCTTCGACCGGCCCTCGCTGCAGCGCTGCAAGGAGATCGCCGACACGCTGCATGCGCGCGGCGTGCTGGCCAAGCTGCGCTATTCGGCGGGCCAGGACGTCGAGGGCGGCTGCGGGCAGCTGCGGGCGCGCGCGGCCGGCGCCAGCGTGCCGGTGGTGCTGCGGCGGCCATAGGCCGGTGCCGGGACTTCAGCCCCGGCCGGACTTGCCGGCACGACCGCGCCGGGCCTGCCCCAGGTTGGCGGTCATCATGGCCGCGACCAGCGTCACCAGCCACGAGAAGTACACCCACAAGAGGAACATCGGCAGGGTCGCGAAGGCGCCGTACAGCGCCTTGTAGGTCGGCACCTTGGCCAGGTAGGCGCTGAAGCCGCGCTTGCCGATCTCGAAGGCCAGGCTGGCGAGCAGCCCGCCGGCCGCGGCATCGCGCAGCCGCACCGCGGTGTTGGGCACCAGGTAGAAGACGGCGGTCAGACCGATCGCGACCAGCACCAAGGGCCCGAGGTCCAGGCCCAGCGCCAGCGACCGGGGCAGGCTGCCGATCAGCCCGCGCGAGCCGTCCAGCAGCTGCGCCGCCAGCCACAGGCCCAGGCCCAGCACCAGCGGCCCCACCGCCAGCGCCAGCAGGTAGAGGCCGACCCGCTTGAAGAAGGGCCGGTTCCGCTTGACCTGCCACATCTGGTTGAGCGCGTTCTCCACGGTCAGCAGCATCGCGACGGCCGCGGCCAAAAGGCCCAGCGAGCCGATCCAGCCGAGGCCGCTGGCATTGGCGGCGAAGCGGTTGAGGTAGCCCAGCACGGTGCGCGCGATGTCCTCCGGCAGCAGCCGGCTCAGCAGCAGCTCCTGCAGCGCGTCCCTGAAGCGCCTGAAGGCCGGAAAGCGGGTGAACAGCACGAAACTGGCCGCCAGCAGCGGCACGATCGAAAGCAGGGTGGTGAAAGTGAGGCTGCCCGCGACCTGGGGCAGGCGTTCCTTCCTGGCGCGTTGGATCGTCAGGCGGGTCAGGGTGAGCATGAAGGCGGGCAGGCGGAAAGAAGGCGGTCGATCGAAGCGAGCGCGCGGTGCGGGCGCCGGACGTCGATTGTGATGGCTGGCTGGATGGTGCCCGTTCAGCCCTTGCGCGCCGCCTCCCCGTGCAGCCAGGCCAGGAAGGCCTCCACCGCCGGCCGCTTCGCATGGCGCGCCGGGTACACCGCGAAATGCGCCTTGACCCGCAGCGCCCGCTCCAGGCCGAAGATCGGCTTGAGCCTGCCATCGGCGAGGTGGCGAGCGCCGATGGTCGTGCTTTCAAGGGCCACGCCCAGGCCCTCGGCCGCCGCGTCCAGCGACATCATGGCCCGGTCGAAGCGCAGGGTGAATCGCTCGGGCGAACGCTGGCTGCTGAATTCGGCGAACCAGTCGGCCCACTGCACCACGCCGACATTGCTCTGGATCAGCGTCAGTGCCGGCAACTGCTCCGGCCGCTTGAGCCGGTGCTCGCGGATGAAGGCGGGGCTCGCCAGCGGCACGATGCGTTCCTCGAAGAGCGGCTCGATCACCAGGTCCGGCCATTGCGGTACGCCATAGCGGATGTCGACATCGGCCTGGCCCAGCGCGAAGTCGCTGTGCGTGTGGGCCGCCGACAGGTTCAGCGCGATGCCGGGATTGGCCTGCGCGAAGGCGCGCAGCCGCGGCACCAGCCAGAGGCTGGCGAAGCTGGGCGTCGAGTGCACGTAGAGGCTGTTGGCTACGCCCTGGCGCAGGTCGTCGCTGGCCGCGGCAATCGCCGACAGCGCGCCGCCGATGCGCGACAGGTAGGTCTCGCCGGCGGCGCTGAGCCGAACGCCATGCGCGCTGCGTTCGAAGAGGCGCACGCCCAGGTGCGCCTCCAGCCGCGCCACCTGGTGGCTGATCGCCGAGGCGGTGAGGTGCAGTTCGGCGGCCGCCAGCGCGAAGCTGCGCCGGCGCGCCACCGTCTCGAAGGCCTGCAGGTTGGTCAGTGGCGGCGCGGCGGCAGGCATCGGGTGAACCCTCGGGTCAGATGAATATCCGTCATCTTAGGCTGATCAGACTTCGCTTGTCGTCATGACCTCGGCGCTTGAAGATCCGGGCCAAGAACCGAAGGAGACAAGCCAATGCCGTTCGATATCCACTTCGCCTGTCATGGGCAGATGCCGCAGCACGGCGTCTGGAATGCAAGGTGAGCGCCGTGCTGCTCGACGCTCCGCTCGCACAGCCCGGCCGGTCGATCTCCGAGCGTGCCGAAGCCTGGCTCGGCCATGCCATCGAGCTGCCGGCGGCGGCGCTGGTGATCGGCGAGGTGCTGGTGCTGCTGGCCGGCGTGATCATGCGTTTCGTCTTCGACCGCCCGCTGCCCTGGGCCGATGAACTGGCCTCGATCCTGTTCCTCTGGCTGGCCAACCTGGGCGCTGCGGTGGCCCTGCGCCGCGGCACCCACATGCGCACCACCGCGCTGGTTTCCTTCCTGAAGCCGCGCGCCCGGCGCTGGGCCGAGACGCTGGCGATCGCCGCGCCCTGCCTGATGCTGGTGATCCTGATCGGCCCGATGGCCGAATACGCGCAGGACGAATGGGTGGTGCAGACGCCGGCGCTCTCATGGCCCAACACGGTGCGCGCGGCGGCGGTGCCGGTCGGCGCCGCGCTGATGATTGGCATCGGCCTGTTGCGGCTGATGCGCCAGAGCGTGGCCGACCTGATCGGCGTGGCGGTGGTGATCGCCGCGCTGGCCGGCGTGCTGTACCTGGGCGCCGACTGGCTGCAGGCCATCGGCAACTGGAACCTGGTGATCTTCTTCGCGCTGCTGCTCGGCGTCGCGGTGCTGATGGGCGTGCCGATCGCCTTCTGTTTCGGGCTGGCTACCGTGGCCTTCCTGCTGTGCGTGACCTCGACGCCGCTGGCGGTGGTCAGCGGGCGCATCGACGAGGGCATGAGCTCGCTGATATTGCTGGCGGTGCCGCTCTTCATCCTGCTCGGGCACCTGGTCGAGATGACCGGCATGGCCAAGGCGATGGTCGATTTCCTGGCCTCGCTGCTGGGCCATGTGCGCGGCGGCCTCAACTACGTGCTGCTCGGCGCGATGCTGCTGGTGTCGGGCATCTCGGGCGCCAAGACGGCCGACATGGCGGCGGTGGCGCCGGTGCTGCTGCCGGAGATGAAGAAGCGCGGCAACCACGAGGGCGAACTGATTTCGCTGCTCGCCGCATCGGGCGCGATGGCCGAGACCATCCCGCCATCGCTGGTGCTGATCACCATCGGCTCGGTGGCCGGCATCTCGATCGCCGCGCTCTTCACCGGCGGCATCTTGCCCGGCGTGGTGCTGGCGGTGCTGCTGGCCGTGCTGGCGCGCTTTCGCAGCGCCGAAGTGGCCGTCGGCCTGAAGCGCGCTCCGATGAAGGTGGTCGGGCGCACGCTGCTGGTGGCACTGCCGGCGCTGGCGCTGCCGGTGCTGATCCGTACGGCGGTGGTGGAAGGCGTGGCGACCGCCACCGAGGTCTCGACCATCGGCATCGCCTACGCGGTACTGGCCGGCCTGCTCATCTACCGCCGCTTCGACTGGAAGCGCATCTATCCGATGCTGGTCGACACCGCCGCGCTGTCCGGCGCGATCCTCTTCATCATCGGCACCGCGACCGGCATGTCCTGGGCGCTGACCCAGTCGGGCTTCTCGCACAGCCTGGCGCAGCTGATGACCAGCGTGCCGGGCGGCAAGTACGGCTTCCTGCTGGTGTCGATCGCCGCCTTCATCGTGCTGGGCAGCGTGCTGGAGGGCATCCCGGCGATGGTGCTGTTCGCGCCGCTGCTGTTCCCGGTGGCCAAGGCCATCGGCGTGCACGAGGTGCACTACGCGATGGTGATCATCCTGGCGATGGGCATCGGCCTGTTCGCGCCGCCCTTCGGCCTCGGCTACTACGCCGCCTGCACCATCGGCCGCGTGCATCCGGACGTTCCGCTGCGCCGCATCTGGCCCTACCTGGGCGCGCTGCTGGTCGGCCTGCTGATCGTGGCCTTCGTGCCCTGGTTCTCGATCGGCCTGCTGGGCTGAGGCCGGCTCCCGTCCCCCTTCTTTCTTCGACTCCCGAGGTTGCTCCAATGACCGATCCGACGATCACGCTGCGCCAACGCGCCTACCGCATCCGACGCTTCGCCCTGCGCATGGGCGAGGTGCAGGGCCAGGGCTACATCGGCCAGGCCCTCGGCTGGGCCGACGTGCTGGCGGTGGCCTACTGCCACGCGCTCCAGCTGCGCCCCGACGAACCCGAATGGGAGGGGCGCGACCGCTTCCTGCTGTCGCACGGCCACTACGCCATCGCCTTCTATGCCGCGCTGATCGAGGCCGGCGTCATCCCCGAGAGCGAGCTCGAGACCTATGGCAGCGACGACAGCCGCCTGCCGATGTCGGGCATGGCCAGCTACACGCCCGGCATGGAGATCTCCGGCGGCTCGCTGGGCCAGGGCCTGGCGATCGGCGTCGGCATGGCGCTGGCGCTGCGCCAGAAGAACAACCCGGCCTTCGTCTACAACTCGATGTCCGACGGCGAGCTGGACGAAGGCTCGACCTGGGAAGCCGCGATGGGCGCCGCGCACCACGGCCTCGGCAACCTGATCTGCCTGGTCGACATCAACAACCAGCAGGCCGACGGACCCTCGGGCCGGGTGATGGGCTTCGAGCCGCTGGCCGACAAGTGGGCCGCCTTCGGCTGGCACGTGCAGCGGGTGGACGGCAACGACATGGCCGCGGTGCTGGCCGCCTTCGACGCGGCGCGCGCGCTCGCCGAGCCGAAGCCGCGCGTGATCCTCTTCGACACGCTGATGGGCCGGGGCGTGCCCTTTCTCGAGACGCGCGAGAAGAACCATTTCATCCGCGTCGATCCGCCGGAATGGCAGCAGGCCATCCGCATCCTCGACGAATCGCAATCCCAAGCCGAAGGAGCCGCAGCATGAACACCGTGGCGGAGAAGAAGCCGCGCCTGACCACTTCCGCGATGATCGCTTCCATCGCATCCGAGGGGCAGCGCGTCAAGGCCGCGCCCTTCGGCAAGGCGCTGGTCGAGCTGGCCCGGGACCGGCCCGAGATCGTCGGCATGACCGCCGACCTGGCCAAGTACACCGACCTGCACCTGTTCGCCCAGGCCTACCCCGAGCGCTTCTACCAGATGGGCATGGCCGAGCAGCTGCTGATGGCGGCCGCCGGCGGCATGGCGAAGGAAGGCATGGTGCCCTTTGCCACCACCTACGCGGTGTTCGGCACGCGGCGCGCCTACGACTTCATCCACCAGGTGATCGCCGAGGAGAACCTCAACGTCAAGATCTGCTGCGCGCTGCCTGGCCTGACGACCGGCTACGGACCCAGCCACCAGGCCACCGAGGACATCGCGATGATGCGCGGCGTGCCGGGCCTGACCATCGTCGACCCCTGCGATGCGCTAGACCTCGAACAGGCCGTGCCGCAGATCGCCGCCCACAAGGGGCCGGTCTACATGCGGCTCGCGCGCGGCAACGTGCCGCTGGTGCTGGACGAATACGACTACAGCTTCGAGCTGGGCCGCGCCAAGCTGCTGCGCGACGGCAACGACGTGCTGATCGTCTCCAGCGGCTTCATGACGATGCGCGCGCTCGAAGTGGCCAATGCGCTGGCCGCCGACCGGATCGACGTCGCGGTGCTGCACTGCCCGACCATCAAGCCGCTGGACGAAGCGACCATCGTCGAGGCGGTCCGCTACAAGCATCGCCTCACCGTGGTGGCCGAGAACCATTCGGTGATCGGTGGCCTCGGCGAGGCGGTGGCCGGCGCGCTGCTGCGCCACCGGGTGCAGCCGGCGGCCTTCCAGATGGCCGGCCTGCCCGACGCTTTCCTCGATGCCGGCGCGCTGCCCACGCTGCACGAGCGCTACGGCATCAGCTGCGATGCGCTGGCTGCGCGCATCAAGGGCTGGCTCGGCTGAGCGCGCGTCCGGATCCCTTCCCTCATCCCATCCATCTCGCTTTCACACCTCGGAGAAATAAAAATGCTTCTCGCTGACAAAGTGGCCCTGGTGACCGGCGGTGCCGGCCTCAACGGCCTCGGCTTCGCCACCGCCCGCATGCTGGCCGCGCAAGGCGCGCGCGTCGTCATCCTCGACCTCGAGCGCGCCGACCCGGCGGGCGCCGCGGCCCGGCTGGGTGCCCAGCACCTGGGCCTGGTGGCCGACGTGACCGACAAGGCCTCCTGCGAGCGCGCCGCCGCCGCTGCGCTGGCGCAGTGCCGGCGCATCGACATCCTGGTCAACAACGCCGGCATCACCCAGCCGCGCAAGACCGCCGACATCACCGACGCCGACTACGACGCGGTGCTCGACGTCAGCCTGCGCGGCACGCTGCACATGTCGCAGGCCGTGCTGCCGGCGATGCGCGAGGCCGGCGGCGGCTCGATCGTCTGCATCTCGTCGGTGTCGGCGCAGCGCGGCGGCGGCATCCTCGGCGGCCCGCACTACTCGGCGGCCAAGGCCGGCGTGCTGGGGCTGGCCCGCGCGATGGCGCGCGAATTCGGCATCGACGGCATCCGGGTCAATTGCGTGACGCCGGGCCTGATCGCGACCGACATCAACAAGGGGCTGATCCCCGACGACCGCATGCAGGGCATCCTGGACCAGATTCCGCTCAACCGCATCGGCGAGCCGGCCGATGTCGCCGGCTGCGTGGTGTTCCTGGCCAGCCCGCTCGCCAAGTACTGCACCGGCGTGACGCTGGACGTCAACGGCGGCATGTTGATTCACTGAACGACCGTTTCGAGAGCGCCCCTTTTCAAACACGGAGACAAGAAAGAATGACGAATTCCAAGCCCCGCCTTTCGAGCCTGACCCGCCGCCAGTGCCTGGCCGGCGCCGCCGCGCTGCCCCTGGTCGGCCTGCTGCCGCGCCGAGCGCATGCGGCCGAGTTCACCTACAAGCTGGCCACCGGGCAGGACCCGAGCCATCCGGTGAACAAGCGCGCCCAGGAGGCGATCGACCGCATCAAGGAAGCCACCCAGGGCCGGCTCGAGATCCGCCTGTTCCCGGCCAACCAGCTGGGCTCCGACACCGACCTGCTGGCCCAGGTGCGCAACGGCGGGGTGGAATTCTTCAATCAGGCCAGCTCGGTGCTGTCGACGCTGGTGCCGGCCGCCGGCATCGTCAACACCGGCTTCGCCTTCAAGGACTACGACCAGGTCTGGAAGGCGATGGACGGCCCGCTCGGCAAGTACGTGCGCGCGCAGATCGAGAAGGTCGGCCTGCTCACCATGTCCAAGCCCTGGGACAACGGCTTCCGCCAGGTCACGACCTCGACCCGCGCGGTCAAGGCGCCGGAAGACCTGCGCGGCCTCAAGCTGCGGGTGCCGGCCGCGCCGATGCTGTCGACGCTCTTCACGGCACTCGGCGCGAGCCCGACGCCGATCAACTTCAACGAGGTGTATTCGGCGCTGCAGACCAAGCTGGTCGAGGGCCAGGAGAACCCGCTGGCCATCATCGCCACCGCGCGGCTCTACGAGGTGCAGAAGTACTGCAGCCTGACCAACCATGTGTGGGACGCCTACTGGATCCTCGGCAACCGCAAGGCGGTGGAGCGCCTGCCCAAGGACGTGCAGGAGATCGTCATGCGCGAGTTCGAGAAGGCGGCCACCGACGAGCGCGCCGACACCGCCGCGCTCAGCAAGTCGCTGCGCGGCGACCTCCAGGCCAAGGGCCTGCAGTTCATCGAGGTCGACAACGCGGTCTTCAAGGCGGCGCTGGGCAAGACCAGCTTCTACAAGGACTGGCTCGGCAAGTTCGGCGAGGAGGCCTGGAAGCTGCTCGAGGACAGCGCCGGCTCGCTGGCCTGACGGAAGGATCGCGCATGCTGCAGCAGACCCGCCCCGAGTCCGGATCGAAGGCCGCGCCCGGCGCTGGCGCCGAGATGGCGAATGCGATCCGCTTCATCGCCATCGACGCCATCGTGCGCGCCGGCGAGGGCCACCAGGGCGTGCCGCTCGGCATGGCCGAGATCGCGACCGCGCTCTACACCCGGCACCTGCGCTTCGACGCGGCCGACCCCCTCTGGCCCGACCGCGACCGGGTGGTGCTGTCGAACGGCCATGGCTCGATGCTGCTCTACGCGCTGCTGCACCTGACCGGCTATGCGCGCTTCCCGATCGAGCAGATCCAGAGCTTCCGAGAGCTGGGCTCGCACTGCCAGGGGCATCCCGAGTTCGATCCGGCGATCGGCATCGAGGCGACCACCGGCCCGCTGGGCCAGGGCATCGCCAACGCCTTCGGCATGGCGATCGCCGAGGCTTATCTTGGTGCGCGCTTCGGCAGCGGGCTGGTCGACCACCACACATATGCCTTCGTCGGCGACGGCTGCCTGCAGGAGGGCATCGGCCAGGAAATGATCTCGCTGGCCGGCCACCTGCGCCTCGGCAAGCTGGTGCTCCTGTGGGACGACAACCGCATCACGGACGACGGCAGTACCGCGCTGTCGATCAGCGAGGACGTGGCCGAGCGATTCCGGGTGGCCGGCTGGCATGTGATCGAGCTCGACGGCCACGACATCGAGGCGGTGTCCGCCGCACTGGAGGCGGCGCGGCTCGATCCGCGGCCATCGCTGCTGGCCTGCCGCACCACCATCGCGCGCGGGCTGGCACGCTTGCAGGGACAGCGCGGCGGGCACAGCGCGCGGCTCTTCGCGGAGGACGCCGAAGCCGCACGCCGCGACCTGGATTGGCCGCATGCGCCCTTCGAGATACCGCCGGCGGTGCTGGGCCGATGGCGCGAGGCTGGTGCGCGCGGTGCGAGCGAGCGCGAAGCCTGGCGGGCCCGGCATGCGGCGCTGCCGCCCGCGCAGCGCGCCGAATTCGATCGGGTCATGGCCGGCGAGCTGCCCACGGGCTGGCGCGAGCTGCTGCTCGACTACAAGCAGCGCGCCGTCGAGAAGGCCGAGGCCATCGGCGGCATCCTGATCTCGGCCGAGATCAACGACCTGCTGAGCGAACTGCTGCCCGAGCGCATGGTCGGCTGCGCCGATCTCGAAGCGCCGACCAGCCACAAGCGGCGGCTGAAGGCCTTCGATGCCCATGACCGCAGCGGCGCCTATGTGCATTGCGGCGTGCGCGAGCACCTGATGGGCGCCATGGCCAACGGCATGGCGGCGCACGGCGGCGTCATCCCGCTGGCCGTGACCTACCTGGCCTTCTCGGACTACGAGCGGCCGGCCATGCGCATGGCCGCGCTGATGGGGCTGCCGGTCAAGTTCGTCTTCAGCCACGACTCGATCGGCGTGGGCAAGAACGGGCCGACGCACCAGCCGGTCGAGATCCTCGCCGCGCTGCGCGCGATGCCGAACATGCTGGTGCTGCGCCCGGCCGATGCGGTCGAGGCGGCCGAATGCTGGGAGATCGCGCTGGAACATCGCAGCGGGCCGACGACGCTGGTCTTCGCCCGGCAGGCGCTGCCGCTGTTGCGGCGCAGCCAGGTGGCCGACAACCTGTCGCGCCGCGGCGCCTACGTGCTGGCCGAGGCCGAGGTCGGCCTGCGCCAGGTCACCCTGCTGGCCACCGGCTCGGAGGTCGCGATCGCCATGCAGGCGCGCGAGCTGCTCGAGTCGCAGGGCCTGCCCACGGCGGTGGTCTCGATGCCCTGCTGCGAACGCTTCGATACGCAGGACGAGGCCTATCGCAGAACGGTGCTGCCGCATGGCGGGGTGCGGGTGGCGGTCGAGGCCGCGGTCCGCTTCGGCTGGGACCGCTACCTGGGCGAGCGCGGCGGCTTCATCGGCATGACCGGTTTCGGCGCTTCCGGCGCGGCCGACGAGCTGTACCGCCACTTCGGCATCGTGCCCTCGGCTGTGGTGGCGGAGGCCAGGCGGCTCGTCCAGCTGCGGGCCTGACCGGGGCCGGCGGCCTCAGCCGCAAAGGCTGCCGAGCACCAGGAAGTCGATCAGGTGATCCGGCTGCAGGTAGGCCGGGAAGGCCCACGCCACGACGGCCGTACCGGCCAGCAGCAGCAACAGGGCCTGTGCCGTGCGGCGGCGCAGCGGCGTCAGGTAATTCACGGGACCAGCGCCAGCCTGCCGCCGGCCGGCAGCGGCTCGTCGTCGATGAAGACATGCAGCGCGGCGGCGCCAATGCCGAGGCACATCGAGGCGATCCATATCGGCTGGTAACTGTGCGTCGCGTCGTAGATGCGCGCGCCCAGCCACACGCCGAGGAAGCCTCCCAGCTGATGGCCGAAGAAGACGAAGCCGAACAGGGTGGTGAGGTAGCGCACGCCGAACACGCCCGAGACGATGCCGTTGGTGAGCGGCACCGCGCCCAGCCAGAGGAAGCCGATCAGCGCGCAGAACAGGTAGACCGAGCCGGGGCTCACCGGCAGCAGCAGGAACATCGCGATGACGCCGACCCGCGCCAGGTAGAGCAGGGCCAGCAGGTACTTGCGCCGGTAGATGCCGCCCAGCGAGCCGAACACGTACATGCTCGCCACGTTGGCCAGCGCGATGATCGCCAGGCCGATCACGCCTTCCCTCGGGCCCAGGCCCTTGTCCAGCAGGTAGGCCGGCAGGTGCCCGGCGATGAAGGCCAGCTGGAAGCCGCAGGCCAGGAAGCCGATGTTGAGCAGCCAGAAGCCGCGATGCCCGAAGGCCTCCCGGATCGCCTGCCCCATCGACTGCGACGCCGCGCCCGGCGCGCCGGCCTGCGACAGCACGGACGAGTCGTCGACCTTCAGGCCGGCCGGCAGCAGCACGGCAATGGCGCAGCCGAGCACGACCAGCGCCATCGACCATCCGATCCAGTGCTGCAGCTCCTGCGTCAGCGGCACCATCACGAACATGCCCAGGCCGCCCATCGAGCCGGCCAGGCCCAGTGCCCAGCCGCGCTGCGCCGCCGGCACCAGCCGGCTCAGCGCGCCATAGACGGTGCCGAAGGTGGTGCAGGCGAGCGCGATGCCGATCACCAGGCCGCCGCCCAGCGCCAGGTCGAAAGGGGTACGGGCGAAGGCCATCATCGCCAGCCCGGCGAGGTAGACCAGCACGCCCGCCGCGATGACCCGGGCCGAGCCAAATCGATCGGCCAGCATGCCGGCAAAGGGCTGGGCCAGGCCCCAGCAAAGGTTCTGCAAGGCCATGGCGAAGCCGAAGGCCTCGCGCGGCCAGCCGCGTTCGAGCGTCATCGGGATCAGGAACAAGCCCTGCACATGGCGGATGCCCAGTGCGGCGCCCATGATCAGGCCGCCGCAGAGGATCGCACCCAGCGCTGCCTTTCGCTGGGATGGCTGCGAAGCGGGGAGGAGTCGGCTGGCGTCCATGGCGTGAGCGCGGAAGTTGCGGTCGGGCCAGTGTGGCTTGACAGGCCAAGCGCGATCAACCGATCATCGCGCGCCACTCACATGCATGGCGAGAATGTCACTGCCTCTTGTCCGACTCCATTCGCTCGATTTCGTCCGCGGCTTCGTCGCGGTGGGGCGGCGCATGAGCATCACGCTGGCGGCGGAGGACCTCTGCCTCACCCAGTCGGCGGTCAGCCGGCAGGTGCATGCGCTGGAAGAGGCGATGGGCGTCAAGCTCCTGACCCGGGGCTATCGCGCCATCGCCTTCACGCCCGAGGGCGAGCGATTCTTCAGGGCCGCCGACATCGCCATCCAGCAGCTGCAGGACGTGATGGGCGCGCTCGACACGCGCGGCGTGCGCCGGCCGGTCACCATCAACACCAGCATCGGCGTCGCCGCGCTCTGGCTGCTGCCGCGGCTGAGCCAGTTGCACCGGCGCCTGCCCGGCATCGACGTGCGCGTCGCGGCCAGCAACAAGCTGCTCGACCTGCGCGACGACAGCGTCGACCTGGTGATCCGCTACTGCAGGGAGGGCAGCGCGCCGGAGGGCGCCCTGCACCTGTTCGACGAGGAGCTGGTGCCGGTCGCGCATCCCTCGCTGCAACTGGCGGGCATCGCGCCGGCAGAAGCGGTTGCGGGCCAGGTGCTGCTGGAGTTCGAGGATGCGCGGCGCCCCTGGATGCAGTGGCCGGCCCGCCTGGAGGCGCTGGGCCTGCAGGGCATCGCGCCGCGCGGCATGCTGCGCTTCAACCAGTACGACCAGGTGGTCTACGCTGCGACCGCGGGCCACGGCATCGCATTGGGCCGGCGGCCTCTGGTCGAGCCGATGCTGGAGGACGGGCGGCTGGTCGAGCTGCCGTGGGGCGGCACGGTGGCGAAGCAGCCCGGCTACGCCTACTGGCTCATCGCCGCCGAGCGCGCCGGCCGCGATGACGTGGCACGGGTCGCGGCCTGGATACAGGACCAGGCCGCTGCCCAATCGCATTCCCGCTGAGAATGCGGAGCATGCAACGGCCATTTCGCCCATGACCCATTTCAAGCCCGTCGCCCTGGCGCATGCCAGCCGCCTCGTCAACCACGGCCCGACCGTGCTGGTCACCAGCGCCGACGGCAATCGCCGCAATGTGATGGCCGCTGCCTGGTCGATGCCGGTCGAATTCACGCCGCCGCGCATCGCGGTGGTGATCGACAAGAAAACCTTCACGCGTGAACTGGTCATGGCCAGCGGCGCCTTCGGCATCTGCATCCCCGGTGCCGCGTTGGTCGACCTGACCTACGCGCTGGGCAGCGCCAGCGGCCGCACGGTCGACAAGTTCGCCCGGCACCGCATCGACGCGCTGCGCGGCCCGGTGCTGGGCCTGCCGCTGCTGGAAGTGGGCTGCGCCGCCTGGCTCGAATGCCGGCTGATCCGCGAGCCGCATGTGGAGGATGCCTACGACACCTGCTTCGGCGAAGTCGTCGCGGCGGCCGCCGACGCGCGCATCTTTGCCGACGGCCATTGGAACTTCGACGATTCCAATGCCGACCTGCAGACCATCCATCACCTGGGCGCGGGCAACTTCGTGCGCGCCGGCGGGGTGCTGCGCGCGGCCGCACCCTGAGCGGCGCGCGAAGGGGCTTGGGACCGGTCGACTTGACAAAATAATACGGACGTCTATATTGGCGCCACCATGCCCAAGCCATCCTTGCGCGACAAGATCCTTCAAGAAGGCCTCAAGGTGGTCCACACCAACGGCTACGCCAACGCCAGCGTGCGCGACATCGTGCGCGCGGCCGGCGTGCCGCAGGGCTCCTTCACCAACCATTTCGGCTCGAAGGAAGCCTTCGGCCTGGAGGTGATCGAGCTCTACTTCGCCAACAGCCTCGAGGTCTTCCAGCGCACGCTGCGCAACGACGAACTGCCACCGCTGCACCGGCTGCGCAGGTACATCGACGAAGGCAAGAACCGGCTCAACAGGAACGAGATGCGCACGGGCTGCCTGTTCGGCAATTTCACCGCCGAGGCCAGCGAGCACAGCGAGGCGATCCGCCTGCGGCTGCTGGAGATCTTCGGCGAGGTGCGCAAGGCGATCGCCTACTGCCTGCGCGCTGCCGTCAAGGCGGGCGAACTGGCGCCCGGACTCGACTGCGACGAGATGGCCGCCTTCATCGTCTCGTCATTGCAAGGCGCCAACCTGCTGGCCAAGGCCGAGCGCAGCCCCGAGCCGGTCGAGCGCTTCAAGGAGATCCTGTTCGGCGTGATCCTGCGCCGCGTGGGGTCGGTCGATCCCGAATCCGAGGCGCCGGCAGCCGCCCGGCCGGGCGCCGCGGGCGGCTGAAGCCCACGCGTCGCCGCGTCGCCCTCGCCCATGAACCGCTTGCATGAAATTAATTGCGCCGCCGCGTTGACAAAATTAATACGGTCGTCCATATTACGAAGCCGCCTTGCTGCGAGACCCGGCGATCCCGGCAACCAGCCAACCAGCCAACCCAGACATTCAATCCACGGAGCAGCCACGATGACCAATACCAAGAGCGTCAAGATTCCAGGCCCCGATCACCCGATCACCATCGAGCCGAACCCGAAGCGGATCACGGTCAGCGTCGGAGGCAAGCTGCTGGCCGACACGCGGCGCGCACTCACGCTGCGCGAAGCCAGCTACCCCGCGGTGCAATACATCCCGCGGGAGGACGTCGACATGGCCCTGCTCGAACGCAGCCCGCATTCCAGCTACTGCCCCTACAAGGGCGACGCGTCCTACTTCAGCATCCCGTCGGGCGGCGAACGCGCGGCCAACGCGGTCTGGAGCTACGAGGCGGCCTTCGAGGCGGTGGCGGCCATCGATGGCCACCTCGCCTTCTATCCGGACCGGGTCGACGCGATCGTCGAGCAGGCCGACTGAGCCACGGTCCGACGCGGGCCACGCACCAGGAAGACCGATGACAGTACCGAACACGAGCAGCGGCCCAGTGCCGCGCGAAGGCGGCCCTGGAACGCCAGCCGGGGGCGGCCAAGCAAGGAATCGACCCGGCGCTCCGATGGTCCTCGGGCAGCGCAGCGCCTTCTGGGTGGCGGCCGCGGTCGTGGTCCACACGCTGTGGACCAGCGCCGCGCCGGCCGTGACCTACCCGCTCTACGCGGCGGCCTGGCACCTCACGCCCACCATCACCACCGGCATCTTCGCGGTCTATCCGATCGCCGTGGTGGCGACGCTGCTGCTCTTCGGCAATCTCTCCGACCATGTGGGCCGGCGTGCGGCCATCCTCTGGGGCCTGGTCTTCTCCTTCGTCGGCGTGCTGTGCTTCGCGCTGGCCAACGGCGTCGGCTGGCTCTTCGTCGGGCGCGCGGCGATGGGCATCGGGGTGGGCCTCTCCGCCAGCCCGGCGACCGCCGCGCTGGTCGAGTTCGGCGGAGAGGGCCGGAACCAGCGCGCCAATTCGATCGCCACCGCAGGCACTTGCGTCGGACTGGCGCTGGCGGTGCTGGTCGGCGGCGCGCTGATCCAGTACGCGCCGCAGCCGATGCACCTCAATTTCGTGGTGCTGTGCATCGTCATCGCGCTGCTCTTCGCGGCGAGCTGGCTGCTGCCGCACCACACGCCCGGCGACGATGCGGCGCGCTGGAAGCCCAGCGCCATCGCGGTGCCCCGCTCGATCCGCCTGGTCTTCGCGACATCGGCGATGGCGGTGACGGCCGGCTATTCGATCGGCGCCATCCTGCTGTCGGTCGGCGCATCGATCGCGCGCGAACTCATCGGTTCGGGCAACGCGCTGGTCAACGGCGCGGCGCTGGCGGTCTTCGCGCTGGTGAGCGGCATCGTCGCGGTGGCGGCCAAGCCGCTGCCGGCGCGGCTCAACATCGTCGCGGGCGCGGCGTCATCGGTGCTGGGCATGGCGCTGCTGATGGTCGCGGCGCGGCTGCATTCGCTGGCGGTCTTCCTGCCGGCGCTGGCCGCTACCGGGGCGTCCTACAGCTTCTCGGTGCTGGGCGGCCTCACGCTGATCAACGCCCATGCGCCGGCCCACGAGCGCGGCGCCACGCTGTCGGCCATCTACCTGATCGGCTACCTGCTGATGGGCCTGATCGCCTTCTCCATCGGCCTGGTCGCGACGGGGCATGGGCTGGAAAAGGCGCTCGACTTCGGCGCGCCGGTGGTGGCGTCGCTCGCAGTGATCGCAGCGCTGCTGGCAACCGCGGTCGGCATGCGGGCGAAGCCGGCACGACGCGGGTCGGCCGCGCCGCGCGCCGCGTGACGCGGACCGGCCGGCGCCCGCGCTGCGCCCGCTTCGACAGCGCCGACGCCGTTCAGCCGGTGTGCTGCTCGACCCAGCGCACGATGTCTGCCGGGCCCATCGCGCCGGCCTGGCGCGCCACTTCGCGGCCGCCCTTGAAGAGCGCCAGCGTCGGAATGCTGCGGATGCCGAAGCGTGCGCCCAGCGCAGGCAAGGCCTCGGTGTCGACCTTCGCCAGCCGCAGCTTCGGCTCCAGCCGTGCCGCGGCCTGCTCGAAGCCCGGCGCCATCTGCCGGCAGGGGCCGCACCAGGGGGCCCAGAAATCTACCAGCACCGGTATCTCGTTGCGCGCCACATGGCGGTCGAAGGACGCGGCGTCGAGCGCGACGGAACGACCCTCGAACAGCGGCTTGTGACAGTTGCCGCAATCCGGTGCGGCACCCAGTTGCGCCTCTTGCACCCGGTTGGTGGTGTGGCAGTGCGGGCAGACGATGTGCAGGGTGTCGGTCATGGTCTCTCCTGGATGGGTGGCCGGCGTCGGGGCCGGCACGTCAGGCGCATATAGGGCCGGGCGGCGCACGCTCAAGAGGCGAGATGTCGCGCGGCGGACGGCAGCGCGCCAGGCCCGACGCGGCTCATCGCAGGCGTCATCAAACCATCATGTTTCCGTCACACGGGGCCCGGATGATCCGGCACATGACTGATTCGGCGGAGCTGGTGATCGACGTGCGGGCGCTGCACAAGTGCTTCGGCGGCCGCCCGGCGCTGCGCGGCATCTCGCTCGAGGTCAGGCGCGGCGAGATGGTGGCGCTGCTGGGCGCGTCGGGTTCCGGCAAATCGACGCTGCTGCGTCATCTGTCGGGCCTGCACCGCGCCGACGAGGGCGGCGAATCGAGCATCCACGTGCTGGGCCAGTGCGTGCAATCGCAGGGCCGGCTGGCGCCGCAGGTGCGCCGGGTGCGCACGCGCGTGGCGATGATCTTCCAGCAGTTCAACCTGGTCGACCGGCTGCCGGTGATCGTCAACGTGCTGACCGGCGCGTTGCATCGCATCCCGCTGTGGCGCAGCCTGCTCGGGCGCTTTCCGGCGGCCGAGATGAGCCGCGCCCGCGCGGCGCTCGATCGGGTCGGCATCGGCGCCTGTGCCTGGCAGCGCGCATCGACGCTGTCCGGCGGCCAGCAGCAGCGCGCGGCCATCTCGCGGGCCCTGGTGCAGGGCGCCGAGATCATCCTGGCCGACGAGCCGATCGCCTCGCTCGATCCCGATTCGTCCAACCGCGTGATGACGCTCCTGGCCGAACTCAACCGTGAACTCGGCGTGACCGTGGTGGTCGCGCTGCACCAGGTTCATGCCGCCTTCGCCTTCTGCCCGCGCACCGTCGCGCTGCGCGGCGGCGAGGTGGTCTACGACGGCCCGACGCGCGAGCTGACGCCGGCGCGGCTGCGCGAGCTCTACGGCAGCCAGACCGGCGAGCTGCAGGGCGCGCTGGACCTGCCCATCCACATCGGCGCACCGCGCGAGGCCGGCCTGCTCCAGGCGGCCTGAGCCGTGCGCCACGAGCACCGTCGGCCGGCCGAGCCCTGGCCAGGGTCCACCTTTTTCTTGTCCACCCATCCTTATTCAGGAGATGCATTCATGAACCGACGCGAACTGATCGCACGCACCTCGCTCAACGCCCTGGCGCTGGCCGGCGTCACCGTCCTGGCTTCGGCAGCGGGCCTGGCCCATGCGGAGGGCCAGGAGATCAACTTCGGCATCATCTCGACCGAATCCTCGGCCAACCTCAAGACCGCCTGGCAGCCGATGATCGACGACATGGAGAAGCAGACCGGCCTCAAGGTCAAGCCCTTCTTCGCATCCGACTACGCCGGCGTGATCGAGGCGATGCGGTTCAACAAGGTGCAGCTGGCCTGGATGGGCAACAAGTCGGCCATGGAAGCGGTCGATCGCTCGCAGGGCGAGATCTTCGCCAAGGTGACGCAGGCCAATGGCGCCGGCGGCTACTGGAGCCTCCTGATCGTCAACAAGGACAGCCCCTACAAGTCCATCGACGATGTGATCGGCGCGCGCAAGGACCTGAACCTCGGCATGGGCGACATCAACTCGACCAGCGGCTGGCTGGTGCCGAGCTTCTACATCTTCAGCAAGTACAAGCTCGACCCGAACAAGGACTTCAAGCGCGCGGTCCGATCCAACCACGAAGGCAACATCCTGGCCGTGGCCAACAAGCAGCTCGACACCGCGACCGTGGCCAGCGACGTCTTCGATCGCCTGACCGCCACGCAGCCGGACAAGGCGGCGCAGGTGCGCATCGTCTGGAAGTCGCCGCTGATCGCCAGCGATCCGATCGTCTGGCGCAAGGACCTCGATCCGGCGACGAGGAAGAAGCTCGGCGAGTTCTTCATGTCCTATGGTCGCGACGATCGCGAGAAGGCCATCCTCAAGACGCTGACCTTCTCCGGCTTCCAGAAGTCGGACGACAACCAGCTGCTGCCGATCCGCCAGCTCGAGCTGGCGCAGAGCCGCGCCAAGATCGAGGCCGATGCCAACATGTCCGAAGCCGACAAGTCGGCCAAGCTGAAGGCCATCGACGCCCAGCTCGACGAGCTGTCGCGCAAGCTGGCAGCGACCTCCTGATCCGTCCGGTGATCCAGTGAGCCAGGCCTTGCCCGCTGACGCCATCGCCTCGAAGGCCGCGCAGTCCGTGCCGGCCGCGCCGCCGGCAGAGGCCGCCGCGCCGTCGTCATGGCCGCGGCTGCTTGCCTGGGCCGTCATCGCGGCGCTGCTGGCGGCCAGCTGGCGCGGCGCGGACATGCGCCCGATGGAGCTGTGGCGCGACAGCGGCAACATGGGGCAGTTCGCGCGCGCCTTCTTCCCGCCGGACTTCGGCGACTGGCGCCATTACCTGAGCGAGATGATCGTCACGCTGCAGATGGCGCTGTGGGGCACCGCGCTGGCGGTGGCCTGCGCGGTGCCGCTGTCGCTGCTGGCATCGAGCAACCTCGCGCCCTGGTGGATCAGCCAGCCGGTGCGCCGGGTGCTCGACGCCTTCCGCGCGATCAACGAGATGGTCTTCGCGCTGCTCTTCGTGGTCGCGGTCGGCCTGGGGCCCTTTGCCGGCGTGCTGGCGCTGTGGGTGCATACCACCGGCGTGCTGGCCAAGCTGTTCTCGGAAGCGGTGGAGGCGATCGATCCGCATCCGGTCGAGGGCATCCGTGCCACCGGCGCGCATCCGCTGGCGGAGATCGTCTACGGCGTGATACCGCAGGTGCTGCCTTTGTGGATCTCGTATGCGCTGTACCGCTTCGAGTCGAACGTGCGTTCGGCCTCGGTGGTCGGCATGGTCGGCGCCGGCGGGGTCGGCATGGTGCTGTGGGACGTGATGCGCAGCTTCGAATACGGCCAGACCAGCGCGGTGCTCCTGATGCTGATGGTCACGGTCACGCTGCTCGACGCGATCTCGGCGCGCCTGCGCAGGCATCTGGTCTGAACACTCGTCACGCGCCGGCCGACGCGCGCTGTCGGCTTCGGGCGAAGCGGCGCCGGGGCATCCGACTACAGCGACGGGGCCATTGACCGGGCGAGCATTCAGGCTTGCTCAACAGCCTGGAACCCGCCACATGAAGAAGATGCTGATCGCTTTCGCCGTCTCGCTGGCCGCACTGGGCGCCCATGCCCAACTCGGCAAGGCCGCCTCGGAAGCAAGCGACGCCGCCAAGCACAAGATCGACGAGAAGCGCGCCGACAGCGATGCGAAGAAGAGCGGCCCGGTCGGCAAGGTGGTCAATGGCGTGAAGTCCGACTATCACCACGGCATGTCGAAGCGGTCGGCGGACAAGGCCAAGCAGTCCGCGAAGGACGCTTTCTAGATAGCGCCAATTGAGTCCGGGCTGGCCGCTCAGGCCACCCGCCGGCCCCGCGCCCAGGTCTCGCGCACCACCGGCAGCGCGCCGACCTGACGCACCCGCAGCAAATCCGCACGCAAGCCGGAAGCGATGGCGCCGCGGTCGTCCAGGCCGCTGGCCCGGGCCGGCCCGCTGCTGACGATCGCCACCGCGCGCGGCAGGTCGCAGGCGCCTTCGTCGACCAGCCGCCAGGCCGCCTGCAGCAGGCTGGCTGGCACGTAGTCGGAGGAGAGGCTGTCGACCAGCCCCTCGCGCGCCAGCGCCGTGGCTGACGCGTTGCCCGAATGCGAGCCGCCGCGCACCACGTTCGGCGCACCCATCACCACCGACAGCCCGAGCGCTCGGGCGCGCTGCGCCGCTTCCATGGTGGTCGGGAATTCGCTCATCCCTGCGCCCAGGTCGCGCGCCTCGTCCACGTGGGCCGCGGTGGTGTCGTCGTGCGTGGCCAGCGCGATGCCGCGGCCGCGCGCGAAGTCGGCGAACCAGCGCCGGTTCGGCTCGGCATGCAGCGCCTGCCGCTCGGGCGCGATGCGCACCTCCTCGGCGAACTTGGCGTCGCTCCAGCCCTTCTTGCCGGTGTAGTAGATGCGGGCATGCTCCAGCTCGCGCCATTGGCGCTGGCCCGGCGTGTGGTCCATCAGCGAGATCAGCCGCAGGCGCCGGTGATCCGCGAAGGAGGCGAACAGTTCGCGCGCATTCGGCGCCGGCAGCTCGCAGCGGATGTGGATGAAGTGGTCGGCGCGCAGGGCGCCGGCCTCGTCGAGCCGGTCGAGCACCCTCAGCAGCTCGCTCTGGTCGTGCGAGCGGAAGCCCTCGCCGTAGGGGTCGCCGACGCCGATGGCGTCGAGCACCGTGGTGATGCCGTTCACCGCCATCTCGGCGTCGTGCGCCTGCACTGCCGACTGCATCGGGAACTGAACCCGGGGCCGCGGCATCGCATGGCGCTCCAGGTTGTCGGTATGCACCTCGACCAGGCCGGGCAGCAGCCAGTCGCCGTCCCAGTCGAGCGCGCCGGGCACCGCGCTGGCGCCCTGGCCGAGCGCGGCGATGCGGCCGTCGCGCAGGCAGAGGTTGCCGAGCACGACCTCGTCGTCGAGCACGATGCGGGCGTTGTGGATCACGGTCTCGGTCATTGGATTCCTTCGATTTCAACGGGTGCGGCGGGCAGGTCGATGCAGCGGGTGGCGACGGCATCGCGCACTTCCTCGTCGTGGAAGATGCCGATCACCGCGGCGCCGCGCGCCTTGGCTTCATGGATCAATTGCACCACCACGCGACGATTGGCGGCATCCAGCGAGGCGGTCGGTTCGTCGAGCAGCAGCAGCTCGGAGGGCAGGATGAAGCCGCGCGCGATGTTCACCCGCTGCTGCTCGCCGCCCGAGAAGGTCGCGGGCGGCAGCTGCCACAGCGCGCGTGGCAGGTTGAGGCGTTCGAACAGCAGCGCGACTTCCTCGCGCGCGGCCTCCTGCGCGGCCTGCCAGGCATCGGCCTGGGCCAGGTCGGCCTCGACCGGCCGCGCCATCAGCAGGCGTTCTGCCACCACGTCGATGGCCGGCACCCGCGGCAGCGCGCGCAGGAACTGGCTCACATAGGCGATGCGGCGCTGACGCAGCGCGATCACCTGCTGCGGCGTGGCCCGGGCGATGTCGACGTCCTCGCCGTCCTCGCCGCGCAGCAGGATCGAGCCGCTGTCGACGCCGTAGTTGCCGTAGAGGCACTTGATCAGCGTCGACTTGCCGCGGCCCGATGCGCCGACCAGCGCCACGCATTCGCCGGCCGCCGCATCGAGGTCGACCCCATGCAGCACCGGCAGCGCGCGGCCGTCGCGCAGGTGCAGCACGAAATGCTTGCGCACGCCGCGCACGCGCAGCGTGCCTTCGAGATTCGGAAGTTCAGTCATCTCGGTCATCAATGGTCATGGCGTTACTACCGAGGACACCAGCAACTGGGTGTAGGGATGCTGCGGATCGTCCAGCACCCGGTCGGTCAGGCCGTGCTCGACGATGCGGCCTTCGCGCATCACCAGCGTGCGGTGCGCGAGAAGCCGCGCCACGCCGAGGTCGTGCGTGACCACCACCGCCGACAGGTGCATGCGCGCCACCAGCAGCCGGATCAGGTCGAGCAGCCGTGCCTGCACCGACACGTCGAGGCCGGTGGTGGGTTCGTCCATCAGCACCAGGCGCGGCCGGGTCACCAGGTTGCGCGCGATCTGCAGGCGCTGGCGCATGCCGCCGGAGAAGCGGCGCGGCGATTCGTCGATGCGCGCCGCGTCGAGTTCGACCAGCGACATCCAGGTCTGCGCCGTCTCGCGCAGCTTCGCGTAGTGGCGGTCGCCCAGGCCCATGAGCCGCTCGCCGATGTTGGCGCCGGCGCTCACGCCCATGCGCAGCCCGGCGGCCGCCTGCTGTTCGACGAAGCCCCATTCGGTGCGCGCCAGCAGCCGGCGCTGCCGTTCGGGCATGGCATGCACGTCGACCCACTCGCCGTCGGCGCAGCGATAGCGAACGCTGCCGCTGCGCGGCGCCAGCCGGCCGGCGAGGCAGTTCAGCAGCGTCGTCTTGCCCGAGCCGGATTCGCCGACCACCGCCAGCACTTCGCCGGGATGCAGCTCCAGCGTGGCCTGGCTCAAGGCCTCGCGGCCCGACGCGTCGCCGGGGAAGCGCACGCACAGCGCATCGGCCTGCAGCAGCGGCGTGCGCTCACCGGCGGCGGGCTTCATCGTGGCTCCCCTTCAGTCGGCCGAATGGCCTGCTGCTGCTCGCACCAGTCGGTGTCGGAGCAGGTCCACAGCGTGGCGCCGTCTTCGGTCGCGATCTCGTCGAGGAAGCTGGTCGTGCAGCCGCACAGTGCGCAGGCTTCGCCCTGCGTCTTCACGGTGAAAGGATGGTCCTCGAAGTCCAGGCTCTGAACCGGGGTGTAGGGCGGTATGGCGTAGAGCCGCTTCTCGCGGCCCGCGCCGAACAATTGCAGCGCGGGCATCAGGTTCATCTTCGGGTTGTCGAAGGCCGGGATCGGCGAGGGCGAGGCGATGTAGCGGCCATTGACCCGCACCGGGTAGTCGGAGGTGGTCTCCACATGGCCCCATTGCGCGATGTCCTCGTAGAGCTTGACGTTCATCAGGCCGTATTCCTCGACCGCATGCAGGCCCAGCGTCTCGGCGCGGCGCGGCTCCAGCTTGTAGAGCGGCTCGGGCTGCGGCACCTGGTAGACCATGATCTGCCCTTCGCGCAGCGGCGTCTCGGGGATGCGGTGGCGGGTCTGGATCACCGTGGCCTCGGTGGTGCGGGTGGTGGTCGCGATACCGGTGGTGCGCGCGAAGAACTCGCGGATGTTGACCGCGTTGGTCGTGTCGTCGGAGCCCTGGTCGATCACCTTCAGAACGTCCCCGCGGCCGATCACCGCGGCGGTCACCTGGATGCCGCCGGTGCCCCAGCCGTAGGCCAGCGGCATCTCGCGCGATCCGAAGGGCACCTGGTGGCCCGGAATGGCCACCGCCTTGAGCAGCGCGCGGCGCAGCATGCGCTTGGTGCGTTCGTCGAGGTAGGCGTAGTTGTAGCCCTCGGCCTGCGCGTCGCTGCCGCTGCGCTCGGGCGTGGCTGTCGAGGTTCTCATCCTTGGGCTCCCTGGCTTGCGCCTTCGTGTTCTTCCTCTGCCCCGGCGCGTTGGCGGGCCTGGTGTTCGGCGCGCAGCTGCCGGATCAGCTGCAGCTCGGACTCGAAGGTCACGTAGTGGGGCAGCTTCAGGTGCTGCACGAAGCCGGAGGCCTCCACGTTGTCGCCCTGGGCCAGCACGAACTCCTGGTCCTGCGCCGGCACCTCGGCCAGCTCGTCGAATTCGTCGGTGCGCAGCGCGCGGTCGACCAGCGACATGGCCATCGCCTTGCGCTCGCCGTGGCCGAAGACCAGGCCATAGCCCAGCGTGAACTGCGGCGGCGCGCCGTCGCTGCCGGCGAACTGGTTGACCATCTGGCATTCGGTCAGCTCGATCTCGCCGATCTCGATAGCGAAGTCGAGTTCGTCGGGCACCAGGCTCAGGCTGACCGAGCCGAAGCGCACGTCGCCGACGAAGGGATGGCTCTGCGCGTAGCCGCGCTGAGTCGAATAGGCCAGGCCCAGCAGCCAGCCCTCGTCGGCGCGCGCCAGCATCTGCAGGCGGCCGGTGCGCGCGAGCGGGTAGCGCGGCGGATCGCGCGTGATGTCCGGCGGGACCGGATCGCCTGGCGAAGGCGCGCTGGCCTCGACCAGGTCCTCGGCGGCCAGCATGGCCAGCGCGTTGGGAATGTCGTCGCCGTCGGTGTCGGCCTGCCGCAGCGCTGTCGTTGCCTGGGCCGTGGGTGCGTTGCTGCGCTCCCCGCGTCCTCCACGAAGAAGCGAGAAGTCGAGCAGGCGCTGGGTGTAGTCGTAGCTGGGGCCTAGCAGCTGGCCGCCAGGCAGGTCCTTGAAGATGGCCGACACCCGGCGCCGGGCGCGCATCGCATCGGTGTCGACCGGCTCGGTGCTGGCCAGCCGGGGCAGGGTGGTGCGGTAGGCGCGCAGCAGGAAGGTGGCCTCGACCACATCGCCCTGCGCCTGCAGCAGCGCCAGCGCGGCCAGTTCGGGATCGTGCAGCGAGGCCTCGGCCATCACCCGGCTCACCGCCAGGCCCATCTGCGACTGCACCTGGGCGACCGCGAGCGGGGCCAGCGCGGTGTCGCCGCGGCGTGCGGCATCGACCAGCGCGCGCGAGGCGGCGATGGCGCTCTCGCCACCCTTGACGGCTACATACATGGCGACTCCAGCGTGAGCAATGTGGAACGCGGGATCGCGACCAGTTCCGCGCCGCAGCACAGCAGCAGGTCGATGCCGCGGGGAAAGGCCCTGGCGTGCGCGGCGCGCCATTGCCAGAGGGCGGGCGGGCTGCCGTTCAGCGTCAGCAGGGTTTCGGCCTGGATGCCCGGGCCGCGCAGGCGCAGCTGCTGCGGCTGCTGCGCTTCGGTCGATGCCGTATCGACGCCGCCAAAGCCATCGATATCGAGCACCAGCGTGGCGCCGTCCTGCGGCGCCGGGTCGCTGCCCTGCTGCATGGCTTCGCAGAGCGTCGCGTCGGCATCCATGCCGCGTGCATGGACGAAGGCGGCCCGGTCGAGGCCGAGCGTCGGCACGCCGCAGTGGAAGCGGAAATAGGCGGCCAGTGCGGCGTTGTCGCGTGCGCAGCCGGCGAAGTGGATGCTGCTCTCGGCATCGAGCAGGGTCAGCAGGGCGGCGGTCGCGGCGATCGACATGCGCCGGCCATCGCCCGATGCCGGCGGCTCGACCCCCGCGATTGCCGCGGCCGGCAGTGCATGCACGCGGCCGGGGCAGGACATGGCGGCAAGCAGCGCCCTGAAGGCCTGCTGTGCGCCATGCACCGGCGCCTGCCAGGCGAGGCCGAGGTCGGCGAGGTGGGCGTTGGTCGTCATCGAGCACCTTTGCGCAGCAGCGCTGCGGTGTTCGCCTCGGGAGCGGCCATCGGCTTCATGCCGCCGCATCCGGCTGTAGGTTGAAGAAGCGCACCCGGCTGGCCGCGGTCTCGCGCTGCTCGGCGGCGCGCAGGCGCGCGGTCTCGGCCGCCAGCGGCGCGATCAGCTCGGCCTGCAGCCGGTCGTGCCAGCGAGGCTGCTGCAGCAAGGCGTCGAAGCGGGCCACCCAGCCGACCCGCTCGGGGTCTCGGCCCAGCAGGTAGCCGACTCCGACGCTGACCGCGCCGGCCCCTGGGTCGCGGTGCCGCACGACCGCGCGGGTGATCGTGACCTCGCCCACGTTGAATCGGTCGCCGCGGTTGGCGATCCGGCCGCGCACCATGGCCAGCCCGGTCTCGGGCGCGCGAAGCTGCTCGAAATCGAGGGCCGGCAAGGCCCGGGCGTGCCGCGCCAGCGACTCGCGCGGCGCATGCGCCAGCACCGCCAGCCAGCGGGCGCGGGGACCGGACGAAGGCTCTGCGGCGGTGGCCGAAGGAGCTGAAGTTGCATGAAGGGTCATGGCAATGTCATCTAGATGACTCAAGATAACATGCATGTTGCCAGTTCGCCATGACAATTTGTTGACCTCATGAGCGCTCGATGAAGCCACCACGTTCCGACACCGAATCGCCCCTCCAGGCGGCATCCGGCGCGCCGCCCGACAACCGCAGCCGCTGGGAACTCATCGCCGGGGAGCTGCGCGGCGACATCGCGGCCGGCCGCTTCGCGCCGGGCCAGCGGCTGCCCAACGAGACGCAGCTGGCCGAGCGCTTCGGCGTCAACCGCCATACGCTGCGCCAGGCCATGCAGGCCCTGATGCGCGAAGGTTTCGTGCAGGTGCGCCACGGCAGCGGCACCTTCGTGCGCGAACTGGTGCTCGACTACGCGCTGCGGCGCCGCACCCGGCTGACCGAGAACGTGACCGAGGCCGGCGAGCGCGCCGCCCGCGAGGTGCTGGAGCATTCGGAGACCGAGGCCGCGCCCTGGGCCAGCGAGTTGCGGGTGGCGCCGGACAGCCGGGTGCTGCTGCTCACCACCCGGGCCTCGGTGCGCGGCCGGCCGGTGGGGCTCAGCGTCGATGCCTATCCGCTGCCGCGCTTCGCCGGCCTGCCGGCCCTGCTCACCGAACTGGGCCGGGTCACGCTGGCGCTGGAGGCGCTGGGCGTGCGCGACTACACCCGGGCGCGCAGCGTGGTGTCGGCGCGCCTGCCGACCCCGATCGAGGCCGATCGGCTCGCCCGGCCGGCCGGCCAGCCGGTGCTGGTCGTGACATCGGTCGACGTCGATGCGCAGGGCATCCCGATCCAGTCGGGCGTCACGCTCTTCGCCGCCGACGCGGTGCAGCTGGTGGTGCGTCCCGAAGAGGGTGGCCGGCCATGAGCGCGATGCGCGGCGAGCGCTACGCGGTCTACTGGACGCCCGATCCGGTGCATCCGCTCTGGCGGGCCGGTTGCGACTGGCTGGGCCGCGACCCGGAGGCCGCGCTCGACCTTGCCTCGCCGCCCGTCGGGGCGCAGCGCGCCGCGGCTGCGCGCTACGGCTTCCACGCCACGCTGAAGGCGCCCTTCCGGCTCGCGGCCGGTACTGCGCCGGAGCAGCTGTTCGATGCCGTCGGTGAACTGGCCGCCCGCCGTGCGGATTTCCAGATGCCGCCGCTCCAGGTCGACTGGCTCGACGACTTCCTCGCCCTGCGCCCCGCCGGGCCGCTGCCCGCGCACCATGCGCTGCGCCGCCTGGCGGACGACTGCGTGGCAGCACTCGACGGCCTGCGCGCGCCGGCAACTCCGGCCGAGCGAACGCGCCATGCAGCCACGCTCGACGGCGATGCGGAGCGGCTGTCGCTGCTCGCGCGCTGGGGCTATCCGCATGTCTTCGAGGCCTGGCGCTTCCACATGACGCTGGGCGACCGCTTCGCTGAGCGCAGCGGCGATGCGGCCCGGGCCTTCGAATCGGAAGCGTGCCGGCATTTCGCGGCCAGCCTGGATGTGCCGCTGCGCTGTTCGGCGCTCAGCGTCTTCCACGAGCCCGGCGTCGGCCAGGCCTTTCGCCTGATCCGCAGGCTGCCGCTGGCCAGCGGTGAGAGCCCGCGATGAACGGGATCATTCCCTGCAGCGAGCGGCTGCTGATCCTGGTCGGCCCCTCCGGCGTCGGCAAGGACACGGTGATGACGGCCTGGCGCGAGGCGGTGCTGCATCGCGGCGGCCGACTCCGGCTCGCGCGCCGGACCATCACGCGGCCGGCCGGCTCCGGCGGCGAGGCGCACGAGGCGCTCACCGACGCGCAATGGCAGGCCGCCTGCGAGGCCGGCGACTTCTCGCTGCACTGGCGCGCCAATGGCCTGGCCTATGGCGTCCGGCCGCGCGAATTGCAGGCGCTGGAAGAAGGCCCGGTGCTGCTCAACGGCTCGCGCGCCGCGTTGCCGGCGATCCGGCTGCTGGCGCCGCGCTGCCGGGTGGTCCAGTTGAGCGCCAGTGCGGCATCGCTGGCGGAGCGCCTGCGCATCCGTGGGCGCGAGGACGAACAGGCCATCGAGGCGCGGCTCGCGCGCTCGGCGCCGGTGCAGGCCGACTTCAGCGTGTCGAACGACGGCACGGTCGCCGACTGCGTGGCGGCGCTGATCGGCTGGTGGGACGCGGCGTCGCGGGGCTCTTGAAACCCTATTTGCGCGCCAGCGGAATCTGCAGGTTGGTCGGCCGGTTCTGCTCGCTGTCGAAGCCCCGGCCGTCGACATTGCGCGCGCCCCAGAAAAGCAGGCCGTGCGCGCTGTAGACCAGGTCGTATTCCATGAAATGGGTGCCGGCCACCAGGCCGAATGGCGCGAAGCTCTTGCCGAACACGCTCTGGGCCTGGCCGACCTGCCAGGGCGCGTAGCCTTGCGCCGCGACCTTGTCCAGCAGGTCGGCGAAGCCCTGCAGCATCGGCGTCACCTCGTAGGCCTCGTCGGCGACGAAGTCGACCTTCTGTGCGCCCGGCGCGATCGGATGCTCGCCCTGCCAGTGCATGTGGCCCCTGATCAGGATCTTCGCCAGCGGCACCTTGCCATAGGGATCGGCCGAGTTGAGGATGACGAGTTCGAAGCGGTCGTCCGGCAAGGCCTTGAATTCGCGCTTCAGGTAGAAGGGCTTGAGGCTGCCGTCGGGGTTCTTCTGGGCGCTGGGTCGGATCTCGGGTGCGATGCTGATCCATTCGCCGGCGATGGCTTGTCGGGTCTGGTCGAGGGTCATGGGCTGGGCTCCTGGGTGGGTGGTGGATGGGGCAGAAGGCAGGGCGCCGCAAGCGGCCAGGGCCAGCGGCAACATCATGGACAGAAGGATTCGGCGGCGTGGCATCGGATTGCTCCTGGCATGGCGACTATGATGCTCGTCATAGTAGCAGCAACTATGACGCTTGTCATAGAAATAAATCGTCAGAACCAGAGAAAGAAAAAGCAGATGGCGGGTGATGTTCGCGACCGGATGGTCGAAGGTGCGATGGGCCTGCTGGCGCGGCGCGGCCTCCAGGCCACTTCTTTCTCGGAGGTGCTGGCCGCCACCGGCGCGCCGCGTGGTTCGCTCTACCACCACTTCCCCGAAGGCAAGGACCAACTGGTGGCCGCCGCGGTCGACCGCGCCGGTGCGGTGCTCACCGATGCGATGGAGCCGGTGGCCGGCGCGCCCGCGCAGGCGGTGGTCGAGCGCTTCCTGGCGATCTGGCGCGCGGTGCTGTCGCGCTCGCAGTGCGAGGCCGGCTGCGCGGTGCTGGCCGTCACCGTCGCGACCGATTCGGCGGAGCTGCTGTCGCATGCGACCGCCGTGTTTCGCGCCTGGCGCGAGCGGCTGGCGGAGCTGCTCGAACTGGGCGGCCTGGGTGCCGACCAGGCCCGGCGCTTCGCGATGGTGCTGATCGCCTCGGCCGAGGGCGCGGTGGTGCTGAGCCGCGCCGACCAGAGCCTGGAGCCCTTCGAGGCGGTGGCGCAGCAGTTGCTGGCCCAGCTGCGCGGGCTCGGCGCCGACGCCCAGGCCTGAAGACGCGCCGCCGATCCCCAAGTCTGGGGAGCAAACGCGGACCGTATAGGCCGTTCGCCGTATGGACTGGCCTCTTTCCTGGCGAATGGCATGTAGCCCCGCGCCGCGCGCGTCGCTAAACTTTTTTCATCGCAGTTCAACGAACGTATCCACCGTGTCGCCCTATCTGTCCCACACCAGCATCCGACCGCCCGTTGCCTTCGAGCAGCGAGGCCGAAGCGCGCCGGGATAGACAGACCCGGCACTTCGAGCCTCCTCCCCAAAGGCAACGATTCGTCTCGTTGCCTTTTTTCATTTCAGGCCAAGGATCATGTTCACATCCCGATCATTCAGGCCCCCTGGCGGGGCATCCGCTTCCGAAGTTCGCAGGAATTCGCCCGTGGCGTGCCTGCTCCGCTGGGCCGCCCTTTGCGCGCTGTTCGCGATGGCCGCCTGCCTCGCCGGCTGCGACCTGGAACCCACCGTGCTCTACGTGGCCAACGATGGCCCGGGGCATTCGCTGCAATTGACCGACGAGCAGCAGGAATGCGCGGCGCCGGGCCGCGTCTGCTTCTCGACGCTGCTGGACGTCACGACCCGCGGCTGCTGGATGCGCGACAGCAGCAACGTGCGGGCGCGCTTCCAGGACGACGAGCAGGTGGTGCCGGTGCAGGTCTTCAAGCGGACCGCCTTCGCCGAACTCCGGCATGTGTCGCTGGAGTAGGAGCAAGCGGGCTGGGTTAAGGTAGGCGCGACGCCGCCCGGATTCCGGGCTGCGTCCGCCTCACCCCCTACGCCGAGCCCTCGCCAGCCACATCGCCCGCCGCCATGCCGACCGCGCCCTCCACGAGATACGTCCGCGTGTTCCTCTTCGTCCTCGCGCTCGCGGGCATCGTGGGCCTGGGCGTCCACGGGCCGATCGCGCAATGGGCCGCCTATCACGACTTCGCGGACCAGCGCAGCTTCTGCGGCGTGCCGAACTTCATGGACAGCACTTCGAACATCGTGTTCGCGCTGGCGGGTGCTCTGGTCCTGCGCGACATGGGCCGCTACCCGGCGGGCAACGGCTTCTTCTTCGTGGCGATGGCGATCTCGCTGTTCGGCCTGTTCGCCGGGTCGACCTACTACCACCTGGCGCCCAGCGATGCCAGGCTGCTCTGGGACCGCCTGCCGATCGCCTCCTTCTTCGCGCTGCTCTTCGTGCAGATCCTGTTCGAGCTGGCCGTCTTCGATCCCAGCCCGCGCAACGTCGCGCTCGGCATCGGCTACTGGCTGCTGTCCTGCGCCAGCGTCTTCCTCTGGGCCTGGTCGGGCGACCTGCGCGCCTATGGCTTCTTCCAGTTCTTCCCGCTGGCCAGCCTGGTCGCGCTGATGCCCTATTGCTTCGCCTCGGGACGGCAGCAGCGCGGCTTCCTGCTGCTGGTGCTGATACTCGGCTACGGGCTCGCCAAGTTCTTCGAGACCTTCGACTTCCAGACCATGAGCGCCACCGGCGGGCTCATCTCGGGTCACACGCTCAAGCACCTGTTCTCGGGGCTGACGGTGCTGGCCTACTTCATGCTGTATCGAAGGCTGTCGGTGGCCGAGGCCGCGCGCGCGGACTGGAGGATCGCCTGAGTGCCTCCTCGCAGGCGGCGGCCTGCCACCGGAACATCCGATGACGACTCCGATCCCTCTCGCTGGCGATGCTCTCGCGCTGGTCGACGCCTGTTCACGGGCCTCGCTGGCGCTGCTCGAAGCCAACCTCACGCCGCACGGCATCCTGGCCGCGAGCCGCACCGAGGCCGCCGTGGCAAGGCGCTACACGCGCATCTTCGGGCGCGACGCGGCGATCTGCGTGATGGCCATGTGCGGCAGCGGCGTCGCGGCGCTGGAGCAGGGCGCGGTGGCCAGCCTCGATGCGCTGGCGGCCCAGCAGGCGGCCAACGGCCAGATCCCCAAGTACGTCGACCCGGCCGGACACGACGCGGACTTCTGGTACCTGGGCTGCATCGATGCCACCCTGTGGTGGCTGATCGCGGTGGACCACGTTCGCCGCCATGGCGCGGTCGGCGCCGGGCACTGGTCGGCCGAGGCGGCGCTGGCGATCGGCTGGCTGCTGGCGCAGGAGCACCAGCACTTCAGGCTGCTGCAGCAGAACGAGGCCAGCGACTGGGCCGACATCATGCCGCGCTCGGGGTACGTGCTCTACACCAATGCGCTCTGGTACGAGGTCAAGCAGCGCTTCGGGCTCGCCGAAGCCGAATCGACCCGGCATCACTTCAACCACCTGTTCAACCCCTTCCAGCGCGACCTGCCCGAATACCACCGGGCGCGCCTGCTGCGCCACTACGCTCGGCGCGGCCGGCGCGATCCGGGCATGTACCTCAGCTTCGTGAACCTGGCGGTAGTGGGCGACGAGGGCGACGTCTTCGGCAATGTGCTGGCCATACAGGCCGGCCTGGCGGACGGCGACATGGCGCAACGCATCGTCGAGACCATTGCCGGGGCGCATGCGTCCGAGCCGTGGCCGGTGCGGGTGGTGCTGCATCCGCTGTCGCGCCAGCACGAACTCTGGCGCGCCTACATGGGGCGGCACCAGCAGAACATCGTCCACCAGTACCACAACGGCGGCATCTGGCCCTTCGTCGGCGGCTTCTGGGTGCTGGCCATGGCCCGGCTGGGCATGCGTGCCGAGGCCTGGGCCGAACTGCATCGGCTGGCCGAGGCGAACCGGCATGGCGAATGGCGCTTCACCGAATGGTTCCACGGCCGCACGCTGGCGCCGATGGGCATGGCGGGGCAGAGCTGGAATGCCGCGACCTTCCTGCTGGCGCGGCGTGCCCTGGAGGGGGGCGCGGCCGGGTGGTGAGGACCGGGGCAGTGCCTGCGCGCGGGGCGTGGCTCAGTGGCGCTTGAAGTACTGCACTTCGCGCTCGTGCTGCTGCGCGGCCTCTCGCGAATCGAAGGTGCCCAGGTTGCGCCGCTTGCCGGTCCTGGGGTCGGTCTTGCGCGAATAGAGGCGGTATTCGCCGGTGCGTAGCTTGCGGATCATCGGATGCTCCTTCGCGGGTGCTCGTCGAAGCTTCAATGTCCCGCCAACGGCCGGCTGCGCGGTGTCGGACGAGCGCGCATCGGGCCGCCGGCCCGCTCGGGCAGCGCGCCGCCTCGACTCGCTGCGGCCGGCTCAGCGCCGGGCGATCACCACCTCCAGGTATTCGCTGGGCACCACCAGGGAGTCCGACCCGGCGCGGTTCGACTGCACCAGCAGCTCGGTCAGGTCGGCTTCGAGCATCCGGGCGCCTTCCGCCGGCAGGTTGGCGAATGCCTTGTGGATCGGGCCGTACCAGTTGCGGAAGACCTCGATGAAATGGGCCGGCGAGCGGTAGCGGAAGTTGAACTCGCGCCGGGCCACCTGGATCGTCGATGCGCTGCCTTCGAACAGGACCTGCAGCTGCGACTCCACGCCCCAGCGCGAGGGTGGCTGCGCGCCCGCCGGCGGCGGCAGGTGTCGTCCGAGGATCTTGAAGAGCTGGCCGATGAAGCCCTCGGGCGTCCAGTTGGCCAGTCCGATGCGCCCGCCGGGCCGGCACACCCGGGCCATCTCCGCCGCGGCCCGCGCCTGGTCCGGGGAGAACATCACGCCGAAGGTCGAGAGCACCGCGTCGAAGCTGGCATCGGCATAGGGCAGCGCCTCGGCGTCGGCGACCTCGAAGCGCACCGACAAATGCTCGGCCGCGGCACGCTGGGCGCCCTTGTCGAGCAGGTCGGCCACGTAGTCGGTCGAGACGACCGTGCAGCCGCGCCGGGCAGCCGCCAGGGTGGCGTTGCCGTTGCCGGCCGCCACGTCGAGCACGCGCTCGTCCCAGCGCAGGTCGCAGGCCTCGGCGAGCCCTTCGCCGACGATCTGCAGGGTGGTGCCGACGACGGCATAGTCGCCGCTGGCCCAGGCGGCTTGCTGGCGGGTCTTGAGGGCGGCGAGATCGACGGTGGAATTCATGTTGGGTCCTGGAATGAATGGATCGAAACCCGGCTGCCGACGCGCCCCCTGGATCGAGCCTCGGGGCGGCGGCGAGTGCCGAGGCCCCGATTGCAGCGCGCACCGGTTCGCCGCGTCCTGATCGAGCGTCCTGCGGGGCTGCCATCGCGTCCTGATCGGTGACGCACGGCGGTCGGAGCTGACCGCGCGTCCGGCCAGGCTGTCCGCGCGTCCTGCGCCGCCGGCCTGTCCGCCTTGCCTATCTCTTCGGAGAGTTGGCGCGCTGGGCCCTGCCGCCCACAATGCCTCGGACTCGAACAAGGGGTTCGGGCAAGACCTTCGAGGAAGCATTCGACGATGAGCACAGCAGACCTGGCGGCGGCCCTGGAGCGGGCCCGCAATGTCTACCGGCGCAGGCCCGATCTCGGCCTGCACGACGATGCGCCGGCGACCGCGTGCTGGACACCGGGCACCCGCGTGGTGGCAAGCCATGCCAACGGCACCCGGGTCGAGACCGACATGCCTTCCGAGCTGGGCGGTACCGGCGACCGGGTCACCCCAGGCTGGCTGTTCAGGGCGGGACTGGCCTCCTGCGCCGCCACCACGATCGCGATGACCGCGGCCAGCGAAGGCATCGCGCTGACCTTGCTCGAAGTGCAGGTCGGCAGCCGCTCCGACACGCGGGGCCTGCTGGGCATCGCGCAGGCCGACGGCGAGCCGGTGTCGAGCGGACCGCAGGACATGCGCCTGCGGGTGCGCATCGCCGCCGCGCCGGAGGTCGCGCGCGAGCGCCTGCGCGCGCTGGTCGAGACCGCCTGCCGGCGCGCGCCGGTGCTCAATGCCGTGACTTGCGCGCAGCCCATCCTTTTAGAGATCGAGGACTGAGATGGATGCCTTGTCGGAGACCTTGCGCGTGGTGCGGCTGGTCGGCGCGATCTTCATCCATGCGCGATTCACCGCGCCGTGGTGCTACCGGTCGCCGGCCGCCGACGCGGCTGCGCCGCTGCTCGAGCCCACGGCCGAGCGGGTCGTGATCTTCCACTTGGTGACCGAGGGCGAGTGCTACGTCGAGATGGACGGCCAGGAGCCACTGCGCCTGTCGGCCGGAGACACGGTGGTCTTCCCGCACGGCGACGCGCACCGGATGACATCCGCACCCGGCGTGCCGCCCGCCACCGGTGGCGCCCGCCTCGACGAGGTGCTGGCGCGCCGGCCGCGGCAGCTGTCCTATGGCGGCGGGGGCGCGACCACCCGGCTGATCTGCGGCTACCTGGCCTGCGATGCCCGGCTCGCCAGGCTGCTGCTGGGCGGACTGCCGCCGGTGGTGCGGGTGAACGTGCGCGGCTCGAATGCCGGCGACTGGCTCGAAACCTCGCTGCGCTATGCGCTGGCCGAGGCGCGCTCGCCGCGGCCCGGCGGGGCGGGCGTGCTGGCCAAGCTGGCCGAGGTCCTGTTCATCGAGGTGCTGCGCCTGTACATGAACGAGCAGGGCGCCACGGGACGCACCGGCTGGCTGGCCGGGGTCGGCGATCGCATCGTCGGTGCAGCGCTCGGGCAGCTGCACCAGCGGCCGGCCCATCCCTGGACCCTCGACGAGCTGGCGCGCGAATCGGGCAGCTCTCGCTCGGTGCTGGCCGAGCGCTTCCAGCAACTGGTCGGCACATCGCCGATGCAATACCTCGCGCAGTGGCGCATGCTGCTGGCGGCCAACCTGCTGAGCCACAGCACCGCGCCCCTGGCGCGCATCGCGGAGGACGTGGGCTACCAGACCGACACCGCCTTCAGCCGGGCCTTCCGTCGGGAATTCGGCGCACCGCCGGCCGCTTGGCGGCGCAACCGGGCGGCTGGCGGCGTATCGCTGCGGGCCTGAAGGGACGGCCCGCGAGGCGGTTGGCTTCGTCAGGCCGCTTCGAAGCTCATCCGGGCTTCGTGCACCAGCTCGTCGCGCACGAAGTCGCGGGCCTCGTCGTCCGCGAAGTCGAGCAGCGCATCGGGGATGTCGTGCTCGTCGAGCGCGAACAGCAGCTCGATGGCCTCCTGCTGCGATTCCGAGAAGACGCCGGCCTTGACCTGCGCGTTGTAGCGGGCGGCGGCTTCCTTCGGGGCCTGCAGGCGCAATTCGAGCAGCTCGATCACGATCCTGATCTGCTCGGTATTGAGCGGCCTGGGTTCGGCGGTGGACTTCTTCTTCATGGCGATTCGATCCTTGACTGAAGTGGCCGCCAGACATCTAGCGGCCCGTGGAATGCAGTCTCGAACCGATTCCTTAGACGAAGCTGAAACGTTCCATGGGAGCAACACACGCTTTGCCAACTTGTTGGCGCTTCCTTCAAAAGCATGAGCGCGAGGGCCGCCCGAAGGCACATCCGGGGCGCCTGGCCGCGCAGCGGCGATCCCGGCCGATGCTGCGGGATTCCACCAAGCTTTGCCGGAGACCCCTGCGGCGCATACTCGCGGGAGCCGCGCACCGGCCCCTCGGCGGGATCCGGGCGTCAGCCAGGAGACCCGCCTTGCAGCGAACCGACATTGCCAACCCGGCCTATTTCCACAAGGTCGTCGATTGCCAGTACGCCTGTCCGGCGCACACCCCCGTCCCCGAGTACATCCGCCTGATCGCCCAGCGCCGCTACGGCGACGCCTACATGATCAACTGGGTGTCGAATGTCTTCCCGGGCATCCTCGGGCGCACCTGCGACCGGCCCTGCGAGCCGGCCTGCCGGCGCGGGCGGGTCGAGGAAAGCAATTCGAAGGACCCCGAACCGGTGGCCATCTGCCGGCTCAAGCGGGTCGCTGCCGACATGAAGGAGGACGTGCGCGCCCGCATGCCCAAGAAGGCGGTGCGCAACGGCAGGCGCGTCGCCTGCGTCGGCGCCGGGCCGGCCTCGCTGACGGTGGCGCGCGACCTGGCGCCGCTGGGCTACGAGGTCACGGTCTTCGATGCCGAGGCCAAGGCCGGCGGCTTCATCCGCACCCAGATCCCGCGCTTCCGCCTGCCCGAATCGGTGATCGACGAGGAGTGCGGCTACATCCTCGACCTGGGCGTCGAGTTCCGCTCCAACCAGCGCATCGATTCGATGAAGGCGCTGCTGGCCGAGGACTGGGACGCGATCTTCGTCGGCTGCGGCGCACCGCGCGGCCGCGACCTCGACGTGCCGGGGCGCAGCGAGGCGGCGGCCTCGATCCACATCGGCATCGACTGGCTCAACTCGGTCTCCTTCGGCCATGTGACCCGCATCGGCAAGCGGGTGATCGTGCTGGGCGGCGGCAACACCGCGATGGATTGCTGCCGTTCGGCGCGGCGCCTGGGCGGCACCGACGTCAAGGTGATCGTGCGCAGCGGCTTCGAGGAGATGAAGGCCTCGCCCTGGGAGAAGGAGGACGCCCAGCACGAAGGCATTCCGATCATCAACTTCCATGTGCCCAAGGCCTTCGTGCACGAGAACGGCCAGTTGCGCGGCATGACCTTCGAGATCGTGCGCGCCGAATACGACGCCCAGGGCCGGCGCTCGCTGGTGCCCACCGGCGAACCCGAGGCCTTCTTCGAATGCGACGAGGTGCTGGTCGCGGTCGGCCAGGAGAACGCCTTTCCGTGGATCGAGCGCGACTGCGGCATCGACTTCGACAAGTGGGGCCTGCCCCGGCTGGACGCGAAGAGCTTCCAGTCCTCGGTGCCCCGGGTCTTCTTCGGCGGCGACGCGGCCTTCGGCCCGAAGAACATCATCACCGCGGTGGCGCATGGCCACGAGGCGGCGGTGTCGATCGACAAGCTGCTGCACGACGACCCGGTCTGGGAGCGGCCGGCGCCGATGACCAACCTGGTCTCGCAGAAGATGGGCATCCACGAGTGGAGCTACGACAACGACACCTCGAACGACCTGCGCTACAAGGTGCCCTGGGCCAAGGCCGAGACCGCGCTGGCTAGCATCCGGGTCGAGGTCGAGCTGGGCTTCGATGCGGCCACCGCCTTCAAGGAGGCCGAGCGCTGTCTCAACTGCGATGTGCAGACCGTGTTCACCGAATCGGCCTGCATCGAGTGCGATGCCTGCGTCGACATCTGCCCGATGGACTGCATCAGCTTCACCGAGAACGGCGATGAAGCCAGCCTGCGGCCGCGGCTGAAGGCGCCGGCGCTCAACCTGGCGCAGGACCTCTACGTGTCGGGCGGGCTCAAGACAGGCAGGGTGATGGTCAAGGACGAGGACGTCTGCCTGCACTGCGGCCTGTGCGCCGAGCGCTGCCCGACGGGCGCCTGGGACATGCAGAAGTTCCTGCTCAAGATGACGCCGGCCGGACCCGCGGCCCGCGACGCGCGCGGCGTGCCGGCGCAAGGAGTGCCCGCATGAGCGCCGTGCGGCCGCCCGAAGGCGCCAAGTCCATGCCGCCGGCCCCGCGCATTCCACGCATCGAGGCCGTCAACGACTTCGTCATCAAGTTCGCCAACGTCAATGGCTCCGGCTCGGCCTCGGCCAACGAGCTGTTCGCCAAGGCGATCCTGCGCATGGGCGTGCCGGTGAGCCCGCGCAACATCTTCCCGAGCAACATCCAGGGCCTGCCGACCTGGTACGAGGTGCGGGTGACCGAGGCCGGGCACCTGGGCCGGCGCGGCGGCACCGACATGATGGTCGCGATGAACCCGCAGACCTGGGACGCCGACGTGGCCGAACTGGAGCCCGGCGGCTACCTCTTCTACGACAGCACCCGGCCGCTGCCGCCGTCGAAGTTCCGCGACGACATCCGCGTCATCGGCATGCCGCTCACCGAGATCTGCAACGCGGTCTACCAGGATCCGCGGCAGCGCCAGCTCTTCAAGAACATCGTCTACGTGGGCGCGCTGGCCATCCTGCTGGGCATCGAGCCCGAGGTGGTCGAGAAGCTCTTCGGCGAGCAGTACAAGGGCAAGGAGAAGCTGCTGGCCTCCAACGTGCAGGCGCTGCACCTGGGCTGCGACTTCGCGCGCGAGAACCTGCGCGATCCGGTCGGACTCAAGGTGCGGCGGGCCGACCGGGTCGGCGACAAGATCTTCGTCGACGGCAACAGTGCCGCCGCGCTGGGCTGCGTCTATGGCGGCGCGACGGTGGCGGCCTGGTATCCGATCACGCCCTCGTCTTCGGTGGCCGAGGCCTTCCAGCGCTATTGCAGCAAGCTGCGCGTCGATCCGGTGACCGGCCAGAACCGCTTCGCCATCGTGCAAGCCGAGGACGAGATCGCCTCCATCGGCATGGTGGTCGGAGCCGGCTGGAACGGCGCCCGGGCCTTCACCGCCACATCGGGGCCGGGCGTCTCGCTGATGACCGAGTTCATCGGGCTGGCCTATTTCGCGGAGATCCCGGTCACGCTGATCAACGTGCAGCGCGGCGGCCCGTCTACCGGCATGCCCACGCGCACCCAGCAGGCCGACATCCTCTCCTGTGCCTATGCCTCGCACGGCGACACCAAGCATGTGCTGCTCTTCCCGGAAGACCCGCACGAATGCTTCGAGCACGCGGCCGCTGCCCTGGACCTGGCCGACCGGCTGCAGACCCCGGTCTTCCTGATGACCGACCTCGACATCGGCATGAACCAGCGCCTTTGCCGGCCCTTCGCCTGGGACGATGCCCGCAGCTTCGACCGCGGCAAGGTGATGAGCGCCGAGGAGCTGGAAGCCGGCCGCGACTTCGGCCGCTACAAGGACGTGGACGGCGACGGCATCCCGTGGCGCACGCTGCCCGGCACCCATCCGACCAAGGGCAGCTACTTCACCCGCGGCACCACCCGCGATGCCTATGCGCGCTACTCGGAGCGCGGGCCCGACTACATCTACAACATGGAGCGGCTGCAGAAGAAGTTCCGCACCGCGGCCACGCTGGTGCCGCAGCCGGTGCTGCGACCGGCGCCGCAGAAGACCGGGCTCGGCGTGATCTATTTCGGCTCGACCAGCCCGTCGATGCAGGAGGCGCTCGAACTGCTCGAGGCGGATGGCGTGCATCTCGATGCACTGCGCCTGCGCGCCTTCCCGTTCCCGGACAGCGTGGCGCAATTCTTCGAGGCGCACGAGAAGGTGTTCGTGGTCGAGCAGAACCGCGATGCGCAGATGCGCAGCCTGCTGGTCAACGAACTCGACATCGATCCGGCCCGGCTGGTGCCGGTGCTGCATTTCGACGGCACGCCGATCACCGCGCGCTTCATCGTCCAGGCCATCGGCGCGCATGTCGCCCGGACACCTGCGCCGGCTTCCAGGGAAACCGCATGACCTATCTCGCCAAGCCGCGACTGCGGCATCCGACGCTCGCCACCAACAAGGTCGGCTACACCCGCCGCGACTACGAGGGCAAGATCTCGACGCTCTGCGCGGGCTGCGGCCACGACTCGATCTCGGCCGCGATCATCGAGGCCTGCTGGGAGCTCGACATCGAGCCGCACCGGGTGGCCAAGCTGTCGGGCATCGGCTGCAGCTCGAAGACGCCCGACTACTTCCTCGGCGCCTCGCACGGTTTCAACACGGTGCACGGCCGCATGCCCAGCGTGCTGACCGGCGCGAACCTGGCCAACCGCGACCTGCTCTACCTGGGCGTATCGGGCGACGGCGACTCCGCCTCGATCGGCCTGGGCCAGTTCGCCCATGCGATGCGGCGCGGCGTGCGCATGGCCTACATCGTCGAGAACAACGGCGTCTACGGCCTCACCAAGGGCCAGTTCTCGGCCACCGCCGACCAGGGATCGAAGAGCAAGAAGGGCGTGGTCAACAGCGACAGCCCGGTCGACCTGGTCGCGATGGCGCTGCAGCTCGGCGCCAGCTACGTCGGGCGCGGCTTTTCGGGTAACAAGGCGCAACTCGTGCCGCTGATCAAGGGCGCGATCAGCCATGGCGGCGCGGCCTTCATCGACGTCATCAGCCCCTGCGTGGCCTTCAACAACCACCCTGGCAGCACCAAGAGCTACGACTACGTGCGCGAGCACAACGAGGCGGTCAGCCGCATCGACTTCATCAGCAGCCGCGACGAGATCGCGATCGACATGGCGCCCGGCGAGGTCATGGACGTGCGCCAGCACGACGGCAGCCTGCTGCGCCTGCGCAGCCTGCATGCCGGCTACGACCCGAGCGACCGCCATGCCGCGATGGCGCACATGCAGCGCCACCAGGCGATGGGCGAGGTGGTGACCGGGCTGCTCTACGTCGACCCGCTGGCGACCGACCTGCACAACGCGCTCAACACCTGCGACCGGCCGCTCAACGCACTGGACAGCAAGCAGCTGTGCCCCGGCGCGAAAGCGCTCGCGCGGCTCAACGACGCCTTGCGCTGAGCGCCGGCCGGCGGCACGATACGCTTCCTCGGGAGGGTGGAACCATGGCCGAACGAACTGTCTTCCAGTCCATCTCGCGCAAGCGGGTGGTCAGCATCGGTCCCCAGGCCAGCGTGCGCGACGCCGCCTGCGTGATGACGCGCGCCAACTGCGGCAGCGTGCTCGTGATGGAGCCGCCCGAGAGCCTGCTCGGCATCCTGACCGAGCGCGACCTCATGACCCGCGTGCTGGCGCGCGGCCTCGATCCCGACCGCGCCACGGTGCGCGAGGTCATGACGCCCAACCCCATCTGCGTGTTGCCCGAGATGCCGGTGTCCGATGCGGTGGTACTGATGCTGGAGCGCGGCTTCCGCCACCTGCCGCTGGTCTCGGGCAAGAAGATCCTGGGCGTGTTCTCGGTGCGCGATGCGTTGCCGCGCGAACTCGGCACGGCGCTCAGCCAGACCGAGTTCCACGAACAGGTCAACGACGCGCTGGGCTGATCGCCAATTCGGCCCAGCCGGTGGCCGGATCGGCCTCGCGGCTGAAGTGCCAGGCGGGCAGCAGCGCCAGCAGCACCTCGGCGGTGGTCCGCACGATGCAGCCGTAGCCCGCATGGCCGCCGATGACGCGGCCGTCCGAATCCGACACGCTCAGGTGCAAATGCGATCCGTCGCCGGCGATGCTGCCGGCCAGGGTGAGCAGCTCGCAATCCGAATCGATGGTGGTCGGGCGCTGCGCCCCGGCCAGCCGCACCTGCGCCGGTCGCAGGCTGCCGATGCCCGAGACCACGAAGGCGGCGCTCAGGCCCCGGGCCGAGACTGCCGCTTCCAGCGCACGCCGCAGGTCGTCGCCGGGATGCAGGCGCAGCGGCAGGGTCTGCAGGTGGGGTGCGTCGGTTGCGGCCATGGCGCTCATCATTGCAGTTTTCGGTGGAACATCGCATGCCAAGCGACGTGAGCTCGCCCCCCTCCCCGCCGATGGCGGTAGAGAGGGGGGAGCGGCGAAGCCGCGCGGGGGGTGACAATCCGTCCATGGACTTCCGCAAACTCCTCGTGCCGATCGTCGCCCTGGTGCTGATCGGCCTCTCATGGCGCAGCTTCGGCTGGTCCGGTGTCGCTCTGGTCGTCAGCGGCCTGGTGCTGGTGCTGCTTCTGCAATTCAACCGCGCGATGCAGGTGCTGCGGCGCGCCGCCGACCAGCCGGTCGGCTCGGTCGGCAGCGCGGTCATGCTGAACGCCAAGCTCAAGCCGCGCGCCACGCTGATGCACGTCGTCGCGCTGACCCGCGCGATCGGCGAACTGCGCACGCCCAAGGACACGCAGCCGGAAATATTCCGCTGGACCGATCCGGGCGGCTCGCGCGTCGACGCCACCTTCGTCAATGGCCGGCTGACCGAATGGTCGATGTTCCGTCCGCCGTCCGCCGAGCAGGCCGAGGCGGCGGCAGGCATCGGGGAGCAGCCGGCACCGGCGCAGGCGCCTCGGCCACCGGCCTGAGCGCCCTCCCGAGGATCGATCAGGCGGCGACCGGCGCGCCACCCAGCTTCATCTCGCCGCCCAGCGCCTCGAGCAGCTCGGGCACCAGCTGGCCCAGCTCGCCGGTCGCGATCGCCGCATCGGCGTCGAAGTTGTCTTCCTTGCCGCCGGCCGGCGCGGCGTCGGCCGTGCCTTCCAGGAACACGATCTTGCGGATCTGCAGGCCCTCGGTCAGCTCGAACGAGACCCGGTCGTCCCAGGTCATCGCCAGCCGGGTCGGGCGCTTGCCGCCGGCGATGTGCTGGCGCACCTCGTCGATGTCGAGCGCATGCTTGGCATAGCGCACCACCGACTTCGATTCGTCGGTGGCCTTGAGCTCGCATTCGCGATCGATGCTGAAGCCGGCCGGCGGCTCCTGGCTCGACAGCCATTCGGACATCGCCGCTGCCGGCTCGATCTGGGAATTCAGCAGTGCCACCGCGAAGCCGTCGAGGCACTTCACCAGGCCGGTCACCACCTCGTCGGCGCGAGCGGCATTGCTCGAGTTGACGACCAGCCGGCGCTCGGCCGGGTCGATCCACACCGCGACCCGCGCATGGCGGGTGAAGGCCAGCGGCAGCAGCTCGTGAGTCACGTCTTCCTTGAGTTCCTTCTTCTCTTTCTTGCCCGGCTTGCGGCCTGTGCTGGCCTCGATCTGGGCGGCGCGTTCGTCGACCTTGCGGCGCACCACCGAGGCCGGCAGCGTCTTGCTCTCGATCATGAATTCGAGCAGCCATTGGCCGCCGATCGATTCGGCCAGGGGGCCGTGGGCCTCGCCGCGCGGCTCGACCCAGCCGGCGGCACGCTCCTGCGACGGACTGCAGGGCACGAAGCGCTGGCTTGCGAGACCCTGCTCGACCTGTTCGAGCGACTGCGACCATGTGGATTCGATGCGATAGACGATGACGTTCTTGAAGACGGACACAAAAAAACCTTTTCTCTGGCGGATTGGCGAGGCATGGCATTGTCGGGGCCCGGCCGGCGCGGCCGCCCTTAAAATCGCAAGCTTTTGCGACATCCCCACCGGATTGAAGGACAAAGATCATGAGCGTGCTGCCCCCCGCACTGGACGACCGAGACGGCAAGATCTGGATGGACGGCGATCTCGTCGAATGGCGCGATGCCAAGGTCCATGTCCTGAGCCACACGCTGCACTACGGCTGCGGCGCCTTCGAGGGCGTGCGCGCCTACAACACCGTCGACGGCACCGCGATCTTCCGCCTGGCCGAGCACACCGAGCGCCTGTTCAACAGCGCCAAGATCCTGCGCATGAAGCTGCCCTTCACGCCCGAGCAGCTCAACGAGGCGCAGAAGCAGGTGGTGCGGGTCAACAAGCTCGAGAGCTGCTACCTGCGCCCGCTCGTCTGGATCGGCTCGCAGAAACTGGGCGTGAACCCCAAGGGCAACAGGATCCACGCGATGGTCGCGGCCTGGGCCTGGGGCGCCTACCTCGGCGAAGAAGGCATGAAGCGCGGCATCCGCGTCAAGACGTCCAGCTTCACGCGGCATCACGTGAACATCACCATGACCCAGGCCAAGGCGGTCAGCAACTACAGCAACTCCATCCTGGCCAACATGGAAGCGGTGGACGACGGCTACGACGAGGCGCTGCTGCTCGATTCGAGCGGCTTCGTGTCCGAGGGCGCGGGCGAGAACATCTTCGTGGTCAAGGGCGGCGTGGTCTACACGCCCGACCTGTCGGCCGGCGCGCTCAACGGCATCACCCGCAACACGGTGCTCCACATCTGCAAGGACCTCGGCATCGAGCTGGTGCAGAAGCGCATCACCCGCGACGAGGTCTACATCGCCGAAGAAGCCTTCTTCACCGGTACCGCGGCCGAGGTCACGCCGATCCGCGAACTCGACCGCATCGAGATCGGCATCGGCTCGCGCGGTCCGGTCACCGAGAAAATCCAGAACGCGTTCTTCGACATCGTGAACGGACGCAATCCCAAATACGCCCACTGGCTCACCAAGGTCTGATGAACATGCCCGCCCCCAATGCCGCGATCGAACTGCTCGCCAAGGACCTCAACGACCAGGGCGGTGTCTTCTGCCCCAGCATGAAGGCCGACATGCCGCTGTGGAGCGCGCATCCGAAGGTGTACCTCGACGTCGCTCGCACCGGCGAGGCCAAGTGTCCCTATTGCGGCACCGTCTACCGCCTCAAGGCTGGCGAGGCCGCCGGACATCATCACTAGGCACCCCCCGAGCGGCTTCGCCGCTCCCCCCTCACTACCGTCTTCGGCGGGGAGGGGGCGCAAGCAGGGGCCCGGCAAAGCCGGTTTCCCGGGTGCCCTGGAATGGCCAGCTGAGCAGCCGATCAGCCGCCGATGAGCCGCCGCGCTCAGCGAAGCGCCGCGTCCGGCAGCATCCCGCCCGCTCCCTCGCGCCGCCACGGCAGCAACTCGCGCCACGGCTCGCCCGGCAGCTGCGCCAGGCGCAGGTAGTTCATCGCTACCCAGAGCAGCGCCAGCCCGATCTGCGCATCGCGCAGCGCCGAGTTGAGGCTGGTCGCCACCAGCGCCACCAGCGTGGCGGCCAAGGCATGGCGGCCGGCGATGTCGGGCCGGCGCCAGGCGATCGCGACGGCGGTCAGCATCACCAGCAGCAGGCTCAGCGAGCCCGGTATGCCGGCCTGCGAGCCCATCCACAGGAAGTCGTTGTGCGGCATGTTGTAGTCGGCCAGCTGCTTCGGGCCGCGCAGGTGCCATTGTTCGGTCCAGCCGCCGATGCCCCAGCCGGCGAAGGGCCGGTCGATGATCATCCTCGCGGTGTCGCGGTACATGTAGAAGCGCACCACCCAGCTGCCTTCAGACACCGTGCCGGCCTGCGCCGCCTCGATCTCCTGCACGCCCAGCTCGAACTTCTGCTGCACCGGCGGCAGCATCCAGAGGCTGGCGCCGGCCACGGCGCCGCCGATCAGCAGCACCGGCAGCAGCACCCGCAGCCGGCCGCGCCACTGGTGCACGCAGGCCGCGCCGATGGCGACCAGCAGCGCCAGCAGCGAGGTGCGCGAGTGCAGGAAGAAGGCGGCGATCACCACCACCGCCACGATCAGCGCCAGCGCCGGCAGCGCGCGCCAGGGGCGCCTCAGCGCAACCTGCCGCAGCCCGTAGACCGCGGCCGATGCGCCCATGATGGTGAACAGCAGCGCGTTGTTGATCGACTTGTTTCCCACTTCAACCAGCACGCCGCGCATCGGCTCCAGCATCGGGAAGCCCACCGTGCGGTAGAGCGCGATCACCCCCAGGTTGATGAAGCCCACCAGCCAGAAGCCGCGCATGCCCCACAGCGCCTCGTCGCGGTCGAGCGAGAGCGCCATCAGGACGGTCGCGGCGATGCGCAGGCCGTGGAACAGGTTGGACGGCGTCTGCGGATATTGCGGTTCGAGCGCCAGCACCACCAGGGTCCAGACCAGGTAGAGCATCACTGGCCACCACATCGGGTTGCGGCGCAGGCGTAGCGCCCGTTCTCGCCATCCGCCGGCCGCGAGCAGGGCCAGCAGCATCAGCACCGCCGCCAGGTAGTTGACGCCGACCGGCAGGAAGACCGTCAGCCCCCAGAACATGGCCGCGGGCCGGACGAGATTCGATCTCTGCATGGTGGGCGGGATTCTAGGTGCGGCGCGCGGCCGGTCCGGGCGCTGCGCGCCAGCCGCAACCTCCGAAACCGGCGCCCTCTCTCAAATCAGAGGGCCGCGGAGCAGGCCATTCCAGGGCACTCAGGGAACCGGCTTCGCCGGGCCCTCGGGTACGCCCCCCTCCAGGCCGAAGGCGCCAGAGAGGGGGGAGCGGCGAAGCCGCTCGGGGGGTGCTTCATCTCACCGGAAGCGTGATGACGAAGCTGGCGCCGCCGCCCGGCCGGTCCTCGCAGCGCACGCTGCCGCCGTGGCGCTCGCTGATCGACTTGACCAGCGCCAGACCCAGGCCGACGCCGCCATTGCGTTCGCTGGCGCCGGGCAGCCGGTAGAAGGGCTCGAAGATGCGCTCGCGCAGGGGCGCCGGCACGCCGGGGCCGCGGTCGTTGACCCGGATCTCGGCCGCGCCGCCCTGGGTCGCGAGTTCGACGCTGGTCTCTCCGGCGCCGTAGCGGCGCGCGTTCTCGAGCAGGTTGCGGATCGCCCGGCGCAGCAGCCTGGGCACGCCTTGCACGGTGAGGGCCGCGCTGTCGGTGCCCTGGCGGACTTCGAGATCGGCATCGGCACGGGCGCATTCCTCGGCGGCCAGGCCGGTCAGGTCGACCGTCTCGACGGTGCCCATGTCGGCCTCGCGCGCATCCAGCCGGCTGGCCAGCAGGATCTCGTCGATCAGCTGGTCGAGCTCGCCGATGTTGCGCGAGATCTCCTCGCGCGCGCCGGGCCCGGGGTGCTCGCCCATCAGTTCCAGGCCCATGCGGATGCGGGTCAGCGGCGAGCGCAGTTCATGCGAGGCATTGGCCAGCAGCGACTTGTGCGAACTGACCAGCTGCTCGACCCGCTCGGCCGCCGCGTTGAAGCGGTGGGCCAGGTCGGCCACCTCGTCCTGGCCGGTCTCGGGCACCCGCACCGACAGGTTGCCCTCGCCCCATTGCTGTACGCCGCGCTGCAGCGCCTCCAGCCGCTTGGTGATCTGCCGCACGATCGGGTAGACGCCGAGCGCAACCGCGACGCCGACCAGCGCCACCATCCAGCCGAAGCCGAAGGGCGTGCGCCAGGGCGGCGGCGGCGGCGGCCGGTCGCGCGGCGCCATCTGCAGCGTGAGGGCGCGGCCGTCGTTGAGCGTGACGTCGAATTCCAGCGTCTGGCCGGGCACCCGGATCGCCTTGCCGGTGCCGATCGGGCGGTCCTGGGCGTCGAGCACCGTCACGTCGCGCGGCACCGGCTGGAAGCGCTCGCGCTCGCTGTCCGCGACTTCGCGCACCACCCAGTTGGCGACCAGGGTGAGGATGAACACGCCCGCCACCACCGCCAGCCAGATGCGGACGTAGAGATGGCGGCGATAGAGCTTGACCAGCATCGGCACTTGCTTGTGGCGCGCTCGCGCCTCGATCAGTGATCCATGGCGCTGCGCGCCACGCGCCCGCTTCGAGCCGCGGCCGCGCAGCCGCCCGCCCTTCCAGCGCACCCCGGGGCATGAACCCAAAACGCGTCACCGGCCAATGGCCGCGAAGCCGGCCACTTTCCAGGGCACCCGCGGAACTGGCTCCGCCAGGCCGCCGGGTGCGCCCCCCTGCAAGCCGAAGGCGCCAGAGAGGGGGGAGCGGCGAAGCCGCATGGGGGGTGTTTCATTTCAATCCTGCTGCTTGGCGAAGACGTAGCCGACGCCGCGCACCGTGAGGATGCGCTTCGGGTTCTTGGCGTCGGCCTCGATCGCGGCACGGATGCGGCCCATGTGCACGTCGATCGAGCGGTCGAAGGCCTCCAGCTCGCGGCCGCGCACCGCCTCCATGATCTGGTCGCGGGTCAGCACCCGGCCGGCGCGTTCGGCCATCGCGACCAGCAGGTCGAACTGGTAGGAGGTGAGGTCGGCGAGCGCGCCGGCGACCGTGACGCTGCGCGCGTTGCGGTCGATGTCCAGGCTGCCGAAGCGCATCACCGAAGGGGCGTTGTCGTCGCCGGCGGCCTCGCCGCGGCGGCGCAGCACGGCACGGATGCGCGCCAGCAGCTCGCGCGGCTCGAAGGGCTTGGGCAGGTAGTCGTCGGCGCCGATCTCCAGGCCGATGATGCGGTCCATCGGGTCGCCCTTGGCGGTCAGCATCAGCACCGCCACCTTGGCCAGGCCGTTGGGCAGCGAGCGGATGCGGCGGCACACCTCGAGGCCGTCGGTGTCCGGCAGCATCAGGTCGAGGATGACCAGGTCGGGCGTGCGCTGCTGCAGCTGCTCGAGCCCGCTGGCGCCGTCGCTCGCGTGCACGAAGCCGAAGCCCGACTGCGACAGGTATTCGCCGACCATCTGCGCCAGCCGGGCGTCGTCCTCGATCATCAGGAGTTGGGGTGTGCTCATTGTCTTTTTCTGGCTGTCCGTGGTGAGCTTGTGACTGTCCGCCTGTGCGGCCAAGACGGCTTGTAGGCTGCGTAAAGTTGGGTAAACCTGGTCGGCGGCGGTTTCAGGCCCGCTCGAAGAGCATGGTCGCCGCACGCTCGGCGACGCAGCCCGCCGGCTGGCGCTGGTCCGCGAGCAGGGCCAGCAACTCGCCGCCCGCAAGGCCCGGGTGATCGCGCGTCGCGCGCTCGATGATCTCGCCGGCCAGCGTGCGCAGCTGCCCGACCGATGCACGCAGCCGCTTCCTGAAGCCTTCGTCGTCGAGCCGGTCGTTGAGGCTGCGGTTGAGTTCGGCGAACCAGGGCAGCGCGGCCTGGTCGAGCATCTCGGCCCGGTTGCAGCGATGGCTCAGCTTCGACCATTCGCGGAAGAAGCGCTGCGCCGCGATGTTCAGCCGCTGGGCGAACTGCAGCTCTTCGCGCAGGCTGCCCAGCAGCGCCAGGTCGGTCAGCCGCTGCTGGAAGAAGATCTGCGAAAGCACGCCCCAGTAGTAGGTGTAGTCCCAGATCACCTTCACCGGCAGCACCTCCGGATCGCCGAATAGCGGGTACTGGTCGGTGTAGAGGGCCAGCGTGCTCTCGTAGAACGAGTGGTAGATCTGGTCGTAGAGCTGCGCCCGCGCCTCCAGCGAATGGCCTGCGCGGTCGTGCCCGATCAAATCGCAGATGTAGGTGTTGCCTACCGCGATGAAGTCGCTGCCCGGCGAATAGAAGGGGTCGAGAAAAAGACCCGCCTCCCCGGTGAGCGCCCAGCGTTGGCCGGAGA
>Ga0265327_10000268_pt1 | contig 103009 bp, 91 predicted proteins | sample 41621metaG_FD_202089 | JGI IMG/M metagenome (GOLD analysis project Ga0265327, IMG submission 202089) | Rhizosphere microbial communities from Carex aquatilis grown in University of Washington, Seatle, WA, United States - 4-16-21 metaG | ecosystem: Host-associated > Plants > Roots > Rhizosphere...
CACCACATCGACCCCGACCACAACTACTGGCCCAACAAACAGAAAAACCCCGGCCAAAAGCCGGGGTAAATCCGTAACCCATGTCGCGACTCATCTGTAACCGATGACGCGACTCATCACAAGCGTGTCCGGAGGGGGACTTGAACCCCCACGCCCGTTAATAGGGCACTAGCACCTCAAGCTAGCGCGTCTGCCATTCCGCCACCCGGACCTGAGTAACCCCGGAGAACCAGGGCCAGCGACGGATAACACTAGCCGACACCGCTGCCGCGCCCAAATCGCCTTGATCGGAATCACCGTGACCCGGAATCGGGCAGCGATCGTGGTGCCCGGATCGATGCTAGTAATGGGGAGTGACGTCTCAGGCACCCCGCGCAACCGATGAAATCGTCGATCTCGTGAGCCGGCTCATCCGGTTCGACACCTCCAACACTGGAGACCCGGCGACCACCCGCGGCGAGGCCGACTGCGCTCGCTGGGTGCAGGAGCAATTGGAAGAAGTCGGCTACCAGACCGAGTACATCGAGTCCGGCCAGCCGGGCCGCGGCAACGTGTTCGCGACACTGCCCGGCAGCGATCGCGATCGCGGCAAACTGTTGCTGCACGCGCACCTGGACGTCGTGCCGGCGGAAGCCGCCGACTGGAGCGTCGATCCCTTCTCCGGCGCCGTGAAGGACGGCTACGTGTGGGGTCGAGGTGCGATCGACATGAAAGACATGTGCGGGATGGCGCTGGCACTGGCGCGCCAATTCCGGCGCGAGGGGACCCGCCCGCCGCGCGACATCGTCTTCGCGTTCCTCGCCGACGAGGAAGCCGGCGGCAAATGGGGTTCGCAATGGTTGGTCGAGCACCGGCCGGAACTGTTCGCCGGCGTCACCGAGGCGGTCGGGGAGGTCGGCGGGTTCTCACTGACCGTCGACCGGCCCGACGGGTCGTCTCGCCGTTTGTATCTGGTGGAAACCGCGGAAAAGGGCCTGGCCTGGATGAAGCTGACCGCCACGGCGACGGCCGGTCACGGTTCATTCCTGCATGAGGACAACGCGGTCACGATCCTCGCGGAGGCTGTCGCGAAGCTCGGGCGCCATCAGTTCCCGCTGGTGATGACGGAGTCCGTCGAAGAATTCCTTGCCGCGGTCTCCGAGGAGACGGGACTGGCGTTGACGCCGGACAGCCCGGACCTGGAGACCGCGCTGCACAAACTGGGCAGCATCGCCCGCATCATTGGTGCCACGCTGCGTGATACGGCCAATCCCACGATGCTCGACGCCGGCTACAAGGCGAATGTGATTCCGCAGACCGCGACCGCCGTCGTCGACTGTCGGGTGCTGCCCGGGCGGCAGGCGGAATTCGAGGCCGAGGTCGACGCCCTCATCGGACCGCAGGTGAGCCGGGAGTGGGTCACCAAACTCGATTCGTACGAAACGACTTTCGACGGTGACCTTGTGGATGCGATGAACGCCGCGGTCCTTGCATATGACCCGAACGGCCGAACCGTTCCGTACATGCTCTCCGGCGGCACCGACGCAAAGGCGTTCGCCAAGTTGGGAATTCGGTGCTTCGGCTTCGCCCCGCTGCAGCTGCCGCCCGACCTGGACTTCGCCGGGCTCTTCCACGGAGTCGACGAGCGGGTGCCCGTCGATGCATTGATCTTCGGCACCAACGTCCTCGAGCACTTCCTGTTGCGGAGTTAGCCGCCCGCATCTCACTTTTCTCGACGACCGCCTGAAATTCCCATTCAGCGGTCGGCGGGATGGCTTGCCGCGGTCGCCCGCTGTGAGCATGGCCACACCGAATAATTAGCGGTTCGAAAGGTGTGGTCAATGAGCGAGCAGGTCTTCGACGAGGAATTCGGCGTTGTGGTCATCGGTAGCGGAGCCGCGGGTTCGGCGGCCGCGCTGGCCGCGCATCAGTCGGGCGTGAGCGTGGCGGTGATCGAGAAGTGCCCGGAGTCAGAGGCGGGTGGCAACACCCGGGTATCCGGCGGCGGATGGTGGGTCAACCGCGATGTTGAACGGGCAAGGGTCTTTCTGCGGGCCCTCAACGGGCCGTTTCCGGTCGACGAGGCGGTGATCGACACGTGGGCGGCCGAAACCGCCGAGAACTCCACGTGGCTGCGGGGCCTTGGCGCCGAGGTCGCGATGAGCCCTGACTATCACACGAGCCCGGAGTATCTGGAGCTCGACGGCAGCGACTGCTACGCCGGCATGGACTGCATCAAAGGGCTGATGGGCAACGGTCTGCTGCATGGCTTCCTCCGCGATGCGCTTGCCGAGCGCGGCATCGATGTCCGTTACGAGTCCCGAGCGACCGAGTTGATCACCGACGGCGGTGCGGTGATCGGCGTCGAAGTGTCGACCGACGCCGGAGCCTGCCGCCTCCGGGCGCGGGGCGGGGTGGTGCTGGCGACGGGTGGGTTCGCGGCCAATCGCCAGATGGTGAGCGACTATCTGCGTCTGGAGGACAGCGTCCTATGGGGTTCGTCGGCGTCGACCGGTGACGGGCATCGGATGGCCCAGGACGTGGGGGCTGACCTGTGGCATATGGACAACATGATGACGATCACCGGGGTGCGCGGCGACGACGAGTTCGGGCACTACCTGGCGCTCTGGAACGCCCCGAACTATCTGTGGGTGAACGGTGAGGGACGACGGTTCGTGAATGAGGCTGCCGAGCCCCGGCATGGTCACATCCCTCGTGACGGCGCCTACGAGTTGTTCCCGGTCCGGCCGTTCCATCTGATCTTCGATGAAACGATGCGGATGGCGGGACCGCTCAGCCCGCCGCCGGCGATCCTGCCGGTCGGATGGAATCTGTTGATGAACAACACACGATGGAGTTCGGACAACTCCGATGAGATTGCGGCAGGACGGATTACGCGGGCAGACAGCATTGCCGAGTTGGCGGCAGTCATCGATGTGGATCCCGAGACACTAACCCGCACCGTCGAAATGTATAACGCTGCTTGCGATCTCGGGCGCGATGATCATTTCGGTCGGCCCGCTCCGGCATTGGGGAGCGTGGCAACGGCGCCGTTCTATGTCATGACGGTCACGCCGCTGCTCGGGTGGACTAATGGCGGGCCTCGACGGGACGGTCGATCGCGCGTGCTCGATACCAGGGGCGCGGTGATCCCCGGTTTGTACGCCGCCGGTGAAGTCAGTTCCACGTACAGCTGGGCCAAAGACGGCGGATTCCATATCGGTGACGCACTGGCCTTCGGGCGTGTCGCCGGGCGAGACGCCGCGACGTCGGTGTGAAGCCGCCGGCGGTGTCCTGGATTCGGCTACTGCCCAATGATGTGTGCATCGATGAAATCGATTGCATCACCGATGACTTCGTCGCGATTGGTTTCGTTGAAGATCTCATGCCGCGCACCCGGGTACATCTTCTCGGCGTTGGTCTCCGGTTTGATCTGCGCCCAGCCGATAGCCGACTCGGCATAGTTGGCGAGCGGGTCCAGCTCGCCGTGCAGCCAGATCGCCGGCGGCCGCAGCCGCTCGGACGCGGCGATCGCATCGGCGGTCTGCTTCAGGGCCACCACGGTGGGCCGCTTGAATGCGCCGTGCCACACCAGGGGGTCGGCGGCGTACTCCTCGCCGACTTCCGGCACGCGTGACAATGCATCGGGCGGCAGCGGAACATCCGGGATCTCGTCCAGCTCCAGCAGTCCGGCGATGATGCTCTGCGGGCCGATGATGGGCCCGGACAACACGACAACGTTCAGTTCGTCGCCGAATCGCTGTGCGTACCGGGTGGCGATGAGCCCGCCCATCGAATGCCCGATGAGAGCGACAGGTAGGTCGGGGTGTTCTTCCCGGGCCCGCAGTGCCAGCAGGTGCACATCGTCCACGACTTTGTCGAAGTCTGTGATGAGTACCCGTTCCCCGGCCGAACGCCCATGGCCCGCATGGTCGACGGCGTAGACGACCGCCCCCGCGGCAACGAGCTTGTCGGCCAGATAGTCGTAGCGGCGCACGTGTTCGCCGTAGCCATGGGTCAGGAGGGTGACGAATGTCGGCGTCGCGTCGCCGCTCCAGCGCACCGCGGCCAGATCGCCGGCATGCCCGGCGAGTCGGAATTCTGCGGGATCGGTCATCGCTTGCTCCTTGTTCGTTACGCGCGTCTGGTTCAAGAGGCATGATGGACCACATGGCGCACACCTATGACCCGTATTCACAACTTCCGCAGCTACCGTCGTTCACCGTCACCTCGACGAGCTTCACCGACGGCGGCACGCTGCCCGACAACCAGGTCAGTGGCATCTTCGGAGCCGGCGGCGAGGATCTGTCGCCGCAGTTGAGCTGGTCCGGATTCCCTGAGGAGACAGAGAGTTTCGTGGTCACCGTGTACGACCCGGACGCGCCGACGGTCTCCGGATTCTGGCATTGGGCCGTCGCTAACATCCCGGCGTCGGTCACCGAGCTCGCCGAAGGTGCGGGCGACGGCACCGGCAACGGCTTGCCGGACGGCGCGGTCACGCTGAACAACGACGCCAGCCTCGCGCGCTTCCTCGGCGCTGCGCCGCCGCCCGGACACGGACCGCACCGCTACATCACCGTCGTGAACGCGCTCAATGTCCCGCAGCTGGATCTGCCGGCGGGTGCGACACCGTCGTTCCTGATGTTCAACCTGCTCGACACCGCGATCGCGCGCGCCACCATCACGGGCATCTACGGCCGCTGATCGAGCCGGATCGGCCATTCCGCTGCTCCATACCAAAAAGTACGGTACATTCCAGGAATGGCCGATCTGACTGCTGACGTTGCTGCTTCGCTCGTCACCGAGGAATTCGTTGCGCGACTCGCCGAACGAGCCGCCGACGCCGAAAAGATGCGTCGGTTGCCCGCCGACACGATCGCCGACGTACGCGCGAGCGGGTTCACGGAGTTGTTGGTGCCCAAGGCGTTCGGTGGTCTGCAGGCCCCGTTTCCAGAAATCCTCGATCCGGTTCGTGAGATGGCCCACGGCTGCGTGGCGAGTGCCTGGACGATCGGGTTCTATGCGCTGCACAACTGGATGCTCGCACTGTTCGGCGAACGTGCGCAGGCGGAGGGCTTCGCCGACCGGCCGTTCCTCGCGCCCGCACCACTGGCGCCGACGGGACGCGGAATCTCGGTGGACGGTGGGATTCGGCTGACCGGACGCTGGTCGTGGGCCACCGGCGTGATGGACGGCAACTGGGTGCTGGTCGGTGCCCTCTGCGGCCCCGACGACGCGTTCTATCCGGCGCTGGCGCTGTTGCCCGCGGATGAGATCGAGATCGTCGACACCTGGCACACGGACGGCATGTGCGCCACGGGTTCCAATGATGTCGTCGCCACCGATGTCTTCGTTCCGGAACATCGGCTGGTGCGGGTGGCCGATATCTACGCCGGCACGGCGCCGGGCGCCGGTCTGCATGACGCGTCGACGTACCGCTGGCCACTTGTGCCCGCGCTGGCGCTGCTCGCCGCCATGCCCGCACTCGGCGGTGCCGAACGGGTCGTGGAGTTGTACACCCAGCGGGTCAGCGAGCGGGTGCTGCTCTACGAGGGTGGAAAGGCGCAGCGCGACAAGCCGATCGCGCAGGCCCGGCTCGCCGAGGCGCGGGTGCGGCTGCGGGCCCTGAGCGCGCTGCGCGATGACGTGGTGGCACAGATCGAGTGCGCGGTGAGCGTCGGCGAAGAGGTGTCGCGTGAGGTGCGCGGGGAGGCCAGAATGGCTGCTGCACATATCGTTCGGGAGTCGCGGGCGGTGATCAACCTGCTGCTCGAGGCCTCCGGCGCCAGTGTACATTTCCTGTCCCACCCGTTGCAGCGAATCAAGCGCGACGTGGACGTGCTCGCGGGACACGTCGTCTTCGACTACGACACGATCGGCGAACTGTCGGGGGCGTTGGCGCTCGGGATGTCGGTGCCGTCGCGGGCGATGATCTGATGGCGCAGCGCCGTTCACCGGATGACTGGCTCGACGATGGATTCGCGATCCTCGGCGAGGAGGGGCTGTCCGCGCTCAAGCTGGATCGGCTGTGCAAGCGCGCGGGCGCTACCAAGGGAAGCTTCTATTGGCATTTTCCCGACATGGGCGCCTACCGATCGGCATTGATCGCGGCGTGGGCGCAGCGCCACGGTTCCGATGGCGCCCTGTACGAGAGCATTCAGGATCTGCCGCCCGCCGACCGGCTGGATCGGATGGTCGCGGGCCTGCTCGACCCGCAGCATTGGCAGACCGAACGTGCGATGCGTGAATGGGCGCGGAGCGACCAGGCGGTTGCGGCAGGAGTCACCGAAGCGGACCGTCGGGTGCGGTCGGCGGTGCTGGCGGTGTTCATCGGCCTCGGCTTCGACCATGACGAGGCGATGCTCCGCGCCTCGACCACGTTCGCGGCCGGAATCGGGCATTTGACGCTTGGCGGCGCCGACAACTCGCCGATGACCGAATCTCAGCGAAAAATGTTCGTGGAGTTCATGATCCGGACCTGATGGTCGTGGGGCGCCGCTGAATCGACCCTTGACACGGCGGCAGAAGTAAAACTAACTTCAACTTCAGTTCAGCAGAGAGGCCGTTCGATGGAATCCTTCGTCCACCTTCGCAAAGGCGTCACGCCGCGTCGGCTCCATGCCGATCTCGACGGGCTCAAGGACGACGAACTGGGGCGCGGTGGATTCACCGGCCGCACCGCGAACCTCTATCGGACGGGTGATCCGACCGCGTACCGATCGGAGGGGCCGCTGCGTCCGACCGATGCGTTGACGAGTGTGCTGGTGCCGGAGGATGAGTCGTCGGCGTCCGGATCGCCGCTGCTGATGTATTCCAACGCGGACTGCCGGATCATGTTGTCCCGCAGGGCCGAAGCGATGCCCTTCTTCGTCCGCTACGTGGACGGCGACCTGCTGATCTTCGTGCATGCCGGCACCGGCCTGGTGGAAACCGAGTTCGGTCCGTTGCAGTATCGGCCCGGTGATTGGCTGTACCTGCCGAAGGCGACCACGTGGCGTCAGGTCCCCGACGAGAGCGGCACCTGGTTGATGATTCAGGCCACCGAGGAGTTCCGGGTGCCGCCGGCCGGACAGATCGGACGACACTTCCCGTTCGACCCGGCGCAGGCGGAGATTCCGGAACCCGAGGCGATGGAGTCGGATGGTCGCGACGAATACGAGGTGCGGCTGATCCACGAGGGCGGCCCGACATCGCTGTTCTACCAGCAGCATCCGCTCGATGTGGCCGGTTGGCGCGGCGACAACTTCGCCTTCACCTTCAATATCGCCGACTACAACGTCATCACCTCCGACAGCGTCCATCTGCCGCCGACGGTGCACCTGTTCATGCAGGCGGCGGGGGTCTACGTGATGAACTTCCTGCCGAAGCGGGCCGAGAGCGTGCCGGGTACTGAGCGGATGCCCTGGTACCACCGCAACGTCGACTATGACGAGATCGCCTTCTTCCACGAAGGCGCGCTGTTCGGGGCGCCGATGCCGCCCGGGCTGATCTCCCATGCGCCGCAAGGTGTTCACCACGGCGCCCCCGAGAAAGCGCGTGAGCGTGCTCGACGCAAGTTCGACGACTACGACCGCATCGAGTGGACCGTGATCGCCATCGATACTCGCCGCCGACTGACGCCGTCACCCGAGATTCTTGCCGCGGATCTCGGTCAGCACTGAAAGGACCTTCATGACGACCACCACGACCCGGGTGCGGCACGACTACGACCGCATCCCGTATCTCATTGCCTTCCAGAATAATTCGAGCGTCCGCGACGTGTATGGCGGTATCGCCGAGACCGTGTTCCTCGAGAGTCATCTGTTACGACCGACGGACAAGCCGTCGGACACCGTGCTGGTGTTCATGCACCCGATCGGCGGCGGCGCGTACCTGCCGATGATGAACGGGCTGGCCCGCGCGGGGCATCACGTCATCTATTGCAACAGCCGATTCCGCGGCACCGACTCGGCGCTGCTGATGGAGAAGGTCGTCGAGGATCTCGGTGCCTGCATCAAAGATGCGAAGCAGCGGCTCGGCTACGAGAAGGTGGTGCTGGCGGGGTGGAGCGGCGGTGGATCGCTGTCGGTGTTCTATCAGCAGCAGGCCCAGCGGCCGACCATCACTGCGAGCCCGTCCGGCGACGGCCCGGATCTGACTGCGCTGGGACTGATCCCGGCTGACGGGCTGATGCTGCTGGCGGCGCATATCAGCCGGCACGGGACGCTCACCGAATGGCTGGACGCGTCCATCCTGGACGACAACGACCCGTCGCAACGTGATCCGGAACTCGATCTCTATAACCCGGACAATCCGAATCAGCCGCCCTACAGCGCGGAGTTCCTGGAGCGCTATCGCGCCGCCCAGGTGGCTCGCAATCGGCGGATTACCCAGTGGGTCAAGGAGAAACTCGCGGAGCTGAAGGCGGCCGGACGGGCCGACGACGAGTACGGCTTCGTCGTCCACGGCACCATGGCCGACCCGCGCTGGCTGGACCCGACCGTCGACCCCAACGATCGGGCGCCCGGCACGTGTTACCTGGGCGACCCGCAGGTGGTGAACAACGGTGCGGTGGGGCTGGCCCGGTTCTGCACCCTGCGCAGCTGGCTGTCGCAGTGGAGCTATGACGACGCGCACGCCGACGGGGTGCGTTGTGGTGCCGACATCGCGGTGCCGACGTTGGTGATCGGCAATCTCGCCGATGATGCCTGCACGCCCAGCCATACGCACCGGCTGTTCGAGTCGATCGGTCACCCGGACAAGGAGATTCACCAGATTCCGGGTGCGAATCACTATTATTCGGGCCCCGATCAGCGGGACACGCTGCGCGCGGCGACCGACCTCTGCACCGACTGGCTGCATCGGCATGGGTTTTCGCGGTGAGCGGCGCGGGGGAGCAGACGGTCACCGGTCCGCTGGACGGTATCCGCGTCATCGAGGTCGGCACGCTGATCTCCGGGCCCTATGCCAGCCGGTTGCTCGGCGACATGGGTGCCGAGGTGATCAAGATCGAGCCGCCGAACCAGCCCGATCCGCTGCGCACCTGGGGACAGGCGGAGCTGGATGGCCACCACTTCTTCTGGACGGTGCATGCTCGCAACAAGCTGGCCGCGACGCTCGATCTGCGATCGACTCAGGGGCGAGAGCTGTTCCTGGACTTGGTGGAACGTTCGGACATCATCGTCGAGAACTTCCGGCCCGGGACGCTCGAGAAGTGGGGGCTGGGCTATGAGGCGCTGAAGGAGCGCAATCGCGGCATCATCCTCGTGCGGGTGTCCGGATACGGGCAGACCGGGCCGGATGCGGGTAAGGCCGGCTACGCGTCGGTGGCGGAGGCGGCGAGCGGTCTGCGGCATATGAACGGCTTTCCGGGTGGACCGCCGCCGCGGCTGGCGCTCTCGCTCGGTGACAGTCTTGCCGGCATGTTCGCTGCGCAGGGCGCGCTCGCCGCGCTGTACCGCCGGACGGTGACGGGAGAGGGTCAGATCGTCGACGCGGCGCTCACCGAGGCGTGTCTGGCGGTGCAGGAATCCACCATTCCCGACTACGACGTCGGTGGTGTGGTGCGGGGGCCGTCGGGTACCCGGCTGGAAGGTATTGCGCCGTCGAATATCTATCAGAGCGCCGACGGCAGCTGGGTGGTGATCGCGGCCAACCAGGACACGGTGTTCCGCCGCCTGTGCGAGGCGATGGGCCAGCCCGAGCTCGCCACCGATGATCGGTTCGTGAATCACGTTGCGCGCGGCCGCAACCAGGACCTGATCGACGAGATCATCGGCACCTGGGCCGCCCGGCGGTCGCCCGCGGAGATCATCGAGACGCTGTCGGCGGCCGGCGTCATCGCCGGGCCGATCAACACGGTCGCGGAGGTGGTGACCGACCCGCAGCTGCAGGCCCGCGGCATGATCGCCGACCACTGGGACGAACGCATCCAACGGAACATCAAAGGCCCGGGGGTGATTCCGGTGCTGTCAGACACGCCCGGAACCATTCGCCGGTCCGGGTCGGCACGGCCGGGCCAGCACAACGGTGAGGTCTACGGCGGCCTGCTGGGGCTGTCGGACGCGGAGCTGTCGGCATTGGGAGAGGCGGGTGTGCTGTGAGTGACCTACCCGGCCACGTCACGATTCGTGAGGTGGCCCTGCGCGACGGGCTGCAGATCGAGGAACCGATCCCGTTGTCGGCCAAGGTGGAGCTGCTGGAGGCGGTGCTCGCCACTGGCGTGCGCGAAGTCGAGGCCACGGCTTTCGTGTCGCCGAGCAAGGTGCCGGCCCTCGCTGACGCCGCCGACTTGGCGGCCGAACTGCCCCGGCTGCGTGCGCAATTCGATGCCGAGTTCTCGGCGCTGGTCGCGGGTCCGGGCGGGGCCGCGCGGGCGATCAAGGCTGGTATGGGTTCGCTGGAATATGTCGTTTCGGCGGCGGACAGTCACAGCCAGGCGAACGTGGGCCGGTCGACGGCCGAGTCGACGATGCTCATCGCCGAGATCTCGGCCATCGCGCACGACGGCGGTGCGAGTATCGAGGTGATCGTCGCGACGGCCTGGGATTGTCCGTTCGACGGCCCGACCGATCCGGCCCGCGTGGTCGACGTCGTCGCCGCCGCAACGGATATCGGTGTCGATCGCATCGCCATCGCCGACACGATCGGGACCGCGACCCCACGCCGGGTGACCGACCTGATCGAGCGGGTGCGGCCGGCGAGCGGCGACCTGCCGCTGGGCGCCCACTTCCACAACACCCGAGGGGCCGGCCTGGCCAGTGCATACGCCGCGGTGCAGTCCGGCGTCACTCGCCTCGACGCGTCGGCGGGCGGGCTCGGCGGCTGTCCATTCGCACCCGGCGCCACCGGCAACATCGCGACCGAAGACCTGGTGTATCTGCTGCGGGACAGCGGAATCGGTGTCGATGTCGACCTGCACGCCGCGATCGCCGCGGCCGCGGTGGCGCGGCGGGTGATCGGGCACGACCTGCCCAGCGCATTGCTGCGCGCCGGAGATCGGTTGCTGCAATGACCATCGAGACGTTGTCACCGAAGGGACAGCAGACCCGTAGGGCACTGGCCGACTCGGCGCGGATCCTGTTCGCCGAACGCGGGTTCCACGGGACGAATCTCGCGGACATCACCGCGGCGGCGGGCAAGTCCACCGCGGTCTTCTACCGCTACTTCACCGACAAGGAAGACATTCTCGCGGCGATCGCCGAGGAGATTCTGTACACCACCATCCTGCCGTCGCGGGAGTCGCTGCCGCTCCCGCGCGGTGGCGACGACCACGAGTACTTCCGGGCGATGACCGCCGGCTACTGGCTGGTGTTCAAGCCGAATATCGGGGTGATGATCGCGGTCGGCCAGCTGGCGGACGGCAATCCGCGATTCGCCGAGCTGCAGAACGGATTCCGCCGGTTCAGCATTGACCTGATCTCGGCCTCGGTGCGCCGGGCCCAGGATCAGGGGCACTGCACCGACCTCGATCCCGAGCAGGTGGGCGCCGCGCTGGGGCTGATGTTCGAGAGTTTCACCGCGGTCGCGTGGCGCCCGTCCGGCCTCGGCGTCCAGATCGACGACGACGCCGCGATCAACACGCTGTCGGCGATCTGGCAGCGCACCCTCTACGGCACATAGCTCCAGCACCGCATTCAGGAAGGACGACACCAGTGGACTTCTCTCTGCCCGAACATCTTCCGGAGCTACTCGCCGAGATGGACGCCTTCATCGATGCGGAGATCGCGCCGCTGCAGGCGGAGCATGAGCAGTACTTCGATCATCGTCGCGAACATGCGCGCACCGACTGGGACAACGGCGGGACGCCGCGTGCCGAGTGGGAGGAACTCCTCGCCGAGATGCGTCGGCGCGCAGATGCGGCCGGTTGGCTGCGCTACGGACTGCCGTCGGCCTACGGCGGGCGCGACGGCTCGAACCTCGACATGGCCGTGATCCGGGAGCACCTGGCGCACAAGGGGTTGGGCCTGCACAACGATCTGCAGGATGAGTCGTCGATCGTCGGCAACTTTCCGCAGGTGATCATGCTCGACCGGTTCGGAACCGAGGAGCAGAAGGCGGAGTTCATCGAGCCGATGCTGCGGGGCGAGAAGGGGATGGCGTTCGGACTCACCGAACCCGAACACGGCTCGGACGCCACCTGGTTGGAAACCACGGCGGTGCCGGATGGTGACGACTGGATCATCAACGGGGCCAAACGATTCAATACCGGCGTGCACCGGGCCTCGCACGACCTGATCTTCGCCCGCACCTCCGGCGAGCCGGGCGCGGCACGGGGGATCAGCGCATTCCTCGTGCCCATCGACAGTCCCGGATTCGAGATCCCGTACTACTGGTGGACCTTCAACATGCCGACCGATCACGGTGAGGTCGAGCTGCACGACGTGCGGGTGCCGTCGTCGGCGATCCTGGGCGATCTCGATGATGGCCTGGCGGTCGGGCAGACCTTCTTGCACGAGAATCGGATTCGGCAGGCCGCCAGCAGCCTCGGTGCGGCGCAGTACTGCATCGATCGGGCCGCGGCGTACGCGGGCGAGCGTGAGGTGTTCGGCAAACCGCTTGCGGTGAACCAGGCCGTGCAGTGGCCGCTGGCCGAGTTGCAGACCGAGGCGGCGATGGTCCGGCTGCTGGTCTACTTCGCCGCATGGCATCTGGACCGCGATCACCACATGTTGGTGTCGGACAAGGTGTCCATGGCGAACTATCGGGCCAATCGGCTCGTCTGCGAGGCGGCCGACCGGGCCATGCAGATCCACGGCGGCATCGGCTACAGCCGGCACGAACCGTTCGAGCACATCTACCGGCACCACCGTAGGTACCGGATCACCGAGGGCGCGGAGGAGATTCAGATTCGCCGGGTGGCCCAGCGAATGCTGCGATTCGGCAAGCGGCCCTCATGACGACCGGTGATCTGGCCGGTTCGCTGGCGCAGGTATTGGAACCCAAGCTCGGCCCCGTCACGATCAGCGATCTGCGTGCAGTGACGGGTGGCGCCAGCCGCACGACGTGGTCGTTCACCGCTGATACCGGCGACTCGGCGCGTCGGCTGATCCTGCGCATGGGTCCGGCCGACGAGCAGCACTCATCGATGGGACTCGAGGCGGCCGCGATCTCCCGGGCCGCGGAGACCGGAACACCGGTGCCCGCGATTCTGGTGGCGGATGAGTCGGCTTCGGTACTCGACGACCCGTTCCTGATCTGCGACTATGTCGCCGGCGAGACTCTGGCGCCGCGGATCCTGCGGGCGATCGACGCCGACGCCGGCCGAGAGCTGTTGCGGCAGTGCGTAACTGCCATCGCATCGATCCACCGAGCCGATCCGGCCGGACTAGGTCTGGTGGCCACCGGCCCGCTCGACGACTGGTATCCGCAACTGGCGGCGATGGACGTGCACAACGCGATCTTCGAGTGGGTCCATCGATGGCTCGCCGCCCGTCGCCCTGGGGTTTCCGCGGATGTGCTGGTGCACGGCGACTTCCGGATGGGCAATGTCATCATCGATACCGATGCGCCACGGTTGGCTGCCGTATTGGATTGGGAACTGGTGCATCTCGGCGACCGGTACGAGGATCTCGCCTGGTTCTGTATCCGAGCGTGGCGGTTCGGCAGAACGGAATCTCTCGGGGCCGGTGGACTGGGCGCGATCGATGACTTCGTCGCCGAGTATGAGCGGGCCTCGGGCGTCGCCATCGACCGCGGCGTATTGCGCTGGTGGATAGTGCAATCGACGCTGCGTTGGGGAATCATCTGCTGCTTCCAGGCGAACCGGCACCTGGCCGGGCACGAGCGATCCGTCGAACTCGCCGCGATCGGCCGCCGCGTCGCCGAGACCGAACATGACCTGCTGACCCTGATCGAGGAAGTCTGATGAGCGATCTGGTTGGTCGGCCCACCGCGGCGGAACTCGTTGCGGCGGTGGCGGAATTCCTGGAGACAGAGGTCGCCGAGATAACTGAAGGCGCGGTGAAGTTCCATAACCGGGTCGCCATCGGAGTGCTGCGCATGGTCGAACGGGAGCTACTCGCACCCGAACCCGTTGCCGCGCAATCGGCTGTCATCGCGCTGGGATATCCGGACGAGGCCTCGCTGGCCGACGCGATTCGTCGCGGGGAGCTGGACGGCCGCGACGCCGAGGTTCTCGAGACCCTGCGGACGATCGTCGATCATCGCGTGGCGATCGCGCACCCTGGATATCAATCGCAAGAAGGTTGAGCGTGACCGAACTCAGGCCCCGTCGACGCCCGGGCCACTGTTCAACCCAGCGGAGGCATGAGCATCAGATCGAGGCCTCGTTGCTATGCAGCCTGAGCGCTGCTACCGAGCCGCGCTACCGACTACGTCGGCGATGCTGGTGAATCCGGCGGCCCGCACCCGGGCGGCAAGGCCGCGGTGAATCTCAGTGGTCCACAACGGTCCGCCGTAGATGAATCCGGTGTACCCCTGCAGCAGTGAAGCGCCGGCGCAGATGCGTTCCCATGCCTGGTCGGCGGTCTCGATGCCGCCGACCGACACCAACGTCAGCCGGTCGCCGACGCGAGCGTACAAGCGCCGCAGCACTTCCAGTGAGCGTTCGGCGACGGGCGGACCGGACAGGCCGCCCACCTCGGCGGTGACCGCCGGATCCGATTTCAGGTCGTCGCGCCGAATGGTGGTGTTGGTGCAGACGATTCCGGCCAGCCCGAGCTCGACCGCGAGGTCGGCGACTGCATCGACGTCGTCGTCGGCGAGATCGGGGGCGATCTTCACCAGCACCGGCTTGTCGTCGACGACCTCTAGCACCGCCGACAGGATCGGCCGGAGCGAATCGACCGCCTGCAGGTCGCGCAGGCCGGGGGTGTTGGGCGAACTGACATTGACGACCACGAAGTCGGCCAGCGGGCCGAGAAGCCGTGCGCTCGACCGGTAGTCGTCGGCGGCGTCCTGCGGCTCCACGACTTTCGTCTTGCCGATGTTCGCGCCGATCGGAACGGCGGTGCCGCTCGCTTTACGAGCACGGAGCCGACCGGCGGCCTCGCCCGCACCATGATTGTTGAAACCCATCCGGTTGATCAGCGCCCGATCGGCCGACAGGCGGAACAGCCGAGGCTGCGGATTGCCCGGTTGCGCCGACGCGGTGACGGTGCCGATCTCTGCGTAGCCGAATCCCAGTGCGCCCCAGGCGTCGATGCCCTCGCCGTTCTTGTCGAATCCGGCGGCGAGCCCCAGCGGCGCGGGAAAGTCGATCCCGAACGCGGTGGTACGCAACACCGGATCATTCACCGCGAAGATGCGTCCTGCCGTCGACCGCAGGATGCGGAACCGGCCGAGGAACCGGAACGCGCCGAACACGAGGTGATGGATGCGTTCGGGGGAGATCAGGAACATCACGCTGCGAAGCAGGGGATAGAGGCTGCGGTTGAACACCGCGATGACGGTGTCGGTGGCGGTACGCTGCGGAGCCGCGCCGGCGGCGACGGGGGCTTGCTCGGTCATCAGGCGATCAGTCCGGGGTCGTAGTTGTCGGGATCGGATATGTCATGTTTGCGTTTGGGTCTGCGCAACAAGACTTTCCGGGTGCCGTCGGCGTACAGGCGCACGCGGGTCAGTTCCCAGCCGCCGAATTCGGCCTGAATCGACAGCCGCAACGACGCGGTCACCCGCGTGACGTCAGGGGGCAGGCGCAGGGGCACGTATTCGTAGCGATCCGACTCGGAGTGGTGCTCCCACTCGAGTGGAAAGCCGGGTTTCCGAACGCGTCTGGCCATACCGTCACCCCAGTGCTATCGCTTGCAGTCCGTCGCCGGCCGCCGACCCGACGAACAATGTTCCGCCTCCGGCGTCGATCGCGATCGAATCGGGTTGCCGCACGGTCGGCGACTGCTTGATCTGGATCGGCATGCCGCTGGCCAGGTCGTAGCCGACCACGACGTTCGCCCCGGATTCGGCCACCCACGCCACGTTGCGGGTGTCGTCGTAGGCGACCCCATACGGCCCGTCTGGAACGGGGAACGCGAAGCGCTCGACCGGTGGATCGCCGTAGAAGCTGATCAACTGCCCGTCACGCGGGTTGGTGATGAGGAAGCGGCCGTATCGGTCGGCAATCACGTTCGCGGCACCGTTGCCCGCCCGCTGGCGCCCATCGAACTTCTTCTTGGACAGGTCGACTTCCGCGATCGCCGACTGCGCACGATCCAGCGCGATGAGCCGACCACCGTGAGCGGCAAGCGAATCCACCCGGACCAGGCCGTCGATCGTGTCGACCGCGCCGGAGCGGTGCGCGACGATCACCTTGCCGTCGGCCGTTCCGACGGCGGTCGTGTCGGCGTCCACCGAGGTGATGGACAGCGGCGCCGGCGCGGGAATCTCACGGTGGGAGATCGCGCCGGTACCGGGATCGATGGTCAGGATCGCATTGGGCACCGCGACGACCAGGCCGGTGGCGCCGAACGCGATCGCGGCAGCGGGTGCCGGGAGCGGGATGGTGCGCTGCGGTTGGGTCTGTGCGGTCATCCCGATCGACGGGTAGATCGACACCCCGCGGCCGTCGGCGGCCAGCGTCGCGACCGTATGGGTCCCGGAATCGGCGACCACCTGCTTGATGGGTCCCGACGGCACGACGACCCCGGCCGGTGGCTGGCTGACGGCCGTGGCGGAGGCCGGGGTGGCGGGCTCGGTGGTGGCTACCGAGCCCGTCTTGCTGCTCGAGCAGCCGACCGCCAGCAGCAGGACTACGGCACTCGTCGCCACCACAACCGCTGTTCGCCGCACCGATTTCATGCCCCCATCTTGCCGGTCGCCACCGCCGCCACCCGAATCCGGCCCGGTCGGCGCGTCCGCGTTCGGGCAATTGGGACAGGAGGCCGTACGATCTGCGCTCGTGACGGACTCGATGAGCTGGCTGCAGACGATCGTGCTCGGGCTCACGCAGGGGCTCACCGAGTTCCTGCCGGTCAGTTCCTCCGGCCACCTGCGGATCGTGTCGGAGATCTGGTTCTCCGGTGATGCGGGGGCGTCGTTCACCGCGGTCACCCAGCTGGGCACCGAGGCCGCGGTCCTGGTCTATTTCTGGGGCGACATCGTGCGAATCGTGCGCGGGTGGTTTCTCGGTGTGCGCCGACCCGAGCATCGCAAAGACCTCGACTACCGGATCGGCTGGTACGTGATCATCGCCACGATCCCGATTCTGCTGATCGGATACCTGCTCAAAGACGAGATCCGCACCGGCGCCCGAAACCTGTGGCTGGTGGCCACCATGCTGATCGTCTTCTCGTTCGTGATCGTGGCCGCCGAGCGATTCGGCACCAAACAGCGCACCATCGAACAGCTGGACGCGAGAACCGGCATCGCGATGGGCCTATCGCAGTGCCTGGCGCTGATCCCGGGTGTTTCCCGGTCCGGCGCCACCTCCAGCGCCGGCCTGTTTCTCGGAATGGAACGTGCTGCGGCCGTGCGCTTCTCGTTCCTACTGGCGATTCCCGCGGTGCTGGCTTCCGGGCTCTACAGCCTGCCGGACGCATTCAAGCCGTCCGGGGACGGGATGAATGCGAGTGGCCCACAGCTGATCGTCGCAACCGTGATCGCCTTCGTCGTCGGCTACGCCTCGATCGCCTGGTTGCTGGGATTCGTGTCCAAGCACTCGCTGAACTGGTTCGTCGGCTACCGGATCATCGTCGGCGTGATCGTCCTCGGGCTGCTCGGCGGCGGCGTGATCAGCGCGACCTGAGTTCACCGCGCGTGGGCTTTCCCGTCGATGCGATCGCCCGCAGCGAACCCGCGCGCCGTGTCAGTGATCGAAGGTTAACCTCGTCCGGTGACGGTATTGCTGGTGCGGCATGGACGTTCGACGTCCAACACCGCCGGAACGCTGGCCGGGCGCACTCCCGGCGTCGGACTCGACGAGAAGGGGGTCGGGCAGGCGCAGGAGCTCGTAGAGCGGTTGGCGTCCATCGCCGAGCTGACGGCCGTCGTTCGATCGCCGCTGCAGCGCTGCGCCGAGACGGTGGCTCCGCTTCTGCAGGCCCGCGGGCTGCCGGACATCGTCGATGATCGGCTGATCGAGGTCGATTACGGGCTGTGGTCCGGACGCGAGATCAAGGATCTGCTCAAGGAGCCGCTGTGGAAGGTCGTGCAGCGTCAGCCGTCGGCTGCCGTCTTTCCCGGCGGCGAGGGACTGGCCCAGGTGCAGGCACGGGCCGTGGCCGCGATCCGCGAACTCGACGCAATCCATGGTGCCGACGGCAAGACCTGGGTCGCGTGTACTCACGGCGACGTCATCAAGGCGGTTCTGGCCGACGCCCTTGGCACGCATCTGGACGGCTTTCAGCGGATCGTGGCCGATCCGGCGTCGATCAGTGTCGTCCGGTATGCCCCGGACCGTCCCTACGTGCATGGCGTGAACTGCGCCGCATTGCCGGGCATCCCGGCCAAGCCGCCCGAGACAGTCGGCGGGAGTCGCGAATAATGGACGACAGATGTCGGGGACCGCACGATCGAGGGAGGTGGCATGGCGCGCGCGATACACGTGTTTCGTAGCCCGGACCGGTTCGTCGCCGGCACCGTCGGCCAGCCCGGTGACCGCACGTTCTACTTGCAGGCTGTGCATCAGACCCGCGTCGTGAGTGTGTTGCTCGAGAAGCAGCAGGTGCAGATCCTCGCCGACCGCGTCGGGGCGCTGCTCGATGAGGTGCATCGACGATTCGGCACTCCGGTGCCGCCGGCGTCCGACGAGGTGGTCGATCTGAATCCGCTGGTGATGCCGGTCGACACCGAATTCCGCGTCGGCACCATGGGTTTGGGCTGGGACGCGGAGTCGCGGGCGGTCGTCGTCGAGCTGTTGGCGATCACCGAGGGCGAGTTCGATGAATCGGTGGTGCTCGACGACACGGATGAGGGCCCCGATGCGGTACGGGTGTTCCTCAGCCCTGAGGCGGCTCGCGAATTCGCCAACCGGGCCGCGAAGGTTATCTCGGCCGGGCGGGAACCGTGTCCACTGTGCGGCGAACCGCTCGACGCCGCCGGGCACATGTGTGTGCGGACCAACGGCTATCGGCGTGGGGGCCTCACCGGCGAACTGTCGACGCCGATCGATCCGGATGATCCCGACGGCGACCTCGAAGACGACTAGAGACATCGAAGCCAATGACTGAGCGCCCCGGCGGAATGAGCGAGCTGCTGCGTCCCGCAGCGGTGGAGCTGCTGACCAGCGGTGCCCTCGAACCGCTGGGCCAGATCCGCGAGGCGAGCAACGCGACACTGCTCTGCGATATCGAGCTCGACGGACAGGCCGCGCGCTGCGTCTATAAGCCGGTGCGCGGCGAGCAGCCGCTCTGGGACTTCCCGGACGGCACGCTCGCGGGCCGTGAAGTCGCGTCATACCTGATCAGCGAGGCGATGGGAACGTATCTGATCCCGCCCACGGTCATGCGCGACGGGCCCTACGGTCCCGGGATGGTGCAGCTGTGGGTGGAGCCCGATTCGGCCGAACCCGAGGACCACGAACTCGAGCCGGTCGATCTCTGCGCCCCCGACGCAGTGCCGGACGGCTGGATCCCGGTGCTGTCGGCCCGCGGCCCGGACGGCGGCCCATTGGTGCTGGTGCATTCGAACGACCCGGCGCTCCGCCGATTGGCACTGCTGGACCTGGTGATCAACAACGCCGACCGCAAGGGCGGCCACATCCTGACCGGACCGGGCGGCGAGTTGTTCGGCGTCGACCACGGGATCTGCCTGCACAGCGAGGACAAACTGCGGACCGTCCTGTGGGGCTGGGCCGATCAAGAACTTTTCGACGACGAACTCGTCGCCGTTGAAAAGGCCTGCGGGGCGTTGTCGGGAGATCTGGCCGGCGACCTCGAGGATCTGATCACCCCGCATGAGATCGATGCGCTGTCCGGACGATTGCGAAACCTGTTGGACCATCCGGTGTTTCCGACTCCCGATCGTCCGCGTCCGATTCCCTGGCCGCCGTTCTAGGGCGAACCCGAATCGGGCGGCACGGACCGGACTCCTAAGGTGAGGGCATGAAGTCGTGGAACACCCCGGAGCCTGTCGCTCTGCCCGGAGCCGGACCGCAGCTGCGGCTGTACGACACGGCCGACCGGCAGGTCCTCCCGGTGAGTCCGGGGAGCACCGCGACGATGTATGTGTGCGGGATCACCCCGTATGACGCCGCGCACCTCGGCCATGCGGCGACCTATGTGACGTTCGACCTGATCAATCGGGTGTGGCGGGACCTCGGGCATGACGTGCACTACGTACAGAACATCACCGATGTCGATGACCCGCTGTTCGAGCGGGCCGAACGTGACGGTGTCGACTGGATGGATCTGGGCAACCGTGAGATCGAGCTGTTCCGTGACGACATGTCGGCGCTCGGCGTCCTGCCGCCGCGGGACTACATCGGTGCTGTGGAGTCGGTGGACGAGGTAGTCGAGGTCGTCGAGAAGTTGCTGGCGTCTGGTGCTGCGTACCAGATCGAGGACGACGAGTACCGCGACGTGTACTTCCGAGTCGACGCGACCAAACAATTCGGCTACGAGTCCGGATACGACGCGGAGACGATGGCGAAGTTCTTCGCCGAGCGCGGCGGCGATCCGCAGCGGCCGGGCAAGCGCGACCCGCTCGATGCGCTCCTCTGGCGCGCGGCGCGACCGGGCGAACCGTCCTGGGAGGCGCCGTTCGGGGCCGGCCGGCCCGGCTGGCATATCGAGTGTGCGGCCATCGCGCTGAACCGCATCGGCGCCGGATTCGACGTACAGGGCGGCGGCAGCGATCTGATCTTCCCGCACCACGAGTTCTCAGCGGCCCACGGTGAGGCCCTGACCGGCGCGCGCCGCTTCGCCAAGCACTACGTGCACACGGGGATGATCGGGCTGGACGGGGAGAAGATGTCCAAGAGCCTGGGCAACCTGGTGTTCGTCCATAAGCTGCGCGACCAGGGGGTCGACCCCGCGGCCGTCCGCCTGGGCCTGATCGCCGATCATTACCGCACCGATCGGGCCTGGTCCGATGTAGTGCTCGACGACGCCCGAAATCGTTTGTCGCGCTGGGCGACTGCGACGGCGGTGCCGACCGGTCCGGATGCCGCGCCGACCATCGAGCGCTTGCGTCAGCATTTGGCCGACGACCTGGACACTCCGAAGGCGCTGGCGGCGGTCGATGCCTGGGCGGCGGATGCGACGCGAGGCATCGGTCACGACGCGGAGGCACCGGGACAGATCGCAGCTGCGGTCGACTCGCTGCTGGGCGTCCGGATCCCCGGGGGTTCCCAGTAGGATCTGGCCGTGGCCAGCACCCAGGAGATCGACGTCGACACCGCCGAGGGCGTGTGGACGGTTGTTACCCGTACCTCGACCTATCTGCTCGACTTCGACGAGATGACGCTGTTGCGTGCGCCCGGCGTCGGTAGCAGCGAGGACGAGAACTGGGCGGTGAGCGCGCTGCGCCGGGACTCCGAAGACATCCCACTACTGGGAGTGAAGTCGTGCCGAGTCGGCGAGTCGGCGCAGTTCTGGGTACGCGCGGCCGACGATCCCGACGTCCGGACCTGGCGCATCACCACTCCGGTCGTGTCCATCGAGCGGATCAGCTGACTCAACTCTGTCTCCGATTCACCGGTTCTGGGCGAATTCGGCGATTCACAACATGTTGTGTCAGTGGCGCAGCCTACGATCAGCCGCATGCCAGAAGAGAATGATGCCGTCGCGCTGCGGATCGGTTCCGCCACTGTTGTTTACGGCGACGAAGTCGCCGTCACCGCGATGGAGATGATCGCCGCTGGCGACAAGACACGGCTGGACATCGCAGACCTTCCTTGTGCCCTGGCGACGCTTGCACCAACATCCGGTACGGACTTGGAACTCGAGGCGATGTTCGTTTTCGGGACTGACCAGACGCTGACCGGCGGCGCACCCGAGGTGCAATCTCTCGGGTCCGACGGCGCGGTCGCGGGCGTGGTCTCCCGGCTCGACTCCACTGAGCAGGCGCGATTGGTGGTCGAGGCGACGATCGCGGCCTGGCGTCAGCGGCTCGCAGATATGGATGACCTGCTGCCGGCGCCGAGTGCGGCGGCACTCGAATCGATCGGACGTCTGGATATGCCAGGGCGGCCGACGCTGACACAGTTGCATGCGGAACGTCGACGGGCATTGCGGGAGAGGGCACATTCGTTGCCCGAGGCGAGCCCCGCCATCGATGCGCTGATCACCGATCTTCAGAAGTCTGTGCGCTTCGGTGCCTCAGGCGTCGCGGCAGCGGCGGATGAACAGCTGGTCGCCACCGTGCGAGCCGGCTGTAAAGCGGGCGAGTGGCTCGACAGTCTGCGAATTCTGGTGGTGGCACAGGAGATTCAGGCCATTGAGATGATCCTCGGGCATGAGCGTTCGCTCGACGACTACGCAGGTGTGCGCTCGGGGAGCGCGGCATTGGTATCGGTGCTCAGCGATGTGTGTACCCGGTTCGCGGATGTCCAGCCGACCACCGTTCAAAAGCTCACCCGTCGCGCGTACCTCAGAGATGCGGCGGAGATACAGGCGTTGTGCGTCGGCTATGCATCGCTGACGCCGTCACCGGTGGCCGGCCCCGCGGAGACGATGTCGTGGCAGGAGTCGCTGAACGCCCTTGTCGCGATGGACAGTGCGGCGGACGGGCAGCTGGTGGTCGTTGGGGAATCGATCGATGACGTGCCCATTGACGAGGCCGCCGAACTGCTCGGCGAGCTGTTTCGCGATGCTTTGCCGGGGGCGCGAGTCTTGGTCGATCGAACGAGGAACGCGAATCCGGGCGACGACGATGAGGCGATCGTCAAGAAGTTGAAGCGCCATGCTCTTGAAGAACTGCGCGTGCGCCGGACTGATCTCGACGGCGAAGCAGCACTCTTCCAGCAGGTCGCAACATTGACGATGGGGATCGCCACTGTGCGCGGAATGGAGCCCCGCGATCAGCAGGAATTTGCGGCACTCGGTCGCCGGATCTTCGAACGTGCCGAGCGAATCGCCAAGGTGCAGGTGGTGACCGAGCGGAGGGTTGCGCCGGCGATCGGCCTTGCGGCTCCGTATATGCGTGTCATCCAGCGGGTCGCTGTTGAGAGTTTGTTTAGGGCGCTCGGCGAGATCAAGCCCGCCAAGTCATCGCCGATGCACGGCGTATACAAGTCGGCTCGTTCCAAGACCTGGCGCGCCCGGCACGACCCGGAGGTCGGTGAAGCGGCGGCGAGTGTGGCATCGAGCGCAGCACTCAAAGCGGTCGACATCGCAATGCCCTGGCTGATCGTGCGCCACATCGATCGATCCCTACGCCGAGAACGCTGATCTCTATCTCCAACTCACGGTCATCCGCGACAAGTTTCCCGTGTCGCGGATGACCTGCGAGTTGGAAATGCGAGGCTCAGAGGTTCCCGTCGGGTCCGCCGCGCCGACGGAGATAGCGTTCGAAGTCCGCGGCCAGCGCGTCGCCGTCGATTTTGCGCATCGTGGCTTCAACGTCGTCCTCGGCGTCTCCGCGTTCTTCGAGTCCGCGCACGTAGTCGGCCATCTCCTCGTCCTCGGACGTCATCTCGGTGACAGTGCGCTCCCACTCTTCGGCGGCAGCACTCAGCTCGCCGACCGGCACTTCCACGTCCAGGACCTCCTCGACATGGGCCAGCAGTGCGGCCGTCGCCTTGGGATTGGGCGCGGCGGTCACGTAATGGGGGACCGCGGCCCAGAATGAGATCGCGGGGATCCCGGCTTGCACGCAGGCATCCTGCAGTACGCCGGTGATCCCGGTGGGTCCCTCGTAGCGGCTCTCGTTCACCTTGTATTTCGCCGCTGACTCGGCGCTGTAGGCCGAACCGGTCACCGGCACCGGGCGGGTGTGTGCGGTGTCGGCGAGCAGTGCGCCCAGCGTCACCACGGTCTGCACATCGAATCGCGTTGCCAGCTGCAGGATCTCATCGCAGAACGATCGCCAGCGAAGATTCGGCTCGATGCCGCGCAACAGGATGACGTCGCGATCGGAGCCCGGCGGGCGGCAGTATGAGAATGTGCTCGTCGGCCAATCGATGCGCCGGGTGATGCCGTCGACCTGCTTCACCGACGGCCGATTCACCTGGTAGTCGTAGTAATCGTCGGAATCGATCGCCGACAGCGGCTGCGCGTCCCAGATCAACGCCAGATGCTCGACGGCCGTGGAGGCGGCGTCGGCGGCATCGTTCCAGCCCTCGAAAGCCGCGATCAAGACCGGTTCCCGGAGCGCCGGCTGCGGCGTCCCGGCATCCGTGCGTCCAGCGTCTTCGCGATCGGTTTCATCCACAAATTCAGCGTAGTGCTCCGGGTCGAGCACTGGCCGCTTTCTCCGCCGCGCGGCCGACAACTACCCTGATAACCATGGCATCCCCCCGTTACGACTCGCGATTCCTCGATGCGCTCACTGAGCGCGTCCTGATCGGCGACGGCGCGATGGGCACCATGTTGCAGGCGGCGGACCTGACGTTAGATGACTTCAACGGACTCGAAGGCTGCAACGAGATCCTCAATGTGACGCGCCCCGATGTACTGCGTTCCATTCACCGTGCCTATTTCGAATCCGGCGCCGATGCGGTGGAGACCAATACGTTCGGCTGCAACCTGTCGAACCTGGGCGATTACGACATCGCCGACCGGATTCGGGAGCTGTCGCTGCGCGGCACCGAACTGGCCCGCGAAGTCGCGGACGAGATGGGCCCCGGCGCCGACGGCATTCCCCGATTCGTCCTCGGTTCGATCGGTCCCGGTACCAAGCTGCCCACGTTGGGGCACACCACTTTTGACGTGATCAGCAATGCATACCAGGAGTGCGCGGCCGGCATGCTCGACGGTGGCGCCGACGCGATTCTCATCGAGACCTCGCAGGACCTGCTGCAGGTGAAGGCAGCCGTGCTCGGCAGTCGGGCGGCGATGGCTCAACTGGGTCGGTCGATTCCGATCATCACGCACGTGTCGGTCGAGACCACCGGCACCATGCTGCTGGGCTCGGAGATCGGTGCGGCGCTGGCCGCGCTGGAGCCGCTCGGCGTCGACATGATCGGGCTGAACTGCTCGACCGGTCCGGACGAGATGAGCGAACACCTCCGCTATCTGTCGAAACACGCTCGCATCCCGGTGTCGGTGATGCCGAATGCCGGCCTGCCGGTCCTCGGGCCGAACGGGGCGATCTACCCGCTCGAACCCGAAGGCATGGCGTCGGCGCTGGCCGGATTCGTCGAAGAGTTCGGATTGTCGTTCGTCGGCGGCTGCTGCGGCTCGACACCGGAACACATCCGGCAGACCGCCGCGGCGGTCCGCGGCGCCACGAAGAAGTTGCGTACGCCGGAACACATCTCGGAGATCGCGTCGCTGTACTCGGCGGTTCCGTTCGACCAGGACGCCAGCTTCCTGGTGATCGGCGAGCGGACGAACTCCAACGGCTCCAAGGCATTTCGTGATGCGATGATCGCCGAGGACTATCAGAAGTGCCTGGACATCGCCAAGGATCAGACGCGTGACGGCGCGCACATGCTCGATCTGAACGTCGACTACGTCGGCCGCGACGGCGCACTGGACATGGCCGCATTGGCCAGCCGTCTGGCGACGTCGTCGACGCTGCCGATCATGCTCGACTCCACCGAACCCGCTGTGCTGCAGGCAGGTCTGGAGCATCTGGGCGGTCGTTGCGCGGTCAACTCGGTGAACTACGAGGACGGCGACGGTCCCGATTCGCGTTTCCAGAAGATCATGCGGCTGGTGAAGCAGCACGGCGCCGCGGTCGTCGCGTTGACCATCGACGAGGAAGGTCAGGCGCGCACCGCAGAGTGGAAGTCCAGGGTCGCCGAGCGGCTCATCACCGACATCACCGAGAACTGGGGCCTGGCCGAAGAGGACATCATCATCGATGCCCTCACCTTCCCGATCTCGACCGGTCAGGAGGAGGTGCGTCGGGACGGCATCGAGACGATCGAGGCGATCCGCCAGATCAAGGCGGCGCATCCGGATGTGCATTTCACGCTCGGTGTGTCGAACATCTCGTTCGGCCTGAATCCGGCTGCGCGCCAGGTGCTCAACTCGGTGTTTCTGCACGAGTGCGTGCAGGCCGGCATGGACACCGCGATCGTGCACGCGTCGAAGATCCTGCCGATGGCCCGGATCCCGGACGAGCAGCGCGAGGTAGCTCTCGACCTGGTCTATGACCGCCGCCGCGAGGGCTATGACCCGCTGCAGAAGCTGATGGAGCTCTTCGAAGGCGTGTCGGCCGCGTCCGCGCGCGAGTCGCGGGCGCAGGAGTTGGCCAAGCTGCCGTTGTTCGAACGCCTGGAGCGGCGCATCGTCGACGGCGAGCGCGCCGGCCTGGAGGACGATCTCAATGCGGCGATGACGGAGAAGCCGCCCCTGGTGATCATCAACGAGACCCTGCTGTCCGGCATGAAGACGGTCGGCGAGCTCTTCGGGTCCGGCCAGATGCAGTTGCCGTTCGTGCTGCAGTCGGCCGAGGTGATGAAAGCCGCTGTGGCGCACCTGGAACCGCACATGGATGCGACAGATGAGGCCGGCAAGGGCCGCATCGTCCTGGCGACCGTCAAGGGCGACGTCCACGACATCGGCAAGAACCTGGTCGACATCATCCTGTCCAACAACGGCTATGAGGTCGTCAACATCGGTATCAAGCAACCGATTTCGACGATCCTCGAAGTCGCGGAGGACAAGAAGGTCGACGTCATCGGCATGTCCGGCCTGCTGGTCAAGTCGACGGTGGTGATGAAGGAGAACCTCGAGGAGATCAACTCCCGAGGCCTCGATCGCTATCCTGTGCTGCTCGGCGGTGCCGCGCTGACCCGCGCCTACGTCGAGAACGACCTGTCGGAGGCGTATCTGGGCGAGGTGCACTACGCCCGGGACGCGTTCGAGGGCTTGCGCCTGATGGACGACATCATGAGCCTTAAGCGCGGTGAGGGGCCCGACCCGGACAGCCCGGAGGCCATAGCCGCCCGCGAGAAGGCAGCCGAACGCAAAGCGCGGCACGAACGTTCACGTCGTATCGCCGAGAAGCGCAAAGCCGAGCAGGAACCCGTGGTCGTGCCCGAGCGGTCGGATGTTGCGGTCGACGTGCCGGTGCCCACCCCGCCGTTCTGGGGTTCGCGCATCGTCAAGGGTGTGCCGGTCGCCGAATACCAGGGCCTGCTGGATGAGCGGGCCCTGTTCCTGGGCCAGTGGGGACTGCGCGGGACCCGGGGCGACGGACCCGACTATGACGAACTGGTGGAGGCCGAGGGCCGACCGCGCCTGCGGTACTGGATCGACCGGCTCAAGACCGAGGGCATCCTGGACCACGCCGCCGTGGTCTACGGCTATTTTCCGGCGGTCAGCGAGGGCGATGTCGTCCACGTGCTCGCCGAGCCGAAACCCGATGCGCCGGTGCGATTCTCGTTCGAATTCCCCCGGCAGCAGCGGTCGCGCTTCCTGTGCATTGCGGACTTCGTCCGATCGCGCGCCGACGCGATTGAATCCGGTCAGGTCGACGTGTTGCCGTTCCAGCTGGTCACGATGGGCCAGCCGATCGCCGACTTCGCGAACAAGTTGTTCGCCGACGACTCGTACCGCGACTATCTGGAGGTACACGGCATCGGAGTGCAGCTCACAGAGGCGTTTGCCGAGTACTGGCATCAGCGCGTGCGTTCGGAGCTGCGCTTCGGCGACACCGTGATGTCCGACGAGGATCCGGAGTCGGCGCAGGACTTCTTCGATCTGAAGTACCGCGGCGCGCGGTACTCGTTCGGCTATGGCGCCTGCCCGGAGCTCGAGGATCGCGGCAAGATGGTGGAACTGCTTGAGCCCGAACGCATCGGCGTGACGTTGAGCGAGGAACTGCAGCTGCATCCCGAGCAGTCGACCGACGCGTTCGTTCTGCACCATCCGGAGGCCAAGTACTTCAACGTCTGAGTCCGTCAACGTCTGACCGGGCGGCCGCTCGCCGCCCGGTCAGACGAGGATCACGAGGCCGACGAGCCGGTCGCGAGTGAACCGGCAGCCAACGAGCCGGCCGCGAGCGACCCGGTGCCGGGTCCCACGAGGACCGGCGCGCTGTTGGCGAACTTGTTCAGGTTGCAGACGGTGCCGACCATGTAGGCCCCCAGCCCGACGCCGCCGAACTGGCCGTGGATCGAGTTCGACCCATCGGCGATGCCCAGTTGACCGCCGGTGATTCCGCCGACCACGGCCCCGCCGGCGAGCAGCAATGGCAGCAGACCCGACAGATCCATCTGGGACGCGTCGCTGCCGCTGTCCAGGAATCGTGGTGCGATGATCGGCAGCGCGCGGATCGTGTCGATCAGATAGGTCGCGCAGGAGCCCGGCATCACCAGGACGGCCTTCGGAATGTCGGTGATCTCGTAGCTGATGATTCCGTTGCCGGTCGACGCGGCCGTCACCTGCAGCGTCGGGGGTGCGGGGGCGGCCGACGCCGGCGCGGCTGACAACAGGCCGATCGCCGCGGCGGTCGACACGATGGCGACGGCGACCATTTTCTTCAGCGAACCCACGGCAACTCCTCAATTGACATAGCGAATCGAATCCGTTTCGCACGCTATGGGGCAGATGTGACGAAAAGAATCCCCTGATGTCTATTGGGCCGAACTCGTGATCGGCATGTCGTCAAAAGTTGATGTTGAGGTACTACTCGAAACTAAGTAATTGGTGCAGTCGACGCGGATTCGACAGGATGTAGTCCGTGCAACCGAACTGGACTGTGCAATCGAATTCGGCCGCAGCGGCCAGCCTTCCCCGGGCGATCTTCTGGGACATGGACGGCACTCTCGTCGACACCGAACCCCTGTGGGACATCGCACTGGAGCGATGGACGGCTCAGCTGGGTACCACGATGACGCCGGAGCTGCGTGAATCGACGATGGGCAACTCGATGCCGAACGCGTTGCGCAAGGTATACGCCGCCGCCGGCATTTCGCCGGAGCGGCGTGACTACGACGGCGACGCGCGATGGTTGCACGACGCGATGGCGGAACAGTTCGTGGCCGGCATCCCGTGGTGCCAAGGGGCGGAGGAAACCCTTGATCATGTTGGTGCACTGGGTATCCCGATGGTCCTGGTCACCAACACCGAACGGGATCTGGCCGATGTGGCACTCCGGGTGATCGGCGCCGATCGCTTCGTTGCCACCGTGTGCGGCGATGAGGTTCCCGAAGGTAAGCCCGAACCCGACATCTATCGCCGGGCAGCCGAGTTGGTGGGGCTGAAACCGCCGCACGCCCTCGCGGTTGAGGACTCGCCGACCGGGGTTGCGGCGGCGACCGCGGCCGGTTGTCCGACGCTGGTTGTGTCCGGTCATGGCGGCGGCGTTCAGGCGGGGGATCTGCGGACCTTCCGCGACGGCATCGCGGGGCTGACCTCCGCCGAGATCGGCTCGGCCTGGGCATGGGAGACTGGTCAGTCGTGAAAACGTTCGAGGAGCTCTTCGCCGAGCTGAGCGACAGAGCCGAGACCCGTCCCGAAGGCAGCGGCACGGTCGCCGCGCTGGACTCGGGTATCCATACGCTCGGCAAGAAGATCATCGAGGAGGCCGGCGAGGTGTGGCTCGCCGCTGAGCACGAGTCGGACGAATCGCTCGGCGAAGAAGTGTCGCAGCTGCTCTATTGGCTGCAGGTGCTGCTGATCAAGCGGGGCCTGACGCTGTCCGACGTCTACCGCTACCTGTGAGGACTGAATAGATGTTGCGTGTCGCCGTTCCCAACAAGGGTTCGCTGTCGGAGTCCGCGCAGGAAGTGCTGCGGGAAGCGGGCTACCGGCGTCGCGCCGACGCGAAGGACCTGACGGTGCTCGATACCGCCAACGGCGTCGAGTTCTTCTTCCTGCGCCCCAAGGACATCGCGATCTACGTCGGCTCGGGCGAACTCGATCTGGGCATCACCGGCCGCGATCTGGCCATGGACTCCGGCGCCGCGGTTGCCGAACAGCTGGCACTCGGCTTCGGTGCATCGACCTTCCGCTACGCCGGTCCGGCCGACCAGTCGTGGACCGTGGATGACCTCGCCGACAAGCGAATCGCCACGTCGTACCCGAATCTGGTGCTCACCGATCTGGCCGCGCGCGGCATCGAGGCGGAGATCATCCGGCTCGACGGCGCCGTCGAGATCTCCATTCAGCTCGGCCTGGCGGACGCCATCGCCGACGTCGTGGGGTCGGGCCGCACACTGCGCCAGCACGGGCTGACCGCGTTCGGCGACGTGCTCTGCAAGTCCGAAGGCGTGCTGATCTCGCGCGCCGATTCGAATGGCGAATCCGTCGACCTGGGAGACGAGGCGCGTCGTTTGATCGCCCGCGTGCAGGGTGTCGTCCGCGGTCAGCAGTACGTGATGCTCGACTATGACTGCCCGCGCGAGTTGATCGATGCGGCAAGCGAACTCACGCCTGGACTGGAGTCGCCGACGATCATGCCGCTGGTCGAAGAGAACTGGGTGGCGATCCGGGCGATGGTCTTGCGCAGCGAACATCAGCGGTTGATGGATGAGCTCTCCACGCTCGGCGCCAAGGCCATCTTCGCGATGGATATCCGCAGCTGTCGTTTCTGACGGCAGTCGTTCTAGTGGCGCTGCAGTAACAGCGTCTGCGCAGCTCGGGCCAGTGGTCCATCGATGTCGCACACGTCTGCCTCGGTCGCGCCGATCCCGGCGGGCCCGACGCGGACTTCGGCGGTGAGCCCGACCCATTCGCCGACAGGCGGGCGATAGAAGTGCACCGTGGTGTCGGTGTTCATGAAGGTCCAGTCGCGGGCCGGCAGGCGCGCGCCGAGGCCATTGGCGACATCGATCACCGTGAGGAAGGTCTGCAGCGGCGTCGCCTGCTCGCCGGCGACCAGGGCCACGGTGGGCCGTAGCCAGGCACGAGTCGGGTCTCCGGGCAGATAACTGTGCGGCTGTGGCACGGCGGCATGATCGAGGGTGGCGACGAACCCGATATGCGCCCACTGCGCCAATTCCGGTCCCGCCGACTGCAATCCGTGTTCCTGCGTCAGTCCGGCAGGATCGGGCAGCGCGGCGACGCCCGCGTAACGCGCGACGTCGGCGGTATCCGAACGCTTCAGCAGCCACGCGGTGGCGCGCGCCGCGGTCCGGAAATCGCCGGACGGGCCGAGGCATTCGAGTTCCGCTACCAACTGCGCGATTTGCTTGCCGGGGCGCCGCACCGACGTACGAATCCGGTTCTCACCCAATGCGATCGGGCCGAGAATGTCGATGGTGATACGGGAGAAGACCATGCTCTCCATCCCGTTGGCGGCGGCGAAGCGCTCGAGCGCACGTGTGAGCAGCCCGCTCGGTGGACCGCCGTGCTGCAGATCGGGCGACCAGACACTTACGGTCGCCGCGGTGGCTGTCACGTACTCGTACTCGCCGTCGGCGCGCAGCGGCAGGTAGTAGCCGGTCATCGGACCTCTTTCGGTTGTTCCGGCCAGCCAGGGTATTCCGGTGCGGTGCCGCCCCATTCGGGGCAGTGCGCCTTGTGATCGCACCAGGCGCACAGGCGACTCTTCTTGGGGCGGAAATCGCCGGTCTTGCCGGCGGTTCGGATGGCAGTCCAGATGGCCGACAGCGTGCGCCCGAACCGTTCCAGCTCGGCCTCGTCGGGCTCGTAGACCAGGTTCTGGCCGTCGGCTAGGTACATCAGCTGCAGGCGGGCCGGCACGGTGCCGCGCAGGCGCAGGATCGCAAGCGCGTAGAACTTCATCTGGAACAGTGCGCGGGCCTCGAACAGTTCGCTGGGCATGCGCCCGGTCTTGTAGTCGACGACCCGGATCGCCCCCGACGGTGCGACATCCACCCGATCGACGAATCCGCGCAGCAGCACACCGTCGTCGAGTTCGACCTCCACATGCAGTTCGCAGGATTCCGGCGTGAAGCGGGTTGGATCTTCCATCGTGTAGTAGGTCGTGATCAGTCGGCGCGCCTCGGTGAGGAATCCCTCGACGTCGTCGTCGGGAACCAGTTCGCGCAGCTCGGGACGGCGTTCGCAGATCGCGCCCCAGGCACCGTCGACGAGATCGGCGGCCGACTCGGGGACGCGCAGCTCGGCCGGCAGCTCGAAGAGCGTCTCCAGCGCCGAGTGCACGACCGTGCCGCGTACCTGTGCAGTGGTCTGGGGCTCGGGCAGGCGATCGATCGCCCGGAACCGGTAGAGCAGTGGGCACTGCTTGTAGTCCGCCGCCCGGGACGGGGAGAGGGCCGGAACGCGCGAGCCGCTGCTACCGGTGGTGTCGGGCTGGTCGTCGATCAGGGTGATCACACCCGAAGCGTAGGCGTCGACCACGACAGATTCGGCCGGGCAGGCCGGAGGTCGGTCGTTTTTCCTGTGCGCCGCCCGTGCCGCACAATGTGTCGCATGTCGAACCCCTTCAAGGTGGGCGATCGGGTGCAGCTCACCGATTCCAAGGCCCGCAAGTTCACCGTGCATCTGCAGCCGGGCGGACAGTTCCATACGCATCGTGGCGCGATCGCGCATGACGACCTGATCGGGAGCGACGAAGGCACCGTGGTGACCGCGACCAGCGGGACGGCCTATCTCGCGTTGCGCCCGCTGCTGGTGGATTACGTGCTGTCGATGCCACGCGGCGCGGCGGTGATCTATCCGAAGGATGCGGCGCAGATCGTCGTCGAGGGCGATGTGTTCCCGGGGGCCACTGTTCTGGAGGCCGGAGCGGGATCAGGCGCGTTGACCTGTGCGCTGCTGCGGGCGGTCGGTCCCGCCGGAAAGGTCATCTCCTACGAGGTCCGGGATGATCACGCAGAGCACGCGGTCCGCAATGTCGATACGTTCTTCGGTGAGCGTCCGGCCAATTGGGACTTGACGATCGGGGACCTGGCCGATTCGGAGCTGGCTGAGGATTCTGTCGATCGCGTCGTCCTCGACATGCTCGCGCCGTGGGAAACGCTGGAGACGGTCTCCCGGGTGATCAAGCCGGGTGGGGTGCTGATCACCTACGTCGCGACCGTCACCCAGCTGTCGAGGATCGTCGAGGCCATCCGGGAGCAGGGCTGCTGGACCGAGCCGCGGAGCTGGGAGTCGATGGTCCGCGACTGGCATGTGGTGGGTCTGGCAGTGCGTCCGTCGCACAAGATGCAGGGGCATACGGCGTTCCTGGTCAGCGCGCGTCGTCTCGCGGACGGCACCGTGGCGCCCCGCCCGCAGCGCCGGCCGTCCAAGGGCTGAGTAGGCAGCGCGAACAGGAGGTCGGCGTGCCGCGTCCGGTAATGACTCGACGCGCCCGGTAGCGTGGTAACTACACCCATTGATCAGCCCACTGATCACGGGGCGAATGCAGAGGAGTCGTCATGACGTCTTCCACGACACCGGGATCGACCGGTCCGGAATCGGGCGACGCTCGCCCGCGCTCAGAGTCGGGGTCTGCAGCCGACCTCGCGGAGCGGATCGAAACGCTCACCGCGCGCAACACCAAGCTGCTCGACACGCTCAAGGACGCACGCGAGCAGCTGGTTGCCCTGCGCGAAGAGGTGGACCGTCTCGGGCAGCCGCCGAGTGGCTACGGCGTGCTGTTGGCGGTGCATGACGACGACACCGCGGACGTCTTCACCTCTGGTCGCAAGATGCGGCTCACCTGCTCGCCGAATATCGAGACCGAGCTGCTGCACCGTGGCCAGACGGTCCGACTGAACGAGGCGTTGACGATCGTCGAGGCCGGCGGGTTCGACTCGGTGGGGGAGATCTCCACGCTGCGTGAGGTCCTCGACGGCGGTCATCGAGCACTGGTCGTCGGGCACGCCGATGAGGAGCGCGTCGTCTGGCTGTCGGATCCGCTGGTCGACGGTGAGGATGTCGGCGGAGACGACAAGCGCAGACTGCGCCCGGGCGACTCCCTGCTGGTCGACTCTAAGGCCGGATTCGCGTTCGAACGCATCCCCAAGGCCGAGGTCGAAGATCTGGTTCTGGAAGAGGTTCCGGATGTCGGCTACGAGGACATCGGTGGCCTGGGTCGGCAGATCGAGCAGATCCGCGATGCGGTCGAACTGCCATTCCTGCATAAGGACCTGTTCCGGGACTACGACCTGCGGCCGCCGAAGGGCGTGCTGCTCTACGGCCCTCCCGGATGCGGCAAGACGCTGATCGCCAAGGCGGTCGCGAACTCGCTGGCGAAGAAGATCGCCGAGGTGCGCGGCAACGATGCCCGCGAAGCCAAGTCGTACTTCCTCAACATCAAGGGCCCGGAGCTGCTGAACAAGTTCGTCGGTGAGACCGAGCGGCACATCCGACTGATCTTCCAGCGGGCGCGTGAGAAGGCCTCCGAGGGCACACCCGTGATCGTCTTCTTCGACGAGATGGACTCGATCTTCCGCACACGAGGCTCCGGCGTCTCCTCGGATGTGGAGACCACCGTGGTCCCGCAGCTGCTGAGCGAGATCGACGGTGTCGAGGGCCTCGAGAACGTGATCGTGATCGGCGCCTCCAACCGTGAGGACATGATCGATCCGGCGATCCTGCGACCGGGCCGCCTGGACGTGAAGATCAAGATCGAGCGGCCGGATGCGGAGTCGGCACAGGACATCTTCTCGAAGTACCTGATCGACACGCTGCCGATCCACGCGGACGATCTGGCGGAGTTCGGCGACGATCACAGCGCCTGCATCAAGGCGATGATCCAGAAGGTCGTCGAGCGGATGTACGCCGAAACCGAGGACAATCGGTTCCTGGAGGTGACCTACGCCAACGGCGACAAGGAGGTCATGTACTTCAAGGACTTCAACTCGGGTGCGATGATCCAGAACGTCGTCGATCGGGCCAAGAAGTACGCGATCAAGTCGCAGTTGGAGACGAGGGCACCCGGCCTGCGGATCCAGCACCTGTTCGACTCGATCCTCGACGAGTTCGCCGAGAACGAGGATCTGCCGAACACCACCAACCCGGACGACTGGGCACGGATCTCCGGCAAGAAGGGCGAGCGGATCGTGTACATCCGCACGCTGGTCACCGGCAAGAGTGCGGGTGCCAGCCGGGCGATCGACACCGAGACGAACACGGGCCAGTACCTGTAGCTCAACCGGCAGACAACGCCGTCGGTTGAGACCGAAGTCGGACAGCTTCGCCGCTATTGTTGCCGGTGATGAATTCCTCAGTGATGCCGACGCTCACGGTGGCGGTCAACGGTGTGCCGCAGAGCGTTCCGTTCGGTCCACGCGTCACCGTCGGTCGGACGCCGGACAACGATGTGGTGATCGCCCAGCCGCAGGTGTCGCGGCACCATCTGGCGCTGGAACTGCGCGGTGGTGTCTGGCACGCGGTCGATGCCGGCAGCACCAACGGCTTCTTCGTCGGCGGTCAGCGAGTCCGTGGTTATCCCATCAGCGGTCCGCTGACACTGCGTCTCGGTGATCCGGTCAACGGACCGGTCGTCGAGGTGGGCGTGATGGCCCCGACCACGATCCCACCGGCGCCGGGCGCGCAGCCGGGCCAGGCGCCGTCGCGGCCGAGCCCGGTGCCGCCACCGGTGCGTCCAAAGGCGCAGGCGGCACCGCCGTCACGACAACAACCCGCCCAGCGTCCACCGACTGGACGGCTGATCCAGCCGATCGGGGTGCGCCAGTTCACGCTTCCCGAGGGCGGCGCGGATCTGCCTCACCTGCAGGCGATGCGGCAGAATCTGTCGGCGGTCTACCAGGTGGCGGGTTCCGGACCCGGAGCCGGCCCGGCGTCGCCGGCGTCGCCGCCCGTGCGGGATTCGATCCCGGTATCGGCGGCATCGGCGATGCGGATCGGTCGCACGCCCGACAACGACATCGTCATTCACGACGTGCTCGCCTCCAGACACCACGCGCAGGTGACGCAGACCGCCGGCGTCCTGGTGATCGAGGACCTGCGGAGCAGCAACGGCACCTTCGTCAACGGTCGGCGCATCACCCGGCAGCAGCTGTCCGACGGTGACGTCGTCACGATCGGCAACTCCGACTTCGTCGTCGCGGGTGGCACCCTGGTGCGTGGCCAGGAGAAGGAGGCCGTGGCCGGCGGCGTCAACGTCTACGGCGTCAGCCTCACCATCGACAACAAGAAGCTGCTGAACGATGTCGATTTCGCAGCCGGTCCCGGCAGCCTGACCGCGATCATCGGGCCGTCTGGTGCCGGCAAATCGACGGTGTCCCGGGTGATTTCGGGAACGACCGCACCCACCGAGGGTGCGGTGACCTTCGAAGGTCGCGACGTACATGCCGAATATCAGGCGCTGCGCACCAGGATCGGAATGGTGCCGCAGGACGACGTCCTGCACGGTCGTCTCACTTTGCAGCAGGCGCTGCGGTACGCGGCGCAGCTGCGACTGCCACCCGATATGAGTCGCGCCGATCGCGACACTGTGATCGATGGGGTCCTTGCGGAACTGCAACTGGCAGAACATAAGTCGACTCGCGTCGACAAGCTCTCCGGGGGGCAGCGCAAGCGGGCGTCGGTAGCGATGGAACTGTTGACCGGCCCGTCGCTGCTGCTGCTGGACGAACCGACGTCCGGGCTTGATCCTGCCCTCGACCGACAGGTGATGCAGACGCTGCGTCGCCTCGCGGACGCCGGCCGCGTGGTGATCGTGGTGACGCACTCGGTGTCGTACCTGGCGATGTGCGATCAGGTGCTGATGCTCGCACCCGGCGGTAAGACAGCCTTCTGTGGTCCGCCCGACCATGTGAAAGCGGCACTGGGAACCGATGATTGGGCTGAGATCTTCGCGTACGCGGCGGCCCAGCCGGATCAGGCGTGGGAGCGATATCGCAGTCGGAGCCGGCGACAGACGCCGCCGCACCCGAACGCCGTGCAACCCGAACGGGCGCGGCCCAAGCAAGCCAGTTTCACTCGGCAGGCCGGCACGGTCGCCCGTCGTCAGATTCGGCTGATCTTCGCGGACAAGGGATATCTCGGATTCCTGCTCGCGTTGCCGGTCGTGATCGGCCTGTTGTCGATGGCGATCCCCGGCAAGGTCGGCCTGCGGGTGCAGCGCCAGCTGACCGACCCGATGAGCACGCAGACCCTTCAGATCCTGGTGGTGCTGGTGGTCGGCGTGGTGTTCATGGGGTCGGCGTTGACCGTGCGTGATCTGGTCGGCGAACGGGCGATCTTCCATCGAGAGCGGGCGGTCGGGCTGCGGCCCGGTGCCTATCTGCTGGCGAAGCTTCTGGTGTTCGGCGTCGCACTCGTCGTGCAGATCGTCATCCTGATGGCGGTGACCTACGCCGGCCAGGGGACACCGCCGAGCAAGGGCGTGCTGATGCCCAGCATCATCGAGTTGCCGCTCGATCTGGTGTTCGTCGGCATGGTCGGCGTGCTCCTGGGATTGCTGATCTCGGCGGTCGTCCGTACCAGCGAGCAGACGATGCCGCCGCTGGTCGTGATCGTGATGGTGCAGTTGGTGATGTGCGGCGGCATGTTCGGCCTGCACGGACGGGCCGGCGTCGAGCAGTTCGCCTGGTTCATCCCGTCCCGCTGGGGATACGCGGCCGCGGCTTCGACGATCGACGTCAAGGACTACATGACATCGGTCTCGTTGGTCACCAAGGAACCGTTGTGGAAGCACGACGTCACCGCCATTGCGACCGCCTACGGGGTGCTTGCGGTGATGGCGATCGTGTTGTGGTTCCTCGTGTATCGGCGCCTGCGACTCAAGGTCGCGCGCCGGTAGCCGGGGCCGGTGGCACCCGCCGACGAAAAGTACTGGAGCGGTCCGTCTACCCTCGGTGGCATGCAGCGGATCATCGGAACCGAGGTCGAGTACGGGATTTCCGCACCAGGAGACCCCGGGGCCAACCCGATCATGACCTCGACCCAGGCGGTGCTCGCCTACGCGGCCGCCGCCAGTGTGCCCCGTGCCAAGCGCACCCGCTGGGACTACGAGGTCGAGTCGCCGATGCGCGATGCCCGCGGTTTCGATCTGGGTCGGACCACCGGACCGGCGCCGATCATCGACGCCGACGAAATCGGCGCCGCCAACATGATTCTCACCAACGGCGCTCGGTTGTACGTGGACCATGCGCATCCGGAGTATTCGGCACCCGAGGTGACCGATCCGTTCGATGCCGTCGTCTGGGACAAGGCTGGCGAGCGGGTGATGGAGGCCGCGGCGCGCTATGTCGGCAGCGTGCCGGGAGCGCCGAAACTGCAGTTGTACAAAAACAACATCGACGGCAAGGGCGCCTCCTACGGCACTCATGAGAACTACCTGGTCGACCGGCAAACCCCGTTCAACGACCTGATCGTCGGGTTGACGCCGTTCTTCACCACCCGACAGGTGTTCTGCGGTTCCGGCCGCGTCGGCATCGGGCAGTCCGGCGACGAGGCGGGCTTCCAGCTCAGCCAGCGCGCCGACTACATCGAGGTCGAGGTCGGTCTGGAGACCACCCTCAAGCGCGGCATCATCAACACCCGCGACGAGCCGCACGCCGATCCGGATCGCTACCGGCGGCTGCATGTCATCATCGGCGACGCGAATCTGGCGGAGACCGCAACGTATCTGAAGGTCGGTACCACCGCGTTGGTGCTCGATCTAGTCGAGGCCGGTGTCGATCTGTCGGATCTGGAACTCGCACGCCCGGTCACCGCCGTGCACACCATCAGCCACGACCCGACCCTGACCGCGGTGGTCGCCCTGGCCGATGGGCGGGAGTTGACCGGCCTTGCGCTGCAACGGATCTATCACGAGCGCTGCGCGAATTTCGTTGCCGCTCATCACCCGGAGGACACCCGGGCCCAGCACGTGCTGGACACCTGGATAGACATCCTCGACAAGCTCGAACGCGACCCGTCCGAGTGTGCGGACCTGCTGGACTGGCCCGCGAAACTGCGGCTGCTGGAAGGCTTTCGCAATCGGGAGGGGTTGAGCTGGTCGGCACCGCGACTGCAGCTCGTCGATCTGCAGTACTCCGACGTGCGTCTGGACAAGGGCCTCTACAACCGCCTCGTCGCCCGCGGGTCGATGCAGCGCATGACTACCGAGCAGCAGGTGCTGGACGCCGTGACGACACCACCGGACGACACCCGTGCGTACTTCCGTGGCGAATGCCTGCGTCGTTTCGGTGCCGACATCGCTGCCGCGAGCTGGGACTCGGTGATCTTCGACCTCGGCGGTGAATCGCTGGTGCGGATTCCGACTCTCGAGCCGCTGCGCGGCAGTCGGGCGCATGTGGGCGCGCTGCTGGACTCGGTCGATTCAGCCGCGGAACTGGTCGATCAGCTGACCACCTGACGCGATCGGCGTCGCATGTCCGGGCTTTGCGAAACTTCGCCTCAGCTGTGTGGATCTTCAGCGGCGCTGGTTGCGGGCGTGGCACACCGCCGGCAATGCACCTGCGGTGATGGTTGTGACCGGTAGTGTTTTAGTTCTAGGGACTTCGGCCCCGAGAACGAGGAGGCAGCATGGCGCAGGAACAGACCAAGCGGACCGGTGGTGGCGACGACGGTGACGACGTCGGTCCGGACACCGGGGCGGGGCAAGAACGCCGCGAGAAGCTGGCCGACGACACCGATGATCTGCTGGACGAAATCGACGACGTGCTTGAGGAGAACGCCGAAGACTTCGTGCGCGCCTACGTGCAGAAGGGCGGCCAGTGACGAGAGTGCCCGAGATCGGCCGTGACATCTCGTCGTTCACCGAGTTCATCCGTGACCAGGCGCCGCATCTGTTGCCGCACAACCGGGTTCGTACGGTGACCGACGCCGACAAGGTGCCGCACGGCACCACCATCGTCGCTATCGCCTACCCCGGCGGCGTGATCCTGGCCGGTGATCGGCGGGCGACGGCGGGCAATCTGATCGCCAGTCGTGACATGCAGAAGGTTTTCATCGCCGACGAGTTCTCGGCGGTGGGCATCGCGGGCACCGCGGGCCTGGCGGTCGAGATGGTCCGACTGTTCGCGGTCGAACTCGAGCATTACGAGAAGATCGAGGGTGTGCCGCTGACGTTCGCCGGCAAGGCGAACCGGTTGGCGGGAATGGTCCGGTCGAACATGGAGCTGGCGATGCAGGGCCTGGCGGCGATTCCGCTGCTGGTCGGCTACGACGTGGATGACGAGCGGGGCCGGATCTTCGGTTTTGATGTCGCGGGCGACCGCCACGAGGAACTCGCGGGCTATCACGCGATCGGTTCGGGGTCGGTGTTCGCGAAGTCGTCGATCAAGAAGCTCTACCGAGCGGATATGGACGCCGAGGCGGCGTTGGCGATCGCCGTCGAGGCCCTCTACGACGCGGCCGACGACGATTCGGCGACCGGCGGCCCGGATATCACTCGCGGGCTCTACCCGACAGCCGTGCGCGTCGACGCCGTCGGCGCCGTCGAATTGCCGAAGGACGAGCTCGCGTCGGCGGTCCGATCGGTGATCGAGCGGCGGACGGCCGAATTCGGTGGCGAGGGGGTGCAGTCATGACTTTCCCGTACTACGCCAGTGCCGAACAGATCATGCGCGATCGTTCGGAGCTCGCCCGCAAGGGCATTGCCCGCGGCCGCAGCGTCATCGTGCTGACCTTCGCCGACGGTGTGTTGTTCGTCGCGGAGAATCCGTCGAACACGCTGCGCAAGGTCAGTGAGATCTACGACCGCATCGGGTTCGCGGCCGTGGGCAAGTACAACGAGTTCGAGAGCCTGCGTAAGGCGGGTGTGCAGCTCGCCGACATGCGCGGCTACAACTACGACCGCGCCGACGTCACCGGCCTGTCGCTGGCCAACGCGTACGCGAATTCGCTGGGGTCGGTGTTCACCGAGCAGGCGAAGCCGTTCGAGGTCGAGCTGTGTGTCGCCGAGGTGGCTCGCCCCGGGCGCGACACCCCGTCGCAGCTGTACCGCATCACCTATGACGGGTCGATCGCCGACGAGTCGAAGTTCCTCGTGATGGGCGGCGTGACCGAGCACATCTCCGAGGCAATGAGTGAGTCGTATGTGCCCGATGCCGAGCTCGGCGCCGCATTGGTCGGCGCGGTGCAGGCGTTGGCGGTCGGCGGGCCGGCGAGCAACGGCAAGGAAAAGCCCGAAGCACGCGAGATCGGCGTCGGCGATCTGGAAGTGGCGATCCTCGACCGGGCGCGGCCCAGGCGGGCGTTCCGCCGGCTCTCGGCCGAGGCGGTTGCCGAGCTACTTCCCGAGGCGCCGGCCGAATCTGAGTAGGGTTGCTAGCGTGCAACGGCGAATCATGGGGATCGAGACCGAGTTCGGGGTCACCTGTACGTTCCACGGGCATCGGCGGCTGAGTCCGGACGAGGTGGCGCGTTACCTGTTCCGGCGCGTGGTGTCCTGGGGTCGGTCCTCGAATGTTTTCCTGCACAACGGCGCTCGACTCTATCTCGACGTCGGATCGCACCCCGAGTATGCGACGGCCGAATGCGACAGTCTGGTGCAGCTCATCGAGCACGACCGCGCCGGTGAACTGGTGCTCGAGGACCTGCTCGACGACGCCGAGCATCGGCTGGCCGACGAGGGCATCGGCGGCGACATCTATCTGTTCAAGAACAACACCGATTCGGCCGGAAACTCCTACGGATGCCACGAGAACTACCTGGTCGTCCGGGCAGGAGAGTTTTCCCGCATCGCCGATGTGCTGTTGCCCTTCCTGGTGACCCGGCAGCTGATCTGCGGCGCCGGCAAGGTGCTGCAGACACCCAAGTCGGCGACGTTCTGTCTGTCGCAGCGCGCCGAGCACATCTGGGAAGGCGTGTCGTCGGCGACCACCCGATCGCGCCCGATCATCAACACCCGCGATGAACCGCATGCCGATGCCGAGAAGTATCGGCGCCTGCATGTGATCGTCGGCGACTCCAACATGTGCGAGACCACGACCTTGCTGAAGGTGGGTTCAGCCGCGCTGGTGCTGGAGATGATCGAGGCCGGCGTGCCGTTCCGGGACTTCTCGCTGGATAATCCGATTCGGGCGATCCGCGAGGTCAGTCACGACACCACCGGCACGCGGCCGGTGCGGTTGGCGGGTGGACGCACTGCGAGCGCGCTGGACATCCAGCGGGAGTACCACAATCGAGCGCAGGAATATCTGGCGAGCCGCGAGCCGGTGGAGGGCAGTCACTCGACCCAGGAGCTGGCGCAGGTGCTGGATCTGTGGGGCCGGGCGTTGGACGCGGTTGAGCTGCAGGACTTCTCGAAAGTCGATACCGAGATCGACTGGGTGATCAAGCGCAAGCTGTTCCAGCGCTACCAGGATCGCTACGACATGGAGCTGTCGGATCCGAAGATCGCGCAACTGGACCTCGCGTACCACGACATCAAGCGCGGCCGCGGCGTCTTCGACCTGTTGCAGCGTAAGGGGTTGGCGTCCCGGGTGACCACCGATGAGGCGATCGCCGCGGCCGTCAACAACCCGCCGCAGACCACCCGCGCCAAGCTGCGCGGCGACTTCATCGCCGCGGCGCAGAAGGCCGGTCGTGACTTCACCGTCGACTGGGTGCACCTGAAGCTGAACGACCAGGCTCAGCGCACGGTGCTCTGCAAGGACCCGTTCCGCAACGTCGATGAGCGCGTCGATCGTCTGATCGCTTCGATGTAGCTCTATGGTGGTCAGCGTGACGACCGCACAACAGTTCGAGCCGCAACCGAAATCGAAGGTCGAGCGGCTGATGAACCTGGTGATCTGCCTGCTTTCGACGCGGCAGTACCTGTCGGCCGAGCAGATTCGGGGGAGCGTCGCGGGCTACGAATCGTCCAAGTCGGACGAGGCGTTCAATCGCATGTTCGAGCGTGACAAGAACGAGTTGCGCGACCTCGGGATTCCGTTGGAGACCGGCCGCACGTCGGGCTGGAGCGCGGTCGATGGATACCGGATCAATCGGGACGCCTACGAGCTGCCCGATGTCGACCTGGACCGTGACGAGGCGGCCGCCGTCGCCTTGGCCGCGGCGCTGTGGGATTCGCCGGAGATGACGGCCAATTCTCAAGGCGCACTGATGAAGTTGCGTGCCGCCGGAGTGCAGCTGGAAGCAGATGCCGTCGATCCGATCCGCCCGACGCCACCGCGCGGGCTCGGGTCCGAGTCGGTACTCGGGTCGGTCCTGGCCGCCATCAACGATGGCCGTCCGATCCACTTCGATCATCGGCCCGGACGGGCCCAGCCATACGTCGAGCGGACACTGGAGCCGTGGGGCGTGGTGACTCACGGCGGCCGGTGGTATCTGGTCGGGCACGACCGTGATCGCAACGCACCACGCACCTTCCGGCTGTCGAGGATCGGTGGTGCCGTGCGGCCGTTCGGTGAGGTGGGCTCGGTGCAGGTCCCAGCCGACGTCAATCTGCGAGAGCTGGTCGCCGCGGCGGTGACGCGCGGCGACACGGGTCGACCGCTTGCTGTCGCGACGTTGTGGGTCGCCGAAGGCCGCGGGGGCGGGCTGCGCCGGATGGCGAGCTCGGATCGCGCCGAGATGCGGGGCGATCGGGCCGGAACCGTCCTCGAAGTCGAGATCTGGTCACTGGAGGCGATGACCCGCCAGGTGCTGGCCGGCGGCCCGGACGTCATCGTCCTGGAACCGAAAGAGTTGCGTGACAATGTCATCGAGGCGCTGGCGACGATGGCAGGGGGTGCTCGATGAACGCCGGGGGAGCACGTCTGAACCGAATGCTGGCTATGGTGCCGTACTTCCTGGCGCACCCGGGCGCGAGTGCGGAGCAGGCCGCTCACGACCTGGGGACCAGTTCGAAGCAGATCATGAAGGATCTCGAACAGCTGTGGCTGTGCGGACTGCCCGGCTACACCCCGGGCGATCTCATCGACCTGGCCTTCACCGAAGACAGCGTCGCAGTGACCTTTTCCGCGGGCATCGACCGTCCGTTGCGGCTGACCGCCGCCGAGGCGGCGCCGATGCTGGTGGCCTTGCGTGCACTACTGGACATGCCCGGTGTTGTCGATCGGGCGGCCGCTCGCTCGGCGATCGCCAAGATCGAGGCTGCGGTCGGCGGGCTCGCCCCGACGGCCGTGCAGTCGGCGACGAGTGACGGCGATGTCGACGGCGCCGCAGATTCGGACGGTCCGGCCGAATTGGTCCGGGCCGCGCTGCTCGACGGCCGGGCGCTGTCGATGCGGTACTACTCGGCGACCCGTGACACCGTGGGCGACCGGATCGTCGACCCGATTCGCATCTCGGCGATCGGAGACCACAGCTACCTGGAAGCCTGGTCACGGGAGGCCGCCGGCGTGCGGTTGTTCCGGTTCGACCGCATGGACCGTGTCCAGGTGCTCGATGAACCCGCCCAGGTGCCCGCCGATGCCGGCGATGCGGAAGCTCCGGTGACCGCGTTGTTCGACGCGGATCCGGCGGTGCCATCGGTGCAGGTCGATATCGATCCGGCCGAGTTCTGGGTGCTGGACTACTACCTGATCGAACCGCTCGATCAGATCGACGAGCACCCGGCTGACCAGGCTGAATCGGCCGACCTCCGGGTGGCCCGGCCGATCCGCGCCCAGATGAGTTACGGATCGATCGACTGGATGGTGCGATTCCTGGCTGGATTCGGCGGCCGGATCAGGGTCGTCGACCGGCCCGACATTGCCGAGCAGGTGCAGGCGCGGGCAACCGCTGCACTCGATCTGTACAGCAGCGTCGCGCCGCAGCAATAACCTCAGCGCCGCGCACATCGGCTAGCATTGAGGTGTATTCAAGGGAAGGGTTTTGGCATGGGTGCGATCCAGCCGTGGCACATCATCGTCGTGGTGATCGTCGCGTTGATTCTGTTCGGTTCGAAGAAGCTTCCCGATGCCGCCCGTGGACTGGGCCGGTCACTGCGCATCTTCAAGAGTGAAGTGCGTGAGATGCAGAACGAGAGCAAGGCGGCCGAGACTCCGGCCGAGGCGCCGAAGCAGCTCGAGAAGTCCGAGCCGGCGGCTGAGGCTGCTGATCCGTCGACCGAGACCGAGAAGCGCTCGGCCTGACTGTGAATCCGGGGGCCGTCGCTGCAGTGGCGCCCGGCATCTGAAACGTGCGAATCCCCTTTGATCCGCGCCGCAGTAAGCGGCGTATAAACCCCGACGGCACGATGTCGTTGGTTGAGCATCTCTACGAGCTGCGAACTCGCCTGCTGATCTCGTTGGCGGCGATCCTCATCACCACGATCATCGGCTTTGTCTGGTATTCGCACGGCCTGTGGCATATCGATTCGCTGGGCGAGCTGCTGCGCCGCCCGTACTGTGAGCTGCCGTCCGACGCGCGCGCCACCCTGACGGCCAACGGCGAATGCCGGCTGCTCGGCACCGGTCCGTTCGACCAGTTCATGCTGCGTCTCAAGGTGGGCCTGGCGGCCGGCGTCGTGCTGGCCTGCCCGGTGTGGCTCTACCAGCTGTGGCAGTTCATCATGCCGGGGCTGCACAAGAACGAGAAGCGCTACGCTCGCGGGTTCGTGTCGGTGGCGTCGGTGCTCTTCATCGCCGGCGCGGTGCTGGCCTACCTGGTGGTGGCCAAAGCTTTCCACTTCCTGTTGACGGTGGGTTCGAACGTTCAGGTGACCGCCCTGGACGGCATGAAGTACTTCAGCTTCATGATTCATCTGCTGGTCATCTTCGGTGTCAGCTTCGAGCTGCCGCTGCTGGTGGTTGCGCTTAACCTGATCGGCATCCTGACCTATGTGCGGCTCAAGAAGTGGCGTCGCGGATTGATCTTCGGGCTGTTCGTCTTCGCGGCGGTCGTGACGCCCGGATCGGATCCGTTCACCATGCTGGCGCTGTCGTGCTCGCTGGCCGTGCTGTTCGAGGTCGCGGTGCAGTTCGCGCGAATCCATGACCGGCGCAAGGCCAAGCGTGAGGCGAGCCAGTGGGGCGACGTGTCCGACGACGAGGCCTCGCCGCTTGATCTGCGCGCCCAATCGGTCGGGGCGGGAGCACCCGTCGCGGGCGGCCCGGTGATTCATCCGGCGCCACTCCCAGAGTTCGATGACACGCTGTGACGGGGGAGCCGCGGTCTGAGCTGGACCGGTTCGTCGAGCATCTCGATTTCGGCCTCGATGACTTCCAGGTTCGGGCCTGCGAGGCGCTGCAGAACGGCCATGGCGTGTTGGTGTGCGCACCGACCGGGGCCGGCAAGACGATCGTCGGCGAGTTCGCCGTCCATCTGGCGCTCGCGGCCGGCACCAAGTGCTTCTACACCACGCCCATCAAGGCGCTGAGCAACCAGAAGCACGCTGATCTCGCGGCTCGGCACGGCGCCGACCAGGTCGGCTTGTTGACCGGCGACAGCTCGGTGAATCCCGACGCCCCGATCGTCGTGATGACCACCGAAGTGTTGCGCAACATGCTGTACGCGAATTCCCCGGCGCTGCAGCGACTCTCGCATGTGGTGATGGACGAGGTGCATTACCTGGCCGACCGTTTCCGCGGCGCCGTGTGGGAAGAAGTGATCCTGCACCTGGCACCGGCCGTGCGGGTGGTGAGCCTGTCTGCGACGGTCAGCAACGCCGAGGAGTTCGGCGCGTGGATCCAGACCGTGCGCGGTGATACCACCGTCGTCCTCGACGAGCATCGGCCGATTCCGTTGCAGCAGCACATGCTGGTCGGCGGGCGCATCTTCGATCTGTTCGATCCGCGGGGCCAGCGGCCCGGCGCGGGCAAGCGCCAGGAGGTCAATCCGGAGCTGTCGCGTTACATCCGCGAGCGGGAACAACGCGAGCGTCTCGATGACCTGCCGAGCAGGCGCCGGTCTGGGCGTGACCGTGATCGCAGCTCCCATCGGGGTCGCCGACGGCCACTGTCGCGCCCCGATCTGATCGGCCGGCTCGACCGGGATGGCTTGCTGCCGGCCATTTCCTTCATTTTTTCGCGCGCGGGGTGCGACGCCGCGCTCAAACAGTGTCTCGACTCCGGTCTGCGGCTGCTGGAGCCGGACGAGAGCACCGAGGTGTTCGCGATCACCGACAAGTACATCGATCAGCTCTCGCCTGCCGATCGCGACATACTCGGCGTCGACGAGTGGCGCGCGGGGCTGGGCCGGGGCTTCGCGGCCCATCACGCCGGGTTGCTCCCGGCCTTCCGGCACGCCGTCGAAGAGCTGTTCGTCCGTGGACTTGTGAAGGTCGTATTCGCCACGGAGACACTGGCATTAGGTATCAACATGCCCGCCCGCTCGGTGGTGCTCGAGCGGCTGGTCAAGTTCAACGGCGAGGCGCACGTCGACCTCACGGCTGGGGAATACACGCAGCTGACCGGACGTGCCGGTCGACGCGGGATCGACATCGAGGGCCACGCGGTCGTGGTGTGGGCCGACGGGCTCGACCCGAGTGCGGTCGCGGGCCTGGCCGGCGCGCGCACCTTTCCGTTGCGCAGCTCGTTCTCGCCGGAATACAACATGGCCGTGAACCTGATCCAGCGGCTCGGCCTCGACGGCTCGCGCGAGCTGTTGACCCGGTCGTTCGCCCAGTTCCAGGCGGACAGATCGGTTGCAACACAGGCGAATCGCATCGCCTCGGCGACCCGATCACTGCAGGATATCGATGATCGGTTGCGCGAAGAGGCGCAGCGGTGCGGAATCGACCCGGGGCCGGCCGTGCCCGGCGGCGGCGACTACTCGGGCTTCACCGGGTACATGCGGTTGCGCGAAGAGATCCGGCAACGCGAGCGCGAGGCCAAGTCGCGCAATCGATCACGCCGGCACGAGAGTCTGGTCGAGGATCTGTTTGCGCTCAAACGGGGGCAGGTCATCGCGCTGCACGGTCGGCGCCGAGGGCTCGCGGTGGTGATCGAACCGGCCGGCGATCGCCGTGATCCGAAGCCGCTCGTCCTCAGCGACGACGCCTGGTGCGGTCGGGTGGGCGTGCGCGATTTCCTCAACGCGCCTGAGGTTCTCGGCCACCTACGGTTGGCTAAGAACGTCGATCGGCGGACCGGGAAGGGTCGTCGGGACATTGCTTCCGCGCTGCGATCGACCGGAATCGAGCTGCCCCGCGGCAAGCAGGCCAAGAAGGCCGACACGGTCACCGACGACGAGCTGGTTCGGCTGCGCGCCGTGCTCCGTGATCATCCCGCACACGGTGTGCCGCACCAGGATTCGTTGATCCGACTGGCCGAACAGCGCAATCGGGCGGCGCGTGATCTCGATCGGCTGCAGGCAGCGGTATCGGCGCGAACGTCGACGCTCGCCAACCGTTTCGACCGGCTGGTCCGCATCCTGACCTCCCGCGGCTACCTCGCGCCAGGTGAGGGCGGCGCACTCCAGGTCACCGAGGACGGACGTACGCTGCGCCGGATCTACAGCGAGAGCGATCTGCTGATCTGCGAGTGCCTGCGCGCCGGCGTGTGGCAGGGGATCGGCCCGGAAGACCTCGCGGGCGTGGCATCGGCGATGGTGTACGAGTCGCGTCGGGATACCTTCAGCGGGCCGGCGTTGGTCACCACCAATCCGCGCCTGCGGGACGTGCTGACCCAGACTTTCGAACTTTGGCGCGAGCTGTCTGCGGCCGAGGGCGCGGCATCGGTGACCCCGACCCGCGAACCCGACGCCGGTTTTGCGCTCGCGATCCATGCGTGGGCGTCCGGACGATCGCTGTCGGAGGTTCTCGCGGCGGCGGGTGAGCGGGGCAAGCCGTTGCCGGCCGGCGATTTCGTGCGCTGGAGCCGCCAGGTGATCGATCTCCTCGGCCAGCTGCGTGGAGCGGTGGGTCGTGACGACCCGCTGCGCGGTGTCGCCGATCGTGCGATTGGGGCCATCCGCCGGGGTGTTGTCGCCGTCGAAATGCAGTGACGCCGGTATCGTCGGCGACGAGGACAGCGTGATCAGGCAATAGATCTGGTCGGCCTGCCCACCGTCAGCTGTAGTGAGTAGTGGAGGACCGATGAGCGGCCCAGAGAACCCCGGCACATCCGAACCGAATGCGTCGCAGGGCGGGCAGTCGTCGGGCTGGAGTCAGCAGCCGAATCCGGAGCAATGGATTCCGGGGCACCAGGTGCCGGGCGCGCACACCCCGGACGCGACCCAGGTGAGTTCTCCCGGACAGTTCCCGCCGCCGGCGGCGCCGGGCCAGTTCGGTCATTCGGGCAGCGATCAGTTCGCTCAGCCGCCGACAGGGCACTTTCCACAGCAGGCGCCGGGCCAGTATTCCCAGCCGGGCGGATACCCGCAGCAGCCGCCCACCGGCGGTTTTCCGCAGCCCGGTCAGTACGCCCAGCCCGATCAGTACTCGCAGCCTGGCCACTACTCCCAGCCCGCTTCGGGCCAGTACCCGCAGGCCGGTCAGTACGCGCAACCGGCGCCGGGCCAGTTCTCGCAGCCGGGTCAGTACTCCCAGCAGACCGGCTATCCGCAGGCCGGTGCGTACGGGCAGCCGGGACAGCAGCCCGGTCAGCCGTACCAACCTTTCGTCACCGACCCCGGCTACCCGGGCCAGGCACCTGCGCAACCCGGTCAGCCCGCTGCCACTGACGGCCCGTTCTCGGCAATGGTCAAGCCAGATGGCGATCGCAAGCCACGGCTGATGCTGATCGCCGCGGCGGTGATAGCCGTGATCGCGGTTGCCTTGGCGGTCACAGCCTTCCTGGCTCCCGGGTTCGCCTTGCAGAAGAAGCTCAGTCAGGGCGGACTGCAGGACGGTGTCACCAAGATCCTCACGTCGGCTCCGCCGGAGGGATACCAGGTGGATTCGAAGACGCTCAGCGAAGTGAACTGTCCGTCCGGCCAGAAGGCGAAGAAGAATTCCACGTTCACCTGCACCGCGAAGATCAATGGCAACAGCTTCTCGGTGCCCATCACCGTGCTGAACAACGACGGCAACTTTCAGGTCGGCCGCCCGGTCGCGGAGAACTAGCGTCGCGTCGGGCGATAGTCAGTCGGCCCAGCCGAGTGCTTCGCCCAGTCGGCCGATCGAATTGCCGATTCCCAGTTCGGCCGCGATCTCGGCCAGCCGCTGCCGATCTGCGGGTACGGTCGGTACCGGGTCGTCCCGGTCGAATTCGACGGGCGCATCGGGGCGCACGAAAACCACTGTGCGCGCGGCCTTGAGATAGTCGGCGGACTCCAGCAGAGCAGTCCGGTTGCGCGGGGTGATCCCTTTCGCGCCGTCTCGGGCCGCTGCTTCGACACCGTCCAGATCGCCGAACGCGCTGATGAGTTTGGCCGCTGTCTTGTCGCCGATCCCGGTGACACCGGGGAGCCCGTCGGACGGGTCACCGCGCAGCATCGCCATCTCGGCATAGCTGGTGCCCGCCCGCTCGAGCGGGACACCGTACCTCTCGGAAACCTCAGGCGGCCCGAACATCTCCGCCTTCGCCAGGCCGCGCCCCATGTAGAGAACACGCACCGGAACCGGATCGTCGGCGACGACCTGCAGCAGGTCGCGATCGCCGCTCACCACCACGACGGGATCGGTGGCTTCGCCGTCGGCGAGCGTGCCGATCACGTCGTCGGCCTCGCAGTCGTCCGCGCCGGCGGTGGCGATACCCGCCGCCGCGAGGACCTCCATGATCATGTCGACCTGCGGGGCCAGCGTGTCCGGGACTTCCTCGACGTCAGCATCCGCCGCGTCCGCGGCCGCCTCGGCGACGCGATGCGCCTTGTACGAAGGGATCAACTCGGTCCGAAAGTGCGGTCGCCAGTTCACATCCAGGCACACGACCAGGCGGGACGGGCGCTCGCGAACGATCAGCGAGGCGAGCATGTCGACGAAGCCGCGCACCGCATTGACCGGCCGTCCGTCGGGCGCAGTGATCTTGTCCGGGACCGCGAAGTAGGCGCGGAACCACAGTCCGGCACCGTCGATCAGCATCAGGGGCGGCCGGGACGGGAATGCGGGGGAGGTCATGTGGGAAGGCTATCTGTTTCAACGGATATGTTGGGACGATGACTGCGTCTGAAGATCGCCCGTCGCACAGCTCGTCACAACGCTTTCCGGCATCCGTGTACGCCGATCGGGTTGCTCGCGCCGCCACCCTCGCCGCGGACGCAGGGCTATCCGGGCTCGTTGTCACACCGGGCCCGGATCTGCGTTATCTCGTTGGTGCGCAGGTGGATACGTTTGAGCGGATCACGGCGCTGGTCATTCCGGCGGTGGGCGATCCGGCGGTGGTGGCGCCGCGGATGGAGCTGGCCGCGCTACGCGACTCGGCATTGGCGGAGATCGGGGTACCGATCCGAGACTGGGTCGACGGCGACGATCCGTACGCCCTGATCACGGACGCGTTGGGGTCCGGCATCGGCCGCGTTGGGGTCAGCGATGCGATGCCGACGCTGCATAGTGTGCCGCTGGCCGATCGGTTGGACATTCGGCTCGAGCTTGCCACCGCGGTGCTGCGCGAGTTGCGAATGATCAAGGACGCCAGCGAGATCGAGGCGCTGCGTCGGGCGGGTGCGGCGATCGACGCCGTGCACCGTCAGGTGCCCGGTTGGCTGCGCGCCGGCCGTACCGAACGCGAGGTGGCCGCTGACATCGAGTCGGCCATGCTGGTGGCCGGACACACGCGGGCCGAATTCATCATCGTGGGGTCGGGCCCCAACGGTGCCGATCCGCACCACGAGGTCTCCGATCGGGTCATCGAGCGCGGCGACATCGTCGTCGTCGACATCGGCGGACCGGTGGCGCCAGGCTACAATTCCGATTGCACCCGGACGTATGTCGTGGGGGAGCCGGATACGAAGGCCGCGCGCGAGATCGAGATCCTGCGGCAGGCGCAGCAGGCGGCGGTCGACGCGGCGCGTCCAGGGGTGACGGCCGAGTCTGTCGATGCCGCGGCCCGTGACGTGCTGGCCGCAGCGGGTCTGGCCGAGGCGTTCGTTCATCGAACCGGGCACGGGATCGGCCTGTCAGTGCACGAGGAGCCGTACATCGTGGCGGGTAACGACCTCGTGCTGCGCGAGGGGATGGCGTTCAGCATCGAACCGGGAATCTACTTTCCGGGTGCTTGGGGCGCCCGCATCGAAGACATCGTGATCGTCACCGCCGACGGCTGCGAGTCGGTCAACCGGACTTCGCACGGCCTTTTCAGCGCTCACTGACGGATTCGCGGACCGGCGTAATACTCCGAAAGATCGGAATAATTCGGCTGTCACATCCTGTGTTAATCACGTGTTTCTGGCCGCCGAAATGGACCAATAGCGTCATTGCCGCGAATATTCGGCCGAAATAGGCGTATTGCCCGGATAGGTCCACAGCGAGTTTCCAGAAACAGGTGTCACGGTATTCCAGGCCCGCGGACGGTTGCGGGAGACGAATGGGAGTCGTGTGGAATCACTGGTGAACCATCAGGGGCCGGCTACCGGGCGCCAGACCCGAGCGAGTCGATCGGCCGAGGTCAGCCGCAAGGTTGCCCGACATCAGAGTCAGCAGCTTCTGGATTCCGAATTGTCGGCAGGACCGCGAAACGCGCCGACTCGTCTTCACGAATTCTTCGAGCGCGCATGCGACCGCTTTCCGGATGCGACGGCGATCGAATGCGATGGCGCGCGGTTGACCTATCGCGCGTTGGATGACCGCGCGAATGGTCTGGCGAATCATTTGCTCGAGCACGGCGTTCGGGCGGGTCGACGAGTCGGCATTCTGGTGCCGCGATCGGTCGACATGTATGTGGCGTTGCTCGGAGTGCTGAAGGCCGGCGCGTCCTTCGTCCCGATCGACCCGGCCGCGCCCGCGGATCGGATCGGCTACATCGCCGACGATGCACAGCTCGATCTGCTCATCGCGGCCGCCGACCTTCGACCCGTGACTGTCGGCGTCGGGTGCGAGGTGATGACACCCGAGGAGATCGGGGATGACCTGGCTGCCGGCAACCGGGTACGGCCCGCTCTCGGCCCGTGCGGGGACGAGACCTGCTACGTGCTCTACACCTCCGGCTCGACTGGTCGGCCGAAAGGCGTCGAGGTGACACAGGCGAGCATCTGCAACTTCATCAGCGTGGTCGGCGACATCTACCGTGTCCGCGAGACCGACCGCGTCTACCAGGGGATGACCATTGCCTTCGACTTCTCGATCGAGGAGATCTGGCCGACCTGGGCGGCCGGCGCGACACTGGTCGCCGGTCCGACAGGCGGCGACCGGATCGGCGCGGGGCTGGCGGCGTTCCTGGAGCGGCAGCGGATCACGGTGCTGTACTGCGTGCCGACAGTGCTGGCCACCGTCGAGCGGGACCTGCCGGGGATCCGTGCTCTGCTCGTGGGCGGCGAGGCGTGCCCCGCGGAATTGGTTCAGCGGTGGAGCGTGCCGGGTAGACGCATGCTCAACACATACGGGCCCACGGAGGCGACGGTCACCGCGACGTGGTGCGAGCTGCACCCCGGCCGGCCCGTGACCATCGGCCACGCCCTCCCGACCTATCGGATCGCGATTCTCGACCACGGGCTGCGGGCGGTCAGTGCCGGCGACGTCGGCGAGATCTGCATCGGCGGTCCGGGGGTGGCGCGCGGATACGTCAACCGACCGGATCTGACGGCCGAGCGGTTCCTGGACGACCCGCGAGTCACCGGCGGCGGCCGGCTGTACCGAACCGGTGATCTGGGTCGGGTGCTACCCGACGGGCAGATCGAATACCTCGGCCGTGCCGACAGCGAGGTCAAGATCAGAGGGCATCGAATCGACCTGCAGGAGATCGAGAGCATCCTGCTGCAGGATTCGGCGGTGGCCGGTGCCGCCGTCGCGCCGCACCCGGCCGCGCCGACCGAAGACCTGGTGGCCTATCTCGCGTTGGTGGGAGACGAGGACGGCGATCAGGAGACCGTCGTCGGCCGGCTGCATGAGTCGTTGCAGCGAAGTCTGACGTCGTACATGATCCCGCGATTCGTCGAGATCCTGCCCGGACTTCCGCTGATGGCGAGTGGAAAGGTCGACCGCGGTAGCCTGCCGCCGCCGTCGGGCCGGCGCCTGCGCAGCCACGCGGGAACCGCGATAGCGGCCGCCGAGACCCACACCGAACGCGCCATCGCCGCGGTGTGGTCGGGCCTGCTCGGCATTGCGCCGGTGGAACTGTCGGTGGCGGCCGACTTCTTCACGGATCTCGGCGGGCACTCGCTGCTCGCCGCGCGCACGGTGTCGGAATTGCGGGAGAGCGGAGTCGCGCCGGACGCGTCCGTCGCCCATATCTACGCTCATCCCACGATTCGGCGACTCGCGGCCCTGATCGACACCCAGGAGAGGTCGCCCGAGCCGCAACGCGTCGCTCCCGCCGATCCGATTCCTGTGCGCACCGCACGCGTATATGCCTGTGGTGCAGCACAACTCGTGGTGATTGCGGCGGTCATGCTGCTGCTGGTGGCGCCCGCCGTGACAGTTCTCGGGATGTCTGGCGGCGCGCTGTCGGCGGGTACCGCGTGGGCCGAAGTGGCGGTCATACCGCTCAGCTACTTCCTGGGGCGGTTCGTGCTGCCGGTCGTCGGGGTGCGTCTGCTGTGCCCGTCGGTGCGGCAGGGGGAGTACCCGCTGTGGGGCGCGGACTATCTGCGCTTCTGGACCATCCGGTTCCTGATGTCTCTCGCTCCGCTGGCAACGATGAGTGGATCGCCGCTCCTGCCCTGGTACCTGCGGCTGCTCGGGGCCCGAGTGGGCGGCGGTTGCCAGCTCGCCACCCCGAACGTGGGGCTGCCGTCGTTGTTGCAGATCGGCGATCGTGTCAGCGTCGGCTATGGCGCGCACGTGCAGACGTTCCAGGTCCGTGACAACCGCCTGCTGATAGGTGCCGTGCTACTCGGTGACGATGCATTCGTGGGCGCCAACGCGGTCGTGGAACCCGGCGTGGAGATCGCTGTCGGTGCGGGCCTGGCCGAGATGTCGGTGGCGACCGGTGGGATGCGTATTCCGGACGGCGAGTACTGGTCCGGGTCGCCGGCCCAGGCGCAGGCTGCGGTCGATCCGCTGGTCGCCCGGATGCGTACGGTTCCGGTCGCGCCCATGGCGAGGTCAGTGCGATGGGGATACGTCGCGGCCTGGCTGTTCGTCGAACTGTTGCCACTGATGTTGATGGCACCCGTGGTGATTCTGGTGGGCTGGGCCTATCTGGCCGGCGGAGCGGTGGGCGGCTGGCTCGCCTGTGTGGCCGCGGGACCCCTGTTCGTGGCGACCGCCTGCGCGGGCATTGCAGCCGTCAAGTGGGTCGTGCTGCGCCGCACCGAGCCCGGAATCTATCCGGCGGCGTCCTCGTTCGCCGTCCGAAAGTGGTTGGTGGACAAGCTGTTGCAGACCAGCCTCGCCGCAACCAACTCGCTGTACGCGACGCTCTACACCCCGTTCTGGCTGCGGATTCTGGGCGCGCGCATCGGCGCTCGTTCGGAAGTGTCGACGATCTCGAACCTTGACCCGGATCTGCTCACCATCGGCGATGAGAGCTTTGTCGCCGACATGGCGTCGATGGGTGCGGCGACCCACTGCGGCGGCCAGGTCGCGCTCGGCCCCACCGTCGTCGGTCGGCGTTCCTTCATCGGCAACGCGGCCTTCCTGCGGTCGGGCACCTCCATCGGCGATGAATGTCTGATCGGGGTGCACTCCACGGCGCCCGCCGAGATCGTGTCTTCCGGCAGCGAGTGGCTGGGCTCCCCGCCCATACATCTTCCCCAACGACAGGACAGCGGTACGTTCGCCGACGAATTGACCTTCCATCCGACGCGGATGCGTGTGCTGGAACGGCTCGTCATCGAGTACTTCCGGACCGTTCTGCCCGCCACGTTGCTCACCGCCGCGGGCTTCGGCATGACGCTGGCCGAACTGCGGATCACCCGCGACGGTGGTCTGTCGCTGCTGCTGACGCTGCCGATCGCACTCGCCGGTGCGCTGAGCGTCCTGGCGGCGGTCGTGGCACTCAAATGGATTGTGGTGGGCCGATATCGTCCGCGCGTCGAGCCGCTGTGGAGTCGCTTCGTGCGGCGGACAGAGTTCGTGACGGCGCTCTACGAGGCGGCGGCGGTACCCGCCGCGCTGGGCATCCTGACCGGCACGCCGCTGCTCGGCCCGGCGCTGCGATTGTTCGGCACCCGGGTGGGACGGCATTGCTGGATCGATACGACATATCTGACCGAGTTCGATCTGGTCCAGCTCGGGGACGAGTGCAACATCGGGAGCGCCACATCGCTGCAGACGCACCTGTTCGAGGATCGGGTGATGAAGATGTCCCGACTCGATATCGGTCCGGGTGCCAGCGTCGGCTCCCGGTCGGTCATCTTGTACGACAGCGTGATCGGAGCCGGAGGTGCCGTCGACGCGATGTCATTGATCATGAAGGGTGAGCACGTGCCGGCGCGCACCGCTTGGCAGGGTATTCCGGCGCGCGTTGCGCGTGGCGAGCGTTCGGTGGCCGCGGCGGAGCCGGTAGCCACAGCTCGGCCTGTCAGCGGCGAAAGTCGGCTGTCCCGAGGGTGCGGGACACGGTGATGATGATGACCACGCGTCGCGGATTCTCCCTGGGCTGGCGATAGCGCTGCGTGTAGCGCTGCTCGGCATCCCGGATGTCGGCGTGGTCACGGGACACCGTCGCGGGGCCTTCGAGCGCGAGCCAATGCGCCCCGTCGAGTTGCGTCACCGACGCATACTCGGAGCGTTCGACGTTGCGGACCTTCTGGTTGCCGTCAGAGGTGATGATGCGAACCAGACCCCGCTCGGCATCGAAGGTGAATCCGACCGGAACCGAATGCGGCGTCCCATCGGCGCGAACGGTGGCGAGGGTGGCCAGATGGCGATCGGTGACGAATTCGAGCCCGGTCGCGGTCAGGATGGCGGGGGTCGGCATGCGTCGAGCTTACGAACCGCGATGGGATACTGAGCCGGTGACTAGGCGTGCAAGCGGGCTCGACGGTGACGGCGCGATCGTTCTCTTTGGTGGCCGCAGTGAGATCGGTGTCGAGGTGGCGGCGCGAATCGCCAACGGTCGCACCGTCGTGCTGGCGGCGCGCCGGCCCGACGATCTGGCGGCGCAGCAACAGCGGATGGTCGATGCGGGCGCGTCAGCGGTGCACTGCCTCCGATTCGACGCCGACGACACCGATTCACATCCGGCGCTCATCGCCCAGATCGTCGCTGACCACGGCCCGATCGGTATCGCGGTGATCGCATTCGGCATTCTCGGCGACGGTCCGCGCGCGGAGACCGATCATGCGCATGCACTGCAGATAGCCCACACCGACTACGTGGCACAGATCAGCGTGTTGACGCCGCTGGCGGTGGCGATGCGGGCGCAGCAATCCGGATCCATTGTGGTCTTCTCGTCGATCGCCGGGGCGCGGGTGCGGCGCGCGAACTACGTCTACGGCTCCACGAAGGCCGGCTTGGACGGCTTCGCCTCCGGCCTGTCGGACGCGTTGCACGGCAGCGGCGTCGACCTGCTGCTCGCCCGGCCCGGTTTCGTCATCGGTGAGATGACCAAGGACCTCATGTCCACCGGCGTGAAGCCGGCGCCGTTGTCGATCACCGCGCCCCGGGTGGCCGATGGCGTGGTCAAGGCTCTGCACCGCGGACGTCGGGTGGTATGGATCCCCGGTGTTTTGGGGCTGGTGTCCTTTGTATTCCAGCTGCTGCCGCAGTCGATCTGGCGACGGTTGCCACGATGAGGGTGGTGGTCGTCGGGATCGGTGCCGACGGATGGGACGGACTGGGCGGTCCAGCGAGGCGAGAACTGTTGGGCGCCAGTGAGATATACGGATCACAGCGGCAGCTGGATCTGCTGGACGCCGAGGTGGACGGGAACCTCATCGCCTGGCGCAGTCCGATGTCTCAGCATCTCCGCGAGACTCTGACCGGTTCGGCCGATCGTGAGATCCATGTGCTCGCCAGCGGGGATCCGACTTTCTATGGTGTCGGCAGCACGATCATCGAGTCGATCGGCGCCGAGCACGTGACGATCATTCCCGCGGTGTCGAGTGTGACCTTGGCATGTGCGCGGCTCGGCTGGGATCAGGTCACCACCCCGGTGGAGAGCCTTCTGGAGAACCCGGTCGTGACCACGCTGGTCAGTCGTAAGACCGGCGATCGGATGCTGTTCCTCAGCCGTGATGCCACCACCGCCGGATCGGTGGCAGAGGCGCTGCGGGACAACGGGTTCGCCGAGTCGCGGATGTGGGTGCTCAACGATCTCGGCGGCCCCGATGAACTCATCCAGTCGTCTACTGCGGAGGACTGGCGCGGAAACGCGGCGAGTTCGCTGAATATCGTCGCCGTAGTGTTCAGCGGCGGATTCGACTATTCCCGCGGCGAATGGGTGGCGTACCAGGTGCCGGGACTGCCTCGGCCGGACTCCTTCGCCAATGACGGTCAGATCACCAAACAGCCGATGCGGGCGATCACGGTGTCGGCCTTGGGTCGAGCGGTCGAACCTACTTTGCTCTGGGATGTCGGTGGCGGATCGGGAAGCATCGGAATCGATTGGCTCCGAGCGAATCCCCGTGGGCGTGCAGTCGCCTTCGAATCGCATCCGGAACGTCGCGAGTTCATTGCCGCCAATGCCGAGCGTCACGATGTTGCCGATCGCATCGACATCAAAGGGGCTGCGCCCGAGAGCTTTGCACGAGTCCCCGCTCCGGATCGGATCTTCATCGGCGGCGGCCTGACCGCGGAGCTGCTCGATGACTGCCTCGAGCGGCTTGCTGCCAGTGGCCGATTGGTCGCCAACGCCGTCACCCTGGAGTCCGAGTCCGTGCTGATGGCCGCGTACGCCGAGCATGGCGGCGAGCTACAGCGAATTCAGTGGGAGACGGCCGGCCCGCTGGGCGGGAAGTCTGGCTGGGATCCGCGGCGGACCATCATGCAGTGGACGGTGCAGCCGTGACTGTGTACGTGATCGGCGCCGGACCCGGTGCCCCGGATCTATTGACACTGCGCGGCGCCGAAGTCCTGGGTCGGTGCCGGGTCTGCCTGTACGCGGGATCGCTGGTCCCGACGGACATGCTGGCGCACTGTCCGGCCGACGCCGAACTGATCGACACTCGGCACATGTCGCTCGAGGAGATCATCGAGATGATCTCCCGGGCACACCGCGAAGGTAAGGACGTCGCCCGACTGCATTCGGGCGATCCGTCCTTGTATTCGGCTGTGGCCGAACAGCATCGCCGCTTGAGTGCGCTCGACATCCCGGTTGAGATCGTGCCCGGGGTGCCGGCGTTCGCCGCGGCCGCCGCGGCCCTCGACACGGAACTGACGGTGCCGACGGTGGGTCAGTCGTTACTGATCACCCGGGTGTCGACGCTGTCGACCGACATGCCGCCCGGCGAATCGCTGGCCGAACTGGCGCGCACCGGGGTCACGCTGGCGCTGCATCTGGCGGCACATCAGTCGAGCCAGATCGTCGAGACGCTGGTGCCGCACTACGGATCCGACTGCCCGACGGCCACCGTGGCGTTCGCCAGCCGCGACGACCAGCGAATCGTTCGGTGCAGTCTGGGGCAGCTGGCCGGGGCGCTGGACGACGCCGGAATCGTGCGTACGGCAGTGATTTTCGTCGGCCGAGTGCTGGCCGCCGAACAATTCGACGACAGCTACCTGTACTCGAAGGCCCGGATGACGAAGCTTCGACGACCGTGACCGGGCAGGTGCTGATCCTCGGTGGTACCGGTGAGGCGCGGGCTCTGGCGGCACGCCTGGTCGATGCGGGCGCCGTGGTGTTGTCATCGTTGGCGGGACGGGTACGCGATCCGGCGCTTCCGGCGGGCGAGGTGCGCATCGGTGGCTTCGGGGGGATCGCGGGCCTGACGGCGTGGCTTGCCGAGCATCGCCCGATGGCCGTCGTTGATGCGACGCATCCGTTCGCTCAGCAGATTTCCCGGAACGCCGCCGCGGCGGCGAGCGAAGCCGGGGTGCCTCTACTCGCGCTGCGTCGACCACAATGGCGGCCCGAACGCGGCGACGTCTGGATAGATGTGCCCGATATCCATGCTGCGGCTGCGGAAGTCGGCACGCGAGCGCGGCGGGCATTCTTGACGACGGGCCGCCAAGACGTCGGCGCCTTTGCCGCCCAAGCCGGTACGTGGTTCCTCATTCGCGTGGTCGATCCGCCGACCGCGGACTTGCCGCCGCATCACCAATTGCTGCGCAGCCGCGGGCCGTACGATATCGCCGGCGAACGAGACCTCATCGAGCGCTATCGGATCGACCATCTGGTGACCAAGAACAGCGGCGGATCGATGACGTCGGCGAAACTGGTCGCCGCCCGCGATGCGGGCGTGCCGGTGATCATGGTGCGGCGGCCGGTGCTGCCTGAGGGCGTGAAATTCGTCGAATCCGTTGCCGACGCGGCCGACTGGGTCGATCAGCTGCGGTAGTAGCGCGGGGTATAGGTGAGGGCGCCGCCAGGGCGATCAAGCGTTCGGGTGGTGCTGGAACCGATGATCAGCAGCGTGCGCATGTCGACCGTATCCGGGTCGAACGCCGCCAGCGTGGTGCTGTGCACAGTTTCGGTGGGCCCGCCGACGTCGCGGCCCTGGACCACGACGGTGCTCGGGGATTTCAGTTGCAGGAGCAGCTCTTTGAGCCGTGCGACCTGGGTCGTGCGTTGGCTGGATCCAGGGTTGTAGATCGCGAGCACCAGGTCGGCGTCGGCGGCCGCGCGGACCCGTTTCTCGATGATGTCCCAGCCCTTGAGTCGGTCCGACAGCGAGACCACAGCGTAGTCATGGCCGAGAGGAGCGCCGATTCCGGCGGCCACCGCGTTGGCGGCGGTGACACCCGGAACCACGCGTACGGGGATGTCGTCCCATTGCGGGTCGGCCGCCTGCTCGACGACGGCGGTCGCCATCGCGAATACTCCGGGATCGCCGGAGGAGACGACCGCCACTCGTCCACCGCGCTTGGCCAGATCCAGTGCCAGGCAGGCGCGTTCGGACTCCACCTGGTTGTCGCTGGCGTGCACGCGTTGGCCCGGTCGGACGTCCAGTCGGCTGAGGTAGGTCTTGTAGCCGACGAGATCGGTGGCGCGGGCGAGTTCGGCGGACACCTCGGGGGTGGTCCAGCGGTCGGCGCCGGGCCCGAGACCGACAACGACGACCTCGCCTCGGCCAGTCGAATCATGCTGGGTCGCCGGGTTATTGAGCGGTCCGGGCACGACGACCATTGAGAAATACGGCACGGTGGTCGGATCGACATCACGCACGGGAAGGACCCGTTGCGCACCGGTCGACGCTCGCTCGACATACCAGGCGTCGTCGATACGGCCCGAGTCTTCCAGCGCCGCAAGCACGTCGGTGAACGTTCGACCGAGCTTCATGATCGCGGCCGCATCGGCGGCCCGGAGTCGATGGGCGAGCTCGGTGCGCGGCAGCGTACCCGGTAGCACGGTGAGGACTTCGTCCGCCTCGACGAGCGGTACTCCGACCGCGGCGGCTGAGGCGCTCACCGACGTCACTCCGGGGATGATCTCGGCGTCGAACTCGTCGCGTAACCGCTTGTGCATATGCATGTAGGAGCTGTAAAAAAGCGGATCACCTTCGGCCAGTAGCGCGACATCGCGCCCGGCACGCAGATGTTCGGCCAGCAGTTCGGCCGACTCGGCGTAAAAATCGTTGAGCGCACCGCGATAGCCACCCGAATGATCCGTCGTCTCAGTGGTGACCGGGTACATCAGGCGCTCTTCGATCTGGCCGTCGCGAAGATACGGTTCGGCGACCGACCGGGCGATCGAACGTCCATGTCGCGCGCAGTGGTAGGCGACGACATCGGCGCGGCCGATCGCGTTGGCGGCCTTGACAGTGACCAATTCGCTGTCGCCGGGACCTAGGCCGATGCCCCAGAGCTTGCCTGGTCGGGTGTTCATCTCATTCACTCCTGCGCACTCGCAATCGCATTGACGGCGGCCGCGGTGATGGCGGATCCACCGCGGCGGCCGAGCACCGTCAGGAATTCGAGATCGGTGCGTTCGGCCAGTGCCGCACAGGATTCGGCGGCTCCGATGAATCCGACGGGTGCGCCCACGATCACTGCGGGACGGGGGGCGCCTTGGTCGATCAGGTCGAGGAGATGGAAGAGCGCGGTCGGCGCATTGCCGATCGCGACGACGGCGCCGTGGAGAAGGGGGAGCCAAAGCTCCACAGCGGCAGCAGTTCTGGTGTTCCCGATCTGTTGCGCCAGCTCCGGGGTGCGCTCGTCGCGGAGGAAGCAGTGCACGTCGTTGTCGACAGGCAGGCGAGTACGCGTGATACCCGCGGCGACCATATTCGCATCGCACAGGATCGGAGCGCCCGCTTCGAGCGCCGTGCGGCCGGCGGTGACGGCCGCGTCGCTGGCCCGGATATCGGCGACCAGGTCGATTTGGCCGCTGGCGTGAATCATCCGCACCGCGGCTGATCGCACTGACTCCGGCAGAGCGGCCAGATCGGCCTCGGCGCGGATCGTCGCAAAGGACTGCCGGTAGATCTCGGCTCCGTCGCGGATGTAGTCGTACACAACCGTCGACAATAGTCAGTCGCTAACGGTCGAAGACCTCGGCGGTGGTGCGGAGCTGCACGCCGATGAGTGCTAGGTCGTGCAGGCGAGAGTCGGTGATCTGCGAGGTGGCATCCGTGACGAGCACCGCCCGATAGTCCAGCTCAGACGCGTCGAACAAGGTTGCTCGCGGACAGTTGGGCAGGTTGCATCCCGCGACCACGACGGTGTTGATGTCACGTTGTCGGAGCAGATCGTGCAGTGGGGTGCGATGGAACGCTGACCAGCGCGGCTTGAACAGCACGAGTTCCTCGGCGCCGATCGGCTGGATGTCGCCCGCAAGCAGCGTTGTCGTGTCGAGGTCGACGGGGACGCCGCCCGGCAGCAATCGCGCCGGGATCTGGGCACCGACCGACCCGGGCGCAACAATGTGACCTCCGGCCTCGATGGCCGCCCGGCGGGGCGGATCGATATCACTGCCGCCCGGCGGATACAGCCGGACGACGTGCATGATCGGCCGGTCATGCGAGCGAAATCTCTCCGCGACTGCCGCCATTGCGTCGATCTTCTCCGCAGTGCCGGGGATGGTCGCGGCGCCGTCGACGAAATCGTTCTGGACATCGATGAGCACCAGTGCCGACCGGTCCCAGTCGGGTGCGAGGTAGTCGGGGAGTGCTGCGCCGGGGGGCGTCATGCGAACTGCCCGTCGATGAATCCCGCGAGCAAGACCGCGAAGCCGCCGACCTCGCCGACGATCAAGGCGACCATCGACGCATGCAGCGCGCGGTCTGGGTGCTCGAATTGATTGGTGGTGTCGCGTCGCATTCCATGATGGATGTAGCTGCCGATCGCGGCGACGAAGAAGAACACCAAAACCATTGCCGCAGTGAGGTTCACCCAATCGGGCCAACCGCTGAGCTGAACGAATACCGCGATCAGCAGCGTGGCGAACGAGTACAGCAGTGCCGCTCGATGTGCGATGTCGACGTACGGGTGCGCCAGATGGTCATCGTTGACGGACATCTGCTGGTATTTCCAGACTCCGAGGATCAACGCCAACAGAAAGATCAATCCTGCGGCGAGCAGCGTGACCTTGGTGGCGGTACTCAGATCCATGGGTCCTCACGCTACCTACCCAGCGGAAGGGCGGCCGGCTGTGTCCTAGGCTCGGCTGATGGCGGTCATTCACCACGCGGAGATTCGTCCGAGCAAGCTGGAAGTTTTGCGGACCTGGGCGGGTCGACAGCCGGTCGAATGGCTTGCGCCGGGTGAGCCGGAAGTCCTAGCGCGATCTCGGTTCGATGATCCTGCGGGCGAGGTCGGTATGGAGATCTTCCTGCTGCGCGGCGTTGACGGCCGCACGGTGCAGGTTCCGTTGACCTATCGCGGCGCGCCGTTTTCGGGCGGCGACGGGTGGTTGATCACGACCATGACGCATACCGTGCTCGGCGACCGGTGGGTCTATGACGCGGTGGGCGATCCTGTCTTCGTCGCGACGCTGGCTACGACGATCGCGACCGGCGGCCGCGAGGCGGCCGCGCTCAATGCCGACGGTACGGCGTATGCGGTCGACTGGGTGCCCGTGAGCCTGCGTGGAACCGGAGCTGGGGGCCCGGTAGAGCCGGCTCCGGTGCGAAGTCGAGGGCTGGATCCGGTGGAGATCGAGATCGGTGGGTCTGAGCCCTCGGCCGTGACGCTCTACCGCCGACCGGCGCCGGTCGAGGGTGAGGTTCCGAATGTGTTGCTCGGTTCGTGGGCGGATGGCCCTGCGCACGTCTTGGCCGGCCTGGGCTGAGTCGACAAGGACCGGGCCGCCGTCGGACAAGCGCGTGATCGGTCGTTATCTGGTGAAGGTCACAACGTCATCTGCAGTGGCGATGACCAGCGTATGTGCGCCGGCCGGGGAGCCGCAGCCTCGGTCGCAACCGACCCAATGTTCCCGCGGGGCAATCAAATCCGCGTCGTCGGCCAGTTCGGCAACCCGCGTGGCGGCCAGACCGCGGACATCGGCACCGGCCTTCGCGCATCCGGGGGCCCCGACACAGCAGCTGATGTGTGCCCACGGCGAGGTCGCGTCGAAGATCAGCCCGAGCGGTGCGAGGACCCGCAAGACGGTATCGGCGACGCCTTCGGTCAGGTCGGTGATCAGGATCTCCCGGTCCGGCGTGATGACGATGTCGGTGCCGATGGCGCCGAGGAATTCGGCAAGCTGAGCGGTGATCCGGCCATGTGCGACCACGCCGCCCAGCATCACGTTGCCATCGACCTGATCGAGCCACCCGATCCGCGGGGTCCGCTGATACACAACGGGTTCTCTGGACTGCGGCGAGCCCGGGAGCTGCTGCACGAGCGCGTCGTGGTCGGCGGCATCGAGGTCGCGCATTCGCCATCGGCCGTCGGCTGCTGCCAGAAAGGCTTCCGCGGCATCGAGAATCGCCGGCACGACGTCCGCGGTGCGCACGACGCGGCCGGTCGGGATGCCGCCCGCAATGAGCTCGGCCTCGTCGGCCGAGTGCCACACCGCGCCCGAATCCGGCTGCAGGGCCAATACGTCGCCGCGTCCATCGTCCAAACCGAACAGGAAACGGCCGGACAGCTGCTGCAGGCTCGCCCGCATCTGCAGATTGCGGTCGAGTAGGGAAATGTGCTCGCGCACATCGGCATTGCCGCCGACGCGGCCCGATTGCGGTGACGCGGCGATGTTGCGGACCTGTTCATGCGTCGCCGGCACCAGCTCCGCCGCGGTCAACCGATCCGAGACGGTCTCAGCATCGGTGATTCCGCGAATCTGCATGTTTGCGCGCGAGGTGAGTTCGAGATGTCTGTCGCCCAATTCCGCGGCGACGTGCGAGAGCTCGGTGAGCTGGACCGCGGTGACCACGCCGCCGGGCAGCCGGACCCGCGCCACGGCGCCATCGCGCGCCGAGTGCGGTGCCCGCACGCCTGGGCAACGGTCGGCGGCCGGCCGGTCCGCCTGGTCATCACTCACATGTCCAGACTAGGTGCCGAGGTCGGGCACTTCCGCGCCGTGGGGCAGGCCCTCGGCGATATAGGCCTCGTAGAGCGGTTGCCACGGCTCGGCGCTGTCGGCATGCGGCCCTGCCGTGGGAATCGCCTGCACGACGTTGTCCAGCTCGCGAAGACAGACGTCCCAACCGGCGGCGTTGCGGGCGGCACTGTTTTCGGCATCGAGCACGTCGATGAGGGTCAGGATCGCGGCGTCCGGGCCATCGGAGTCGACGGTGAGGCGAACCTCGTTCTCGCCCCAGGTGAACGCGAACGAGGCTGGCGGGTCGTACGCGAGCACGGTCCCGGTCATGTCCATCGAATACTGATCGTCGACGAAGTGGATTGTTCCGCCGACACACGGCTCATAGCTCACCGTTGCCGGATACCACGTCGACAATTGGCCGGGATCAGTGATTGCCTCCCAGACACGTTGCTGCGCATGGGGATAGTGGCGGACGAAGCGGACGGCCGGTCGTCCGTCGATCTGGATGTAGCTGCCTTTGTCGCGGACCGATTCGGTCATGATCGCTGCTCCTTTGTTGTATTCGTGGCCGTGTCGTCGAGATGGCGCCCCAGGGCGTCGAGGCGGTCGTTCCAGAGCTCGCGGTAGGGGGCCAGCCACTCGTCCAACCCGACGAGACCGTCCGGGTCGATCGCGTAGATACGGCGCTGCGCCTCGGTGCGCACCTGCACCAGGCGCGCCTCGCGCAGTACGCGCAGATGCTTGGAGGCCTGTGGCTGAGCGATCTCCAGCCGCTGGGCGAGGTCGCCGACCGCGCAGGGCTGGTGGCGTAAGTGATCGAGCATCCGGCGACGTGTGCGATCACCCATCGCGGCCCACATCTGATCGGTCATCTCTCTATATTCCTCAGTAGGCATATTCCTGTCAAGGCATATTGCCCTGCGGCGGACGAGTACTTGCCGACCGATAGGCTGGCCGCGACATCGAACACGCAGGGAATCCGGTGAAACTCCGGGACGGTCGCGCCACTGTATGACGCCCGGAATGTCGTCTCGTCAGACGCCAGGGTCGTCGAGTCAGACCTCGTGTGTTCACCACCGACCGCCGGGCGCGCCTCCCGGCAGGGAAGGACCCGCGATGAGCGAGCGTCAGCGAGCGAATAATCCAGCGCAGTGCGATCGTGCGTCGTGCGCGCACGGAGCGAAGCGAGTACGGGCATGAGCGACGCCATGGCCGGGCCTATCGTCCTCCTGTCCACTTCGGACACCGACCTGCTGACCGCGCAGGCGACCGGCGCGAACTATCGCCTTGCGAACCCGGCCAGGTTGCTGCCGGCGGTGGATCTACCGGACCTGTTGGACGGCGCGGCCGTCATCGTCGTCCGAATCCTCGGTGGTCGGCGCGCGTGGGAGGACGGGATCGATACGGTCCTCGCCGCTGGTCTGCCGACGGTGTTCCTGTCCGGTGAGCAGGTGCCCGACCCTGAGCTGATGTCGCTGTCGTCGGTGCCCGGCGGCATCGCGGCGCAGGCGCACAACTACCTCGCGCAGGGCGGTCCGGAGAACCTGAAGAACCTGCATGCCTTCCTGTCGGACACCGTGCTGCTGACGGGCGAGGCGTTCGACGAGCCGACGATGACACCGCAGTGGGGGATCGCAGACGGACTGGCGGAGCCGGTGGCCGCCGACCGACCGGTGATCGGCGTGCTCTTCTACCGCGCCCAGCAACTGGCCGGCAACACCGACTACGTCCGGGCGTTGTGTGCGGCAATCGAATCCGCGGGCGCTTCGGCGCTGCCGATCTTCTGTGCCTCGTTGCGTACCGCGCCGGACGAACTGCTCGACACGCTGGGTAATGCCGATGCGCTCGTCGTGACGGTGCTGGCCGCGGGCGGAACCACACCGGCCACTGCGGGAGCGGGTGGCGATGACGAAGCGTGGAATGTCGAACGCCTTGCCGCCCTCGATATTCCGATCCTGCAGGGATTGTGCCTGACCTCGAGTCGGGAGCAGTGGGACTCGGGCGACGACGGCATGAGCCCGCTCGACGTCGCAACCCAGGTGGCGGTACCGGAGTTCGACGGCCGGATCATCACGGTTCCGTTCTCGTTCAAGGAGATCGACGCGGACGGGCTACCGCGCTACGTGGCCGATGCTGAGCGTTGTGCGCGGGTGGCCGGAATCGCAGTGCGACATGGGCGACTTCGTCACCTGGCGCCGAAGGATCGGCGCGTTGCCATCATGCTGTCGGCATATCCGACCAAGCATGCGCGGATCGGCAATGCCGTCGGCCTCGATACCCCGGCCAGTCTGCTGAGTCTCCTGCGCGAGCTGCAAGCCGCCGGCTACGACCTGGGCGTGACACCGATTCCCGGTATGGCCGAGAATGATTCGGACGCGCTGATCCACGCGCTCATCGAAGCCGGCGGTCAGGACCAGGACTGGCTCACCGCGGAAGTACTGGCCGCCAACCCCATCCGGCTCGCCGCAGCCGACTATCGGGCGTGGTTCGACACGCTGCCGGAGAAGCTCCGATCCGGTATGACCGAGCACTGGGGACCGGCCCCGGGTGAACTGTTCGTCGATACGTCGTCCAATCCTGACGGTGACATCGTCATCGCCGCAATGCAATTCGGCAACGTGCTGCTGATGGTTCAGCCGCCGCGCGGTTTCGGTGAGAACCCGGTTGCGATCTACCACGATCCGGATCTGCCGCCTTCGCATCACTATCTCGGCAGCTACCACTGGGTCGCGGCCCCCGAAGGCTCGGATGGCACCGGCGGCTTCGGTGCCGACGCGATCGTCCACCTCGGCAAGCATGGCAACCTGGAATGGTTGCCCGGCAAGACACTCGGCATGTCCGCGGCGTGCGGCACCGACGCCGCCCTCGGTGATCTGCCGATGATCTACCCGTTCCTGGTCAACGATCCGGGCGAGGGGACGCAGGCCAAGCGCCGCGCCCACGCAACCCTGGTCGACCACCTGGTTCCGCCGATGGCGCGGGCCGAAACGTACGGCGACATAGCGCGTCTCGAGCAGTTGCTCGACGAGCACGCCAACGTGTCGGCGCTGGACCCAGCGAAACTGCCGGCCATTCGTCAGCAGATTTGGACGCTGCTGCAGGCCGCTAAGATGGATCACGACCTCGGGCTCGCGGAACGCCCGGACGAAGAGGTCTTCGATGACATGCTGCTGCATGTGGACGGCTGGCTCTGCGAGATCAAAGATGTGCAGATCCGCGACGGTCTGCATGTTCTGGGTCAATCGCCGGCCGCCGACGTCGAACTGGATCTGGTTCTGGCGATGCTGCGGGCGCGGCAGGTCTGGGCCGGCAACGTGCATCTGCCCGGGCTGCGCGAGGCGTTGGGGCTCAGCGAGTCCGGTGACGAGTCCAAGGATCGCGTAGACACAATCGAGGCGCAGGCGCGCCAGCTGCTCGCCGCTTTGCAGGAAACCGGCTGGGATGCAAGCAAAGCCGGTGAGCTGACGGAGAACACGCAGGTCCGCGAGGTGCTTGAGTTCGCCGCGAGCGAGGTGGTTCCCCGGCTGCGGGGCACCGATCAGGAGATCGCGCGGGTGCTGCACGCCCTGAACGGTGGATTCATTCCGGCCGGCCCCAGCGGTTCGCCGCTGCGCGGGCTGATCAACGTCCTGCCCACCGGCCGGAACTTCTATTCGGTCGATCCCAAGGCCATTCCGTCTCGGCTGGCGTGGGAGACCGGCCGGGCCATGGCGGACTCTCTGGTGGAGCGGTACCGGGCTGACCACGACGGCGCCTACCCACCTTCGGTCGGCCTCTCGGTGTGGGGGACCAGCGCGATGCGGACCTCAGGTGATGACATCGCCGAAGTCCTTGCGCTGCTGGGTGTCTCGCCGGTGTGGGATGAGGCATCGCGTCGCGTGACCGGGCTGGAGGTCATCGGCCTCGAAGAGCTGGGACGCCCACGCATCGACGTCACGGTCCGCATCTCCGGATTCTTCCGCGACGCGTTCCCACATGTGCTGTCGATGCTCGACGACGCCGTCCGCATGGTCGCCGCGCTCGAGGAACCCGACGACCTGAACTTCGTTGCGGCGCATACCCGCTCCGATGTGGCTGAGCACGGCGACGCCCAGCGCGCGGCGACCCGGGTCTTCGGCTCCAAACCGGGTACGTATGGCGCCGGCCTGTTGCAGCTGATCGACAGCAAGGAGTGGCGTAGCGACGCCGACCTGGCCGAGGTGTACACCACCTGGGGTGGGTACGCGTACGGCCGCGGCGTGAACGGTGAGCCCGCGGTCGACCAGATGCGGTCGGCGTACCGGCGCATCGCGGTGGCCGCGAAGAATACCGATACCCGCGAGCACGACATCGCCGACTCGGACGACTACTTCCAGTACCACGGCGGCATGGTCGCGACGGTGCGCGCGTTGACCGGGTCGGATCCCGAGGCATACATCGGCGACTCGACGACGCCGGACGCGGTGCGCACCCGCACGCTGTCGGAGGAGACCGCGCGGGTCTTCCGCGCCCGCGTGGTCAACCCGCGTTGGCTCGCGGCGATGCGCCGGCACGGATACAAGGGTGCTTTCGAGATGGCAGCAACTGTCGACTACCTCTTCGGGTACGACGCCACCACCAACGTCGTCGCGGACTGGATGTACGAGCAGCTGGCCCAGAACTACGTCCTGGATGCGGAGAATCGCGAGTTCATGCAGGAATCGAACCCGTGGGCGTTGCACGGCATCGCGGAACGCCTGCTGGAAGCGGCCGAACGTGACATGTGGGCCGAGCCGGACTCGAACACCCTCGCCGCTCTGAAGCAGGCGTTCCTGGAGGCCGAAGGAGACCTCGAAGGCTGAGTAACTGCTGAGAGTTCGCGCCGATCTGCGGTCAACTCGAGGAGATGAGCGTGTAACGGTTGCTACGACGGCCGCAGCGGCATATGAACGAGGAGTGGCAGCACTGCAACGGGCGATTTCTGTGAGTCCCGTAAATATCGGCGAATTCGGGATCGGACGTGGCACCTCGTTCGTTGGCCAAGCAGCACAACAAACAGGTGGTAGGCAATGAAGCGACTGGCGTTCCTCGGGTATGTGGCGATCGAGATCGCTGCATTCGTCGGACTGACGTATGCAGTGGGGATCCTGTGGGCCTTGGTGGCGACGCTGGCCACGATGGTGCTCAGCTTCTGGCTGCTGCGCCGCCAGGGCGTCAAGGTGTTCCGCGAACTGGCGCAGGCGTCCCGTGGCGAGGTCGACGCCGCTCGTCCGGCAGCCGATGCGGTATTGCTGGCGCTGTCGACGGGTCTGCTGATCGTGCCGGGTCTGGTGACCACGTCGCTGGGAATTCTGCTGCTGATCAAGCCGGTCCGTGCGCTGGCGCGGATGGCGCTGGTCGCGCTCGGCACCCGCAAGGCGATGACCGTGCTCGATCGCGCCGGGGGATTCACTGCTGGCTGCACGCACCGCGAGACCACGGTCGTCGACGGCGAGGTGGTGACCACCTCCGCCAGCGCGCGCTGGGCAACGGCCATTCCGCGGCGCGCACTCGACTGAAGCCCGACCACACCCTGCTGCCCGGCCGATCAACGGCAAGGCAGACTGGTCCCTCGTGGATACCGAACTATTCATCGGCGGATACGTGTATTCGCCCACGAACCCGGATGCGACGGCGATCGCGATCACCGACGGAGTGGTGTCCTGGATCGGTACCGATGACGTGGGTCGTGCCCTGCACCCGGGAGCCCGCGAGACCCAGCTGGATGGTCGTTTCGTCGCCCCGGCATTCGTCGACCCGCATGTGCATCTCACCACGACCGGCCTGAATTCGTCGGGCCTGGATCTGCGCGATGTGCGAAGCCGCGACGAGGCCTTACAAGCCCTCACCGACCACGCGCGTGCCTGCGCTCCCGGCCGCCTGATCTGGGCCCGGGGCTGGGACGATTCGCAATGGCCGGAGCGGGGTCCGCTGACCACCGTCGACATCGACGCGGCGGTGGGCCCGCGGCCGGCGTACGTCGCGCGGATCGATGAACATTCCGCCGCGGCCTCGACCGCGTTGCGCGATCTCTGCAAAGACCTTTCCACGGCAACGGGATTCGATCCGGACGGACCACTCACCGCCGACGCCCATCACGCTGTGCGGGCAACCGCTCGCGGCTTGCTGGATCCCGCCGACCGCACCGCGGCTCAGGCCGCCGCATGCCGCGAGGCCCTCGCCAACGGGATCGTCGCCGTGCACGAGAACGGCGGTCCCGACATCGGTGGAATCGATGATTTTCGGGCGTTGGCCGACCTGGCCACGCCGCTGATGATCCGGCGCTACTGGGGTCAGGCCGTCGCCGATCCCGATGCGGCAACGGCGTTGCTGGCCGAGACGGGGGCCGACGCGCTCGGCGGCGATCTGTTCATCGACGGCTCGCTCGGCTCGCATACCGCCTGGCTGACCGAGTCGTACGCCGACCGGGACACGCTCGGCATCGGCTACCTCGACGCCGACCAGGTCCGTGCGCATCTGCACGCCTGTACCGCGGCCGGTATCCAGGCCGGCTTCCATGCCATCGGCGACGCGGCCGTCGCCGTGGTGACCGACGCGCTTGTTTCGGTGGCCGGAGAGCTGGGCCGCGACGCCGTCGTTCGCCGGGCTCACCGCATCGAGCACGCCGAAATGGTCACCGCCGAACAGACCGAGACCCTTGCCGCGCTCGGGGTCGTCGCGAGCATGCAACCGCTGTTCGACGCACTCTGGGGTGGTCCCGAGCAGATGTATGCGACGCGACTCGGAACCGATCGGGGCTTGGGGCTCAACAACTTTGCGCAACTGGCACGGGCCGGCGTGGGTCTGGCCTTCGGCTCGGACTCGCCGGTGACGCCGCTGCGTCCCTGGGAGACCGTGCGGGCGGCGGCCCACCATCACACCGAGACCAGTCGGGTATCGCCGCGCGCAGCATTCGCGGCCGCCACCCGCGGTGGGTGGCGCGCGGCGGGGTCTCGCGACGGCGAGATCGGCACCCTGGTGCCGGGAGCTCCGGCGACATTCGCGGTGTGGGAGGTCGACCGGTTGGTCGTCGCCGCCGGCAACTCCCGGGTGCAGCGCTGGTCGACCGATCCGCGGTCGCGCGTCCCCGCATTGCCGGATCTGGAGCCCGGCGCCGTCCTGCCGACCTGCGTGCGCACCGTGCTCGCGGGCACCACCGTCTACGAGACGAACGTCGCGTGAGTGCCGCATGAGTGTCGCCGAACGCTACGACCGGGTCGTCGCCGCGACCGTTCGCACCGTGACCGACCGCCGCTATCTGCTGCGGACGGCGATGTCGGTGGCCGGCGGGGTCGCGATGTGGGCCTCATTCCCGCCGCGCAACCTCTGGTTCTTCGGGATCGTGTCGTTGGCGTTGCTATGCGGCGCGGTGAGCGAACCGGCATTGCGCCTGCGCTCGGGGGCCTGGTGCGGCTTCGTGTTCGGCCTGGCCTTCTACCTGCCGCTGCTGCCATGGATCGGGGTCTACGTCGGTCCACTGCCGTGGATCGCGTTGTCGGTGGTACTGGCCGGATACACGGCCCTGTTCGGGGTGATCGTGGTCGCGCTGATGCGGCTACCCGGTCGAGCACTGTGGTTTGCGCTCGCATGGGTGGCCATCGAATGGGTGCGCTCATCCTTTCCGTTCGGCGGATTCCCATGGGGGCGCACCGGGTTCGGCCAGATCGGCAGCCCGTTGCTGTCGCTGGCGGCTCTCGGGGGCGTGCCATTGGTGTCGTTCGGGGTAGCAGTGATCGGGGCCGGAATCGCGTTGCTGATCGCCGACGGGTCCCGCGACCGCGGCCGCCTGCGCTCTGTCCGGGTGCTGGCTGCCGCGGCCGCCGCGATCGTCATCGCACCGATCGCCGCGGCCGCGACCTGGCCATCAGTGAACGCGCACAACACCTCTCGCGACAGCATCACCATTGCCGCCATCCAGGGCAATGTGCCGCGTCTCGGCCTGGACTTCAACGCTCAGCGAGAAGCGGTGCTGGACAATCACATCAATGAGACCAAGGCGTTGATCGACGCCGTCAACGATGGCAGCGTGGCGCGGCCGGATTTCATTCTGTGGCCCGAGGATTCGTCCGACATCGACCCGACCGTCAACCTGGATGCGGCGCAGATGATCGATGCGCTCGCGCGCAGCGCCGGCGTTCCGATCGTCATCGGAACCGTGCTGCTGAACGAGGATCCGGACACCGGCGATATTCACGAGACCAACTCGATGCTGGTGTGGGATCCGCATACCGGCCAGCCGGCGGACGCGGCCACTGGACCGGGGCCGGGCCGCTACGACAAGCAGATCATCCAGCCGTTCGGCGAGTATCTGCCCTGGCGCAGTTTCTTCCGGCTGTTCTCGTCGTACGCGGATATGGCGGGCAACTTCCATCCGGGCTCCGGCCCCGGCGTGCTCACCGTCGACAACGGTGGTACCCGAACCACGGTCGGAGTGTCGACGTGCTGGGAGGTCGCGTTTGACCGGTCGGCCGAGAAGTCGGTGCGCGCGGGCGCCCAGATTCTGGCGGTGCCGTCGAACAATGCCACCTTCGGTCGCACCCAGATGACCTATCAGCAGCTGGCGATGTCGCAGGTCCGGGCGGTCGAGCACGGCCGGACCGTAGTGGTGGCGGCAACCAGCGGCGTGTCGGCGATCGTGCGGCCGAACGGCACCGTAGTGTCCCGGACCGGCATCTTCGAGCCAGGGTTCCTGGTGGCCCGAATGCCGCTGCACAGCGACCAGACGATCGCCACCCGGTTGGGTGCGATTCCGCTGTATCTTGCGGTGATCGCCACGATTGTCGGGCTTTTGGTCGTGATGGTGCCACGTACTAGGTTCAATGAGTTGATCACCGGCCGCCGGCGTGACCGCGGTGCCCGGGTAGGCCGGAGGCCGGTCGATGACACGGCAGATGCGAGAGGAGCTCGGGACACAGATGACAGCGGAAGCCAATAGCGTCGTCGGCCCTGCAGGTGAGGGCGCGCTCGTCATCATCCCGACGTACAACGAGCTGGAGAACCTGCCGATAATCATCGGCCGGTTGCATGCGGCGATGCCCGCAGCGCACGCCCTGGTCGTTGACGACAACAGCCCCGACGGCACCGGCCCGCTGGCCGACCAGCTTGCGGCCGCCGATGGCGACAACCGGATCTTCGTGCTGCATCGCACCGAGAAGAACGGTCTGGGCGGGGCGTACCTCGCCGGTTTCGACTGGGGCCTGGCGCGCGAGTACAACGTGTTCGTCGAAATGGATGCCGACGGCTCGCACGCTCCCGAGCAGCTGCACCGGCTGCTCGACCGGATCAATTCCGGTGCCGATATGGTTGCCGGTTCCCGCTACATCCCGGGCGGATCGGTCGTGAACTGGCCGTGGCATCGGCAGTTCATCTCGCGCGGCGGCAATATCTATTCACGGCTGGCGCTCGGTGTGAAGTTCCACGACATCACCGGCGGTTACCGCGCCTACCGGCGCGCCGTGCTGGAGAAGATCGACCTGGGTTCGATCGAGTCCCACGGCTATTGCTTCCAGATCGACCTGGCCTGGCGCACCATGCTCGCGGGGTTCACGGTTGCCGAGGTGCCGATCACGTTCACCGAGCGCGAATACGGCGAATCCAAGATGAGCGGCGGAATCTTCCAGGAGGCGTTCGTCAAGGTCGGCCGGTGGGGGATGGCGCACCGCGTCGCGCGGCTGCAGGGCCGCGCCGCCAAGATTCGCTGATCTCACCACAGAACGCGAAATCCGCGCCACTTTCGTAGATGCGCGCCGGTTGTATCCGGCGCGCATCCGCAAAAGTGGCGCGGATTTGCTTGGGTGGTCTTGCTCAGTGACCCCGGCGACGTTGCTTCAGCAGCTCCAGACGCTCGTTCAGCAGCTCTTCGAGCTCACCTTCCGAACGCCGCTCCAGCAACATGTCCCAGTGCGTACGCGGCGGCTTGACCTTCTTCTCCTCGGGCTCGGCGCCCTCGAGCAGAGTGCCCTCCATACCGTTCTTGCACGGCCAGGTCGATGGGATCTCGGCGTCGTCGGCGAACGGGACGTCGAAGATTTCGCCGTTGTCGGTGCGGTACTGCACGATGCGTCGCGGCGCCAGGTCGTGGTCGCGATCGGTCTCGTAGCTGACCGCTCCGAGACGGCTGCCGCGAAGAACTCGATCTGCCATTGATGCTTCCCTTCGACACTCGACTCACGCGGCGGATATGCCGCGAATTGGATGCCCGAGCAGCGGTTGATGCACCTGCGCTCTGGACAACCTCAACAGTCTACCCGCGAATTTGTGTTCCCGAAATTTCGTGCGCCTCGGGCATGGCTGCCCTCGGTCGGCCGCGCTGCCCGGTACCGTCGCCTCATGACGACCGCCGACGCCGCTGTGGACGACCGGCCGTCCGCCGGCCTTCCAGAGGATGGCCGACCGGCCGCCGCGCGCCGCCGCCGGGAACGGGTCACCTGCGCCTGGTGCGGCCGCGAGGTCGCCGATTCCGGCACCGGTCGCCGGCGCAAATACTGCCGGCAGTCGTGCCGCCAACGCGCCTACGAGCAGCGGTCGCTGGCCGGTGCTAGTCAGCTGCCGGCCGACTCCGTCGTACTCAGCGGTATCGAGGCCGGCGAATTGATCGATCGGCTGTTCGCGTTGCGATGTGCGGCAGAGGATGTCGCAACCGCGGTCGCGGAGGGCGCCGGCAAGGCGGAGCTGGTGGCGATGACCCAGGAACTCGTGCAGTTCGCGACCGACGCCGAACGGCTGCGCTGACCGATCATCTCCGCGCGGCGAGAGCGGTGACCAGACGCTTCGCGTGATCAGACCGCGGATCCAGCGCATCGGGCCGCACCGACCAGAGCAGTCCGACCCACGGATCATGCGCGGTTCCATGCTCGGACAGCGGTAGCGGCATGCAGTGGTCGGCGATCGTCATGAGCAGCGGGTCGGCGTCGGCATGAGCCAGATCGCCGGAGATCAGCACCGACCAACCTGCTGATGGGGCGCGTTCGACGATCCGCAACAGATGTGCCTGCGCCGACGGATCCCAGCCGAATGGGAGATCGTTCACGATCAGCAGCCGGGCCGGCGCCATCGGGTCGTCGTCGATGACACCGCTCTGCGCCTGCATGTCGACCAGGTCCATCGCGCCCTCCAGGTCCGCGAGTCGTCTAGCGATGTCCGAGGAATCGCCGACAGCCGGTCGGGCCAGGAAGGGTGCCAGCAGATGGGACAAGTCCGACAGGTCACCGACGGGATCGATGAGATCGACCTCGATGCGGTCGGCTGCGGCGATCAAGCGCACGGCCAACGACGTCAGTACCGGCTCGGCGGGCGGCTGTCCGGCGTCGGACAGCGCCCAGATTCCGCGCGCGAGTGGTGTCGGCACGCAGAATGGGATGCGTAGCGAACCGCGATCGGGCGCGGATAGTTCGCCGATGCGCACACCACTCGCCGGCTGGTCGGCCGGGGTGAACCAGGACGCCGACTCCCAGGTGGCCATCGCGGGCGGCAGCTGAGGATCGATGGACTTCAACTCCGACATCAGCAGTTGTGAATCGGCATCGAAGCGTTTCTGGGCCGCTGCTTCGAGGTCGTCGGCGCGACGCTGTGCCTCGGTACGGGCGCGGGTAGCGCCATCGCCGGTGCGGGTGGCCGGATCTTCCAGTGACGCAGATAGTTCGGCATCCAGCCGCGCATGCGCATGCTCGACCGCGGCGACGTATCCGGCGGCCGAGCGGGCGGCGTCCTCGAAGATTGCGAGTGCCCGGTTCATCGCCGATCGGAAGTCGGCACTCAACGGCGCCTCTCCGGGCTTAGTGCCGGGTGCGGAGTCGCGCTCGGCGGCGGACCTGCCGGGCTCCGGCCCGGTGACGTCGGCGCCGTGGTCGATCAACAGTTGGGCCAGACCGGAATACGATTCCATGGCCGCCTCGACCCGCCAATAGCTCTGGTGCCAAACGAGTTTCACGCAGCGCGCCGCACCCGTGTCGGCGATGTCCGGAATATCCACTGCGAGCTCGGCATCCGCTCCGGTCAGTGAGCAGCGGCCGGCGCCGATCGGACCGCTATCGGTGCTGGCGGCGCAGTAAAGGGCCACGTCCGGGTCGATCGAGTCGGCGTCGATGGTCAGCGAACGCCCCTGCACGATGACGCCTGGTGCCGCGGGCTGATTGTAGAAGATGACGTCGGTGCCGGAACGTACGCGACCGTCGACGTCGATGATCAGGCAGATCGGGTCCATGCCGGCCGGCACGGTGAAAGTGATTCGGCGAGAGCTTATTTCGGCCGAACTTCCGAGTGGCAGTGCGGTCATGGCAGGAACCTTGCCAGCTGCGGTGCGGCTTCGCCGGGATGGCGGGCGGAGATGCCGTCGCCCAGTGCCTCCAAGGTCCATCGTGACGACCCTGGGGTCGCAGCGTCGCGCCACACCCGCGCCATGACCACGCCCGTATAGGGCATGCCCCCGGCCAGCGTGTACCGCGCGAGTTCGGCGCCGGTGTATTGATCGACCAGCCGGCAGAAGGTGTTGTCGATCTCTTCGAATGTCTGGCCCTGGTAGGACGTCACGATGAACAGGATCGTGTTGACGTGCACCGGAATTCGCGACAGCTCGACGATCAGTACTTCGTCGTCGCCGTCGCCCTCGCCAGTGAGGTTGTCGCCCTGATGGCGCACCGATCCGTCTTTGGATATCAGTTGGCCGTAGTAGGCGATGTCGGCGATCTGGCCGTCCGCGAACAACACCGCCGACGCGTCCAGATCGATGTCCGGCGTGCGGTCGCCGAAATGTCCGTCGCGGCGGACCGGATCCCAGCCCAGGCCCATCATGATCGACGTCAGCTCGGTGTCGCCGTCGCTCAACGCCATCTGCTGTCCCTTGACCAGACGCAGCGGCGGATCGGACGACCGGTGTGCCTGCGGCGTCGGGGGAGAGGTCACGGGTCGAACATACCTGTGTGACCGGCTCATTCGGCGTGCTCTGCGAACAGTCGGTACATTTCGGACGTGGCTCATCTACGCGTGTTCGCGATCTCGATCCTGATCACGATCCTGTCGTTGATTGCCGCCTTCGTGTACGACTCGTGGCAGGGCGTCGCGCTGTGCCTGATCCTCGGCATCCTCGAGGTGTCGCTGTCCTTCGACAATGCTGTGATCAACGCGACCGTGCTGCAGCGGATGAGCGAGTTCTGGCAGCGCATCTTCCTGACCGTCGGTGTGATCATCGCCGTCTTCGGCATGCGACTGGTCTTCCCGCTCGCGATCATCTGGATCACCGCGCACCGCAACCCGATCGAAGCGTTCCGGCTGGCGATGAATCCACCGGCGCATGGAGCGGAGCATTTCGCCGACGGATCGCCGAGCTACGAATTGCTGCTGAAGCATGCGCATCCGCAGATCGCGGCCTTCGGCGGCATGTTCCTGCTGATGCTGTTCCTGAACTTCATCCTGTCCGACCACGACGTGAAGTGGCTGGCCTGGATCGAGCGGCCATTGGCCCGGATCGGTCGCCTCGACCAGCTGCCCGTGCTTCTCGCGAGCGGCGCGCTCGTCCTGGTCGCCGAGTATCTGGTGTCGGATGCGCATCGCGCGACGATCATGATCGCCGGCGTGCTCGGCCTCATCACCTACATCGCGGTCGACGGTCTGGGGAGACTCTTCCACGTCGAGGAGGACAGTGCCGGCCCGTCGACGGTGGCGGCCGTGACCGGCAAGGCCGCCTTCTTTCTATTCCTCTACCTCGAGGTCCTCGACGCGTCGTTCTCATTCGACGGCGTTATCGGCGCATTCGCCATCACTGCCGACCCGATAATCATCGCGCTCGGCCTGGGATTCATCGGGTCGATGTTCGTCCGGTCGATCACCGTCTATCTGGTTCGGCAGGGGACGCTGTCGGAATACCGCTACCTCGAGCACGGTGCGTACTGGGCGATCGGTGCCCTCGCGGTGATCATGATGGTCTCCATCAACCCCGACTACCAGGTCGACGAAGTGGTCACTGGGTTGATCGGGGTGGTGTTCATCGGCGCGGCCTTCATCAGCAGCATTGTCGCGAATCGCCGCGACCGGCTGGCGGCTAGGAACGCACCAGTCGGGCGATAGCGTCCGTCGCTTCTTTGAGCTTGGCCTCGGCCTCGGGTCCGCCGGCCGCCGCGGCGTCGACGACGCAATGCCCGATGTGGTCCTCCAGGAGCCCCATCGCGACCATCTGCAGGGCTGTCGTCATCGCCGAGATCTGCGTGAGGATGTCGATGCAGTACTTCTCTTCGTCCACCATGCGCTGGATACCGCGGGCCTGGCCCTCGATGCGGCGCAACCGCTTGAGGTAGTCGTCCTTGCGGGTGATGTAGCCGGGATGCGCGCCGGGGTCGTCCACGTATTCCGTGGTGGCGTTCTCAGCGATACCTTCGATCCGATCGACATCACCCAAACGGATGAGGCGCCCGATTGCGCCGGTTGCTTCCTTGAGCTTGGTCTCGGCCTGGGGTCCGCCGGCCGCGCCCACCACGCAGTGTCTGATGTGCTCATCGAGCAGCCCCATCGCGACCATCTGTACGGCCTTCGTCATCGCCGAGATCTGCGTGAGGATGTCGATGCAGTACTTCTCTTCGTCCACCATGCGCTGGATACCACGGGCCTGGCCCTCGATGCGGCGCAACCGCTTGAGGTAGTCGTCCTTGCGGGTGACATAGCCATGATGGGCGTGCTCGTCGACGGCGGCCGACGCGATCTGCTCGCTCATCTCATCTCCTGAAATCTGGGTCGGGGCCGATTCTAGAGGCTCGTCGGTCGGAATCGACGCAGCCGCAGGCTGTTACTGACAACGAAGACCGACGACAGGGCCATCGCTCCGCCCGCCAGCATCGGGTTGAGCAGTCCGGCCGCGGCCAGTGGCAATGCGGCGACGTTGTACGCGAACGCCCAGAAGAGATTTCCTTGGATGGTGCGCAATGTCTTGCGCGACAACCGAATCGCATCGCCGACCGATCGGAGGTCGCCCCGCACCAGCGTCAGGTCGCCGGCCTCGATGGCGACATCGGTGCCGGTTCCCATCGACAGCCCGAGGTCGGCCTGGGCCAATGCGCCAGCATCGTTGACGCCGTCGCCGACCATTGCCACCACCCGGCCCTGTTGCTGGAGGTCGGCGATCGTGGCCGCCTTGTCGGCGGGCAGGACTCCGGCGATCACCTCGTCGATGCCGACCTGTCCGGCGATATGCCTGGCGGCAGGGGCGTTGTCACCGGTCAGCATGATCGGCGTCAGGCCAAGCGCCCGAAGCTCGGAAATCGCCTGCGCCGAAGTCGGTTTCACGGCATCGGCGACCACCAGCACGCCGCGCGCCGCACCGTCCCAGCCGGCGACGACCGCGGTCTGACCGGCGGCCTCCGCAGCGTCGATCGCTTCCTCGAGTTCAGCGGGAACCGTCATCGACCAGTCGGCGAGCAGTGCCGGGCGGCCCACCGCGACCGCGTGCCCGTCGACCACGCCCTGCACGCCGAGGCCCGCTATGGCGCTGAAGTCGGCCACTGCGCGCAGTGACCCGGTCCGTTCGGTGGCCGCCGTCGCGATGGCGGCCGCGATCGGATGCTCGGATCCGTGCTCGACGGCTCCGGCGATGCGCAGGACCTCGTCGGCTGATTCGCCCGGCGCCGCGATGACGTCTCGCAGACTCATCTCACCGGTCGTGATGGTGCCGGTCTTGTCGATGACGACGGTGTCGATGCGCCGGGTCGATTCCAGCACCTGCGGTCCCTTGATCAGGATGCCCAGTTGCGCGCCTCGGCCGGTGCCGACGAGTAGAGCCGTCGGGGTCGCGAGGCCCAGCGCGCAGGGGCAGGCGATGATCAGCACCGCGACAGCCGCGGTGAATGCGGCCGACGCGGAATCGCCTGCGCCCAGCCAAAATCCGAGTGTGGCACCGGCCAGCGCGATTACGATCGGCACGAAGACTCCGGAGATGCGGTCGGCCAATCGTTGCGCCTTGGCCTTTCCGGTTTGTGCGTCTTCGACGAGCTTGGCCATCTGCGCCAGCTGCGTATCCGAACCGATCCGGGTGGCGCGCACCACGAGGCGGCCGCCCGCGTTGACGCACGCACCGACGACATCGTCGCCGGGGCCGACTTCGGCCGGAACACTCTCACCGGTCAGCATCGACGCATCGACGGCCGAATTGCCTTCAACCACAACGCCGTCCGTCGCGATCTTCTCGCCTGGCCGGACCACGAACTGGTCGCCGACCCCGAGCTGCTCGATGGCGATGAGCTGTTCGACGCCGTCGCGCAGCACAGTGACTTCCTTGGCGCCGAGTTCCAGTAGCGCGCGCAAGGCCGCACCTGCCCGACGCTTGGAGCGGGCCTCGAAGTATCGGCCGGCGAGGATGAATGTGGTGACGCCGGCGGCGGCCTCGAGGTAGATATTGCCGGCGCCATCGGTGCGGCTGATCGAGAAGTCGAAACCGTGGGTCATGCCCGGCGTGCCGGCCGTGCCCCAGAACAGCGCGTACAACGACCAACCGAACGCTGCCAGCGTTCCGAGTGAGACCAGAGTGTCCATCGTGGCAGTGCCGTGGCGCAGGTTCTGCCACGTCGCACGGTGGATCGGCCACGCGCCCCATAGGACGACGGGGGAGGCGAGGGTCAGCGAGAGCCACTGCCAATAGTTGAACTGCAGAGCGGGCACCATCGCCAGGACGATCACCGGCAGCGACAACACCGCCGACCAGACAAGCCGGTCGCGGAGTGATCGTTCGGCCGTTTCCTGTTGTGTGGCAGCCGAATCAGCGGTGGGCTCGCCATCGTCGGTCGCCTTGGCCGGGAGCGTCGCCGAGTATCCGGCTGCGCTGACGGTGTCGAGCAACTCCTGCGGATCGACCGAGGTCGGGTAGGTGACGTGCGCTTTTTCCGTCGCGTAGTTGACCGTGGCGGTGACGCCGTCGAGCTTGTTGAGCTTGCGCTCGATCCGGTTCGCGCACGACGCGCAGGTCATGCCGGCGATGGCCAGGTCGGTCTGTTCGGCGTTCGTGTCTCGGGTCGGGGTGCTCATGACGAGGCTCCTTGGAACTGGCTGACTTTCAGTGTCCGCCGTGAAGGGCGGGCGCAGGGGAGGCGGTTTCGGCGGTGGACATCGCAGGCGCCGGGCCATGCCCGACATTCACGGTGAACTCCGCGGTACGCACCTTGTCGCTGTGCTTGAAATCGAGGAACAGTCGGTAGGCCCCGGCACTCGGCGCGGTCAGATGGAATGCCACGTCGGGACCGGCCGCCGTATGACCGTCGCCCGGGACGCCGCTCGGGTGGACGTGCAGGTAAGCCAGATCGGTCGAACGTAGTGCGACCAGATGTCCGTAGGCGCCGAGGTAGGGCTGCAGGTCGGTGACCGGCTTTCCGTGCAGGCTGATGTGGAAGGACACCATCGTCCCTTCACCGGCGCCGGCCGCGCCGGTCATCTGCACGGTGTAGTCGTCGACGCTCGCGGTCGTGGATTCGGGCGGCAGCGGTATCGGCTGGTAGTCGCCGCCGACGGCGATGTCGGTGCCGAGGGTGATGCCTGCGGCGCCGGTGGGCGCGAAGTCGGCGAAGACCTTGTAGTCCCCGGCCCGGCTGAGATCGGCGGTGGTCGTCCAGGTGCCGGACGCGTCGCGGACCGGGTGCAGGTGCTGGTAGCCGCTCAGATCCCGACGGACGACGATGAGATGGAGCTCTTTGTCGTGTTCGGTCTGGTAGTCAGTCACCGGTGTGCCGGCGGTGTCGAGGATCCGGAATCGGATGGGGGCGGCGGGAGCGGGTGTGGTGATGCGGTCGTCGAGCTGTAGTGCGTAGCCGTTCTCGGTGGCTGCTAGTCCTCCAGGTTGCACGTCATTGCCTTCCGTCATGTCCATATCGGCGGTCGATGCGGACGAGTGGCTGTCATGGGATGTGTTGTTGTCGATCGGGCCGATGGCCCGGCCAACACCGAAAGCGGCGGCGCCGGCCAAGGCCATGACCCCGACGAACCCGGCGATCTTGATGAGACCGGCGGATCTGCCGAGAGTTGCACCGTCGAACCGGAGCGGGTTCTTCATGAGATCTGGTAGCCGGCGGCGGAGACCGCGCGTGCGATGTCGTCCGCCTCGAGCGGAGCGTCGCTGGCGATATCGACGCGGCCGCTGGTGAGGTCGACCTCGACGCCCGACACACCGGCCAATTCGCCGACTTCTTCGCGGACCGACGCGACGCAGTGCCCGCAGGTCATTCCGGTGACGGTGACGGTGGTAGTGGTGCTCATGGCGGACTCCTCTGCTTTCGCATGCGACCGGGCGGTGGCTGCAAGGCATACGATACCCCCCTAGGGTATTTAGTCAAGCGACGTTGGCCGCAATTTGCCTAGTGCGTGACACACGCAACATCGGCGATTGATAGGGTCTTGCGAAACAACTATCGTTAGCGCGTTCTCCGCAACCCGGAATGGCGCCATCGAGCCGCTGGACCGAGCACGACCACAAGCCCCACGCATCTCAAGACCTAGGGAGCCGACTCCTGTGAATGTCGCCACCACCTGCGCCGCAGAAAGGCGGATCTGACGGCCATGGCACTCAATCGTGAGAACCTCTGGGGTCTGAAGGGCAAGCCGAAGGGCGAGAAGGGGCCGACGGAGGGCGCCACCAAGGCGCAACGCATCTGGTTCGCGCTGATTGCGACCGTCGTAGTGGTCGGTGTCATCCTCGGGACGCTGGCGATCAACTCAGCCGGTGTCGGCAAGCGCAGTTACAAGTTGGATTTTGCGCAGGCCGGTGGTGTTCGGTCGGGTGACAGCGTCAAGGTTGCCGGTGTGGATGTCGGCAAGGTGTCGGGAATGAAGTTGAATTCCGACTCGGTGACTGTCACGGTGCGGGTGAACAACGATGTGCACGTCACCTCGAATGGGTCGGCGGCGATCAAGTTGATGACCCTGCTGGGCCAGCGGTACGTCAGCATTGATCTGGGTAATTCGCCGAGCAAGTTGCCCAAGGACCACATGCCGATGGCGCAGACGCAGGTGCCGTATGACTTGCAGAAGACCCTCGATGCCAGTGGCACGCTGGTCGGTGGGACTGATGCCGGGCAGTTGTCGCAGGGGTTGCAGGAACTCAATCAGCAGATGGCGGGGGTGCCGGCGACGATCCGGCAGACGTTGACCGGTCTGGGGGATCTGTCGAACATCATCAACAATCGGCGTGATCAGATCACCAAGTTGGTCAATGACACTGATTCGATCACCACGCTGGTGTCGAACAATCAGTATCAGTTGGCGGTGATCGTGGGTCAGGGTCAGTTGTTGACGCAGAAGATCGCCACCCGGGAGGCATTGGTGACCAAGTTGCTTGATGGCATCGCGGCGGTGGTGGATCAGGCCAAGCAGTTGGGGGATCAGACCAACGGTCAGGTGGCGCCGATGATCGCCAACCTCAACAACATCGCCGGCGGCCTGCAACAGAACCGTCAAAGCCTGCGCGACATGCTCGGTGTGCTGCCCATCATCTCGCGCAACATCGCCAACGCCACCGGCAACGGCGCCTACGTGGACAGCACCATGCCGTGGGGCCTGTTCCCGGACAACTGGCTGTGCTTCGCGCAGGTCGTCGACGGCTGCCAGTAGCCGCGCTAGTCCGAGGATCCACCTAAGCCGAAGAGCGCCTGCGCGTTTCGGTAGATCACGTCGGCCAGCCAATCGCCGTCCGGTGCCACTCGCTCCACGGCGTGGAGCGCATGCAGATAGCGATACGGGATGTTCGGGAAATCGCTGCCGAACAGAATCTTGTGGCCGAGGCGGCCCAGCGCGGGGGCGACGTCGTCGGGAATCGGTGCGTTCTCGTTCGCGAAATCGGTGAACGCCATTGTGGTGTCGAGTCGAACGTTGTCGTATTCCTCTGCCAGAGCGAAGAATTCGGCATACTCGGGCATGCCCATGTGCGCCACGATGAGCGGTAGTCGAGGAAACCGCTGCAGCAGAGCGTGAATCGGCTCGGGCCCGGTATATCGGCCGGGTGCCGGACCGGAGCCGCAATGGATGACGATCGGTACCTGCGCATCCTCGATCGTCCCCCACACCGGGTCGAGCAGCGGATCGTTCGGCGAGTAGTCGCCGACCTGAACGTGTGACTTGAAGATTCGAGCCCCGTCGGCGATCGACGCGGGAACATAATCGCGCGCCGACGGCTCTGGGTAGAAAGTCGCCGTGTGCAGACATTCCGGTGTGGCCGCAGCGAATTCGGTCGCCCATGAATTCAGCCAGGCCGCCATGTCGGGTTTGTGGGGGTAGATCATCGAGCTGAAGGCCGCGATCCCGAAATCCCTGAGCGTCTGCACGCGCTGCGCCTCGTCGGCCCGGTACGTGATCGGCCATTCGCGACCGACCAATGGTCCGGCCGAGTCGAAGTAGGCCCACACCTTGTCCATCACCTGTCGAGGCATGAAATGGGTGTGTACATCGATGATCGCCGGAACACCCGCGGCCGCTGCGAACTGTCGGACCTGTTGCGGCTCATCGATGCTCGGCGCCTGTGGTGTCGCATCGTCACACATCGTTCGCCTCCCTACGCATTTTGTGATCGTATCGCCGGGTGCGGCGGTCAGTTCGAGTGCACCGGCGATAACAAGCCGACGCAGTCGGCGAGCCGTTGAATCCGGACATACAGCACCACATGCCGATCGTCGCGATCCGCGCCGAGGAGATCGGAAATGTGTTGCGACACCGGGCCGTCGGGCGGTGTGGTCGCCTTGCCGAGCCGGGCCAGACCAGCAAGGCGGCGGCACTCGGCGGCGAGCTCGGTGCACGCCGCGGACACCGCGGCCGGCATCGGTGGTTCGGTCCGGTACACCGCTTGCGCGACCGCCCGGCCGCCGGCCGCGCACAGCCGCAGGATCGTCACCCGTTGCGATCGTCCGGCCGCCTCGGCGTCGAGAATGATCGGGCGTAGGTGCGAACCGGCGACAGCGGACAATTGCCGTGCCGCCTCGTCGACCGCGATCGCGGCAGCCATGGTGTCGCCGTCGGTGTGGCGCCGCTTCTCCGGGTCGGCGCAGAGCTCCAGGAGCTCGGCAAGCCGGATGAGTAGGGTGTGTCGGGCGGCTCGCTGAGTGTCGGTCGTGGACACCCGCAGGATCACCGCGGATGCCGCGATGCCCGTGACGCCGCCGATGACGGTTTCGCCGAGCCTGGTCAGCAGCAGGTTGTGTTCGAGGGCCGGCTCGATCACGCCGAACATCTGTCCCAGCGCGACTGTCATGAACAGCCGCGAGAGCAGGCTGGAGACTTGCGCGTAGTACTGCGCGAAGAAGATGCAGGCCACGAGGATGCTCATGGATACGGCGAGATTGCCGGCCGTCAATTGTTCCAGCCACATGGCGATCCAGATACCGACGAAAGTCCCGGCCATGCTGCCGATCGCCTTACGCGCGGTCTCCGATGCCGTGGCGGCCCCGGTGAACATCAGGAACGCGGTGACGACTGCCCAGTAGTACCGATCGGGCGAGACCATTCGACCCAGCTCCACCGCCACACCCGCAGTCACGGCGAGCTGAACTGCGTGTCGTGTCGACAACCGGACCGGGCTCCATCGGCGATTGCCGCGGGCCGAGCTGATCGCGGCGGCCGCCGGACCCGCCGACCCGGGCAATGACCATCCGGCGAGAGTGACCTTCGGAACGAAGTCGATCGCAGATTCCTGCGCGGACGCCGCGCGCATCCGGATCCGTCCCGACGTCCAGTCGTCCACCGCGTCCACCAGGAGCCGGTCGCCGGAGACCAAACGACGGATCGGCTGCAGATCTCGGTGTTCCTCAAGGAGCTTGCGGGCATCGGAGCGTGCGGACGCGGCGTCGGCCCAGCCGAGCGTTTCGAGGGTCGAGCGGACCGCGGGCAGCGCTGCCCGCGCATCGGCTTCGCCCGCGGCCGCGCGACGGACCAGATCGAGGGTCGCCGAAGACACTTCATCGATGCCCAGTTCCAGATCGACTATCCAACGTCGCAGCACCGCTGCAGAGACACCCGGGGGCAGACTGCGCGGGTCGGCGAGAAGCCCGTCCAGCAACAGGGCGGCGTCGGTCGCCTTGGCGAGTTCCCGTCGCAGTTGTGTCACTGTCCGACGGCTGCCGCCCGTATCGATCACCGCGAGCGTCGCACTGACGGTGGACCGCATCCGGGCACGGAGCGCACTGACAGTGCGCACGAACAGCTTTCGCTGATCGACGTGGAGCGCAGTGGTGAGGAGGATGGCGATCCACGCGGCGCTGATGACGAGCGCCAGGAATACCGACGGTGCGGTATGGGCGGGCAGCTTGATGAATACGTTGAGGAAGAAGCCGAAGAAGAACGTGGTTCCCCACGTCTGCCACCGGGCTCCAAAACGCCGGACCCAGACGGCGATGAACACGACCACGATGAACATCGGCACTGTCGCCTGGGAGTGGTACGTCACCACATAGGACAGTGACACTCCGAATCCGGCCGAAAATGGCACTCCGGCACAGGTTTTGAGGGTGGCGCTGCGTCGCAGTTCCTTGATGCCGTTGGTGGCGGTGAGTGCGACGATCGCGCCGAGAAGGATATGCAGCACGGCGGCCTTGCTGTCGACGCCGACGATCTTTGACGCCAGCCACTGCACGACGATGGTCGTGCCGACTGCGGTGGCGGCGCGCAATCCCTGCCGGAGGCGGATCAGCCCGGGGTCGGCCGCCCAGACGTGATCCTTCGCGTTGCGCCACGCTCTGGCGGCGTTGACGCGGACGGCGGGCATGATCGTCACCCTATCCGCCAGGAATGCACTGTGGCCCGCAACCATTCGGCGGCGGGCCACAATGTGTCGTCAGATCGGCTACGCCGAAACGAGCTCGTTCTTCTTGCGGCGCGGCAGCACCGGCTTGCCGGCGACGAGTCGGTCGATCAGCGCACCGAACACCATGGCGATGACGGTCCAGACCAGCAGCTGGTTGAGGATCGAATACCACCGGAACTTCCAGAGCACGTCGGCATCGAAGCCCGGATACACGATCTGCCCGGGCGCGATGGTCTGTCTGGTGCCGTCATCCAGGGTCACGTTCAGCGGATGATCCAGCACGTTGGTTATCGGTTGGGGTGTCTCGGTGGTCGCGTGCGCAAAACCGAAATCCTTCACGTGTTCTGAGTTCTCCGACAGACCGCCCAATGTCGGCATCAGTCCGATGATGATCCCGAAGACAACCAGGAAGCCGACGACCGAGATCAGGATCGCGGGGTAACGCCCGAACCGCTGGGTCAGCTTGTAGGCGGCGTACACCGTGATGCCCAGCAACACCAACGAGACACCGACCATCGTGAGATAGAGGTGGCCGCGTTGGACAATCGTGAAGGTGTGACCGATGGCCGGAGGGTTCGCCGGATATTTGACGAACGGCAGCATGAACACGCCGAGGAAGCCGAATGCAGCGATCATCCAGGCCAGCGTCTGTGCCTTGATCCCGAATCGTCCGTGCAGCACCACGTAGGCGACAGCGCAGAGCGCGCCCATCGCCATCGAGAAGCCGATGATGCCGGTGGCGATGCCGATGGTGGACTGGATGTGGCGGCTGAAGATCTCCGGGCCGTCCGGCTCGACGGGGAAGCCGGCCGCCTTGCTCAGCGCGGCGAGCCAGCTGTCGCGGCCAGATTCGTAGTCGATGGCCTTGTCGATCTGCGGTTCAGCCCAGATACGTGCGAAAACGAAGCCCAAAACACCGGCGATGAAGCCGGCAAGGACTCCGCGTCCGATGACGCGTAGTTCCATTAGTCAGTTATCCGTTCGGGTGCAGACCGACTAGTGGCAAGGGAAGCCGAGGAAGTGGCGCGAGTCGTGTACCCACTCGTGGACCACCATCGTCTTGCCGAACATCGAGACCATGCCCTCGTCGACGCCGATGAAGTAGTAGGCGAGCGCGGCGATCAGCACCGTCAGCGTCAGGATCACGGCGACGCGGCCGCGAGACAGTGCCTCGCTGGAGATGCCGGGTGTGGGCACCGCAACGTGTGTAGACATGGTTCCTCCTTGGGGTTTCGCGCCCCTTCGATATTCGAGTGTGCACCGAGTACGTATCTGACTCACCCGTTTCGCTGCGCTTTCACGCAGTCGGGATAACAGTGGCGCGACCGCTCCGGATTCTCACCGGATTCCGCACGTCGGTTCGGCTTACATTAGCGGATTGCGATGGGGATGAGGGCGAGTAGCCCGGGGACGATTACGGCCAGAAGGGCAGCGAGCCCCAGCAATCGCCTGAACAGGACGTCCTGGTCGGCGACCGAGCTGTTCCCGATGATCAGCGTGCCGGCGACGTGAATCGGATTCATCACCATCAACGAGGCCGGTACGCACACCGCGACCGCGATCCAGAACGTCGATGAGGACTGGCCGAACGTGGAGAAGACAATCGGTGTCATCAGGCCGAGCACGCCGACCGCCGAACTCTCGATATTGCACAAGAGCGCGGTCATGTACGCGATCACGAGAATCAGCAGTGCACCGGTGCCCAGGTGTCGCAGGCCATGCGCGATCGAGTCCATCGTGCCGATCTTCTGCATGAGACCCAGATAGGTGAGGAGTCCGCAGAGCAGCAGGATCGATGTCCACGGCACTTTATTGAGTAGTGGGCGCTCCGGCGGGTGGAAGGCGATCTGCAACAGCGCCGCCATGCACATAGACGTCACCCCGACATCGGTCTTGCCGACTACGACCAGGAGAACGAAGGCGATCAGCGCCACGCCCGACGCCCACATGTACAGCGGCCGTGGCTTTTCCCCGGGATCGCGATCGGATTGTGCCGGCGCAGGCGTGACGTCGAATCCGTTGCCGTCGCGCCGTCGCGCGGCCGCGGCCCCGAGCTGAATGCAGAGCACGACGATCGCGGCCACGATGACCGACGCCGCCCACAAGCCCCAGCCGGGGTAGTGCACGTTGAATTTGTGCGCGGCCGTGCGGACCACCGCACCCGTCGGGTTCAAGGGCGAGAGCCCGGCGGTGTTCGCTCCGATGATGACGGCTAGTTCGGCGACCAGGAACGAACTGCGGTAGCGCGTGCAGACATGCGCGACGATCGGTACCAGGAACGCGATCGGGGCCGTCGAGAAGGCGCCGGCCGTAGACAACGCGGCCGCGATGATGAATCCGGTCCAGGGCAGCATCCATTGGCGAGCGCCGACCGCCGAAAAGACCTTCTCCACAAACCATTCCAGCGCACCCGACTGCGCCAGATGTGCGAAGAGCAAGGAGACGCCGGCGATCAGTACGAAGAGGTCGCCGGGGAACGCGGTGTACATCTTGCTGGCACTGAGCCCGGAGAGCGCGAGCACCGGCAGTGCCGCGGCGAGGGCGATCACGCCGACGTTCATCCGGCGCCAGACCGCGATCACCAGGACGAGGCCCAACAGCACCAACGATGTGCCCTGCGCGAACGTCACCGCACCCTCCTCGCTTGTGTGCCAGTGAATTCCTGCTGCCGGCGAATTGCTGAGGTGACGTTAGCGGCCGCGCGAAGGCACCGCCGGGCGAGTCGTTATTGTCCGTTGCCGAGCGGGATCGCCGACGGTCGGCGGTATCAGAGCTGCGCGGCCCAGTTCGGCGGAATCCAGATGTCGTCCACTCTCTCAGCCGCATATTCAGTGCGCAGGTGGCTGAGTAGGCCGCCGAGCGCCGGGTCGTCGTTGTGCTGCGACCAGACGACGCAGATCGGATAGACGGGCGTGGGGTCGACGATCGGAATCCGCCGCAGGGCATAGGGTGCGGGCCAGACGTATCGGGAGTTCGCGCCCACGAACATCGCCCGTGTGCTCGATTCCGAGATCTCCGCGAGCAACGCCTCGTTGCCGAAATTCGGTCCTGCCGTGTCAACGGTGACGCCGAAGGTGTCGGCGAGCTCTCGGTAGTAGCGCCCCCAGTCGGTGTCGGCGGGTAGCGCGGGCATCCACACCGGGTGCGCGACCAAGTCGGACAGCGTGATTCGGTCGCAGTCGGCCAACGGATGCCGGGGGCCGACCATCAGCTGGTGGGCGTCGTCGATGACCCGTTCGGCGACGAGCCCGACAGGTAGTCGTGATTGGTCGAACACCGTGCGGAAGGTGGCGTCGATCGATCGGTCCGCGATCATCGACACAGCCCCGGCGGTGTCGACATGGTCCAGCGTCACGATGTCCAGGTCGATCCCCGAATTGCTGCGATAGAACTCCTGCAGCCGGATCGCCGGCGCGATACGGAGGTTGAGCACGTCCACTCGAAGCGCCCGGCGACCGGGCGTCACCGACGCGATCGCGCGGTCTTCGACGCGGAGCAGCTCCCTGGCATGTGGCAACAGGGCCTGTCCGTCCACAGTCGGTACGACGCCGCGGGGCCCGCGGGTCAGCAGTCGGACGCAGAGAAATCGTTCCAGTGCCGCAACACGTTTGGATGCCGCCTGCTGGGAGATGGCGACGCTGTCTGCGGCCGCCTGCAATTGCCCCTGGTCGCAGGCGGCGACGAAGGTGCGCACGCCATCGAGGTCCACGATGCCCAAGACTAGGCGATCAGCGCGCCCCACAACCGGGGGTTGTGGCACGCCGGGAGGGCTGTTGTTTGTGGCCGTGGCCGGACGCGCGTTTGATCTGTCGGGTGACTATGACCTCCTCGGTGCGGGGGCGCTCGCTCGGCCGCCGGTTCGACTGGCTGTGGGGCGCGTTCGTGGTCAGCACGTACGGCACCTGGCTGGGGTTCGGCGCGTTCGCGATCATCGCGATCCGGGTGCTGCACGAGGGCCCGTTGCAGATCGCATTGCTCAGCTCGGTCGGGCTGGCGGCGGGCGCGCTGCTGGCGGTCCCGCTCGGTCCGTGGATCGAGTACCGGCACAAGCTGCCGGTACTGGTCGGGGCGGACCTGGTGCGATTCGGTGCGCTCGCGACGCTGCCCCTCGCGTATCTCCTCGGCGCGCTGACGTTCGCGCAGTTGTTGCTGGTATCGGTCGTGGTCGCGGCCGCGCGAATCGTGTTCGCCGCCGCCAGCGGTGCGTATCTGAAAACCATTGTGCCGCCGACGGATCTGCTCACCGCGAACGGCCGCTTCGAATCGGCGAACTGGTCGGCGAGCGTGGTCGGTCCGGCGCTCGGCGGGGCCCTGATCGGGCTGCTGAGCCCGCTGATAACGATCTGCGTGGACGCCGCCAGCTACGTGCTGTCAGCCGGCGCGATCGCGGCGATCGGTCGGGACGAGGAGGGGCCGCCGGCACGGGCGCCCCGCCGCCGGGTCGCCGACATCAGTGCGGGCTGGCGCTACGTCTGGGCCAGCCCGACCCTGCGGCCGCTGCTGACCAACGCCGTGCTGGTGAACGGGCTGATCATGGCCGGCGAATCGCCGCTGGCCGTACTGATGCTGCGCGATCTGCATTTCAGCACCTGGCAATACGGCGTCGCGTTCTCGGTTCCGTGCATCGGCGGGCTGATCGGTTCCCGACTGGCGCGGCCGATGACCGACCGGTTCGGCCGCCGCGCGATGCTGCTCGGACTCGGAACGCTGCGGGCGTGCTGGCCGATCGGCCTGGTGTTCGTCGGGCCCGGTGTCGGTGGCCTGGCGACCGTCATCATCGTCGAGCTGGGGCTGATCGTGTGCTGCGCCATGTTCGGGCCGGTGTCGACGTCGTATCGGCAGCAGCAGACCCCGGCCGACCGGATGTCGCGTGTGGGTGCCGCCTGGTCGATCAGCACCAGCCTGAGCATCGCGGCGATGACCGCGGCGTGGGGTGTGCTGGCAGCGCTGAGCAGCCCCCGCGCCGCGCTCGCGGCGGCCGGCATTCTGCTCCTGCTCACCCCGCTCACCCTGCTGGTGCCAGCACATCGGTCTGAAAAGGCTTGGGCACCAAGCATGATGGTGTCCGCACGGCGCGCGGACGATGATTCGCCTTAGTCGACTGGGTCGAAGCGTTCGGCAAGCACCTTCTTCTGGACCTTGCCCATGGCATTCCGTGGCAGCTCGTCCACCCGGCGGACCTCCCTCGGACGTTTGTGCACCGAGAGGCTGCCGGCAACGAAGTCGATCACGGACTGCGCATTTACATCATCGCCGACGATGTAGGCGATAATCCGTTGTCCGAGATCGGGATCCGGCACACCTATGACGGCGGCCTCTTTGATCGCGGGGTGATCCAAGAGCGCCTGCTCGACCTCGCCGGCGCCGATCCGGTAGCCCCCCGACTTGATCAGATCGACCGATTGCCGGCCGACGATCCGGTGAAAGCCGTCCGAGTCGATCACAGCGATGTCGCCGGTGCGGAACCAGCCGTCAGTGGTGAGCGATTCCGCCGTCGCCTCGGGCCGCCCGAGATAACCGTCGAACAGGGTGGGTCCGGATATCTCCAGTCCGCCGAGTGTTGCGCCGTCATGGGGCACGGGGTCGCCGGTCTCCGATACCAGCCGGGTGCGGATGCCGTTAAGAGGTAGTCCGACCCAACCGGCTCGGCGTTCTCCATCGGATCGTGTGCTCACGGTGATGAGCGTCTCGGTCATTCCGTAGCGCTCGACGGGTGCGTGACCGGTCAGCTCCTGCAGTTCGCGGAACACCGAGGTCGGAAGCGGAGCACTGCCCGAGACCAGAAGCCGCGCGCCGCGCAGAGCTCGGGCGGATGTCGGGTCGGCGCAGACCCGCGACCAGACGGTCGGCACGCCGAAGTACACGCTGCCGCCTGCTGCGGCGTAGCGGTCGGGAGCCGGCCTGACGGTGTGCACCAGCGGCGAACCGATCCGCAGCGGACCGAGTAGGCCGAGGACCAGGCCGTGTACATGGAACAGCGGCAGGCCATGCACCAGTGTGTCGTCAGGGCTCCAATCCCATGCTGCGGCAAGCGAATCGATACACGCCGCGATTGCCCGCCGCGACACCAGCACTCCCTTCGGCACGCCGGTGGTACCGGACGTGTACATGATGAGGGCTGCGGTTTCGTCAGCGGACTCCGGCGTCGCGGTGGTTGCTCGGGCGGCGAGATCAACAGCGGCAGTGGGCAATACGACGTCTTCGCGATGTGTGCCGATCCACAGCTCGGCTCCGGAGTCCGCGAGTATGTGTCGGCGTTCCGTTGTTCCGGCGTCGGTCGGGACCGGCACCGCCGGGACGCCCGCATACAGGCAGGCCAAGATCGCGACGGCGGTTCGAACGCCCGGTGCGGCGTCGACTGCGACGGCCCGTGCGCCGGTGAGTCGACCGGCCAACGCCGAAGCGGCACCGCGGAGTCGATCGCCGGTGATCGACGCATCACCGATGGTGATGGCCGGCCGGCCATCGAGGGCGCCATCGTCCATAGCGGTCAGCAGACCGCCACTCTCGGATGCCATGACTACCAGTGGATTCCGGGCAGCAGCCCGACGAGCCGTTTGGCACTTTTCGGCAGGGCGGGCTGGGGCAGCTTGATACCCGGATCGTCCGAGGCGGAACCCTTTTGCGCGGGCGGCGTTTGTCCGCGAGCCGCGGCCGAGTCCGGGAACAGTCGGTACGCCTGGTGAAGCAGGAGATTCTTGAGGTGAGGCGCGAAGACGCCGAGGACCTCGGCCAGGGTGCCGACTGGGGTGTCGATTCGGGTAGGCCGTCGCTCGAGCGCGCGCACCACGACCTCGGCGGCCTCATCGGGGGTGTAGGCGGGCATCGACCTGTACATGGCCGTTGGGGCGATCATCGGTGTGCGCACGAGTGGCATGCGGATTGAGGTGAAACCGATACCGTCATCGACCAACTCCGAAGCGACCACGTCGGAGAACGCATCCAGCGCCGCCTTGCTTGCCACATAGGCAGAGAACCGCGGAACCTTGGTCTGCACACCGATCGACGAGATGTTGACGATGTGGCCGAACCGGCGCTCACGCATAGACGGAAGCAACTCCAGGATGAGGCTTACCGCGCCGAAGTAGTTGACGCTCATCGTGCGTTCGAAATCGTGCATGCGATCGAGCGATGCGACGATGCTGCGACGGATCGAGCGGCCGGCGTTGTTCACCAGGTAGTCGACATGATCGTGCTCGGCGAGGATCGTCTTGACCGTGGCTGTGACCGATTCCGGGTCGGTGATGTCGCACGAATAGCCGAATGCGCTGCCGCTCTTGGCCTTGACCTCGGCGACCGCGGCGTCCAGTTCTGCCTGCTTGCGCGCGATCAGGATGACGGTCGCTCCCTTGCTGGCCGCCAGATGCGCTGTCGCCAAGCCGATTCCGGACGATCCGCCGGTGATGACAACTCGTCTTCCGGCCAGTGCGCCCGCCGGATTATCGCGCCGGGCCATGTTCGGATCGAGATTGTCGTACCAGTACTGCCAGAGGACGTTGGCATAACTCTCGAACTTCGGAACCCGCAGGCCGTTCTCGCCCAGCGCCTCTCGTGTCGCCTTTGTGGAGAAGACCGATGGGAAACTGAGGTGGTCGATGACCTCGGGCGGCACGCCGAGCTGATCGAGGATCAGGTCTCGTCCCACCTTCACCACCGGCAGCTCTGATAGCTGCAGTGCCTGCTGAACGATCGGCTCCGGAATCGATCCCACGACGCGTGGTCCGCCGGCCGCGGCGAACAGCGCTCCGAAGATTTCCCGGGACGACTGCGGCTTCGGATTCGCCAGGTGGAACGCCCGTCCGTCGAGTCCCGGCGAGGTGACCAGGCGGACCAGCGCCGAGGCGACGTAGTCGACCGGAACGACGTTGGTATCGCCGAAGTCCGGGATGAGCGTAGGGAGCAGCGATGGCAGGCGGGACACCATTTCGAGCATGGTGAAGAAGTAATAGGGCCCGTCGATCTTGTCCATTTCGCCGGTGCGCGAGTCGCCGACCACGATCGCCGGGCGGTACACCCGCCAGCGCAGGCCGACGGATTCGCGGACCAGTTTCTCGGCTGTGAACTTGGTGGCGTGGTACGGCGAGGGCAGTCCCTGTCCGAGATCGAAGTCGTCCTCGGTGAACGGCCCCGCATGGTCGCCGGCGACGGCAACCGAAGACACGTGATGCAACCGCGCGTCGAGTTTCCGGGCCAGTTCGATCACCGCGTTGGTACCTGCCACGTTGGCGCGTTCGGATTCTTCCGCTGTCGCCGTCATGTCATAGACGGCACCCAGGTGAATGATGTCGCCGACGTCCGCCGGCGCAGCCGCGATCCCCAGCGCCGGTTCGGTGAGGTCGCCGACGAGGGGCCGGATACGGTCACCGCCACCCCATCCCTCTGCCAGTTTTCGCAACCGATCCGCGGAGGACTCCCGAACCAGGACATGGATTTCGGTGTCGGGCGCGGCGGCTAGGAGCAGTGGTAGGACCCGACGACCCAGAAATCCGGTGCCGCCGGTGACGAGGTAACCGGGCATAGGGAAACGGTAGGTCCGTCGACGTGACAGCGGGGTGGTTCAGCGCGATTGTGACCAATCGCCGTCGCCGGGCCGTACAAGCCGTGCGGTTTCGTTTGCGGACGGCATCACGAGAAAACGGTCCATGGCATTGGCCGCGATAGCTGCCGGGTTCATTCCGGATAGTGGTGTTGGAGACGATCCCGATAAGACCAGCTCGTGCGATGTTGCTGGAATCAAACGACGATGGCTGATCTCGTGGAGAAACGACTCATGTACGGCCGGACAACGATATGACTGGCGCCAAACTCCGCTGATGAGAAACTCGCCGCGGACGATTCGCGGGACGCAACGCGCACACATGTGGGCCCAGCGCATTAACGACCGCGAGAATGGTCTCCGACGACGGGACATCGCCGGCCAGGGTGCGCAACGTATGTGTCTGCCCGGCCACATCCGCGTTGCCGTATGCAGTGAACGACACTGTGCCTCTGAGCATTGTCCCGGGGCACAGTCGTGGTGCCGTGAGCCCGAGCGTTCCGGGGGCGATATCGACGACGCAACTCCATTCATCGCCTGATTGCGAAACGCGCGCGGCGCACTGCCCCTGAATTTCCTCGCTCGCGAGCGAGAATGTGGGCCCACATAATGACATCGAAGTATTCACCTCTGTCGCAGACTTGTTGCTTACCCAGATAATTCTACGCGATATATGAGAGATGAAGAAATGATAATACGGCGTGTCATCAACATTTCTAGTATTCGTTGAGCTCCAGCGTGAGGTGCCGACAAATATGGCGTGGATTTGTAGGCCGAATACTCGCGGCGACACGGCGATATTCCGGCCGTTCGGTCGGTCGGAGGGCCCGGGTAGGGTGCTCGCGTGAGTCAGAGCCCAGTCGCGTCGCCGCAGTCCCTGAAGCCCGTTAACACCCGCATCGCCGATGAGCTGGGTGTTCCTGAGCGGCAGGTCGCGGCTGCCGTGTCATTGCTCGACGACGGCGCGACCGTTCCGTTCGTCGCGCGCTATCGCAAGGAGGCCACCGGTGGCCTCGATGACGCACAGCTCCGCACGCTGGATGAGCGATTGAGCTACCTGCGCGAACTGGATGAGCGGCGGGCGGCGGTGCTGGCGTCGATCGATGAGCAGGGAAAGCTCACCGATTCGCTCCGCGCCTCGCTGCTGGCCGCCGAGACAAAGGCCAGGGTCGAGGACATCTATCTGCCGTACAAGCCCAAGCGTCGAACGAAGGCACAGATCGCGCGCGAAGCCGGCCTGGAACCCCTCGCCGATCGACTGCTGGCCGACCCGTCGCTGGTTCCGGATGACGCGGCTGCCGAGTTCCTGAGTGATGACGTGGCGGATGCTGCCGCGGCGCTGGAAGGAGCGCGCCACATCCTGATCGAGCGGGCCGCCGAGGACGCCGAGCTGGTCGGAGCAGTTCGCGAAAAGTTCTGGGCCGCTGGGACAGTGCGCAGCGCGCCGCGGTCAGAGGCCGCTGCCACTGCTGCCGCGGCACAGAAGTTCCGCGACTACTTCGACTTCGCCGAGCCGCTGGACTCGATGCCGTCCCACCGAGTGCTGGCGGTCCTGCGTGGCGAGAAGGAGGAGGCGCTCGGCCTGACATTCGACGGCGGCGATGATGACGGCTACGAGTCGATGGTCGCCGCCACGCTCGGTGTCGACCGGTCCGCCGGCGGCGCCGCCACTCCGTGGCTGAGCACCACCGTGCGGTGGGCATGGCGGACCAAACTCATGCTGTCGGCCTCGATCGAGGCACGAATCCGGTTGCGCCAGCGCGCCGAAGGCGAAGCGGTCACCGTTTTCGCCACCAACCTGAAGGATCTGCTGCTGGCCGCGCCGGCCGGCACGCGGGCCACACTCGGCCTCGACCCCGGCTTCCGTACCGGTGTGAAGGTGGCGGTCGTCGACGGCACCGGCAAGGTGGTCGACACCTGCGCGATCTACCCGCATCAGCCGCAGAAGCAGTGGGACCAGGCCAAGGCGACGCTGGCCGCGCTCGTGGCGCGTCACGGCGTCGAGCTGATCGCGATCGGCAACGGTACCGCTTCTCGTGAGACCGATGCGCTGGCAACGGAATTGATCGGCGAGATCCAGAAGGCTGGTGCCGCCGCACCGGCCAAGGCCGTCGTCAGTGAAGCCGGTGCATCGGTCTACTCGGCGTCCGAATATGCGTCGTCGGAGCTGCCGCAACTCGATGTTTCGCTGCGGGGCGCGGTGTCGATCGCGCGCCGACTGCAGGACCCGCTCGCTGAGCTGGTGAAGATCGATCCCAAGTCGATCGGTGTCGGGCAGTATCAGCACGACATCACGCCGGGTATTTTGGCGCGCAGCCTGGAAGCTGTCGTCGAAGATGCGGTGAATGCCGTTGGCGTGGACCTGAACACGGCATCGGTGCCGTTGCTGTCGCAGGTGTCAGGTATCACCCCGACTCTGGCCGCGGCGATCGTCGCGCATCGTGACGAGGTGGGGCCGTTCCGCAGCCGCAAGGGGCTGCTCGACGTGTCGCGTCTGGGCCCCAAGGCGTTCGAACAGTGCGCAGGGTTCCTGCGCATCCGCGACGGCGAGGATCCGCTCGATGCATCCGCGGTGCATCCGGAGTCCTATCCGGTGGTGCGCCGGATTCTGGATCGGTCCGGCGTCGGACTCGCCGAGATCATCGGCGATGAGCGGACTTTGCGACGATTGAAGCCCGCCGAGTTCGCGGACGAACGATTCGGCATTCCGACGGTCACCGACATCATCGCCGAGTTGGAGAAGCCTGGCCGCGACCCGCGTCCGGCGTTCGAGACCGCGACCTTTGCGGCCGGTGTGGAGAAGGTATCCGATCTGCGTCCGGGCATGATCCTCGAGGGTGTCGTCACCAACGTGGCAGCATTCGGCGCGTTCGTGGATGTCGGTGTGCACCAGGACGGACTCGTGCACGTCTCGGCGATGTCGGACCGATTCGTCTCCGACCCGCACGAGGTGGTGCGCTCCGGCCAGGTGGTGCGGGTCAAGGTGCTCGAGGTTGATGTGGATCGTCAACGCATCGGGCTGACCCTGCGGCTCAACGACGATGTCGGTGTAGCGAAGACCGGCAAGGCAAAACCGGCTGGGGGACAGGGCAGATCGGGCGGTGCGTCGCGCGGCGCCCGCGGTCAGAACGGCCGACGCGACTCCGGTCGGGACAGCCGCAACCAGCCGTCGGGCTCGATGGCGGACGCCTTGCGTAACGCCGGCTTCGGCCGCTGAGCGGCGCCGCCCCGGCGGCCGGTCGAGCTAGTTCACCCCGCCGTACGACGGGATGACTGTCTCGCATGGGACCACGACCGGGTGCGCCGGATCGAGCGCATTGAGAACGAACGCCGATGTGCGCCGGGTGACGATGATCGCCTGATGGTTGGACCAGTCCTGCGGACAGCCCTGCTGCACAACGATGTTGGTCACCTGTTGTCCCGGACGGCCGGGGACCAGACCGCTGGTGTACGGCATGACCGTGTCCTCGTGCTGCGTAACGATGTTCGTGTAGCGGATACCGGGCACATACGGGTTACCGCCCGCGTTGATCTGCCGGACGAGACCAGAGTTCGCCAGCGGTTCGGTGCATACCGGACAGGACGCCGAGACGGGGTTGATCTTGAGTGCATCGGGGACCGTCACTCCGCGGTAGAGGCCGGCGATCGAGATCACTGCGCCCACATGATCAGCTCCACCGAAATAGCGGGTGTAGTAGGCATCGAGCAGACTGCCGAGCGAATGCGATATGAGGCTGACCCTGCGGGCCCCCGTCGACTGCTGGACTCGCTGGACGAACGCTGACAGTTGTGGAGCCCCGACCGTGACGATGGACTGGTAGCCGCCGAAGGCGGTGAACGGCGCCGGCAGCCGATCTCCGCCCCACCGCACTGCGTACACGCAGTATCCGGCGTTGTGCAGTAGCGGCCCCAAGGTTCCCCATTCGACCTGAGGACTGGCGAGGCCGCCGTGCACCAGGACTACAGGATCAGGATGCACCGCCGACGGCTTGCAAGACCAGTCGTTGGTGCCGGGAGGTGATCCGGCTGGATCGGCCAGCTGGTTGCCCAGGTTCGCCGGGAAGTTGTACGGAACCGGAAGGGGATTGGTCGGCGCGGCCTCGGCGGCTCCGGCTGCTCCCAACATCAGGGCGGCCGCGGCCGCGATGGCGACACTGATTCTTCGCATGAGCGTGAATGTTACGGCGCGCCATCCATCCCGTGGCTTGATCCGGACGTTCGATGGACAGCGAATGCCTTGCGCAACGCGGGCTTCGGTCGGTAGACACGGAGACCGTGGCCCTCTACGACCGACTCGGATCGACCTATGGCGCGACCCGGCGTCCGGATCCGCGAATCGCAGCGCAGATATGGCGGGCGCTGGACGGAATGGACAGTGTCGTGAACGTTGGTGCCGGCGCCGGAAGCTACGAGCCGCCACAGACCATCGCGGCGATCGAGCCGAGCGCCGTGATGATCCGGCAGCGCCCGGCCGGGTTGGCGCCCGCGATTCAGGCGACCGCGGAAGACGTTCCGTTGGAGGATGATTCGACTGACGCAGCGCTGGCCTCGCTGACCGTGCACCATTGGAGCGATCTGGCTGCCGGTGTCGGTGAGCTAACCCGGATCGCGCGCCGCCGGATCGTGCTCTTTACCTGGGATCACACCGTCACACGGGAATTCTGGCTGCTCGACGACTATCTGCCCGCGGCGCGGGAGACCGATGCGCGCCTCACAGTGCCGCTCGACACTCTGACCGGACTGTTGCCGTGGCGCGTTCGCGTTGAGCCGGTGCCGGTCCCCGCCGACTGCACCGACGGCTTCGCCGCGGCGTATTGGCGACGCCCACAGGCGTATCTCGACCCGACGGTGCGGGCCGGAATGTCACTGATGGCACTGACTCCGCTGGAGGATCTGTCCGACGGGCTCGAAAGGCTGCGCACCGATGTCATGTCAGGGCGGTGGCGTGAGCAGTATCGGCATCTACTCGACCGACCGAGTATCGACGCCGGTTATCGCTTGGTGATCGCCGACCTGGGGTAGCCGGGCCAAGCTGTGAGCAACGTTCACCAACGATATTGCTTGACAGGGATATCGCACATAATGGTCGGCAAGTTGCCGACGAACACCAAAGTCGAGTGGATCTATGCGACCGGAACGGGTCATTGCTTTCAGGGGCTGACATCGCAGCAGGTGTATCGGGTAGACATCGTCGGTCAGGCGGATGCGGATGCCGCGCGGTCGATCTTCACCACCTATGACTCCAAAGTGCTTGAGTCATGCACCTATTCGAAGTCGTACGGGACTTGGCAGGTGCGAATCACTACGCCGGCGAATGTGATCAAGACAGGCAGTCTGTACTTCACAACGGGGTCGCCGAATGCGCTGTTCCACTACGGCGAAGTGTCCTGCCATGACTTCTCTTTCTTTGTCTGCGATGGCGACTCGGAGACGGTCGTGCCGCCGTTCACTCGGAGCCCGACGCTCGACGTCACGCTCGGTCCGGTGACCAACGGTGCCGGCGGCGTGTGGCTCCCGTCGTTGGGGTCGTAAGCGCTCGGGCCGAGCAGTTCACGTTCCACGACTTGACCGTCATCGGCGATGCGTACCGGGCGTTCTACCGAGGCTTGCGTAGGTCCGCCCATGTCCGCAATGGCGGATCGGGCGGTGTCCACCAAACGGGGGAACTTTGATCTCCGGCGATTGATCTACCAGCGTGTTTGAGATATCGAACCCAGTTTCTGGGGCAAATGACCCAAAAAGCTGAGTTTTTCGTCACAAATCGGCCACGGGTCGGTTAAGGTAATCGAACTTTGTGTTCGCCGACGTCTCGAAACTGCTGGTGAGCGCCTTAATAGTCTGGAGAGCTTTGTGATGGTGCGTTCGAGGGTGACACAGGCGGCCGCGGTCGTCGGTGCCGCCGCGCTGGCCGCAGTGGGCGTCGTCGGTCTCGGTGGCGGTTCAGCGTCTGCCGCGCAGGGTTCGTATAGCTGGTCTGATGGTAATGATGGTTTGACTCGCACGATCAGTGAAGTGAATCCTGCTGTCGGGGACACGATTACGGTGTGGACCACGATTCAGCGCAATGGTGGTGTCGTGGAGTATGTGCAGGCGGCCAAGGATGCGCATCCGGCGTGTTGGCAGTATGTGTCGGGTTCGGCGCAGGTCAACGGGAGCGCCAAAGGTCTCGATAGCTCGGCGCCGGGTGATGCGAACAATCAGGGTTGGCAGCGGGTGACTGGTAGTTGGCCGATCTATCCGAATATCAATCCGCGCACGGTGTGGTTGACGATGCAGTACAAGATCGGGGCGGATTGTCCGACGGGTGTTCCGATGAAGGGGTCGTTCTTCTACTCGGGCACGTTGGGTGACGGCAACGAAAATAATGTGGGCCCGGCGGTGACCGTCCAGGCGCCGGCCGCCCAGAATACGACGACGACGTTGCAGGCGCCGGCGACGGCGACCACGGGTCAGGCCGTGAGCCTGACGGCGACGGTGAGCCCGGCTGCGGCGCGTGGCACGGTGCAGTTCAAGGACAACGGCACCGACATCGGTTCGCCGGTTGCGG
>Ga0265327_10000269_pt1 | contig 102772 bp, 86 predicted proteins | sample 41621metaG_FD_202089 | JGI IMG/M metagenome (GOLD analysis project Ga0265327, IMG submission 202089) | Rhizosphere microbial communities from Carex aquatilis grown in University of Washington, Seatle, WA, United States - 4-16-21 metaG | ecosystem: Host-associated > Plants > Roots > Rhizosphere...
AAGTTCGCCGTTTTGCATCGCAAGCGGCAATTTGATTCAAACCAGCATCAACAAACCGAGGAAATCAGTTAACCTTGCAATCGGATTTCCGAACTACAAGTTGGTACGCCGATTGGGGGCAGGTCACTTCGACATATGGGGATTGAACACAAGGTTCGTCCCGATGGTTCGGTGGCCGTTCTCAGAGCTCATGTCAACCACGTGTTTGGAGGAGAAGCATACTCCCAAAAACAGGGAAAATTGGTGGAGCCGAATTGGAGTTCAATCTGATGCCAAGAAAGCGTCTAGACAAGAACAAAGGGTTGCCCACTAGGTGGAGACAGGCTCATGGTGCCTACTACTATCAAGTACCGCCTGGCCTGGAAAATTATTGGGACGGGAAAAAAACTTTTCGACTAGGTAAGACGCTGCCCGAGGCATATCGGGAATGGGCCTTGCGTCTAGATAGTGATAGTTCCACGCAGACTGTCGGTCAGCTTCTCGACCGATACTTGCTGAGAGTAGTCCCCACCAAGGCGCCCAAAAACCAAACCCTCAATAAGCTATGGATCAAGCAATTGCGCATTGTGTTTGGCGAACTGCCTATCACCCCCTTTCCGCCGAAGTTTGTATACAAGTATGTGGACATGCGCAGCAAAAAGAAGAAAGGTGAGAACGGGCGCGTTACAGGTGGACGTACGGCAGCGTTGAGAGAGGTGGAGGTATTAAGCCACGCTTACACCAAAGCCGTAGAGTGGGGAATAATCGATCGGCACCCGTTCAAGGGCGAGGTGCGTCTAGATGGTGAGAAACCCCGCGATCGATATATCGAGGACTGGGAAGTGCTGGAAATGCTGGCACTTGAAGGCCCACGAAAAAAGGGCAGTGTCTCAGCGATCCATGCATATATCCGCCTCAAGTTGATGACTGGCATGGCGCGTTCAGACTTGCTGCGCCTAACCGCAAATAACATCAAGGATGACGGTGTCCATATTCAGCGCCACAAGACGGCGGAATCTACTGGAAAGCGTACGATCTACGTGTGGACTCCAGAACTGCGTGATGCTATAGAACTGGCTAAGGCTACGCGGCCTGCGTTGTCCTCGTTCCTGTTCTGTAATCGTAAGGGTGAGGGATACATAGACGAGAGCACAGGAGAGTCGCATGGCTGGGATTCGATGTGGCAGCGGTTCGTCGATCGAGTTCTCAAGGAAACAAAAATCACCGAGCGATTTACCGAGCACGACTTGCGCGCAAAATGTGCGAGCGATGCCGAGACATTAGATCATGCCAGAGCGTTACTATCCCATGCTGATGCGCGTACGACCGAGGCAATTTACCGGCGCAAGCCGGAAGTGGTTAAGCCGGGCAAAGCATTTTGAATAGTACAAGTGTAATTGAATAGTACAAATGGAAAGAGGCTTCCATTTGGAAGCCTCTAAATTTGGCGCGCCCGAAGAGATTCGAACTCCTGACCCCTTGGTTCGTAGCCAAGTACTCTATCCAGCTGAGCTACGGGCGCGTTACGAAAGGGCGCCATTATACCTGAGCGCGATTTGAAATCAAGCCGGGTAATGAAATTACTCGTCTATACCCTGTGTGCCCTTCTGGATGAACTCGATTTTGTAGCCATCTGGGTCTTCAATGAAGGCAATGACGGTTGTGCCATGCTTCATCGGACCGGCTTCGCGGATGACTTTTCCGCCCGCTTGTTTGACGGCCTCGCAGGCCTGGTAGGCGTTCTCGACTTCGATGGCGATATGGCCGAAGGCATTGCCGAGGTCGTAGCTGTTAGTGTCCCAGTTGTGGGTGAGTTCCAGTACGGTATGGCTCAATTCGCTGCCATAGCCGACAAAGGCGAGCGTGAACTTGCCTTCCGGGTAGTCCTCGCGCCGTAGTACCTGCATGTGCAGGACTTCGGTGTAGAACTTGATGGCGCGGTCCAGGTTGCCGACGCGGAGCATGGTGTGCAGAATGCGCATGGAATCTCCTTGTGGTGATCAGGCGTTGATGAGGTTGACGCTTAGGGTGATATTGCTGTTGATCAGGTCGATCAGGCGGTCGATGTTGGGGTGCTTGCCTGGGTTGTTGCGGGCATCTTCGGTGTGCTCGGCGTAGAGATCCAGGCCTTCTTGTGCGGCGGCTGGCGTGATGGCGCCGTGCTTTTCGGCCAGATGGCGGTAAACGCGCAAGGAGCCTTGGCTGCCGGCCTTGTTTTCGATCACGGCGGCAACGGTGTTGCCATTCAGCAATTCAATACGGGCGATGCCGTCGGTGCCGGGCATGCCGGCTAGGTTTTCGGTGAAGGTATTCATATCCAGTAGGTGGTTCTTGTCATGACTTTAGAAGAGAGTTTCATCGCCAGTTTGACTGGCAATGGCAATTCGGCGCCGCCATGGGTGATAGCGGTGGTGGCGTGTTTGGCTTCGTCCACTTTCATCTGTTCCAGCACGGCGCGGCTTTTGGCGTCTTGCGGGGGCAGGCAGTCCAGGTGATTTTCAATGTGCTTGCCCACCTGATTTTCTGTTTCGGCCAGAAAGCCGAGATTCCACTTGTCGCCCAGGGCGCCGGCCAGTGCGCCGATGGCGAACGAGCTGGCATACCAGACCGGGTTGAGCAGGCTCTTGTGGCTGCCCAGTTCGTGGATGCGTTTTTCGCACCACGCGAGATGTTCGGTTTCTTCCTGCGAGGCCTCACGTAAAGCGGCCTCAGTGGCCGGGTTGCGGGCGGTGATGGCCTGCCCGTTGTAAAGCGCTTGTGCGCAGACTTCGCCGCTGTGGTTGATGCGCATCAGGGCGGCTGAACGGCGTTTTTCTGCAGCGTCCATTTCGGCTTCTTCGCAGCCGCGGTCAGGGAATGGTCGCACGGTTTGCGCTTCGGCCAGCACGGTGCGCAGGCCTTTATCGAATTCGACGATCAGATTGTCTAGCAGACTCATGCCTTGCTCTCCGTAAAGCCCAGTTGACGCGCCAGTAGTCGCACCGGATGGATGACTTCCATCACGATGCCGTGGTCACGCAACCCGGCAGCGATGTGCAGCGCGCAGCCGATGTTGGAGGTGACCAGCAGCGTGGTGCCCATGTCCTTGCACGCTTCGATTTTATCACTCTGCAACTGTTGTGCTAGGTCGGGCTGGCTCAGCATATAGCTGCCCGCGCCGCCGCAGCATTGGTCGTTGCCGGGCAGGGGCAGGATCTTCGCTTGTGGGATGTGGGACAGCATCTCGTAGACGGGCTTGTGCTGGCCCATCACATTGCGCAGCGAACAGGCGTCGTGCACATGGATGTTGGTCGCTAGAGGCTCGGGGGAAACGCTGCCCCAGTTTGCTGAGGCGATGAACGCCGAAATGTCGCTGACGCGCTTGCCGAACTGGTCGCGCAAGCCCATGCCGCATCCGCTGACCGCTGTCAGTATCAGCATGTCGCCCAGCGCTTCAAAAGCGCGTGCGTTTTGCGCCTGCATGTCGCGGGAGCCGGAGGCATCGCCTTGCTGGCGGGCAATGCCGCCGCAGCAGCACTGGTCCTGCGGAATATGCACGGTATAGCCCAGGCGGTTGAGGACAAAAATCCCGGCCTTGAGTGTTTGTGTGTCGAGGATGGATGAGGTGCAGCCAAGAAATAGCGCCACTTCGCCCTGAGGGCGGGCCGCCGGATAGACCATTTTCCACTGGGTCTGGGCTGAAATCGGTGGCAGCAGGGCATCGACAGACTTGAGTTGTGGCAGCCGTGCCAGCAGCCAGCGCAGGCCGGTGATTTGGGCCAGCCGCAGGAGATGCCCGGCGATGCTGATGGAGGTGCGTCGTTGCAGCACCCAGCGCGCGGCTTGTTCACGCCATCCGAGTGCCGGGGCGATGATGGCGCGTGCGGCATCGATCAGTTTGCCGTAGCCGACGCCATTGGGGCATACGCTCTCGCAGGTGCGGCAAGTCAGGCAGCGATCGATGTGCTGGGAGAACTTGGCATTGGGCGTGAGTCGGCCCTGCGCTACTGCGTTGATCAGCTGGATTCGTCCGCGCGGCGAGTCGGCCTCCGAGCCCGTCTTGCGATACGTCGGGCATGAGGGCACGCACAGGCCGCAGGCGACGCAGCGGTCCGCTTCTTTGGCGGCGAGTTTGAGGTCTTCGAGGTTGCCCATGAAATGAATCGGGCGGCCTCGGCCGCCCGTAAGGTTATGTTTCGGTTACTTCTTCTGCAGGATCTGCAGGCCCTTGAGCAGATTCATCGCCTGCGTGAACTGGTAGTCGTTCTTGGAGCCTGGCTCGATGGGTGCATTCTTGTCCGTGCTCTTGTCCTTGGCATCGCTGTCCTTTTCAGGCGGCGGGATCACCTTGGCCGGCTTTTCAGCTGGCGCTTCGCCTTCCTTGGGGTTGGACAGATGGCGGGTCAGGTCGGCTTCGCGCAGGTTGAATCCCTGCTCGGCGCTGTTCACCGTGGCTTCTTCAGCCTGAATATCCGGCACGATGCCCTTGGCCTGTATCGAGCGGCCATTCGGCGTGAAGTAGCGTGCGGTCGTCAGCTTGATAGCAGTGCCATTGTTCATTGGTAGGATGGTCTGTACCGAACCCTTGCCGAAGCTTTGGGTGCCGAGGATGATTGCACGCTTGTGGTCCTGCAGGGCGCCAGCAACGATCTCGGACGCGGATGCGGAACCGCCGTTGATCAGTACCACCATCGGCACGGTCTTCAGTTCGGCCGGCACTTGCTTGATGTAGTCTTCCTTGCCGCGCACATAGTTTTCCGGGCTGACGGTCAGACGCATCTTGGCATCCTCCACGCGACCCTCGGTGTACACCACCAGGTCGCCCTTGGGTAGGAAGGAGGCCGATACGCCGACAGCCGCGTTCAGCAGGCCGCCCGGGTTGTTACGCAGGTCCAGAATCATGGCCTTCAGCGGCCCCTTGTTCTGGTCATGCATGGCCTTCAGTGCCTTGGCCAGATCTTCGCCTGTGTGTTCCTGGAACTGGGTGACCCGCGCATAGGCGTAGTCGGGTTCGATAAGCTTGGACTTTACGCTCTGTGTCTTGATCACGGCGCGGGTCAGGGGCATGATCAACGGCTTGTTTTCACCCTTGCGCAGCACGGTCAGTACGATTTGCGTGTCCGGCTTGCCACGCATGCGCTTCACGGCATCGTTCAGCGTCATGCCTTTGACCTGAGTGTCATCCAGCTTGATGATGAAGTCCCCGGACTTTAGCCCGGCACGGTAGGCCGGCGTGTCTTCAATCGGCGAAACCACCTTGACGAAGCCGTCTTCCATGCCGACTTCAATGCCCAGGCCGCCAAACTCACCTTGTGTGCCAGCTTGCAAGTCCTTGAACGCATCCGCGTCGAGGTAGGCGGAGTGCGGGTCCAGCCCGGACAGCATGCCGTTGATCGCTTCCGAGATCAGCTTCTTGTCTTCAACCGGCTCGACGTAGTCGCTCTTGATCTTGCCGAACACTTCAGCAAATGCGCGCAGATCCTCCAGCGGCAGCTGGGTCTTGGTATCTTTGTCGGCGATGGCGGAGTAGTTGAGGCTCAGCATGATGCCGAGCACCGCCCCCAGGCCGATGAAGCCAAATTTCTCGAATTTTGCACGCATGTTGGATCGGTTTCCTTAACAGAGAAGTCGGTTACGACAACGGAATTTGAAAAAAGGTCATTTTCCGCTATTTAAACCCGTGATGCAAAATATGACCGGCAATTCTATTAGAACTCGTATTCCACCTGCATGCGGAAAGTGTGGTCAGGGGCTGCATCGGAGACGCCAAAGAGCACCGCGGCATTGTATTTGATCGCCTGCTTCGGGCCGACATCCAGCTTGCCGAAAACGGCCGGGCCCATGCGGTGGTTCTGAAGATCGGACTTGTCCCAGCTGTTCCATTTGCCCATCTCGCCAAAGCCTTGGGCGCCGAACTCGAAAGCCCTCAGCCAACGGTATTTGGCTTGCCACTGATAACCTATTTGGGTGTTGTATGTCGTCTCATCATTGTCCTTGGGGCCAAGTTTACGACTGAATAGTATGTTGCTGTTCAGTTGCAGTTTCCCGAACTCTGTTTGAAAGAGTGGGCCCATTGTCAGTTCATACGGGTTGTGTTTGTTACTCAGCGGTGCCTCGACTTCGACAACGAAACCGAGATCAACCGGGTATTTTCCTGTTTCGGTAAGTTGGAATTTATTTTCCCATTCTGCAAGCGTCACGCCAGCGTTATCTTCGCGCTCACGTTCCAAGTAGATCTCCGTAAACCAGTACTCGGTTGCGCCGAATCCCAATCCGATACTGCTGGCAGTGGCGTTCGGTTGATTGTCCTGCTTCGCTGCCCCAACCTTAAAATCAATTTCCTTTTCGCCGTATTCGACATTTGGCGTGTGAACGTAATCGGCTGGACTGGCCATGACTTGTAGAGGGCTTAATAGGGTTGTTATCAGGGCAAAAGCATACTTATTCATTTCAGATTCCTTGTTGTTTGGATCTGCCGTGGCCGGTCAATTGCATGCCTGCTGTGATTGACGTGAATGTGATGAGATAAAAAATAATCTGCATCCCTGAGGGGCGGGCATCGTATCCAGCGAGGCCATGCAGCAGGATGCCGGCCGCAGAGTCGGGGGGCAGCAGTGCGGAGCTATCCCACAACGGTTGTGCCAGACTGGGCAACAGGTCGGCTTGAATCAGCAACCGTGCCGCTTGCGAGGCCATGCCGGCCGCCAGCAACAGGACCAGCAGGCTGGTGGCAGCAAAGAACCAGTGCAGCGGGATGCGCAGCAGGCCGGCATACAGGGTCCACCCGACCAGCGCCCCGGCAGCCAGGCCCAGCAGGCCGCCTGTGAGCGTTGACTGCCCACCCTGACCATCAGCGGCGGCGATGCCATATAGAAAGAGGGCAGTTTCCGAGCCTTCACGCAACACGGCCAACGCAATGATGACGAACAGGACCGAGCATTCGCGTGCGCCTGAGCTTATGTCGCGTCCGGTGTTCCTGGCCGCGGCCGATAGTTCCTTGCCGTGGGCAGCCATCCAGATGTTGTGCCACGCCAGCATCAGTACGGCAACGAGCAAAATCGCCGCATTGAACAGTTCCTGCCCCATGCCGCTGGCCATGTCGGCAATGGCGCCGGTGGCAGCAGCAACCAGGCCTGCGCCGAACAAACCTGCCAGCAGGCCGCCAAGCAGCCAGCGTGTGCGGCCAGGGACCTGATGGGTGGCCGCGGCAATGATGCCGATTATCAGTGCGGCTTCGAGTGTTTCGCGAAATACGATGAGGGCTGCGCCAAACATGGGTGTTCCTTTATTCGTTTACTGTGCGATCAGCACGCCCTGTGCGGTCTTGGCGTTGAATTCGCCAAAGAAGGTATAGCGGCCGGCTTCCAGCGGCCCGACATAGATGGTTGTCGAGCTGTTGCCGGGAATGACCTTCTCGCGATTGAGTTCGTGGCTCTCGAATTCCTCGGGCGTGGCGTCCTTGTTTTCGATCCTGAGCTTGATCTTTTTTCCTGCCGGGACAGCAAGTTCGGCAGGCTCGAAGTGGTGTTCGCGGATGACGATTGAGGCTTCAACGTCTGTGGCCAATGCGGCATTTGCAAACAGAAGCAGGGCGATGGTGAATGAAAGTTTCATGCGGGTTTCCTTGTGAATTTCAGTAATGATAATCCTTCTCATTTAGATTATCAAGCGCTGTCCTCACAAGAATGGGACCAGCGATATGGCTATCAGCTAAAATTCAAGCATCACATCAAACAGACCTTGATTTCATGAAGCGAATTCTGATCTTAGTAAGCCTATTGGCAGGTTGCGCGGTTGCACCGCAAGCCCCGGAAACCGCACCGGCCAAGCCCGTACCGCCACAAGCTGTCCCAGCGCCGCAGGCCAAGCCGGTAGTGCTTGCCTCGACCAAGACCACGCCTCCCAGGGTGGCGCTGGTGCTTGGTGGCGGGGCGGTTCGCGGTTTTGCCCACGTGGGGGTGATCAAGGTTCTGGAAGCGCAAGGCATCATTCCTGACATGGTGGTCGGGACCAGCGCCGGGAGCGTGGTGGGCGGACTTTATGCGGCTGGCTACAGTGGCTTCGATCTGCAAAAGATCGCATTCAAGCTGGAGGAAGATAGTGTCGGTGACTGGATTATTCCGGATCGCGGATTCATCAAGGGAGAAGCCTTGCAGAGTTACATCAACAAGGCGGTGCATGGCTTGCCGATCGAAAAGCTGAAGAAACCTTTTGCAGCAGTGGCAACGGATTTGCAAAGCGGGGAGATGACGGTGTTTCAGCGGGGCAATACCGGTCAGGCCATCCGCGCTTCAAGCAGCGTGCCTGGCGTGTTTCAGCCGGTAAACATCAATGGACGGGATTACGTGGATGGTGGTTTGACTAGTCCGGTGCCGGTCAGGGTGGCACGCAGTTTGGGGGCGGAGGTCGTGATTGCCGTCGATATCTCGGCTAAGCCGAAATCAGCCAAGCTCGAAGGCTTGATGGACATCATGTTGCAGACCTTCGGCATCATGGGGCAGTCCATCCGCAATGCCGAACTGCCAGAAGCGGATGTTGTGATCAGGCCCAATACCGTCGGATTCGGCTCGGCGGATTTCGCCAAGAAGCACGAGGCGATTCTGGAGGGGGAAAAAGCAGCGCAGGCCGCGTTACCGCTTATTCGGCAGAAAATTCAGCAGGCGGCTGAGCGGAAACAGGCAGCCGACGTGCCCCGTTGAAGCGCTTGGCCCAGTAACTGTCGTTCATGTCGACGACATGTATGCCACCGCCAGTCGAGGGGGCATGGATGAAGCGACCTTCACCGACGTAGATACCGACGTGTGAAAACGCACTCTTTAGCGTGTTGAAAAACACCAGGTCACCCGGTTGCAGCTGATCAACGCTCACCACTTGCCCGATCTGGCTGATGGCGCGCGCGCCATGTGGTAGGGTCACACTGGCGGCCTGCTGGAATACGTAGCGCACAAATCCACTGCAATCAAACCCGGTTTCAGGCGAAATGCCACCATATTTGTACTTCACTCCGGTCAGACTCAGTGCGTTCAGCAGCACTTCTTGCGCCGCACTTGACCATGTCGAACCCAGTCGGCTGGCCGTGGCAGTGAAGTCCTCGGTCGTGGCGTCGTCCGCGCGTAGGTTGCCCGAAAACAGGGTAAGGCAAATCGCGGCGATGTGGATACAGGTGCGCATGGGACTGAATTGTAAGGGGAAGTCACAAAGCGGATCAACCCTTAAATTGCCCTTGCGAGACTGCTCCGGCGGGGGGGATTCCTTGTAGAATGGGCTTGTCATCCACATACAAGGAGGCTGCAATGAACGACCAAACAGGGTTTTCACTGGAAGAAATCAAGGCGACGGCGCAACGCTTGGTGAGCGCGGGTCTGGATGTGAGAAAAAAACTGGATGCGTTGACGGTGCAGGCGCTGACGCAGCGCGATCTAGCCGAGCAGCAAGTCCGCGAAGTGCTGTCGGCCATCACCGAGGGCGTCAGTCTGGGTGCTGCGGAGCGTGCCGAAGAGATGCGCTCGGCGTTGACCGATGCCCTGCACGGCATGGATGACGCGCTGGCGCATGCGGCAGAAGCCATGCACCTGGCCTTGGGCGAGGCAAACTCACACGCCCAGGAGTTTGCGCAGCAAGACATGAAACAAGGCTTGAGCGAGCTGAAGAACCTGGAAGCAATGTTTCTGGATACAGTGAGTACCGTTGCCCTGGGGGCCAACGATCTGGTCAGGCAGGAGATGTCTGCGCTGGTCGAGCATACGCGGCGTGCCGGGACCGGGACGGGAGAGCGGGTGCGTGCCGTGGCTGATGACCTGGGCAATCGTCTCCGCGCCACGGCACACGATGCGACCGACGCAGGCAAGCGCGCTGCATTGGATATCGGCTCGCGCGTCGCGGCGTTGGCTAGCCGAAAACTGACCGAAATCGCTGATCGCATCGCCGAGAAGGCGGAGCAGCTCAAGCAAAAGTAATGGCGTTCTATTGTCCTAACCTGACCCCCGCACCTTAAAACCTATGATTCGTGAAACCATCTCCGTCATGCGCGACTTTGGCCGGTTGCGTGAAATTGCCGGCATCCTGATTCATTATGGCTGGGGAGATATTGTCAAGCGCATGGGCTTGGGCAACCTGACCGAGCGTGCCGGCACCCTGCTGCATCGCAAGCAATCCGACGAGATCATGCATCTGGCGGCCGAGGTCAGGGTGCGTCTGGCGCTGGAAGAGTTGGGGCCTACCTTTGTTAAGCTGGGTCAGGTGCTGGCCACGCGGCCGGATATTTTTCCGCCGCACTGGATTGCCGAGTTTTCCAAGCTGCAGGACAGCGTGCCGCCTGAACCTTTCGAGGCCTTGCTGCCAGAGCTCGAAAAAGCGCTGGGTCGCTCGCCGTTTAAGGTATTCAAGGACTTGCAGACCGAGGCGATTGCCGGCGCTTCCATTGCACAGGTACATCTGGCTCGTTTGCAGGATGATACGCAGGTGGTGCTCAAGGTGCGTCGCCCAAACATCGAGGGGCGCATAGACGCGGATCTGCGCCTGCTTGGGCATTTGGGGCGGCTGCTGGAGTCGGAACTGCCCGAGTCGCGGCGCTTTCAGCCGGGCAAGATTATCGGGCAATTCGCCAAATCGTTGCGCCGCGAGCTCGATCTGGCCATGGAGGCCCGTAATACCGAACGCTTTTCGCAGAATTTTGCCGACGACCCGGATGTGGTGTTTGCCAAGGTGCACTGGGAATACACCAGCGGTACGCTGATGGTGATGGAATTTATCGACGGCATCCCTGGCAACGACCTGCAGGCGGCGCGCGATGCCGGCCTGAATCTGCCGTTGCTGGGTGCACGTGGTGCCGATACTGTGCTCAAAATGGTGCTCATTGATGGCTTTTTCCATGCAGACCCGCACCCCGGTAATGTTTTCTACTTGCCCGATAACCGGCTTGCCATCATCGATTGTGGCATGGTCGGCCGCATCAGCAAGGAGCGTCGAGACCAGATTGCCGACATGCTGGCGGCGCTGGTGTCGCGCGATATCGAAGCGCTGCGCGACATCTTGATGGCGTGGGCGGGCGATGCGGCGATTGATGAAGCTAAGCTCACTAGCGATCTGGATGAGCTGATTTTTAACTACGATAGTGCGCCCCTCAAGCAGATTCGTTTCGGCGCCTTGTTGAATGATCTGACGACCGTCATGCGCGAGAATCATCTGACGGTGCCCCCTGACCTGACCATGTTGTTCAAGGCATTGGTGACGCTGGAAGGGCTGGGTCGTCAGCTCGATCCGGATTTCCAAATCGTCCGGCATCTGACGCCATTCGTGAAGCGGGTGATTATCGACCGTTACAAGCCAGGCGCTTTACTCAAACGCGGTCGGCGCAATCTGATGGATGTGGTGGAGGTGGCTACAGCATTGCCGCGCGATGTCTCGCGGCTGCTGCGCGAAATCCGGCGTGGCCGGGTGAAGATCGACTTAGATCTGAAACGTCTGGACCACTTCGGCCATCAGCTGGACCATAGCACCAACCGGCTGACCCTCGCGCTGGTGACTTCGGCGCTGATCATTGGCTCGTCTATCGTCATGACCGTAAAAGGTGGGCCAACCCTCTTCGGCCTGCCGGCGTTTGGCTTTCTCGGCTTCTTTCTGGCGTCGCTGTTCGGTGTGATGCTGATGATATCGATCTGGCGCTCCGGAAAGGACTGAAGCGTGGCTGAGACATGCATTCAAGGTGATCTGCCGTATCATGGGTTGCACTCCGCGTGTTCAATGATTTATCGCTGTTGGCCAGCGCCATCCTGATCCGCCCTGTGGGGCGTCTGCGTGAGGTAGCTTATCTGCGCTATGTTGCAGAAATGCGAAGCGCCTCATCACTCTTTTTCATAATCTTCACCGTGGTTGCCGCGGCATTGTTACGCCATTCGATCAGTTCCAGCCGGCCGTCCAAATGCTCGACAATGGCCGTGCAGCTGTCGACCCAGTCGCCGCAGTTGATGTATTGCAGGCCGTCGACGTCCTTGATGGCCGCGCTGTGGATGTGGCCGCAAATTACTCCGTCGAGGCCGCGCTCGCGCACTGCATGGATGACCGAGTCTTCGAAATCGTATATGAAATTGACCGCGGATTTGATCTTGCGTTTGGCGTACCCGGCCAGCGACCAATAGCCGCTGATGCGCAGGGTGCGGCGGATCAGCGATAGCCAGCCGTTAATCCTGACCAGAAAATCGTAGGCTTTGTCACCCAGTACGGCGACCCAGCGGTGGTAGCGGGTGACCTGGTCGTAAGCGTCGCCGTGGACGAGCAGAAATCGTTTGCCGTCCGCCGTGGTATGCACCCATTCGTTGGCGATCAGGATGTCACCGAACAGGGTGTCGTCGTATTCGCGCAAGACTTCGTCGTGATTGCCAGGGATGAACACCACTTTTTCACCATGGCGTGCGCGCCGCAGGATCTTCTGGACGACGGTGTTCTGGGTAGCGGTCCACTGGATGCTGCGCCCCATGGCCCAGAAATCGATGATGTCTCCAACCAGGTAAAGGTGCTCACCCTCATGTTCACGCAGAAAGTCGAGCAGGGCATCGGCCTGGCAGGCGCGGGTGCCGAGATGGATATCGGAAAGGAATATGGCGCGGACTTGCATGCCTGGGGTCTCGTAGAGGCGACTCGGCAAGATTATGAGTTTTGTGTGACGATTCGATGAAAATAATCGGGTTGCGTGCCGCGGCGTCGTACGTGGGCTGCCCAAGACACTGCCTAGTCAGCGGCGGTAGCGGGGAAATGCCACTGGTGACCCGGCTGCAGCAGTGTTTCGAAGACCTCCGCTGGCGCCGGCCGGGCAAACAGAAAACCTTGTCCGTAGTCGCATCCGGCGGCGATCAGCAGGTTGCGCTGCTCCAGGGTCTCGATGCCTTCTGCGATTACCTGGATGGCCAATTTGTGCGCCATGGCGATGATGGCTTCGCACAGGACCAGGTTGTCTGAATCGGGTTTCAGGTTCTGGACGAAGGAACGGTCGATCTTGATGTAATCGATGTCGAACTTGTTCAGATAGGAAAGTGAAGAGTAGCCCGTGCCAAAATCGTCCAGCGCGACCTGAATGCCAGCATCGCGAAAGTCTAGCAGCTGTTTCTGGGTGGATTTGCTGGCCTCGATCAGCATGCCTTCGGTGATCTCCACCACGATGCTCTGGCCTGGAAGGCTGATCTGCTGCAGGTGGTGGTTCCACAACGCGCAGGTGTCATCGGTCTTCTGGAACTGCGCCGGCGATTTGTTGACGCTGATCTGAAAATCGGGGTGGTAAGTGGTACGCCATTGTGCCGCCTGCTGTACTGCAGTACGGAATACCCACTCGCCAATCTCAATGATCATGCCCGTTTCTTCTGCGATCGGAATAAAGGCAGTCGGGTTGATCAGGCCGTGCGTGGGGTGGTTCCAGCGGATCAATGCCTCGGCCTTGTGAATGTTGCCGGTCGCCAGATGCACGATGGGCTGGTAATAAAGCTGGCATTGCTGCTGTTCCAGCGCGCTGTGCAGGTCGGTGGCCAATTGCCTGCGGATCTGCGCGGCTTCTTGCATTGTGCGGGTGAAGTAAGTGAAGCTGTTGCGGCCGTTTTTCTTGACCTCATACATGGCCTGGTCAGCATTCTTGATGAGCTGGTCGTGCGTGTCGGCATCTACCGGGTAAACCGTGATGCCGATGCTGACGGACACATAGGCCAGCTCGCTGTCCAGCTGGAATGGCTGGTTCATCGTCGCCAGCATCCGCTGAGCGATATGGTCGACGGCGCCGAGGTCGTCGAACTGGCTCAGCAGCACGACAAACTCGTCGCCGCCGAAGCGTGCAACTGTGTCGGAGTCGCGTACACAGCTGAGCAAGCGGTCCGCTGTTTGCCGCAACAGCAAGTCGCCCTTGTCATGTCCGAGCGTGTCGTTGATGTCCTTGAAATGGTCCACGTCGAGGAACATCACGGCAAGCGGCTGGTCGGTGCGGTTGGACTGCTTGATTTCCTGGCTTAACCGGTCCTGAAACATGGCCTTGTTGGGCAGTCCGGTGGTCGTGTCGTAATGGGCTAGATTGATGAGCTGGTCTGCCACCCTCTTGTCTTCGGTAATGTCGCGGATAAAGGCGCAGAAGGTGTAGGTGCCCTGCCACATGATCGGTGCGATGGTAAGTTCTGCCGGAAATTCGCTGCCGTCGCGCCGGAGGGCTTGCATTTCCACCCGTCGGTTGATGATGGGCCCGACGCCTGTGGCCATGAAGCGCCGCACGCCTTGCTGATGCGTCTCGCGATGGTCATGGGGGATGATTAGATGATGCAGGGGCAGGCCCAAGGCTTCTGTCGTACTCCAGCCGAAGATGACTTCGGCCTGGTGATTCCAGTGTGTGACGAGGTTGTCCGCATTGATGCCAACCACGGCATCCATGGACGAGTCGACAACCGTCCGCATCCACAATTCGTTCTGTTGCAGGGCATTGGTAGAGGCGACGCTGCGCTGCACCATGCGCCACGACAGCAGGAGCCCAAGCCCCATCAGCAGGACTGTCATGAACGTAATGACAATGTCGATCAGCAGGCTGACTTGGCGGGAGACTTCGCCCAGTGTCCGGGAAAAAGCATCCTCAAGCGGCGTCAATTTCAGGTTGACGGCATTGATCGCTGCCAGCAGCTGCGCTCGTTCAGCCTGGTTGCTGTCAATTGCACTGATGTTTGCGTGCAGCTGTTGCGCCAGCGCGTCGAGTCTGCTGAGATGGATATCGGCCTCGGTCCAGATGGCGATCGGTTTTTCCATCAGCGGCGTATGTCTGAACAACAGAAACAGTGTGATGATGCCGGACACGTCGTCTGGGTGGTTGTTGCCATCGAGGAAACCTTGCCGGGCCGTTTCCAGGTCTGGCTCGGCCTGCTCCAGCGCGAGGCGTGCGCGGTGATCGCCCAGCGGTGCGGCTATCGCCTTGAGGTAGCGTTGATAGTCGTGCTCGTCCCTGGTCTGGGTGTAGACGTTCAGGAAATGTGTGGCATCCTTCTGCCCCTTGGACCATTGGCTTTCGCCTCCAACGTAGGCGCGCACGGACGAGAGCAAATCCATGCTGACTTCAGCCGCGCCCAGCAAAAAGATCACCACGAATACGAATGGCCAGACGATCCGTATCAGCAGTCGGTTTACCGAGAAAATTTCTTATCTCCACATAGACAGCAGATGAATGATAAGTGAAATAGCTTGGGCTGGACAACCGTTGTGGCCCTGAGATCCATGGCAGCTCGAAAAGTGCATGCGAAATATGGGAAACACGACTTGAAATCTGCCCATCTATCCCCATTAATAATCACGTTAGAATGAAACTTGTTTTGTAAGGGAAACTCAAGATGGCGACAGAAACCGCACTAAAAGAAACGCTGGGCTTTCAGGCCGAAGTTAAACAGCTGCTACAACTGATGATCCATTCCTTGTATTCCAACAAGGAAATCTTCCTCCGCGAATTGATCTCCAATGCGTCCGACGCGGCTGACAAGCTGCGCTTCGAGGCGCTCTCCGATGCGGCACTGTTCGAAAATGACAGCGTACTGCAGATCCGCATTGCCTTCGATAAAGCTGCGCGCACGCTGACGATTAGCGACAACGGCATCGGCATGAACCGTCAGGAAGTGATCGATAACATCGGTACCATTGCCAAATCCGGCACGCGCGAATTTTTCTCGCATCTGTCCGGCGATCAGAAAAAGGATGCTGCGCTGATCGGCCAGTTCGGTGTGGGTTTTTACTCAGCCTTTATCGTGGCTGACAAGGTCACGCTGACCACCCGCCGTGCTGGCCTGACGGCGGAGCATGGGGTACGTTGGGAGTCGGCAGGCGAGGGCGACTTTACGTTGGAAACTGTCGAGAAGGTTGCGCGCGGCACCGAGATCGTGCTGCATCTGCGCGAAGGCGATGACGAGTTTTTGAGCGACTGGAAGATCAAATCCACCATCCGCAAATATTCCGACCATATCACCCTGCCTATCGTGATGAAGAAATCCGAATGGAAGGATGGCCAGGAAATGCCGACCGATGAGGACGAAACCGTCAACAAGGCTTCCGCGCTGTGGGCACGCAGCAAGAGCGACATCACCGAAGACGAGTATAAGGAGTTCTACAAGCACGTCGGCCACGATTTCGAGCCACCGCTGGCATGGTCGCACAACCGTATGGAAGGCAAGCAGGAGTACATCTCTCTGCTGTATGTCCCGGCCAAGGCGCCGTTCGACCTGTATGACCGCGACCGACGTCATGGCATCAAGTTGTACGTGAAGCGCGTTTTCATCATGGATGACGCCGAAAAGCTGATGCCGCAATACCTGCGCTTCGTGCGTGGGGTGATCGATTCGGCCGATCTGCCGTTGAACGTATCGCGTGAAATCCTGCAGCATTCCAAGGATATCGAGGCGATCAAGGCTGGGTCGGTGAAGAAGGTGCTGGGCCTGCTGGAAGATCTGGCCGGGAACGAACCGGAAAAATACGCCGGTTTCTGGAAGGAGTTCGGTCGCGTGCTGAAGGAAGGTCCGGGCGAGGACTTTGCCAACAAGGAGAAGATTGCCGGCTTGCTGCGCTTTGCTTCTACCTTGGCCGATAGCGAAGAGCAGACGGTTGCGCTCAAGGACTACATCGCCCGCATGAAGGATGGCCAGGAACATATTTATTACATCACTGCCGACAGTTTCGCCGCGGCCAAGCACAGCCCTCACCTCGAAATCTTTCGCAAGAAGGGCATCGAAGTGCTGCTGCTCTCCGAACGCGTGGATGAATGGCTGGTGAGTGGCCTGACCGAATTCGACGGCAAGAAGCTGCAGTCCGTGGCCAAGGGCGACCTCGACCTCGGCAAGCTGGAAGACGAAACAGAAAAGGAAGAGCAGAAGAAGGCGGAAGATGCGTTCAAGCCGCTGGCTGAGCGCATTCAGGCTGCGTTGGGCGACAAGGTGAAAGAAGTGCGTGTGACACACCGATTGACCGATTCCCCTGCCTGCCTGGTGACGGGTGAAAATGAGATGAGTGCGAATCTGGAGCGCCTGCTGAAGGCTGCGGGCCAGAATGCGCCCAACACCAAGCCGATTTTTGAAATTAACCCGCAGCATGCCTTGGTAAATCGCCTTAGTGCAGAGGCTGATGCGGCACGTTTCGGCGATCTGGCCGCGCTGTTGTTCGATCAGGCACTGCTGGCGGAAGGGGGGCAGCTGGAAGACCCCGCCAGTTTTGTGCGGCGTTTGAACGGATTGCTGGCGCAGCTGCCCTAAAGGCCTGCCACCGTCGAAGCCGAAATGCCCCGGTCCTGACAGGCCGGGGTATTTTTTTGCTTAATGCGATAGACAAAAGCTATTTAATTAATTGTAACAATCAATTTTACCAATTATTGACGCATGGCTATGATGCGTCCTGTCGTACTTAATCACTTAACCAAGGAGCATCCAATGACAATTTCTCTGATCAATACCCAAGTGCAACCGTTCAAGGCGCAGGCTTTCCATAATGGCAAGTTCATCGAAGTGACCGAAGCCAACCTGAAGGGCAAGTGGTCCGTGGTGATCTTTATGCCGGCAGCGTTCACCTTCAATTGTCCGACCGAGGTGGAAGATGCCGCCGACAACTACGCCGAGTTCCAGAAGCTGGGCGCGGAAGTCTATATCGTGACCACCGACACCCACTTCTCGCACAAGGTGTGGCACGAGACTTCCCCTGCCGTGGGCAAGGCGAAGTTCCCGCTGGTGGGCGATCCGACCCATGCGCTGACCAACGCCTTCGGTGTGCATATTCCGGAAGAAGGCCTGGCATTGCGCGGCACCTTCGTGATCAATCCGGAAGGCGTGATCAAGACCCTGGAAATCCACGACAACGCCATTGCCCGCGACGTCAAGGAAAGCCTGCGCAAGCTGAAGGCAGCCAAGTACGTGGCTGAGCACCCAGGTGAAGTTTGCCCGGCCAAGTGGAACGACGGTGCGAAGACCATTGCGCCATCCCTGGATCTGGTCGGCAAGATTTAAGGGGGGAGCTAACGCATTCGTTATTCCCGCGCAGGCGGGGATGACGAATTTCAATCAGTGCGTATTTTCTAAGACGTTATGAAACTGCCCCTTCGCGTGATGGGGCCGGTTTTTAGCGTAAAGCGGTGGTGATGTTTTCACCGCTTTACAGTGAAAACCAAAGATTGGGAGTGCAACATGCTTGATAGCAATATTCTGAACCAGTTACGCGCTTACCTCGAAAAGCTCCAGAGGCCGATCGAATTGGTGGCGTCAATCGATGACAGCCAGGGCGGGCAGGAAATGCGCGAAATGCTGCATGAGATCGCCGCGTTGTCGGACAAGATCACGCTGCGCGAAGACGGCAACAATGCGCGCCTCCCTTCGTTCGCCATCGGCTTGCCGGGTGAAGAAGCCCGCGTGCACTTCGCCGGCATCCCCATGGGGCATGAATTCACCTCGCTGATTCTGGCCTTGTTACAGGTGGGCGGCCATCCGCCCAAAGTGGAGCCCGAGATCATCGAGCAGATCAGCGGCTTGCGCGGCGAGTTCCGCTTCGAGACGTATATCTCGCTGACCTGCCACAACTGCCCGGACGTGGTGCAGGCACTCAACCTGATGGCGATATACAACCCCGGCGTGCAGCACGTGATGATCGATGGTGCACTGTATCAGGACGAGATCAATGCACGCCAGATCATGGCGGTGCCGACCATGTTCCTCAATGGCGAGCACTTTGGCCAAGGGCGCATGGAACTGGCCGAGATTCTGGCCAAGGTCGATACCTCGGGCGTCGAGCGTGAAGCGGAAAGAATCAGCGCCAAGGCGCCGTTCGACGTGCTGGTGGTGGGCGGCGGCCCAGCCGGCTCGTCTGCCGCGATCTATGCGGCGCGCAAGGGGATACGTACTGGAGTTCTCGCCGAGCGTTTCGGCGGTCAGGTGATGGATACCATGGCGATCGAGAACTTCATTTCGGTGCAGGAAACCGACGGCCCCAAGCTGGCGATGGCGCTGGAAGAGCACGTGAAGTCCTACGACGTGGACATCATGAACCTTCAACGCGCCGAGGCGCTGGTGCCGGGCAGCGATGGCCTAATCGAAGTGCGCACGGCGAGCGGCGCCGTGTTGAAGAGCAGGACCGTGATCGTCTCCACCGGTGCGCGCTGGCGCGAGCTCAACGTACCCGGCGAGCGCGAGTATCGCGGCAAGGGCGTGGCTTACTGCCCGCACTGCGACGGTCCATTGTTCAAGGGCAAGCGCGTGGCCGTGGTCGGCGGCGGCAACTCCGGCGTGGAAGCGGCGATTGATCTTGCCGGCATTGTCGGACATGTGACTTTGCTGGAATACGGCGATGCGCTGCGCGCCGATGCAGTGTTGCAGAACAAGCTCCGCAGCCTTGCCAATGTCGAGATCATCACGCAGGCGCAGACCTTGGAGGTAAACGGCGCCGACGGCAAGGTCAACGGTCTGGTCTACAGGGATCGTGCCAGCGGTGCAAAGCAACGCATCGCGCTTGAAGGCGTGTTCGTGCAGATCGGTCTGTTGCCTAACACCGATTGGTTGCAAGGCTCGGTCGCGCTCAGCAAGTACGGTGAGATCGAGGTGGATGCTCGGGGTCAAACCTCAGTCCCCGGCGTGTTCGCGGCAGGCGATGTGACCACGGTCCCCTACAAGCAGATCATCATCGCCATGGGGGAGGGTGCCAAGGCGGCGTTGGGCGCCTTCGACTACCTGATACGCAGCGCTGCAAGCGCATGACTTGATCTTTCAAATGAGAATAATCATCATTAATGACGTTAGCAGCCTGCACAGGGCGAACATGTTGATTTGGAGTCTCATTTGAAGCGGTTCATATCAAGCGTTTTGGCCTGCGGGCTGTTGGTGGCGGGGTCGGCGTGGGCGGCTTCCGATGAAATTCAGGTGTATGTCGACGACATGAACGAGGTCGGCAAGTATGGAGTTGAGCTGCACCTGAATTACGTGCCGCAGGGTTCGAAAGCGATGGATTACGCGGGGGCGATTCCGTCCAATCACCGATTCCAGGCGACGACCGAGTTTTCCTATGCTTTCAGCAAGTCGTGGGAAGGTGGGCTGTACGTACCTACGGCTATCGCAAACGATGGCAGCGCCTATGCAAACGGGCTTCGTCTGAGAATGAAATATGTGCAGGAGCAGACGGAGGGAAGCCGGGTGTTCTGGGGTTTCAATACGGAGTTCGGCTATACCGCGCGCCGGGTCACGAACAGCATGTGGGGCATGGAATTGCGTCCCATCTTGGGGCTGCGATCTGAGGGCTGGATGCTGGCGATCAATCCTATCATTGATGTTCCGCTGTCCAAGGGCGGGCTGCGCGAGGCGGCGTTTGAGCCGTCGATTAAGGTGATGCGGGAAGTTGCTCATGGCGTTGATATTGGTATTGAGCACTACAGCAGTTTTGGTCCAATCAGGCATTTGGAAGGGTGGTCCAGGCAGGAGCATTCCATCTACGCCGTGACCGATATTCAAGCGCATGGGCTCGATATCAATTTTGGGGTCGGGCATGGGTATCACAATGCCGAAGATGATTGGGTCGTGAAGGCGATTATTTCACTGCCGTTCAACTAGAGCCTTGAATGGTGCGTTTGGGAGACCGGTTGCACCATTCTGGATCGCCGCTCTTTCCCCTGCATCAATCTCGATGCCGGAGACGGGCGGCCTCCATCGGCCGCCTGTCGTTGTCTGATTTGGCGTAGAATACGGTACATTAGTTGCTAGACCTAATGTACCTACATTCCGAGATATTCCATCATGACGCCTCCAAAATCCCCGCGCCAGCACCATCTGCGTAACGATGAGCATTCCATCGAAAAATCCCTGACCAATCACCTGACCTATACCGGTGGCAAGACCCGAAAGTCGGCGACCGGCCGCGATTGGTTCGATACGACGGCCCACACGGTGCGCGATCACTTGATCGAGCGCTGGGTCGAGACCGTGGGCAACTACGATGACAAGGATCCCAAGCGTCTTTACTACCTCTCGCTTGAGTTTCTGATCGGCCGCACGCTTTCCAACGCGGCGCACAATCTGGATATCAATGCGCCCGTGCGGGAAGGTCTGGAAGCCTTGGGGCAGCAGATGGAACAGGTCGAGGAAATGGAAACCGATGCCGCGCTCGGTAACGGTGGTCTGGGTCGTCTGGCTGCATGTTTCCTGGATTCGATGGCTTCGCTGGACCTGCCGGGTATGGGGTATGGCATCCGCTACGAATATGGCATGTTTAATCAGCGTATCGAAGACGGCCGTCAGGTCGAGCACCCGGACAACTGGTTGCGTTACGGTAACCCTTGGGAATTCCAGCGTCCGGAACGCCTGTACCCAGTCAAGTTCAATGGCCATGTGGTGCAGTTCCCCTCTGAGCATGGTGGCGTTGAGCATCGCTGGGTGGATAATGAAACCGTGATGGCGATGGCTTATGACATGCCGATCCCCGGCTATAAGACCGACACCGTGAACAACCTGCGCCTGTGGTCTGCCAAGGCGACGCGCGAATTCAATCTGGATTCGTTCAACGCCGGCGATTACGTGGGTGCGGTGGAAGAAAAAAACACCACTGAAAACCTGTCCAAGGTGCTGTACCCCAACGATACCTCGGTGAATGGCCGTGAGTTGCGCTTGCGCCAGCAGTATTTCTTCGTCTCCGCTTCGATCCAGGACATCCTGCATCGCTTCCTGTCCAAGCATCAGGACTGGAACCTACTGCCGGAGAAGGTTGGCATCCAGTTGAACGATACCCACCCGGCAATCGCCGTGGCGGAAATGATGCATCAGCTGGTGGATGTGTATTACCTCAAGTGGGATGAAGCCTGGGCACTGAATACCCGCATTTTTGCCTACACCAACCATACCCTGATGCCGGAAGCGCTGGAAACCTGGCCGGTGGAGATGTTCGGCCGCGTGCTGCCGCGCCATCTTGAGATCATTTATGCGATCAACCATCAGTTCCTGCACATGGTGAACCACCTGTTCCCCGGTGAAACCGAACTGCTCCAGCGTGTTTCCATCATTGATGAAACTCATGGCCGCCGGGTCCGTATGGCACACCTGGCTGTCGTTGGCAGCCACACGGTGAACGGTGTCGCGGCAATTCATAGCGAGTTACTCAAGACGACGCTGTTTGCCGACTTTCACCGTATTTTCCCGGGCAAGCTGATCAACGTGACCAACGGCATTACGCCGCGTCGCTGGCTCAACCAGTGCAATCCGGGCCTGACCGCGCTGATCACGTCGCGCATCGGCGATGGTTTTGTGCGCGATCTGGATCAACTGAAAAAGCTGGCACCGCACGCCGAGGACGCCGAGTTTCGCAAGCAGTTCATTGCCGTCAAGCGTGCCAACAAGCTGCGCCTGGCTGAACGCATCGAGCGCCAGACCGGCGTCAAGGTCAATCCGGATTCGCTGTTCGACGTGCAGGTGAAGCGCATCCACGAATACAAGCGCCAACTGCTCAATGTGTTGCACGTGATCACCCTATACAACCGTATCCGTGCCGGCCAGACCGCAGGCATGGTGCCACGCACAGTGATTTTTGCGGGCAAGGCGGCGCCTGGCTACTGGATGGCGAAGCAGATCATCCGCCTGATCAACGACGTGGCCAGCATTGTCAATAACGACCCGGCCGTGCACGACCTGCTCAAGCTGGTCTTCCTGCCCAACTACGATGTGTCTTCCGCGGAAAAAATCTTCCCGGCCAGCGAGTTGTCCGAACAGATTTCGACGGCTGGGACTGAGGCTTCTGGCACCGGCAACATGAAGATGGCCCTCAACGGTGCGCTGACGATAGGCACGTTGGACGGCGCCAATATCGAAATCGGTGAAGAAGTCGGCGACGACAATATCTTCATCTTCGGCCTGACCACGCCAGAGGTCGCTGATTTACGCGCCCGTGGCTACAATCCGTGGGAGTACTACAACGACAATCCGGAACTGAAGCAGGCGCTGGATATGATCGGCAATGGCTACTTCTCGGTTGAAGAGCCAGAGCGCTACCGTGCGATTTACGAGAACCTGACCTGGAACGGCGACCATTACCTGTTGCTGGCGGATTACGCCAACTACATCGCCTGCCAGGAGCGCGTCAGCGCCTTGTATAAGAATCAGGACGAGTGGGCGCGACGTGCGATTCTAAATGTCGCGAACATGGGCAAATTCTCCAGTGACCGCACCATTCAGGAATACGCGGACAAAGTCTGGAACGTTAAGCGCGTCAAGCGCTAATGTCTAAGGGCCACCCTTGCGGTGGCCTTTTTATTTGAAAGGAATACATCATGCGGTTATGGGTTTCGGCGGTAACGCTGGCTTTTTTTACCACACAGGTTTTTGCACTGGGGCTGGACGACCTCAGCAACAAGGACGCCACCGGCGGTCTGAAGGATGCTCTGATCCAGGCGGCAGGCAGCGCGGTCGGCAAGCTGGGGGTGACGGACGGCTTCTTTGGCAACCCGCAGGTCAAGATTCCCTTGCCGGATTCGATGCAGAAAGTCGAAAAAGGCATGCGCATGTTCGGCATGGGCAAACAGGCAGATGAATTGACCTTGCGCATGAACCGCGCAGCCGAAGCCGCAGTGCCGGAAGCCAAGGCACTGCTGGTGGATTCGGTGAAAAAGATGAGCGTGCAGGATGCCAAGGATATCCTGACCGGCGGCGACGATGCCGCGACACAGTACTTCAAGAAAACCACCTCGGCGCCCCTGGCCGTGAAATTCCTGCCTATCGTCAAGAAGGCGACTGAGGATGTGCAACTGGCACAGCAATACAACAAGTTTGCCGAAACTGGCGCCAAGTTCGGGGTGATCAAGAAAGATCAGGCGAACCTGGAGCAGTACGTGACTCAGAAAGCGCTGGATGGACTGTATTTGATGATGGCGGAAGAGGAAAAGTCGATCCGCAAGGATCCACTAGGTGCCAGTACCAGCCTGATCAAGAAGGTGTTCGGAGCGCTGGGTAATTGATTAATAACGATGTGTTGCGTAGCGTTCGCTATGTGCTGGACCTGGCCGATGCGAAAGTCATCGAGATCATCGGCCTGGCCGGGACCGAAGTTGCCTCGGAAGCGCTTGAGAGTTTTTTGAAGCGTGAGGACGAAGCTGGGTTTGTCGAATGTGACGATGCGGTCATGGTGTCGTTCCTGGATGGGTTGATCATTCATCGGCGGGGAAAAATGGAATCGCGGCCTGCGCCGGCGAGCAAACCCGAGAAACACCTCAGCAACAACACCATCCTGAAAAAACTGCGGGTAGCGTTTGAGCTCAAGGACGATGACATGCATCAGGTGCTGGCATTGGCGGGCTTCGATGTTTCCAAGCCGGAGTTGAGTGCCCTGTTTCGTTTGAAGGGGCACAAGAATTACCGCGCATGCGGCGATCAGTTGCTGCGTAATTTCCTGAAAGGCCTCGCGATCCGCCTTCGCGGCGTCTCCCCTTAATGAAAATCCCCAAAAGGCTGCAGCCGTTGGTCGACGATGGCTTGGTCGATGAAGTGATACGCCAGCTCATGAGCGGTAAAGAGGCGATGGTGTTTGTTGTCCGTTGCGGGGAAGAGATCCGCTGCGCCAAAGTCTACAAGGAAGCCAACAAACGCAGCTTTCGTCAGAGCGTGGATTACACCGAAGGTCGCAAGGTCAAGAACAGTCGCAAGGCGCGTGCGATGGAGAAGGGGTCGCGCTACGGACGCCAGGCACAGGAAGAAGCCTGGCAAAGTGCCGAGGTCGATGCCCTTTATCGTCTCGCCGCCGCTGGCGTGCGCGTTCCCAAGCCTTATGGCTTCTACGAAGGTGTGCTGCTGATGGAACTGGTGACTGGGGATGACGGCAACGCCGCCCCCCGGCTCAACGACCTGATGCTGACGGAAGCGCTGGCCCGTGAATACCATCAAGCCTTGATCCAGCAGGTCGTGCGCATGCTGTGTGTCGGCATCGTGCATGGAGATCTTTCCGAATTCAATATCCTGCTCGGCGCCGATGGGCCGGTGATTATCGATCTGCCGCAGGCCGTGGATGCAGCAGGCAACAACCACGCCAGCAGTATGCTGGAACGCGATGTGAGCAACCTGGCAAACTATTTTGGCCAGTTTGCACCAGCGTTGAAAGAAACCGATTACGGCAATGAGATCTGGGCGCTGTATAAAAGCGGAAAGCTGGATCCGGACACGCCATTGACTGGGCACTTCGCACATACCTATGCCCCGGTTGATCTGGCAGGTGTGTTGCGGGAAGTGGATGCCGCTCAGGCAGCCGAAGCGGCGCGGCTGGCAAGGATGAGTGGGCTGTAGTCCGGAGTTTCTCTCAGGCAGTTGGCGCGCCTTGCCTGGGCGGCTTTTGTTCGATCAGGGCATGCTGGCGAGTACTGGGTGCTTATTCGCCGGTCATCGACCCCAGAACTTCCTTGGTCGCCCCTGAAGCATCCATCACCAGTTTCAGTTCTTCTCTGACCAGTCGCCATTGGCCGTCTGCGGCCAGAATGCGGTATTCATGGTTGAGCAGCGTGTTGGCGCTCATGCGCTCAATCCGGTCGAGTACGGAGGCGCGGTCTTCCGGATGCAGTATCTCCAGCCAGAGGTGATGTTGATGCGTGAATTGTTCTCGCTCGTAGCCCAGGAGTTGCTTGATGTTCTTGCTGACGAAGGTGGCAGCATATTCTGGCATGGGGGTTCGGGCAAAAAACACGATAGGCATGGCGTTTACGATTTCGTCGATACGCGCCTTTTCATGTTCTGACTCCAGCGCTGCGAGCTGGCTCAGTTCATTTTCGGCATAGGCATCGCGACAGGCAAACGTATCGCCATGGATTTCCTGCTCCACCAGATGGAGCAATTCATAGTTCTTGATGCCGAATGCATTTGCAATATTGCTGATGGTGTTAAGGCTGGGTTGTTTGATGCCGCGCTCCAGCATGGAGACGAAGGTGCGTTCGAGATCGGAGCGTGAGGCCAGTTGTTCTTGTGTCAATCCTTGTTGCAATCGCAGTAGTTTGATGACGACACCGAAATGGGATTTATGCATGAGACTCCTGATGGTCTGGGATGGCGTGAATGTGGCAGGTGTTCTTGCCAGCGTTTTTCGCAATGTACAGGGCTTCATCGGCATTTTTCAGCAAATTGCTTGGATTCTTCTCTGATGGCGATGAAAAAGCAATGCCTATGCTTGCCGTTACCGTGACCATGGTATCGGCGACCTCCATGGGGGTGGAGAGCGCATCGATCAGCTTGTGCGCAATGGAGATGGCAACTTCTTCCGTTTCCAGGTCTTCAAGCACGATGGCGAATTCGTCGCCGCCCAGGCGCGATACCGTATCTTCTCCTCGAACACGGGTGGCCAGACGCGAGGCAACGGTTTCCAGAACGCGGTCACCCGCTTCATGCCCATATTGATCATTGATCAGTTTGAACCCGTCAAGATCGAGCATCAGCACGGCAATCGGGCTGCGGGCACGGATGGCGCGTGAAAGCGAATGGGCAAGTCGTGCGTTGAGCAGTAGCCGATTTGGCAGCTTGGTCAGCGGGTCGTGGTGGGCCAGGAACTCGAATTCGTCATGCACCCGCTTGGTGGAAGTAATGTCGGCAAACACGGCAATGTAGTTTTTGGGCTTGCCGGCCGTATCGTTGATCACGCTGATGGTGAGCCATTCTGCATAGGCCTCGCCGTTTTTACGTCGATTCCAGATTTCGCCTTGCCAGTAGCCATTCCCCAGGATGGCATTCCACATGCGCTCGTAGAAAACTCGATCTTGCCTGCCCGAGCCCAGAATGCGCGGATTCTGGCCGCGTACTTCGTCTTCCTCGAATCCGGTAATGCGGGTGAACGCGGGGTTGACCGACAGGATGTTGGCGTGCGCGTCAGCGATGATCACGCCCTCAATGGTGTTCTCGAAAATGGACGCGGCCTGCTTCAGTTTGCGTTCGGAGTGATTCTTTTCCGTGACATCCTGGATGGCTTGCACCATCCCCAGGAAGCGGCCGTTCTGATCCTGAATCGGCGCCATGCGGAGGTGTAGCTCGCGATGCTCTCCATCTGAATGATGGCCGAGTTCGTATTCGTAGCAAGCACCGTGCTGGGCCGCGTCGACGGAGGGCTGGAAGTGATCGGTCGAGATGCCAACCGTTTCGAATAGGTGCCTCAGCCCGACGCCGGACGCGGCGCTCGGCTGCAGGCCAAACAGTTCGCCTGCAGCAGGGTTCATGTAATGCACGTTGCCTGCAGGGTCGGCGACGACCAGGCCGACGCCCAGTGATTGATGGAGCACGGCAGAGAGCACGTGTTTTTCGTCCAGTTCATGACGTATGCGGTTGATGTCGTCTGACTGGCGCTTGATGATCGTGGTCAGTACGCTGACATAGTGGTTTTCAATCTTCTTAACCACGTCGTGTTCGGACAGTACTCCCAGAAACTGGTTATCGTGATCAACGACGGCAAGGGTGCGAATGTGCTGCTCACGCATGACTTCGATGGCGTGGTAGATCGATTTGTCGGGTAGGGTGGTCAGTACGGGCGAACGCATGAGCGCAGACAACGGCGTATTGCCAGAGGTGTTGTTCCGGCCGAAGCGGACCATATCGCGCTCCGTGACGATGCCGACAGGCTCGCCATGGTCGACAACGACGACGGCGGGGGCCTTGAACTTGTGCATCATGGCAATGGCGTCGTTCAGCGAGGCGTCCTGCGCGATGCCTAATGGGGCATGGCTCATGACCTGCGTGACCTGCTCCTTTCCGGAGAGCACATCCAGTCCCAGCACTTTCATGAAATCGGTATCGGTGGCAACGCCGTAGAGGTGGCCTGCGTGATCGACGATGACCAGGTGGCGTATGCCCTTTTGGGCACACAAATGGTAGGCCTCAAAAAAGTCGATGTGGTCTGGCACCGTGACCAGTGGCGTGCTCATCAGGGTGCGGACCGGAGTGCGCTGCGCTTCCTGATGGTTTGCGAAAATACGTATCGTGTCGCGTTCAGTAAAAATGCCGATGGGCTGATGGTCTTCAACCACAATAACGGAGCTGATGTGCCTATCCTGCATGATCTCAAATACGTGGGAGATAGGCGTTTCAGGCGATACGCAGACCGGTGTTGTAGTGCAGATATCTTTTATCAAAACGGAGGCATGCATGGGATTTGGGCTTCCTTGTGCATTAAACGACAGACTTGGCAAGAATATGTAGTGGTCATGAGGATGCCGAATCCTATTGGCTTCTGGTGATGATTGCCATAGACCATGGTATACATGTTCGAGTTGTAGTCTGAGCGAATGGACGTGCGGCGCTTTTGCCGGATAAGTTGTCAGCGTCAATCGAAGCTTAGGCAATCGCTTTCTGCTAAAATTCAAGTTTTTACCAGCGCCTAAATTCCCATGCTCCGTCTCCGTGGCAGTGCCGCCCTTTCTCCCTTTCGCCTCGACAAGATTCAGGCTGCGCTCAAGACTGCAGCCCCGCGTATTTCCCACCTCTATGCCGAGTTCTGGCACTTTGCTTGGACCGATGGCGAACTGAGTGCGAAGCAACAGGATACGCTGGGTAAGATCCTGACGTATGGCCCGAAAATGGCCGAAGAGACGCCGCGAGGCGAGCTGTTTCTGGTGATTCCGCGTCCCGGCACGATCTCGCCGTGGTCCTCGCGCGCAACCGACATTGCGCGTCATTGCGGGCTGGCATCCATGCGGCGCTTGGAGCGCGGCGTGGTCTACTACGCCAGGACCGCGGATGGCGCGGCGCTGACCGAGGACGAAACGCGTGTCCTCAAGGCACTGATCCACGACCGCATGACTGAGGCCGTGTTCGGCAGCATCGACGATGCCGAGCGTCTGTATCACCAGGATGCGCCTGCGCCGCTGGCGACGGTCGATATCCTCGGTGGCGGCAAGGCTGCGCTGCATGCTGCCAACAATGAGATGGGTCTGGCGCTGTCGCCGGACGAAGTGGATTATCTGGTCGAAAACTTTACGCGCACTGGCCGCAATCCGACCGACGTCGAGCTGATGATGTTCGCGCAAGCCAACTCCGAGCACTGCCGCCACAAGATTTTCAACGCCGATTGGGTGATTGATGGCGTGGAACAGGCCAAGTCCCTGTTCGGCATGATACGCAACACGCATCAGCTCCATCCGGGCAAGACCGTGGTGGCGTATTCCGACAACGCCTCGATTGTGCAGGGCGAGAAGACCAAGCGCTTCTACCCGCAGTCGGATGGCAAGTACGGCTACATCGAGGAAGACATGCACTTCCTGATGAAGGTAGAAACGCATAATCACCCAACCGCCATTTCGCCTTTTGCTGGCGCTGCAACGGGTGCTGGTGGCGAAATCCGCGACGAGGGCGCGACCGGTTCCGGCTCCAAGCCTAAAGCGGGCCTGACTGGTTTTTCGGTCTCCAACCTGAGCATTCCTGGCTTCGAGCAGCCTTGGGAGAGCAGCTACGGCAAGCCTGGCCGCATTGCCTCCGCGCTGCAGATCATGGTTGACGGCCCGCTGGGTGGTGCTGCCTACAACAACGAATTCGGACGTCCCAACATTACCGGCTATTTCCGTACGCTGGAACTGGAAGCGGCCGGCGAAGTGCGCGGCTACCACAAGCCCATCATGCTGGCGGGCGGCGTCGGCAATATTTCTGCCAAGCATTCCTTCAAGCACCGGATTCCGGCGGGTGCCGTGCTGATCCAGTTGGGTGGACCGGCCATGCTGATCGGCCTTGGCGGCGGCGCGGCGTCCAGCATGGACACGGGTTCCAACATCGAAAACCTGGACTTCGACTCCGTGCAGCGCGGCAATCCGGAACTGGAACGCCGCGCGCAGGAAGTGATCGACCGTTGCTGGCAGCTGGGGGACGACAACCCCATCCTGGCCATCCATGACGTCGGTGCCGGCGGTCTTTCCAATGCCTTCCCTGAGTTGGTGAACGATGCCGAGCGCGGTGCGGTATTCAAGCTGCGCGACGTACACAACGAAGAACCGGGCATGAGCCCGCGTGCCCTGTGGTGCAATGAAGCTCAGGAACGGTACGTCCTGGCGGTGTCCAAACAGGATCTGCCACGCTTTGCCGCCATGTGCGAGCGCGAACGTTGCCCGTATGCGGTGGTAGGCGAGGCAACCGAAGAGCGTCATCTGACCGTGGAAGATGCACACTTCGAGAATAAGCCGGTGGACATGGACATGTCCGTGTTGCTGGGCAAACCGCCCAAGATGACGCGCGACGTGCAGCATCTGTCGCGTGAGTTGCCAACGTTTGACGCGTCCAACATCAACCTGGTTGAGGCGGTCGATCGCGTGCTGCATCTGCCAGGCGTGGCCGACAAGACGTTCCTGATCACCATTGGTGACCGCAGCGTGACGGGCCTCATCGCCCGCGACCAGATGGTAGGCCCATGGCAGGTGCCGGTGGCCGATGTGGCGGTGACCATGGCTGGTTACGAAACCTATCGTGGCGAAGCGTTCTCCCTCGGCGAGAAGGCCCCGCTGGCGCTGATCGATGCTCCCGCGTCTGGCCGCATGGCGATTGGTGAATCCATCACCAACATTGCGGCTGCTGCAATCGATGACATCGCCGAACTCAAGCTTTCCGCCAACTGGATGGCCCCGGCAGGGCATCCGGGCGAAGACGCCGCGTTGTACGACACCGTGAAGGCGGTGGGCATGGAGCTTTGTCCGCAGTTGGGCATTAGCATCCCGGTCGGCAAGGACTCCATGTCGATGAAGACAGTGTGGGAAGAAAACGGTGAGAAGAAGGCGGTCACTGCCCCGATCTCGTTGGTGATCACGGCCTTTGCGCCGACCCCGGATGCGCGCAAGACGCTGACGCCGCAACTGCGTACCGATCTGGGCGCGACCAAGCTTGTGCTGATCGATCTCGGCGCCGGCAAAAACCGCATGGGCGGCTCTGCGCTGGCGCAAGTCTATGGCGCAGTCGGCAATGCTTCGCCGGACGTGGACGATGCCGCGCGCCTGAAAGCTTTCTTTGACGGTGTGCAACTGCTCAACAAGGAAAATAAGCTGCTGGCCTACCATGACCGTTCAGATGGCGGCCTGTTCGTGACGCTGGCTGAAATGGCCTTTGCCGGCCATGCCGGCCTGGATGTCGAGCTTGCCGGTCTTGCGGGCAACGTAGCGCAGATACTGTTCAACGAGGAACTCGGTGCCGTGCTGCAATTGCGTGCGGCGGATGCCGATGCGGCGGTGGCAACCCTTAACGCAGCAGGGCTGGCTGGCTGTGTGCATGTAATCGGCCAGGTGGCCGATCACGGGACTCTCAACATTGCGCAAGGCGGCAAGCCGGTTTTTGCCGATACCGTGGTCAACCTCCATCGCGCGTGGTCGGCGACGACGTACCAGATGCAGCGTCTGCGCGACAATCCGGCTTGCGCCCAGCAGGAATACGACCGCTTGCTGGACGTCAACGATCCGGGCATGCATGTCAGCCTGAGCTATGACCTTAACGAAAACGTAGCGGCGCCTTACATCCATACCGGCAAGCGTCCGAACATGGCAATCCTGCGCGAGCAGGGCGTCAACGGACAGGTGGAGATGGCGGCGGCATTCGACCGTGCCGGGTTCCAGGCCGTCGACGTGCACATGAGCGACATTATCGCCGGGCGCGTCAGCCTCAAGGATTTCCACGGTTTTGTTGCCTGCGGCGGCTTCTCCTATGGCGATGTGCTGGGTGCCGGCGAAGGCTGGGCCAAATCCATCCTGTTCAACGCGCGCGCCCGTGACGAGTTCAGCGCGTTTTTCCAACGCGGCGACAGCTTCTCGCTGGGTGTCTGCAATGGCTGCCAGATGATGAGCAACCTGCATTCCATCATTCCGGGCGCCGAGCACTGGCCGCATTTCGTGCGTAACAAGTCCGAGCAGTTCGAGGCCCGTTTCGCCATGGTCGAAGTGCTCGAATCGCCCTCGCTGTTCTTCCAGGGCATGGCTGGAAGCCGCATGCCGATAGCCGTTGCGCATGGTGAAGGTTTTGCGGAATTTTCTTCGACAAGTGCTGTCGAAAAAGCGCTGGCCGATAAACTGGTCAGCATGCGCTTCGTGGATCACCGTGGTGCGGCGACGGAAATGTACCCGTTCAACCCCAATGGTTCTCCGCAGGGCGTTACCGGCCTGACCACGCAGGACGGGCGTTTCAGTATCATGATGCCGCACCCGGAGCGGGTTTTCCGCGCGGTGCAGCATTCGTGGCACCCGGATGGCTGGGGTGAAGATGGACCGTGGATGCGTATGTTCCGCAACGCGCGCAGGTTTGTAGGCTAATCAACAATAACGTTGGAAACTTTGGAGAAACAATAGTGAAATTGATCAAAGCAATGCTGCTGGCAGCCATGTTGGCACTCTCGACCTCCGCTTTTGCCATTACCGACGATGAATCCGTCGCCTACGCGACGGCGTTGCAGGATGGCGATGTTGCCTATATCAAGAAGATGCTCGACAGCGGTGCGGTCAGCGTCGATGAAAGACATGCCTTCTTCGGTTGGAGCGCACTGCAGATCGCAGCCAATCGCGGGCAACTGGCTGCCGTCAAGGTGCTGGTGGAACACAAGGCCAACCTGAACTTCCAGCATGAAATGACCAAGAATACAGCCTTGCACCTTGCCGCGATGCAGGGATTCAAGGACGTGGTGAAATATCTGATCGAAGCAGGTGCTGACGTCAACCTGAAGATGCGTGGCGATGTCGCACTCCTGCGCGTGATCCGCGACATGGGCAATACCGAGATGGTCGACATCCTGGTCAAGGCCGGTGCCAAGGATGACGGCTGCCAGGAAGAAAAGTGCTTCTGATGCTGATCATGTAACTGCAAATCGGGAGGCTGCATGCGGATGCACTGGATCGTGATGATGTTGCTCGTGCTCCCCGCCATGGCCGGGGCGGATACCCATATTCGAACCCTGGCCGCCTCCTGCGCTGCCTGCCACGGCCCGGACGGCAATAGTGCCGGCGGCACGCCGGTACTGGCCGGTCTGGAACGCAACCACTTCGTGTTGCAGATGAAGGCATTTCGTTCCGGTGAGCGTAGCTCTACCGTGATGCATCACCATGCCAAAGGCCTGACCGAAACCGAAATCGAACAGCTGGCTGATTATTTCGCTGCGCAGAAGCGGGTGACGACATCCCCCCCCATGACGCTGGGAGGGCTATAAGCCATGCAGCGTCGCGAATTTATCAAACTACTGGGCGCCGGTGCGGCGCTGGCGAGCTTCCCTTCGATGGCGAAGGCCGATGTGCCGGCGCAAGGCCGCATCATCATTATCGGCGGCGGTTATGCCGGTGCGACGGCGGCCAAGTACCTGCGGCTGTGGGGCGGCGACAAGCTCGAAATTATCCTTGTCGAGAAAAACACCACCTTTGTTTCCTGTCCGTTGAGCAACCTGGTGCTGGGCGGCAGTAAGCAGATCGGCGACCTGACCTTCAACTACTCCGGGCTCGACCGTTACAACATCAAGCGCCTGCATGACGAAGCGATCGGCGTCGATGTCGCCGGCCGCAAGATCATGGTGTCCGAGGGCGACTATCTCGAATACGACCGCCTGATCATCGCGCCTGGCATCGATTTCATGTACCAGACCCTGCCCATGCTGGAACGCGCTGAAGCGCAGGAAATGGTTCCTCACGCATGGAAAGCAGGGCCGCAGACGGTCAATTTGCGTCGGCAGCTTGCGGCCATGCCGGATGGCGGCATATTTGCCATCAGCATTCCTAAGGCGCCTTACCGTTGTCCGCCGGGGCCTTACGAGCGCGTCAGCCAGGTCGCATTTTTCCTCAAGCACAACAAACCGAAATCCAAGGTCATCGTGCTGGATGCGAATGCCGAGATCATTTCCAAGAAAGGCTTGTTCACCAAAGCGTGGGCGGAACTCTATCCGGGCATGATCGAATATCGGCCGAACAGCACGGTGGTCGAAGTGGATGTCGCGAATCGGACCGTGAAAACGGAATTCGAGACGGTGAAGGCCGACGTGCTGAACGTCATCCCGCCGCAGCGCGCCGGCAGGCCTGCCCTGTTGGCTGGCGCTAACAACATCGACCAGCGCTGGTGCGAAGTCGATTTCCTGACCTATGAATCCCGTGTGGCGCCAGGCGTGCATATCCTCGGCGATGCGGTGTCGTCGGCCTTGCCGAAGTCGGCGCATATGGCGACTTCGCAAGCCAAGGTCTGCGCTGCGGCGATTGTTTCCCTGCTCAGCGGGGAGGCGCCCGATCAGCAGCCGGTATTCGCCAACACCTGCTACAGCTTCGTGTCGGACAAACTCGCCGTGCACGTGGCCAACGTCTATCGCTACGATGCGGTCAAAAAGCTGATGCTGCCCGCCGAGGGCGGCGGTGTGTCGGACAAACCCAGCGAACAGGAAGGCAGTTACGCACAATGGTGGGCAAAGAATATCTGGAGCGACGTACTCAGCTGATGCCTAAATGCCAGGCGCGGCAAGTGCACCGCCTTGGCCTGTGGCTGCAGGTGGTTGCCGTGGTGCTCGGTGGGGGGGCGGCTGTGCCGGCCGTGGCCGATATGGCGGCCGTACTGCGGGTGCCTGATCAACCCGCCCAGGCGCTGCACCTCCCGCCCGGATTCGTCGTATCGGTCTTTGCCCGCGTGCCCGCCGCCGGCAGTGACATGTTTCGCGGCCCACGCTTCATGGCTTTCGGGCCGGATGGGCATCTGTATCTTTCCACCGGCCTCGATCGCAAGATCGTCATGCTGCCGGACCGTAACCACGATGGCGTCGCCGATGAGGTTGTGACTGTCGCCGACCAGATGAATGCGCCGCAAGGGCTGGCGTTTGTCGGCGAGCAATTGTTCGTGGCCAATCAGGAAGGCATCGTCAGGCTGGAAAAGCGCGATGGGCAGTGGCCAGCCGCACGCGCCATTCCCGTGGTGTCGGGGTTGCCGATGGGCGGCCATACCTTGAAAAACCTGAAGCTTGGGCCGGATGGTTTTCTCTATCTCAATGTCGGTTCCAGCTGCAATGTGTGCATGGAGTCCGACCCGCTGCGCGCCACGATGCTGCGCTACACCACCGATGGCAAGCCGGCAGGGTTCTTGCCCGGCGTGGGGCGACATCCCGCTTCACCGATCTGGGCCGCCGGATTGCGCAACAGCCAGGGCTTCGCCTGGCATCCGACCACAGGCGCCATGTATGCCACCAACGACGGGGCCGACATGCGGGCGGCGCACAAAGGCGGCACGGTAGATGATGCCTTGCCGCCCGAGCATTTGAACCAGATCGAACCTGGGCAGCATTACGGCTGGCCGCATTGCTGGGGCGATCGCGTCAACGATGTGAACTTTCCCGGGGCGGCAGAGGCTTGCGACGAGATGACGCCACCGGTTCTGACCTTTGCTTCGCACGCGACGCCCATCGGCATCAGTTTTCTAGACCATACAAACTTTCCGGCCGAATACCGTGGCGATGCGCTGGTGGCGTTGCATGGTTCTTGGAATCGCGAGGCGCCTTCCGGCTACAAGGTGGTACGCGTGCATTTTGAACTAGACAGGCCCGTCGCGGTCAGTGACTTTATTACCGGTTGGCTGCAGGATGGCAAAGCCTGGGGCAGGCCGGTCGATATCGCCGTGGGCCCGGATGGCGCGGCCTATGTTTCGGATGACCGGGCGGGTATGATCTATCGTATTGTTTATCGAAAGGCAGCACGATGAAACGCTGGATAGCGTGTGTTGCGGCCCTGCTTGGCCTGCTGGCTGCCGACCTGGCCATGGCGGAAGACAAGCCAGAGGCCTTGATCTATATCAGTCCGCAAGAGTTCAACCATGAGGTCCGTCTCGGCGTACCACCTTATTTCAGCCGATGGGTGCTGAAAGGACCGGCAGTCGAAGCGGCTGCACGTGAGACTCTCTCGCCTAATTTTTCTTCTGTGGCCCTCTGTGATGGGGTGAGTGGCGCGGACGTGCTGGTCCGGGTCAGGCCGAATATCACTTATAACCCTGGCATTAAACGCTATTACGCCCAGATCAAGGCGCAGTTTCACCTCGGGAGTGGCAAACAATTCGGTGCTTACAAGGCCACTGGCGAGGTCGAGGGTGCCATCGACTCGGCATATGCCGATCAGGCCGTGAAACAGGCATTTTCCCTCGCGATGCAGGACATCGTCAGGCAGTTCCTGGCGGATACTGCAGCGCAACAGACATTGACCGCTGCGTTGGGGCAGCATCAAACCAAGGTTCCATGCGCATTGATAGGCGCTATTCCAAACCCGTAAGGAGACATCATGTTTAAACCTGCACTAGTGATGCTCGCGGTCATCGCGAGCATGTCCACGGCCTATGCCGAAACACCGACCACCGTGACCGGCATCAAGACCCCGGAATCAGTTCTGGTCGGCCCAGATGGGCGCATTTATGTGTCCGAGATCGGCGAATTCGGCAAGGATGGCGACGGTCAGATCACCGTCATCAACAAGGACGGCACGCCCCATGTGTTTGCCACCGGTATGGATGACCCCAAGGGGTTGGCCGTTTTCGGCAATGACCTCTATGTGGCTGACAAGACGCGTGTGCTCAAGGTCGGGCTGGACGGCAAGTGGACGGTGTTTGCCGCCGCAGATGCGTTTCCGGTCATGCCGCAATTCCTGAACGATCTCGTGTCGGATGCGCAGGGAAATATTTATGTTTCCGACAGCGGTGACCTCAAAGGCAAGGGCGGTGCGGTTTATCGCATCGGCAAGAACGGCAAGGTGGCATTGATCACCAACGGCGGCAAGGATGCCCGCGTGCTGGCGCCGAATGGCCTGTTGATGGATGGTCCGGCGAACCTGCTGGAGGTCGATTTTGCTTCCGGCATCCTGTATCGCATCCATATCCGGAGCGGTGCGATGCAGAAAGTCGCCGAGGGGTTTGGCGGCGGAGACGGCCTGGTGCGCGGCGCCAAGGGCGTGCTGTATGTGAGCGACTGGCAGAATGGCCGTGTTTTTTCCGTCAGCAGGCAGGGCGAAGTCAAGTTGCTCAAGGATGGATTCAAGGCTGCAGCGGATATCGGGCTGACCCAGGATGGCAAGTTCATTCTGGTGCCCGACATGAAGGCTGGCGAAGTGGTGTGGCTGCCGGTTAATTAAATCAGTAATCCGGGAATGCGCTCGAACCGGTGGCCGAGCGCATTCGCTGCATCCAGTTCCCACCAGTCCTGCAGAACCGTCGCGTACAGGCTGCGGAAATCGATGCTGTAGACCAGGTTTCCATTTTCCAGGCGATCCAATGCGGGCGGCTTGCCATATAAGCCGCCTCTGACACCGCCACCCAGCACAAAGTGCGCGTTGGCGGTCCCGTGGTCCGTGCCCTGACTGGCGTTTTCCTGCGCGCGCCGACCGAACTCTGAGTATGTCATTACCAGCGTATCCTGCCAGCCGCCATTCGCGTTTAGTGTGTCGCGTAGTGCGGCCAGTCCTTGCGCCAACTCATCCAAGAGGCGCGCTTGTGTGCCCAGCTGGTTGCTATGCGTGTCGAAACTGCCCAGCGAGACCTTGTAGACGGCGGCACCCGAGCCGCCATCGATAAGCCGTACTAACGTCTTGAGTGCGTCGCCAAATTTTCCGCGGGGAAAATCGGCGGTGGGCATTTCACCGAGCACCAGGCGCGAAGCTGCTTGGGCAATGTCGTTTTCCACCTTCAGAATATGTTGCAATGCTGGATTCTCAGCGGGGCTTTCTGTCGGGGATACTTTTCCTGCCTGTCTCAGAAAGCGCTCGCTGTCGGTGAGTGCAATGGCGCGTACCCCGCCGCCGGAAAACGGGCCGAGGCCTGAATCCCCGATCGCCACGGCATCGGCGGCGAAATTGCCGGGTGGCGGCGCGATGTTGAAAGCGCGTGTCAGCCAGCCTGCTTCGAGATATTCCTGGCTATTGGATGCAGTATCCCATATTTCGATGGAGCGAAAATGCGACAGATTGGGGTTGGGGTACCCCAACCCCTGAACCAAGGCCAGCTCGGCGTTCTGCCAGAGCGGTAGTAGCGGTTTCAGCGACGGGTGCAGACCGGTGTTTTCCGTCAAAGGCAGAACCTGCTCGCGCAGAATGGCTAGCCTGGGACGTAGCCTGAGGTAGTTCGGATCAGTGTAAGGAATGATGGTGTTGAGGCCGTCGTTGCCGCCCTTGAGTTCGATCAGGATCAGGCGGCGTTCCCAATGGGTGGCCGGTACCGCCGCCCAGGAAATTCCCGGCGCCAACGGCAGCAAGCTCGCGCCGCCCAACAGCTTGATAAAGTCTCGTCGATTCATCATGGTCCTATTTCAACTGGTAGACCGGATCTAGCAATACCCCCCGTAACAACGTTGATGGGGCGGTGTCGGAAGGGATGTCTGCCACGGGATCCGTTGCGAGAAGCAGATGTGTGGCTTGCAAGTTGCGCTGGCTGACATCGTCGCTAAACTGCGCCATCCAGTGCTGCGGATCGAGGCGCATTTCTCCCATGCTGTTCGAGGATGACGGCATCGGTATGTCATTGCCATCGTTACGACCGCTGTCGATGCCGCGCAAGATTTTTTCCAGCGCCTGTTTTCTCAACAGTAGCGTGCTGCTGTTGATCCATGCTTCGCCGCCGGACCAGCCTTTGACATTGGGCGGGTTGAATAAGTCCTGCCCCATTTGCTGAGCTGCGAAAGCCAGGGTGCGTGTGTCTGCCGGCGCGAGGTTGAATTGACGCAAGGTGCCTACCATCAGGTCAACTGGCGACTTGGTCAGCGTTGCCCGGTACTGCGGGGCATAGAAGGCGTCTGAGGTAAGCAGCGCGAACATCAGGGGCTTGAGTTCGTAGTGGTTGGCGCGGAATACCTGGGCCAGGCGGCGAACCTCGGCTTCGTCGGGTTCAGGTGAGATAAACTCGCGCCACAGCTTTCTGGTTACAAATTCTGCCGTTTCCGGGCGCGCGAGCAGGATGTCCAAGACATCGTCGCCGCTCAAATTGCCGGTTTCACCCAATACGCTTTTGCTGCCATCGTCATGCACCATGCGATGAAAACGGAAGTCGCCAGTCTCGTGATCTATTCCCCAGCCGGTAAAGGCGCGTGCGGCATCGCGGATGTCCTGCTCGGTGTAGTGCCCTTCGCCCAGCGTGAACAGTTCCATCACCTCCCGGGCGAAATTCTCATTGGGCTTGCCCTTACGGTTGGACACGTTGTCGAGATAGAGAATCATCGCCGGATCATGGGCGATGGCGTGCAGCATCTCGCCGAAATTTCCTAGGGCATTACGGTGCAGGAGGAGATTCTGACGATACATCAGCTGAGGGGATTTGACTTTCTGCAGGCTGGAGGTGAAATGGTTGTGCCAGAACAGCGTCATTTTTTCGGTGAATGGCGACGTCGTCGTCAACATCTCCTTGATCCACCAGGCGCGCAGGGCGACGCCCTGTTCGCGGCCTTGCCGCACAATGACTTTTTTCTCTTCTTCGGAAAATTGGCGCATGCCGCCTGGAATGAGCCGGCGATCCTCAGATGAGAGTTCCGGCGGGGTGCTTTGCGCCTGGGTTTGTGCGCTGGAAAGCAGGCGATCGACCGCCTGCGCACGTGATAACTGAGAAAATTCCTGTACCTGCGCGGCACTGGCGGAAAAGCTGGTGCGTGTCAGCAGGGTGCGTGCTTCGAGCTCGCCCATCGGGGCCGCAAATGCCAGACACGGAAACAGGCCGATCAGTATGCCGAGTAGAAATCCTGGCGAAATAGCCCCCTGCCAAGGGGGTGGCATGGCAGAGGGCGCGCGCATGGTTTAATTGTCACCGTGCTTGCGTGGGCGATGGTCGCTGGCAGCGCGTGGGGCGCCCGAGCCTGGGTGGCGGGGCGTATCGTTCTGGCCGTTGTCCTGCCGTTGCTGGCGCATATCGCGCAGCTTTTCACGTGCAGCCTTCATTTCGTCGCGTGTAATGGAGCCGTCGCCATCGGTGTCGATGCGGTCGAAGTGGCGGGCCACGCCAGGCATGCTGCGATTGGCTTCTTCGCGGGAGATCGCGCCATCGCCGTTGCCATCGGCTTTTTTTAGTCGTTCCTGCATGCGCTCATGCATCATCTGGCGGCGCGTTTCGACTTGGTCGCGGTCTGGATAGGATCGTCCCAGATCGTCATTCAGTTCCCGGTGCATGCGTGCGCGCTCATCCGGTCCTAGCCGTTGCTCCAGCCCTTGTCCATTATCCGGCCCCGGGTCTGGGTTTACGTCCCGGCTCGCAGCGTTGGCGAACGTCGATAGCGCCAGCAGTCCGGCGGTTGCGGTGATGCGTATCGTGCGGTGCATGCATGGCCTCGTCATGTCATCAGGTTCGGCAGCACCAGTGCGCCATGAGCTGATGGCGCACTGGTTGTTGGGGTTTAGCGCTTTTTGGCGTCATGTTTTTCGTCATGGATATCCCTGGAGGCTTTGTTCAGATCCTGATGTAGATCCTTGCGTTCATCCCTGGTTAGTTTGCCATCGGCCTTGTCCTGACGTTCTTCCTTGCGGATGCCGCGTTCTTCCTGACGCAGATTGCGCGCTTCGCCGCGAGTCAGTTCGCCAGAGCGCACACCCTGTTCAATACGTTCGTGTTGGTGGTGCTGGCGTGCGTTGACGCCGGGGTCACGCGGATGGTGCTGTTCTCCCTGATTTGCAAATGCAGGGGCAGTGGCGATCATCAGTGCAGCAATGGCGGAAATGCGGATCAGTTTGTTCATCTTAATACCCCTTGTTTAAGCGTTGCAGTTGTCATCACTATGGAGCCCCTTTCGGGGTGTTACCTTGTGGAGTCAAGGTGTTTGCAGATTAGTGGGCAGATGTAAACAAGGTATTTCCTTTATGCGTAAAGATGTAAAAGTTTGTAACAGATGCGCCTGCCTCAGAAATAGACTTCCACCACGCCTTCGCTTTTGGCGACGCCCTTGATGATTTGCCCCGAACGCGTTTTGACGCCGACGACTTGTCCGGCTTTGGCATTGCCCATGGCCTGACCTTCGGAAGTGACGCGGAATCCAGCGCCTTGGGCGATGAGTTTGACGGTTTGTCCTTGCAGGATGACATTGGAAGCGCGCAGCATTTCCGCACGCAGGATGGTGCCGCTATCTACCGGTGCGGCGACATTCTTGTCCAGCGCCTGGTCGAGAGAGGTCAGTGCGCTGCCGGCCATGGTCGTGATGTCGCGTTGCAGCAGTTGCACGTCATCAGTCTGTATGGATTGGCCCGCTGCGATGGGACGTACGGCGACCACGACGTTGCTGGAGACCTTGATGCTGACCGGGACGTAAATCGACCAGGTGGCGGGTGCCAGGCAGCGCACGCCAACGTTGCTGTTGCCCCACAGCCGTGCGCCTGCGGGGAAATAGGGTTCGAGGTACTCGCACTTCGCGAGTTTGAGTCTTGGGTCTATGTGATTGACCGTGACAGAGCGTTCGCCAGGCTGTGCGGCGATTTTTTCCTGCACAAAGGCCTCTACTGCGGCCTGGATGGCAGGTAGCGATTGCCACTCGGAAGCGCTGCATGCGGCTGAGTAAAGCAGGAATAAGGCAAGCCAGAGATGCTTCATGGGGAGAGGATTGGCCGTTTCACTGTAAAGTGGATAGAATCAGGACGACTCGACGATTCTAATTGAATTCACATCCCATGAATACGGAACAACCTACGACCCCTATCGACATTGCCCGGCAGGCGCTCAGGCAGCTTGCGCTGAAAAAAATCCCGCCTACGCCGGATCATTTTCGGGATGCCTATGATGAAATTTCCGGCACCAAGTCCGAGGATGAATCTACGGGCATGGCGCTGGCGCTGGAAAAGGTCCTGAAGGATGCAGGTAAGGGGCGCCCCAAGTACGTAGCGGCATCCAAGGCGATCAGCGAGCGAGCCGAGAAGCATGATTGGGCCGGTGTCGAAACTCAGTTGCGAAGCTTGTTTCCTGCGGCAGGCGGCGCAGCCAGTTGGTCGACGGTGGTGCGCAACCTGGTGCGTCAGCTTGAGGTGAGTCACAAAGGCTTGACCTCAAACAAGAAAAAAGAAGGCCTGGAGCGGGTGCTGATCAATTTCGAGAGCGACCCCGATCAGCTGGCGCAGAAAATTCAGGCGCTGGTGGCCTCATGGGGTAGTGGGACGCAAGCTGCTGCTACCGATGCGCCGCCGCCGGAGCCAGAAGTGGCGGCACCCAAATCGACGAGCCCTGCGGTGTCCTCATCAGCGGAGGTGGCGGACGCGGGCCCGCTGGCGCTATTGTGGCGGGATATCCTGATCAAGACGCTGGAGCTGGGCCTGATGTCCCAGCTCAAATATCTGCCGGAGATGGTGCGCCAAGCGCAAGCGCTGCTGGATCAGGCGCGGGCATCGAGAACAGAGGCGGATGTCGCCAAGCTGGCCGACGCGCTGAAGTCCTTCTGGTTTACGCTGGAAATGAGCAGTGATGCGCAATATCGTCTGCACGAAGAACTGCTGCATCTGATGCGACTGTTGGTCGATAACATGAGTGAGCTGGTGGTCGATGACAAGTGGCTCTCCGGGCAGACCGCCATTATTCGCGATATCATTTCCAAGCCGATGAATATCGAGGTGCTGTACGACGCAGAAAGCAGCATCAAGGAGCTGATCTTCAAGCAGGGCAAGCTCAAGCACGGCCTCGTCGAGGCCAAGGGGACGCTCAAGCAGATGGCGGCCTCCTTCATTACGCGCCTTGCCGAAATGACGGAGAGCACCGGCGAGTACCACGACAAGATCGAGGACTATCACGTCAAGCTCAGCAAGACCGAGGACATCACGGAAATCAACGTGATTTTAGATGGCCTGATGAGCGACACGCGAGCCATGCAGCTGGATGCCATGCGTACGCATGAGGAATTGAAAGAGACTCAAGTTAAGGTGGCAGACGCCGAAGCGCGCATACAGCACCTGACGGCCGAGCTCGACCATATCAGCGAAATGGCGCATGAGGATTACCTGACCGGCGCGCTCAACCGCCGCGGTATGGATGAAGCGCTGGATCGTGAATTCAGTCGCTCGGATCGGCTCAATACCAGCGTGTGCATTGCCATGATGGATATCGACCACTTCAAGAAGCTGAACGATACCTTGGGGCACGATACCGGCGATGTGGCGCTGGCCCATCTGGCCAAGGTGACCAAGTCCACGTTGCGCCCCACCGATGTGCTGGCCCGCTATGGTGGGGAAGAGTTCATCATCATCCTGCCGGAAACCGAACAGGGTGAAGCCCTTCAGGTCATGACCCGGGTGCAGCGTGAACTGACCCGTCAATTCTTCCTGCACAACAACGAGCGCGTGCTGATGACCTTCAGTGCGGGCGTTTCGCAGCGGCAGGCGGGTGAGTCGCCCGAGGCTGTGATGAAACGTGCTGACTTGGCGCTCTATCAGGCCAAGCAGGCTGGTCGCAATCGCGTGATCGCTGCCGAGTAGTCTAAAGTTTGCCGCGCAGCGGCAAACTTTTGCCGGCAACGTCTTGCCGGCACCATAAAAACTTCGCTACAACCCAATCTCCAAGCCATTCCAGGCTAATGGCATGTTTTCTGCTTGAAAGGCTGTAACAGCAGCACTTTTGGGTGAATATTCATGATCAACGGTATCGATAAAGCATTGGCGTTCCAGGGGAAGGCGCTGGAGTTGCGCGCTTATCGCCAGCAAATCCTCGCGTCGAATATCGCAAATGCAGATACCCCCAATTACAAGGCCATGGATATTGACTTCGCCTCGGCCATGCGTCAGGCGCAAGCCGGAACGACGAGCGTGGGGATGGCCAAAACGGCGGCAGGTCATATGGACGGCAAGGGCGGTGCGCTGGCTGGCATCAAGCCCATGTATCGCACCCCGTCGCAGCCCAGCATCGACGGCAATACCGTGGATAGCAATATCGAGCAAGCGAAGTTTTCCGAAAATGCACTGCAGTACATGGCATCCCTGCAGTTCATGACTGGCGATATCCGAGATATTAATCTCGCGTTGAAAGGGAGTTGATCGTGGCCATTTCTAATATCTTTGAGATCGCAGGCTCCGGCATGACGGCGCAGTCCATGCGCCTCAATGTGGTTGCTTCGAACATGGCGAATGCCGATAGCGTGACCGGTGCCGATGGCCAGCCTTATCGCGCCAAGCAGGTGGTGTTTCAGGCCAAGCCGCTCAATACCTCCATGGGGGCGGGTTCCAGTGGTGTGGTGGTGGCCAAGGTGATTGACGATCCATCGCCTTTGAAGCTGGTCTACGACCCCAAGAGTCCTTATGCCAATGCGCAAGGGTATGTCAGCCGCCCCAATGTCAATGTGGTGGAAGAGATGACCAATATGCTTTCGGCCTCCCGTTCTTATCAGGCGAATGTGGAGATGATGAATACTGCAAAAACCCTGGTTCAGCGCACGCTGACCCTTGGGTCTTGATAAAGGAGCGTTGAAATGGTTGCAGCCGTATCGGGAACAGGCAGCTCGACAGCTGGGTCGTCATTAACGGGTGCAGCCTCTTCTGCACAGAGTATCCAGAATCAGTTTCTGACCATGCTGGTAGCGCAGTTGAAGAACCAGGATCCGATGAATCCGATGGACAACTCGCAAATCACGACGCAGATGGCCCAGCTTTCTTCGTTGCAGGGCATCCAGCAGTTGAATACCACGCTGACGGCTTATACCCAGTCCCAGGCCTTCCAGTCGGTGAGCATGATAGGGCATAACGTGCTGGCACCTGGAAATGCGTTGGCTCTGAGTGGAGGCAAGGCGATCGGTGGCGTAGAACTTCCGGGGGCTGTGGATCAGTTGCAGGTCAATGTGACAGATGCGTCCGGCACCGTGGTTAAAACGCTTAATTTAGGCCCGCAATCCCAGGGTGTGGTGCCGTTTCAGTGGGATGGCACGACAAACGCCGGTGCGGTGGCGCCAGATGGCAGTTACAAGTTCACGGTCACTGGGTCCTTGTCTGGTAAGGCGGCAGCGCCAGTCGGGCTTTCTGTAGGCTTGGTGCAAAGCGTGCTGATGGATCAGACAGGTCCTGCCTTGAGTGTGCAAGGCATGGGGCTGGTGGATCTCAGTCAGGTTAAACAAATACTTTAAGGTACTTTGAAGCGGAAGGAGCTCGGAAATGGGTTTTTCTCAAGGGTTAAGCGGATTAAGTGTCTCGGCACAAAATCTGGATGTGCTGGGCAATAACATCGCGAATGCAAATACGGTCGGCTTCAAGACCGGCGAAGCGCAGTTTGCCGATGTGTATGCGGCATCGCTGGCGGGCGCGGGGTCTACCCAGTTGGGCTTGGGGGCCAAGATCTCCGGAACCCGGCAGCTCTTTACGCAGGGCAATATTTCAGCGACCAATAACCCGCTGGATGTGGCCATTAACGGCGGGGGCTTCTTTATCGTCAGTCCGGCGGGGACCAGTACGCCTTTCTACAGCCGGAACGGCCAGTTCAGCCTGGACAGCAACAACTTTATCGTGAACAACAATGGCTACCAGCTGCAAGGCTACTCCATTACCAGCACGGGGGCGGTGGGTCCTATCGGGCCGCTGCAGGTCTCAAAGGCGGTGATTGCGCCAGTGACCACCGGGGGGTCTGCTGCCGGGACCGGGGTTCAGGCCAATCTGAACCTGAACTCGTCTGACTCGGTGATTGCGAGCGCATTTAATGCCAATGATCCGACGACTTACAACCATTCCACGGCGCTTTCGGTGTTCGATAGCCTGGGTAATGCCAACACTTACACGATGTATTTCACCAAAACGGCATCCAATACGTGGAAGGTGAATACAACCGTTACAGATGCATCGGGCGGCATTCATACATTGGGACAGTTGGGAACGCTGAATTTTGATACTTCGGGTGCATTGATCTCTACGTTCCCAGGGGTTACTGCGGCACCGGGTGCTTTAAGTCAGACGATTCCGGGGACGGATCTTGGTTCTGGTGGTGCGACCTCAGGGGTGGCAAATCTAACGTTCCCTGTCAGTTTTTCCAGCTCGACGCAGTACGGTACCGCCTTTGCGGTGAATTCCATGACGCAGGATGGTTCCTCTTCAGGGCAACTGGCAAAGTTCAATATCGGGACCGACGGCATCATTACAGGCACCTACACCAACGGGCAGACCAAGAAGCTTGGGCAGGTGGCGTTGGCCAACTTTGCCAATCCACAAGGTCTGCAGCCACAAGGTAACAATCTGTTTGCGTCGACTTCCAATTCCGGGATTGCATTGAACAATCCGCCGGGCTCTGGCGGCAATGGCGTACTGCAGTCGGGTGCAACGGAAGATTCGAACGTGGACCTGACGGCGCAGTTGGTGGATCTGATTACCGCGCAGCGGACCTATCAGGCCAACGCGCAGACCATCAAGACGCAGGACACGATCCTGCAGACCTTGGTCAACCTCTAATTGAGTGATACGCGAGACTTGATATGGATCGGCTCCTCTACATTGCGATGAATGGTGCAAAACACAGTCAGATACAACAGTCTGTGATTGCACATAATCTCGCAAACCTTTCGACGGTAGGCTATAAGGCGCAGAGCAGTGCGTTCAGGGCGGTACCTGTCGTCGGGGCTGGGGCGCCGACGCGTGCTTTTGTGGTGGACTCTACGCCGGGCGCGGATCTGTCTTCTGGCACGATGATGAGCACGGGGCGTCCCTTGGATGTGGCTGTTCAGGGCAGCGGCTGGATTGCCGTGCAGGATGCTTCCGGTGCAGAGGCGTATACCCGGAATGGTAGTTTGCAGGTGGGTATCAACGGACAGTTGGTCACCAGTAACGGTTTGCCAGTCATGGGCGATGGCGGGCCGATCTCCATTCCACCGGATTCGACGCTGACGGTGGGTAAGGACGGCACGATCTCGGTCGTGACCAATAACCAATACAACGCGACAACTGCGCTGGCCCGGTTGAAGCTGGTGAATCCTGCCGATGCCGACATGGTGCGCAGTGACGATGGCCTGTTCAGAACGAAAAATGGCCAGCCAGCACCGGCGGACGCATCGGTGGGCGTTGCCTCCGGCACGCTGGAAGCCAGCAACGTGAACAGTGTGGATACCTTGATCGGCATGATCGATCAGTCGAGATTCTTCGATATGCAAGTCAAGCTCATGCAGACCGCCGATCAAAACGCCAGCCTCGCAACGCAGGCCATGGCAATCAGTAACGCTTAACCAGAGAAGGAATAGCTATGTTTAGTTCACTGTGGATTGCCAAAACGGGGATGGAAGCGCAGCAGACCAATATCGACGTGATTTCCAATAATCTGGCCAATGTTAGTTCGAACGGCTTCAAGAAATCACGCCCGGTATTCGAGGATTTGATTTACCAGACGCTCCGTCAGCCTGGTGCACAGGCCTCACAGCAGAACCAGATTCCTTCAGGGTTGCAGGTGGGTACCGGTGTGCGTCCGGTATCGACAGAACGTATTTTTCTGCAGGGCAACCTGCAGCAGACCGGGAACACGCTAGACCTTGCGATTCAGGGCAATGGATTTTTCCAGATTCAGCGGTCTGATGGCTCGCTGGCCTATACGCGCGACGGCTCGTTCCAGATTAACAATCAGGGTACGCTGGTTACGGCGAACGGCGATGTGTTGCAGCCGCAGGTGACGTTGCCGATTAATACCGTCAATGTGACGATTGCCCAGGACGGTACCGTGACGGTGACTGAGCCGGGCGGCACAACGGCAACGCAAGGGCCGATACAGCTGAGTAACTTCATTAATCCGGCCGGTCTGCAAAGCATAGGTGACAATCTTTATCAGGAAACGGTGGCCTCTGGCACGCCGAATACTTCCAACCCCGGCTTGAATGGCTTGGGTAGTCTGCAACAAGGGTTCGTCGAAACGTCCAATGTGAACGTGGTGGAGGAAATGGTGAATATGATTCAGGCGCAGCGGGCCTATGAATTGAATTCCAAGGCGGTTTCCGCTTCCGATCAAATGCTGCAGAACCTGGTCCAGATGCAATGAAGACTGGCTTAATCTCTTTGCTGCTGGCGGTCGTGCTGACGGGGTGTAATACCGACCCGTCAACCTCCGTGGCGCAGCCGATGACGATACGCCCGAACGCGAAGGCACCAAAGGTGTATGCGGACGGCGCGATTTACCAGGCAGGAGGCAGTCGCCCGCTTTTTGAAGATAGCCGTGCGCGTTTTGTGGGCGATACACTGACGATTCTTCTTGCAGAAACAACCGCGGCAACCAAGAGTACCAATGAGAGTAGTGCACGTTCAGGATCGACTGCAATTGCGATCGGTGCACCCACCATTCTGGGCTACACCCCGAATGCACTGCCGCTTTCGATCCCTGGTTTCACCAAGGGGTCGACCTTGGCGACCAATGTAAATGGCAGTTCCAAGTCGAGTTTCAGCAACAAGGATAGTAACGCCAACTCTAACAACTTCACGGGCACGATTACCGTAACGGTGATTGATGTGCTGCCGAATGGCAATTTGCAGGTGAGTGGCGAGAAGCAAATCGCCATCAATGAGCAGACCGAGTTTATCCGGTTGTCTGGCATTGTGAATCCGACCAATATCTCTTCAACCAATACCGTTATTTCGACACAAGTCGCAGACGCGCGTGTTGAATCGAAAACCAAGCAAAGCATCGATACTTCTCAGGTCATGAGCATGTTGTCGCGCTTCTTCGTGGCGCTGCTGCCATTCTAGGGGATAGAAAATGACCAGGTGCCTCAAGGGACTCGTCGCATTTCTGCTCATGCTGGTAACAGCTTACGCGCATGCTGATCGCATTAAGGATCTGGCTTCGATTCAGGGGGTGCGTAACAACCAGCTGGTCGGTTATGGGCTGGTTGTCGGACTGGATGGCACCGGCGACCAGACAACGCAAACGCCTTTTACTGTGCAAAGCGTGACCAGCATGCTGCAGGGCCTGGGGGTGAATCTGCCGCCCGGCACCAACCTGCAACTGAAGAACGTGGCGGCGGTGATGCTGACTGCGACCCTCCCGCCTTTTGCCAAGAACGGTCAAGAGCTGGACGTGACGGTTTCGTCGATGGGTAATGCGAAGAGCTTGCGTGGTGGCACCTTGCTGCTGTCTCCGCTGAAAGGTGCTGATGGCCAAGTCTATGCCATGGCACAGGGGAATGTGCTGGTGGGTGGCGTGGGCGCCTCTTCGGGCGGGTCGAGCGTTCAGGTCAATCATTTGAGCGTCGGGCGCGTGCCTGCGGGCGCCACGGTGGAGCGCGTGGTGGTGACCGATGTCGGTCAGGGCGAGTTTGTGCATCTTGAACTCCGCGATACGGATTTCACGACGGCAACGCGGATGGTCGATGTGGTCAATCGTAATTTTGGTGCCAATACAGCCATTGCCCTCGATGGCCGCATGGTACGGGTAAACGCACCGCTGGACGCAAATCAGCGTATCGCTTTCATTTCCCGGCTTGAAAATCTGTCGGTCAATCCTGGAGAAGATATTGCAAGAATTATCCTGAATGAGCGCACCGGATCCATTGTGATGAACAAAGAGGTGCGCTTGGATACGGTCGCGGTGGCGCATGGAAATCTTTCCGTGGTGATCACGAGCCAGCCGCTGGTGAGTCAGCCCAATGCGCTCTCGCAAGGGCAGACAGTGACCAGCGACCAGGCGCAGATCGATATCAAGGAGAAGAAGGGCGAAGTGGTGATGCTCAAGGCCGGCGTGACCCTGGGTGAAGTGGTCAAAGCCCTGAACGCGGTTGGCGCGTCACCGCAGGATTTGCTGTCCATATTGCAGGCGATGAAGACCGCTGGCGCACTCAAGGCCGAGTTGGAAATTATCTGATGCTGGCAACGGCCTCCAACTCACTTGCACTTAATCCGCAGGCGCTGGACAGCCTTCGGTATCAGGCAAAAATGGATGGCGGTAAGTCAACCTTGCGTCAGGCTGCACAGCAGTACGAATCCTACTTCCTGCAGATGATGATGAAAAGCATGCGGCAAACGGTGTCGCAGGATGGCCCATTCAGCAGCCAGGAAACCAAAACCTACACGGAAATGTTTGACCAGGAACTGACGCAGAATATTGCCAAGGGGAAGGGCATCGGCCTGGCCGATATGCTGGTCAATCAGATGCAGGCGAGTCTCCAGACCAAGCCTGAAGTCAAGTTGCAACCACGGCCCTACAATCTGCCATCACTGCTGCCGGCAGCCGCAACGGCGCAGGCAGATAGCCATGCGTTAACGCCCAAGACCTTCGTCAATGCGTTGTGGCCGCACGCAGTAGACGCAGCAAACGAGCTGGGGGTTTCTCCGCATGCGCTGCTGGCGCAAGCTGCGCTGGAAACTGGCTGGGGCACCCGAGAGGCACGGAACGCCAATGGGAAGAGTTACAACCTTTTCAATATCAAAGCGGGAAAAAACTGGAAAGGGGCCACCGTAAGCGCGGACACGACCGAATATGTGGCCGGCAAGGCGGTTCAACAAAATGCGACATTCAGAGCTTATGGCTCTTACGCCGAGTCGTTCGCAGACTACACCAGCATGCTCAAGTCTAATCCGCGTTACGCGCAGGCACTTTCACACGGCGGTGATGTGCAGGGTTTTGTGCGTGGCCTGCAGCAGGGAGGGTACGCAACCGACCCCGTCTATGCCGACAAAATCATGCGCGTTGCAAGTAGCCCGGCGTTTCGGGAAAGTTTGTCTACCGAGCCTGCATACTGACTCAAGTCTGGACGATTTCTGTCGTTAATAGACTAAGGATGGGATATAGAAAATGAGCTTTTACAGTGTCGGACTCAGTGCGTTGAATGCAGCCCAGTTAGGGTTGACGACCACTGGGCAGAATATCAGCAATGCAAATACCGTTGGCTACCATCGTGAGACGGCTATCCAGGCGACCAATGTGTCGGTCCAGACGGGTTCGGGTTTTGTTGGTCAGGGTGTGAATGTCAGCACCATTACGCGCATGTATAGCCAGTTTCTGGATACGCAGGTACAACAGGCGCAGGCGCAATCCTCCAGTTTAAATGCCTACCAGACGCAGATCTCGCAAATTGATAACTTGCTGGCAGATCCTAGTGCAGGCCTTTCCCCATCCTTGCAGGGATTCTTTACTGCAGTCTCGAATGTGGCAAGCAACCCCCAGCTGGTGTCTGCCAGACAGTCGATGTTGAGTGCAGGTAATTCCCTTGCCGCCAGTTTTCAGAATTTGGGGCAGCAATTCACGGATATCCGGAATGGCCTGAATACGCAGATTACGCAAAGCGTCAACAGCATCAACAGTTACGCGCAACAGTTGTCCAGTATCAACAGTCAGATCGTCTCATTGTCCGGAACCCCCACTCAACTTCCCAATGACTTGCTGGATGCGCGTGACAATATTATTTCTCAACTGAATCAACTTGTTAAAACAACAGTGCTGCCTCAGGGCAATGGCGCTTACAACGTCTTTATCGGCAACGGTCAGCCATTGGTAGTTGGGCAGCAGACGTTCAATTTGTCAGCCGTTCCTTCACCTGAGGATCCGAGTAATGTTGCCGTCGGATATCAATCCGGGTCCACCACCACGGTTCTGCCTAACGGCAGCTTGAGCGGCGGAAGTTTAGGCGGGCTGCTCGATTTCCGGACGAATACATTGGATACGGCCCAGAATGCGTTGGGGCAGGTTGCGACGGTGCTGGCGCAGACGTTCAATGCACAGCATGCCTTGGGACAAGATCTCAATGGCGCCTTGGGGCAGGCTTTTTTTGCGCAGCCTCAACCTAATGTGGTCGCGAGTCAGAACAATACCGGTACTGGCGTGCTCACCGGAACCATTGGCAATGCGGCTTCGCTGACGACGAGCGACTATCGTATTCAAGTGACCGGCGCCAATACCTACCAGATAACAGATTCTGCAACCAATACCACGTCGACGGTCAATTCGTATGCGGCTCTGCAGAGTGCCATTCCTGGCGTGACCTTGTCGCTTGCAGGTGCGCCGGCCGTTGGTGATGTGTTTGTTGTGCAGCCAACGCGTATGGGCGCCCAGAATATCGCGGTCTCCAGCACCATGACTGCGTCATCGATTGCTGCGGCATCGCCTGTGGTCGTGAATTCGGCTTCTAGCAATACCGGGACTGCGCAAGTGACGAATAGTGGGATCACCTCGACCCCGCTACCTACGCTGCCGATTGCGTTGACCTATAACAGTGCGACTAACAAGTTTTCCTATGGCGCAGGCCCTACCTTGGTGACCTATTCGCCCGGGGTCGCCATGACCATCGCGGGTAATGTCCAGGTGACGATGACGGGTACGCCCGCTAATGGCGATGTGTTTAATATTCAGCCTAATTCAGGCGGCGTTTCCGATAACCGGAATGCGCTGCTGCTGGCTAAGCTCCAAACAGCCAATACGGTGGCAGGGGGCACGGCTTCCTATCAGGGGGCGTATAGCCAACTTGTCAGCCAGGTGGGGAGCAAGGCTGCAGAAATTCAATCGACCGCACAAGCGCAAACCAGTGTGTTGGCGCAGGCACAAAGTGCTCAGCAGTCCTTGTCGGGGGTTAATCTTGATGAGGAGGCCGCCAATTTGATGCGCTATCAGCAGGCGTATCAGGCTGCCGGCAAGATGATGCAGATCGCCTCCACTTTGTTCAATACTTTGCTGCAGCTTTGAGGTGAATGATGCGTATCAGTACAAGTCAGCTTTATAATTCTGGGGTTAGCACCATCCAGCAGCAATATGCCGATCTGCAAAAATTGCAGCAGCAGCTGGCGTCGGGGAAGCGGATGCTCACACCGTCCGACAACCCCATTGCCGCAGCGAATGCTTTGGAAGTGTCGCAGTCCATCTCGACCAATCAGCAATATACCTCCAATGCGGGGAGCGCTTATGACACGCTGTCCCAGCAGGAGGCCGTCCTGGGGCAGGTGAATGACGTGCTGCAGAATGCGCGAGATGTGATCGTCAGTGCCGGCAATGGGACGCTGAGCGATACGCAGCGCGCCAATATGGCGACTACCATCAAAGGCTATTATGACCAGCTCGTGGGGTTGGCGAACAGTACGGACAGCAACGGACAGTACATTTTTGCCGGAAATAAGGGCAGCACGTTGCCGTTTACGGAATTGTCTACGGGCAACGTGACCTACAACGGCGATCAGGGGCAGCTCAAACTGCAGATCAGTGCATCGCGTCAAATAGCGGTGAGTTCCTCCGGTGCGCAAGTGTTTCAGCTGATACGCAGCGGCAATGGTACGTTCACTACAGCGGCAAATGGCGCCAATACTGGCACCGGTCTTGCCACGGCCGGGACAGTGCAGAGCCAGTCAGCCTGGGCCGGAAGCAGCAAGAATTTTCAGGTGAAGTTCACCAGTCCGACCACCTATGATGTGATTGATAATGGCAGCGCGACGACACTGGTTTCCGGTGCAACGTATACCAGCGGTGCCTCAATCACGATCCCAGGTGCGGGCGCGCAATTCAATATTTCCGGGGCGCCAGCAACAGGTGACGTGTTTACCCTGCAGGCAAGTAGTACGAACCAGGATATCTTCTCGACGCTGGGTGCGCTGATGACCACGCTTAATACGCCGGCCAGTACGCCAACCAGCAACGCTGCGTTGAACAACGGGCTCCGTACGGCCTTGTCCAATCTCGATCAGGCACAAGCGAATGCGCTGTCGGTTCGCTCCAATGTGGGTACGGCGATGAATGAGGTGACGGCGCAGCAAACAACGCTGAGCAACTTGTCGACACAGTATCAGGCGACACTGAGCGGTCTGCAGGATCTGGATTATGCCAAGGCGGCCAGTGATTTCAGTCTCAAGCAGGTAAGTCTGACGGCTGCACAAAAGTCCTTTGTGCAGGTGCAGGGCCTGTCCCTGTTTAACTATATCAATTAAGCCTTGAACAGGTTGAGTACGCCATCCAGCCCAACGTGGCTGATGGCGTAGGTGGCTTGCGCACGCACTACCGGCTTGGCGTGATAAGCGATCCCCACGCCAGCCGCTTCCATCATTTTCAGATCATTTGCACCGTCACCGATGGCAATGACCTGGTCCGGACGCAAGCCCAGTTCGTCGCGAATCCGGGTGAGCCAGTCCGCCTTGCCTTGTGCGTCAAGCACCGCCCCCAGTACCTTGCCGGTCAGCTTGCCGTTGGCGGCTTCCAGCACGTTGGCATGGGCGTGGTCGAGGCCGACGCGCGTTTTGAGACGGTCGGTAAAGAATGTGAATCCGCCTGAAACCAGCATGGTGTTGATACCGTGCGCCTGCAAGGTGTCGATTAAAGTCTGGGCGCCGGGGTTCAATTGCAGGCGTTCGTCATATACGCGTTGCAGGGCAGACTCATCCAGCCCTTCCAGCAGGGCCACGCGGCGGCGCAGGCTTTCGGCGAATTCGATCTCGCCCCGCATTGCACTTTCGGTAATTGCAGCCACTTGTGGCTTGAGCCCTTGCATGTCGGCGATTTCGTCTATGCATTCGATGTTGATCAGGGTGGAGTCCATGTCCATCACCACCAGGCCAAAATTATCCAGAACTTGCGCGTCAGGCACGAAGGCGGCGTCTATGCCATGCAGATCACAGTAGCTCACGACCTCGGCATTGCGGCCGGTAACGTGAATGACATAAGCCTGATCCGCAATTTTTGCGGCGGGTGCAGCGCTAAGGGTGGTGAGGTGGGAGAGTTGCTCCTGACCCAGATGGGGGCCCTGAATGACAAGACGCATGATGTTGAAAGTGAAATGAAAAGAGCGGCGATTATACACTGCCCCTTTGATCGTATTTTCATGAGAGCACGCGTTCAATGCCGGTCATGGGCGGATTACGCGTCAAGACACTGGTCATTCCAGATTTTCTGATGACGCCGTTAGATTATGGTGGACCAGATGCCCGATAGACATGGCGCAAACAGATGTTTTCCGCCAAAATTACACTTATTCATTTCTGAACGAATATTCCCATGAATTTACATGAATTTCAGGCGAAGCAATTGCTGCAGCGATATGGTTTGCCGACCCCGCGCGGCATCGTGGCTGAAACGGCTGATGGCGCAGTGTCCGTGGCTGCTGAGATCGGTGGTGCGGCCTGGGTGGTCAAGGCGCAAATACATGCCGGCGGGCGTGGCAAGGTGGGCGGCGTCAAGGTGGTGCGTTCTGCGGACGAGGTGCGCGGCGTAGCAGCCAGCCTGCTTGGTCGTCGCCTGGTCACCAATCAGAATGCGCCGGATGGTCAGCCGGTAGCGCAGGTGCTGGTCGAGGAAACGCTGCCGATTGCGCGCGAATTGTATCTTTCCCTGCTGGTCGACCGCTCGGTCGAACGCGTGGTCGTGGTGGCCTCCAGTGCCGGCGGCATGGAGATCGAAGAAGTCGCCCACGACACGCCTGAAAAAATTCTGCGCGAAGTGTGCGATCCGCTGCTGGGCCTGGTCGATTACCAGGCGCGCAATCTGGCGTTTGCACTGGGTTTGGCAGGCGAGCAAATTGGCGCGTTCACCAAGCTGCTGAAGGGCTTGTACAAGCTGTTCAAGGAAAACGACCTCAGTTTGCTGGAAATCAACCCGCTGGTCGTAACCGAACAAGGCGCGCTGGTTGCGCTGGACTGCAAGATGAGCGTGGACGACAACGCGCTGTATCGTCAGAAGGGCCTGTCTGAAACGCGCGACTGGAGCCAGGACGATGCTAAGGAAGCCGAGGCGCATGCCAGCGGACTGAATTACATCGCCCTCAACGGCAATATCGGTTGCATGGTAAACGGTGCCGGTCTGGCCATGGCGACCATGGATCTGATCAAGCTGCACGGCGGCATGCCGGCCAACTTCCTCGATGTGGGCGGTGGCGCAACGGCAGAAACCGTAGCCAAGGCGTTCAAGATTATTTTGTCGGACAGCAACGTCAAGGCGATTTTAGTCAATATTTTCGGCGGCATCATGCGTTGCGACATCATTGCCGAAGGCATCATCACTGCGGTCAAGGAAGTTGGCGTGCAGGTGCCGGTGATCGTGCGACTGGAAGGTACCAATGTCGAGCTCGGTCGCAAGATGCTCTCCGAGAGCGGACTTTCAATTATTTCGGCCGATGGCCTGACCGACGCTGCCAAGCGTGCGGTGGCTTCGGTGGCTTAAGGCAACTTCATGAGTATTCTCGTCGATCAACATACCAAGGTCCTGTGCCAGGGCTTCACCGGCAAGCAGGGCACGTTTCACTCCGAACAGGCGCTGGCTTACGGCACCAAAATGGTGGGCGGCGTTACGCCGGGTAAGGGCGGACAAACCCACCTCGGCCTGCCGGTGTTCAACACCATGCGCGATGCGGTTGGCAGTACGGGCGCCAACGCCAGCGTGATTTACGTGCCGCCGCCGTTTGCAGCGGATTCGATTCTGGAGGCAGCAGATGCCGGTATCCAGCTGATTGTCTGCATTACCGAGGGCATTCCGGTGCTGGACATGCTCAACGTCAAGGCCGCGCTGCGAGCCAACGGGGCGTATCTCATCGGCCCGAACTGCCCGGGCGTTATTACGCCGGATGCCTGCAAGATCGGCATCATGCCAGGCTCCATCCACAAGCGCGGCAAGGTCGGCATCGTCTCGCGCTCCGGCACCCTGACTTACGAGGCGGTGTACCAGACCACGCAACTGGGGCTGGGGCAGACCACCTGCGTCGGCATCGGCGGCGACCCGATCAAGGGCCTGAATTTCATCGAGTGCCTGCAACTGTTCCAGGACGACCCGGAAACCGAGGCCATCATCATGGTGGGCGAGATCGGCGGTACCGATGAAGAAGCCGCGGCCGAGTTCATCAAGTCCAACGTTACCAAGCCGGTGGCTGGCTATATTGCAGGACAAACGGCACCCAAGGGCAAGCGCATGGGCCACGCTGGAGCGATTATTTCCGGTGGTTCCGGCCGCGCTGAAGACAAGATCGCTGCGCTGGAAAAAGCCGGCGTTGTTGTGGCCAGTTCGCCTGCCGGTCTGGGCGAAGCGGTTCAGCAAGCAATGCGCTCCAAGTCATTGTAGGAACGATAGAGGGAATGAAACCGATGCGACGTATTGTGGCTGTCCTGCTGCTGTTGACTCCGATTCTGGTGCAGGCCGGGGAAGAGATCCCGTACCTGATGACCGCGGCCTCCAAGGGGGATATCAACACGGTCAAATCCATGCTGGAGAGCGGTGCAAATCCCAATGCCAAGGATGCCGAGGGCATCACCGCCCTGATGTATGCCGCACGCAAGGGCAATGCCACGGTTGTCCGGGTCTTGCTGGACAAGGGCGCTGATGCCAACGCCAAGGACGCAGGCGGTTGGACGGCGCTGATGTTCGCCGCCAAGAAGAATTACGTGGATACCGTCAAGGTGCTGTTGGACAAGGGCGCCGACATTGCGGTGCGCGATGATGCCGGCTGGAGTGCCATGGGTTTGGCTGCGACGTCGGGCTATAACGAAGTGGTCGATTTGCTGATCAAGAAGGGTGCCAGCGCCAACAGCAAGAGCGACGATGGCAAGAGCGTGCTGATGTATGCGGCCAAGAGTGGCGACGTGCCAACCATCAAAACCCTGCTAGCCAACGGTGCCGATATGTCGGCGCGGGATCGCTACGGCCTGACGGCCCCCATGTACGCTGCCCGCGAGGGCCACGTGCCAGCACTGCAGGCCATGCTGGATGCCGGCGCCAAGGTAGAAGATCAGGATAACTCCAAATGGACGGCGCTGACCTGGGCGGTCAAAAAGGCGCATGTTGAAGCGGCCCAAGCGCTGGTTGCCAAAGGTGCAAACGTGAATGTGAAGGACTCCGAGGGCACGACGCTGCTGCAGTCTGCAGTGGATACCGGCCTTGCACCGCTGGTCAAGCTGCTGCTCGATGCCGGGGCCGATGTGAAGGCCAAGGATCAGTACGGCCTGACGGCATTGGTCTATGCCATGAAGAACAAGAAGCCTGACATCGTGAAGTTACTCAAGGATGCTGGCGGTTCGTACTAAATGAAGATCGCCATCGCGCAGATCAACTGCACGGTCGGTGATTTGGCCGGCAACGCAGCCAAAATTATCGCGTATGCGCAGTCTGCACAACAGGCTGGCGCGGCACTGCTGCTGACGCCTGAGCTTGCGCTGACCGGATATCCTCCGGAAGACCTGCTGCTGCGTGAAGACTTTTACCGGGCCTGCGATGCAGAGCTTGCGGCGCTGGCCCAAACCTTGCCGGACATCGCCGTGGTCGTTGGGCATCCCGCGCAGGTCGATGGCGAGCATTTCAATGCGGCCTCTGTGCTGCAGCATGGCCAGGTGATTTCCACTTACCACAAGCAGTGCTTGCCCAATTACAGCGTATTCGACGAAGTGCGTTACTTCGTGCCGGGCGATCAGCCGCTGGTGTTCGTACTGCAAGGGGTTCGTTTCGGCGTCGTGATCTGTGCCGATGTCTGGGAAGACGGCCCAGCCAAGTTGGCGCAGCATTCCGGGGCAGAAGTGCTGCTGGCGTTGAACGCCTCCCCCTATCATCTTGAAAAACAGACCACGCGTTACGAGGTCCTGCGGGACCGCGTGGCCGACACCGGCTTGCCGGTGATCTATGCCAACCTGGTGGGCGGGCAGGATGAGCTGGTGTTCGATGGCGCCTCGTTCGTGCTGGACGCCACAGGGGTGTTGACGCACCAGTTGCCCGCTTTTGAAGAGGCGTTGGGCCTGGTTGATCTGGCAGGTGTTGTGCCCCAGCCGGGCAGCATCGTGGCCGATCCGGGGCTTGAAGCTTCGGTATACCGTGCACTGTGCCTGGGGGTGCGCGACTACATCGGCAAGAACGGTTTCCCCGGCGTATTGCTGGGCCTGTCAGGCGGCATCGATTCTGCCCTGACGTTGGCCATTGCGGTCGATGCGCTGGGTGCGGACAAGGTCCGTGCCGTGATGATGCCTTCGCAGTTCACCGCTGACATCAGTCTCACCGATGCTGCCTTGATGGCCAAGAATATGGGCGTGCACTATAGCGAACTCCCGATCGAGCCGTTGTACGACAGCTTCATGCAGACATTGTCCGGCGAGTTTGCCGAACAAGCTTTCGACCTCACCGAAGAAAACCTGCAGGCGCGTATCCGCGGCACCTTGCTGATGGCCCTGTCCAACAAGTTCGGATCCATTGTGTTAACGACTGGCAACAAGAGCGAGATGGCAGTCGGATATTCCACGCTGTACGGCGACATGGCGGGTGGATTCGCGGTGCTGAAGGACGTGCCGAAGACGCTGGTGTATCGTCTGTCGCGTTATCGCAACACGGTGGTCCCGGTAATACCGGAGCGCATCATCGAGCGTCCGCCATCAGCCGAGTTGCGGCACGACCAGAAAGATCAGGACTCTCTGCCGCCCTATGAAATTCTGGATGCTATCCTGCAGGCCTACGTCGAAGACGATGCCAGTCCGGCCGAAATCGCCGCTGCGGGCTACGCCGCTGCGGATGTGCGCCGCGTGGTGACGCTCATCGATCGCAACGAGTACAAGCGCCGCCAATCGCCGGTCGGTGTGCGCATTACCCAGCGCGGGTTTGGCAAGGACCGGCGTTATCCGATAACATCCCACTATCGTTTTGCTTTTTAAGGAACCCTGACATGAAAAAAATCGAAGCCATCATCAAGCCTTTCAAGCTGGACGAAGTGCGCGAAGCGCTTTCCGAGATCGGTATCAACGGCCTGACTGTGACTGAAGTCAAGGGCTTTGGCCGCCAGAAGGGTCACACCGAGCTGTATCGTGGCGCAGAATATGTGGTCGATTTCCTGCCCAAGATCAAGATGGAAATGGTCGTGGCCGACGATTTGGTTGATGCCGCCATTGACGCTGTAATCAAGGCTGCCCATACCGGCAAGATCGGCGACGGCAAGATTTTCGTGACTTCGGTCGAGCAGGTCGTCCGCATCCGTACCGGCGAAACCGGCGAAGCCGCAGTCTGATTTCAGGCGTTCATCGGCCGAATACGGCGTTGTCGTTGCTTGCCGTGCTATACGCACTGTCTGCGCGCCTCCGCCTTGTCTTCGCCGATGCCCACCTGAAATCTCACCACATCCACGCAGATGATGCCCGCTTGGCTACAAGCCGCTGGCCTGCTGGTCCTCTCGAACGTCTTCATGACCTTCGCCTGGTACGCCCACCTCAAAAACCTCAACGACAAACCCTGGTGGATCGCCGCGCTGGCGAGTTGGGGCATCGCCCTGTTCGAATACATGGTACAGGTGCCGGCCAATCGCATCGGCTACACCACGCTCAATCTGGCCCAGCTCAAGATCATGCAGGAAGTCATCACGCTGGCCGTCTTCATCCCCTTTGCCGTGTTCTACATGCAACAACCCGTGAAGCTCGATTACCTATGGGCCGGATTGTGCCTGATGGGCGCGGTGTATTTCATGTTCAGGGCGGGGTAGGGTTCAAACATTCGGAGAGGGGCGATGTCTCGACGTTGCTATAGATCTGAGGCAACGGCCTCTTGATGAAGCCAAGTCCATCGCTGCCTAAGTTACTAGATAGCTAGGGTGCAACGCTCTGTCATTGTTCATCCATTGATCACAAACCGGACACAATGCTGCCTCGCGCTGGTGCTATAGTTGTCGCATGAGCCAACACTATCTGAATCCACTGTTCAAGCCGAAATCCATTGCCGTCTTTGGCGCGTCGGACCGTGCGGGCTCGGTCGGGGCGGTGGTGTTCGAGAACTTGCGCACAAGTGGATTCCAGGGGACGTTGTATCCCATCAACCCCAAGCGTGATGAAGTGCAGGACGTGAAGGCGCTGCATGCACTGGACGAGATAGCGGGGGCGATCGATCTGGCGGTGATCGCGACGCCGGCGGAGACGGTGCCGGCGATTATCGAGGCTTGTGGACAGCGCGGTGTGAAGGCGGCGGTGATTCTCAGCGCCGGCTTTGGGGAGATCGGCGAAGCCGGCCTGGCCCTCGAACAAAAAACCAAGGAGACCGCCAGGCATTATGGCCTGCGCTTCATCGGCCCGAATTGTCTTGGGCTGATGCGGCCGTCGATCGGGCTCAATGCCACGTTCAATAAGGGTAGTGCCAAGCCCGGCAGGCTGGCGCTGGTGTCGCAATCCGGCGCGTTGTGTACGGCGATTCTGGACTGGGCGCAGGTGAGCGGGGTCGGCTTCTCCAACGTGGTATCCGTGGGTTCTTCCGCCGATGTCGATTTTGGCGGCATCCTGGATTTTTTGGTCAACGATCCTGAGACGGAAAGCATCCTGCTGTATATCGAAGGCATCCGGCAGTCACGCAGTTTCATGAGCGCATTGCGGGCTGCGGCGCGGACCAAGCCAGTGATCGTGATCAAGATCGGTCGGCATGCGGCGGGTTCGCGTGCCGCACGTTCGCATACCGGTGCGCTGGTGGGGGCGGACGATGTGTTCGACGCAGCCCTGCGTCGCGCTGGTGTGGTGCGGGTGCAGACGGTGGTGCAGTTGTTCGCCGTGGCGCAGGCGCTGTCCAGCAATTACCAGCCTGATGGCAATCGCCTGGTGATTTTGACCAACGGCGGCGGACCGGGTGCGATGGCGGCGGATCATACCGCTGACCTGGGCGTACCGCTGGCAGAGTTGACACCGGCTACCATGGAGGCACTGGATAAGGTGCTGCCCAACGTGTGGTCGCATGCCAATCCGGTCGATATCATTGGTGACGCGACGCCGGAGCGGTACGAACAGGCCATCGAGCTTTGCATGCGCGATCCGAATGTGGATGGCATGCTGGTGATCCTGACGCCGCAGGCAATGACGGCGCCGACCGAGGTGGCCAAGAAGGTGATCGTCCTGGCGCAGCAGCATCGCAAGCCGCTGATCGCCTGCTGGATGGGCGAGGCGCAGGTGGCAGAAGCCCGCCGCTTGTACGCCGAGGCGCGCATCCCGTGCTATCGCTCGCCGGAACCCGCGGTCGAAACCTTTTCGTTTCTCTCCAATTACTACCAGAACCAGAAGCTGCTGATGCAGGCGCCGAAGCCGTTGGCGCACCAGACCGAGCCAGATATCGAAGGTGCGCGGCTGATTATCGAGGGGGCGCTGGCAGAAAAGCGCCATGTGCTTTCCGAGATGGAATCCAAGGCGCTGCTGTCGGCTTTCCATATCCCGGTTGCGCAGACCATGATCGCGCGCTCGCCGAACGAGGCCTTGCTGCTGGCCGAGCAGCTCGGTTTCCCGATTGCGATGAAGATCAATTCGCCAGATGTCACGCACAAGTCCGATGTCGGCGGCGTGAGGCTGGGGCTGGCCAATGCGCAGGCGGTCCGTGCGGCTTACCACGACACCATCGGCACGGTGAGCAAGATACTGCCAGAGGCCCGCATCGACGGCGTGGCCATTGAGCCCATGCTGCAAAAGCCCAACGGACGTGAACTGATGGTGGGTGTTGTGGCTGACAAAACCTTCGGGCCAGTGATTACCTTCGGTGCGGGGGGTACCACGGTTGAAGTGCTGCAGGACCGTGCCGTGGCGTTGCCGCCGCTGAATGCCTACCTGACGCACAACATGATTGCCAGCACCCGTGTTTCCAAAATGCTGGGCAACTTCCGCAACATGCCGCCTGTGAAGATGGACGCGCTGGAAACCGTGCTGCTGCGCGTGTCGGAAATGGTGTGCGAATTGCCTTGGCTGCGCGAGATGGATATCAACCCATTGATCGTCGACGAGAACGGCGCTTATGCCGTGGATGCGCGGGTGGCGGTCGGTTCGGTGGTGCCGTCGGCGGATCGCTATGCCCACATGGCGATTTGCCCGTATCCCAGTTATCTGGTCTCGCATTGGCAGTTATACGACGGCACCGAGGTCACGCTCCGGCCGATACGCCCTGAGGATGCCCAGATCGAGCAGGCCTTCGTACGGGAACTGTCGGATGAAAGTCGTTATTCGCGATTTCTCAACATGCAGCAGGAATTGTCGGTCGTGATGCTGGCACGCTTTACCCAGATTGACTATGACCGAGAGATGGCGCTGATCGCTACTGTGGAAACGCAGGGTGAAGAACTTCAGATAGGGGTGGCGCGCTACATCATCAATCCGGACGGCAAGAGCTGCGAGTTCGCCGTCGTCATCGCCGATGCCTGGCAGAAGCATGGCATCGGTCACAAGTTGCTGGATCTGCTGATCGATGTGGCACGTACCAAGGGACTGGACAGCATGGAAGGCGAAGTGCTCAAGCGCAACCAGAACATGCTGCAGCTGGTTTCATCGCAGGGATTCGAGGTGCATCCGCACGAGGAAGATCACGATTTGAAGCGGGTCGTCAAACGGTTGCGTTAGCGATTGCACTGGCGGTTGGGCAGGAAAAACAGGAGCGGCGTTCCGGGCGGTTTTCTCGTCTCCAGAACGCCGTTGTCGAATGGAGATGACTTGGCTGTGACCGATGATATTTCCATAAAGTTCGCGGGGATTTCAACTATTTTTCAAATAGTTTCCAGACGTCATCCTGCAAGCCTTCCAGTGGCGAGAAATTGGTTTTGTAGGCCATTTTCTGGCTTTCTGCGATCCAGTAGCCCAGATACAGGTAAGGCAGATTCAGCTGCCGGCACCAGGCGGCCAGCCACAATACGTTGAACGTGCCATAGGCCATTTTTGGGTCGCTGCAGTCGTAAAACGTGTAGACCGCCGAGAGTCCATCCGCCACACAATCGACGATGCTGACCATGCGCAGCTGCTCCCCTTCGCGGAATTCAACCATGAGCGTGTCGACATTGCTCTCGGCCAGGAAACTGCGGTACTGGCCGATGTTGTCGTCATCCATGCCGCCTTTGGGGTGGCGCGCTTTCTGGTAGTCGCGGTACAGGGAGTAGTGCTCGTAGGACTCATGGAGTTCGAGGATGCGCACAGACAAAGTGGCATGCTGTTTCCAGGCGCGGCGCTGGCTGCGATTGTGCGTCAGGCCGGCGACCTGCAGCCGGACTGGGACGCAGGCATTGCAGCCCTGGCAGTGCGGCCGGTAGGTGAATTTTCCGCTACGACGAAACCCCTGTCTGATCAACTCGCTGTACACGGTGGCATCCACCAGTTGCTGCGGTGCCGCAACCAGCGACTGCGCCTGCCGGTCCGACAGGTAGCCGCAGGGGTAGGCGGTGGTCACGTAGAACTGCAGTTTCTGCAGCGAGGGTTCGTTGGGCAGGGTCATGGTAATGTGCTTGCTTTGATCAACGGGGCCGGCAGCAGTTCCGCCAGGCGTCGCGCAAATTCAACGCGCGGGATCTCTCTAGCGCCCAGGCTGGCTAGATGCCCGGTTTTCATCTGGCAGTCGATCATGCCGACCCCTTGGGATTGTAAGTCTTGCACCAGATGTACGAAGGCGATTTTCGAGGCGTCAGTGACGCGGTGAAACATGGATTCCCCATAAAACATGCGCCCGATGCGAACGCCATAAAGTCCGCCCACCAGTTCGCCGTTGATCCAGGTTTCGACCGAGTGGGCGTGGCCCAGTGCGTGCAGACGACAATAAGCCTCGACGATTTCGTCCACGATCCACGTGCCGTACTGCCCAGGTCGCGGGGTCCCGGAACACGCCTGCATGACTTGACGAAACGCGCTGTCATAACGAATTTCGTAATCCTTTCGTTTCAGGCGCTTGGCCAGTGAGCGGGAGATTTTTAGCTCTTCTGGAAACAGCACCATGCGCGGATCCGGGCTCCACCACAAGAGCGGGTCCCCGGCGTTGAACCAGGGAAAGATGCCGCGTCGGTAAGAATCAAGCAGGCGCTCGGCGCTGAGGTCGCCGCCGATCGCGAGCAGGCCGTTGGGGTCCTGCAGGGCGGCTGCCAGCGGAGGGAACGGGGTGTCATGGTCCAGTGCGGCGACGTCGCCGCCTGGCAAACGATAGACGTAACTCAAGGTTTGAACAATCTCAGTCGCCCGGCATTGCTCACGACGGTGACGGACGACATCGCCATGGCGGCACCGGCCATCATGGGGTTGAGCAACATGCCAAAAAACGGATACAGCACGCCAGCCGCGACGGGGATGCCCAGCAGGTTGTAGATGAAGGCACCGAGCAGGTTCTGTCGGATATTGCGGATGGTGGCGCGTGAAATGGCGATGGCATTGGGGACGCCATGCAGAGAGCCGGACATCAGGGTGAGGTCGGCGGACTCGATGGCAACATCCGTGCCGGTGCCGATGGCGAAGCCGACATTCGCGCGGGTGAGGGCGATGGCGTCGTTGATGCCGTCGCCCACCATGCCGACGACTTCGCCCTGGGCCATCAGTTCGGCGATCTTCTGATCCTTGTCCTGCGGCAGCACTTCGGCGAACACGGTGTCGATGTCAAGCTGCGCGGCCACTGCCTGCGCGGTGGCGGCATGGTCACCTGTAAGCAGGACGACTTTCAGGCCTAACGCATGCAAGCGCTCGATGGCGGCACGGGAATCCGGTTTGATCGGGTCGGCAATCGCGATCAGGCCGGCAAGCTGGCCGTTGATGGCCACGAATACCGGCGTGGCAGCCTCTGCGGCAAGACGATCGGATTCGGCCTGCAGAGGGGCGCAGTCTATGCCCTGACGCTGCATCAGCTGACGGTTTCCCAGCAGGAGTGCCTGACCGGCGACCTCCCCTTGCACCCCATGGCCGGCCAGCGCGTTGAAGTGGTCTGCCGGCTGCAGGGCAAGGTGACGGCTTTGGGCGGCCTGAACGATGGCTTCGGCGAGCGGGTGTTCGGATCCGGATTCCAGGCTGGCTGCCAGTTGCAGCATGGTTTGCGCATCGTGACCGATGGGCACGATGGCCGTGACGGTGGGGTGCCCCTGCGTGACCGTGCCTGTCTTGTCCAGCACCACGGTGGTCAGGCACCCGGCCTGCTGCAGGGCATCTCCGTTCCTGATTAGGATGCCGTATTCTGCTGCCTTGCCGACGCCCACCATGACGGCCATCGGCGTCGCCAGCCCGAGCGCACAGGGGCAGGCGATGACCAGCACCGATACGGCAACGACCATGGCGTAGTTGAGCTGTGGTGCCGGGCCGATGAAATACCACAGGGCGAACGCAGAGGCCGCAATGGCCAGCACGACAGGCACGAACACGCCGGCAATGCGGTCAGCCAGCCGCCCGATGGCCGGCTTGGCGCCTTGCGCTTGCCGGACCAGTGCGATGATGCGGGCAAGTGCCGTCTCCTGGCCGACGTGCGTGGCGATATAGAGAAAGGTCCCCGATGTGTTAAGCGTGCCGCCGGTCACCTGGCTTTCCACGCCAACTGCCACCGGCATCGGCTCCCCGGTCAGCATGGAGGCATCGACGCTGGAATGGCCCTCGATCACCCGGCCGTCGACCGCGATTTTCTCGCCGGGTCTGACGCGCAGGGTTGCGCCTACACGCACCTCCGTTAGCGGGATGTCGATTTCATGGCCGTCTCGCACCACGCGTGCGGTTTTGGGTCTGAGGCCGATCAGGCGTTTGATCGCCGCCGAGGCGCGGCCGCGCGCCCGCATTTCCAGCGCCTGACCCAGGACCACCAGGCCGATGACGACCGGGATCACATCCCAGAACGGTTCGGCGGTACCTGCGGGGAACAGCGTCGGTGCAAAGGTGGCAAGGGCCGAAAAGCCCCATGCGGCTGCCATGCCGAGGGCGATCAAGGTATCCATGGTGGCATGGCCGCCACGCAGCGCTTTCCACATGCCGACGAAAAACTGCGGGCCGGAGACCAGCATCACGGCCAATGTCAGCAAGGCCAGCCATGGGGAGGCCGCTTGCATGAGAGGGTGCCCGCCCAGGCCCAGCATGGCCGGCAGGCCAACGCCCAATGCCGGGATGGCAACAGCTAGGGCGAACCAGGATTTGTGCAGCAGCTGCCGGTAGCGGGAAAGCGCTTCGGCTTCTCTGTCGTTGTCAGCTTTTTCTTCATCCAGGATCTCGCTGGCGCTATAACCTGCCTTGGCCACGGCCAGGATCAGCTGTGCCGGCGATGCGTTCCCCTGCACGGCGGCGGTATGTTCAGCAAAGCTGACGTTGGCGTCTTCCACGCCCTGTACCCCGCGCAGTGCCGTCTCAACCGCACCGACGCAACCGGCGCAGCGCATGCCGTCGATGGCAAGTTTGATGGGGGTGTTTGGCAGGCTCACGTGGCTAGCGTAGTCCTGCCCCTGTTTTCAGGCAATATCGGATTGCAGGGATGTTGCACTTTGCCGGGCAAGCCAGGTCGGAAATTCTGCTGGAACGGCGTTCAGCATGGGTTCATGAGGACGTTGATTGGGTGTAATCTGATCGCATGATAAACAAGTCTTGGATATTGGCCATCTGCCTGTTGGCGGGCTGCGCGACGGTGCCTCGCGATGCGGGTTTTGCCGACGTGCAGCAGCAGGTGCAGGCGCATCTCGATCAGCAGGTGACGTGGCAGCGTGGTGGCGCGGAGGATGCCGCGGTGGCGTCGCAGGTGGGCTTACTGCTGGCTAAACCGGTGGATGTCGATGCGGCCGTGCGGATTGCGTTGATCAACCATCGCGGTTTGCAGGCCGAGTACGAGGAGCTGGGCATCGCGCAGGCAGATCTCGTGCAGGCAGGGTTGTTGCGCAATCCGGTCTTCGGCTGGGGCCGTCAGGAGGGGGGCGGCATCACCAAGACCGTGTGGGGCGTGGAGTTCGATTTTCTCGGACTGTTGCTGATGGCTCCGCACAAAAAGCTCGAAACGCTGCGCCTTGAGCATGCCAAATTGCGGGTGACGCAAGCGGTGCTGCGGCATGCAATGGAAACGCGCAAGGCGTGGTTCGATGCGCAGTCTGCGGCGCAGGTTGCGAGTTTCATGCGCAATGTCGCGGTGCTTACAGCTGCAGAAGCGGAATTGGCCGAGCGCCAGCGCAAAGCGGGTAATCTCGGAAGGCGCGATGCCTTGCGTCAGCAGGCATTCGACGCGGAGACCCGTATGCGCCTGATAGAAGCGGAAACCATGGCGTTTGCATCGCGTGAACGGCTGAATCGCATGATGGGGCTGCAGGGCGACGATACCTGCTGGACGTTGCCGGGACGGCTGCCCGAATTGCCGCAAGCCATGCCGAATTTCGGCGATATTGAAGCCTGGGGGCTGCACCGGAGAGTAGACCTGCAGCTGGCGCAGAAGGAGGCCGAGACGCTGGCGGCCGGGTTGAAGCTGACACGCGATACGCGCTTCATCAATGTATTCGATCTCGGGGTGGCGACCGAAAGGACCACGGGTGAAAAACGCATCAGCGGGCCGACGCTGAAGCTGGAACTGCCGATTTTCGATCAGGGGCAGGTCCGTGTTTCCAGACAGGAGGCGATCTATCGCCAAAGCGAGGCGCGGTTGTACGCGCTGGCCGTGGATGCGCGCTCGGAAATACGGGAATCGTCGCAGCGCACCCTCAGCAGTTACGAGAATGCCCGCCGCATCCGGGACGTGCTGGTGCCCTTGCGCCGCCGGATCGTGGAAGAAAGCAACTTGCATTACAACGGCATGCTGATCGGCGTGTATGAACTACTGGCCGATGCCCGCGAGCAGGTGAATGCGGTCCAGAACCATATCGCAGCGACGCGCGACTTCTGGAACGCGCTGGCGGACCTGCAGATGGCGGTCGGCGGCAAGCTGCCGGTGGACGTTCGCGAGGGCGCGCCGGAAAAGGAAAATGACATGGAACAATCTCAGCACGGAGCGCACGCGCAATGACCACACGCAGACAATTTATCGCGGGTGGCGTGGCGCTGGTAGGCGCGGTCCTCGCTGACAAGGCCTCGGCCGCCCCTGAGGTGGTCAGCCGGGCAGACCCATCGACCGAATCGCCGCGCTGGGTGCAGGGCGGCAAGGCTTATCAGCCGGTGGTCACGCTGAATGGGTGGACCTTGCCACCGCACATCAAGGAGGGCGTCAAGGAATTCCACCTAGTGGCGGAGCCAGTCAAGCGGGAATTTGCACCCGGCATGACGGTCAACTGCTGGGGCTACAACGGCAGCACGCCGGGCCCGACCATCGAGGCGGTAGAAGGCGACCGCGTGCGCATCTACGTCACCAACAAACTGCCGGAACACACCTCCATCCACTGGCACGGCATCCGCCTGCCCAACGGCATGGACGGCGTCGGCGGCCTGACCCAGCCGCACATCGCGCCGGGCAAGACCTTCGTTTACGAATTCACCCTCAAACGCAGCGGCACGTTCATGTATCACCCGCATTCGGACGACATGGTGCAGGTGGCGATGGGCATGATGGGGCTGTTCGTCGTGCATCCCAAGCACCCGAAGGAGCACCCGGTAGACCGCGACTTTGCTTTCCTGCTGCATAACTGGGATATCGAAGCCGGCACGGCGACGCCGAAATCTTCCACCATGACCGAATTCAACCTGTGGACCTTCAACAGCCGTGTATTCCCGGCGATCGACCCGCTGGTGGTGCGAAAAGGTGATCGGGTGCGGGTGCGCATCGGCAATCTGTCTATGCACGACCATCCCATCCACCTGCATGGTTACGATGTCCAGGTGACGGGAACCGACGGCGGCTGGGTGCCGAAGTCGGCGCAGTTCCCGGAAATTACTGTCAATGTGCCGGTCGGTGCGATGCGGGCTATTGAGTTTGTGGCGGACGAACCGGGCGACTGGGCGCTGCACTGCCACAAGCTGCACCACACCATGGGACCGATGGGACACACCGTGCCCAATATGCTGGGCGTACCGCATGACGATATCGCCAAAAAGATAGGCAATCTGGTGGACGGCTACATGGCGATGGGCGAAAACGGGATGGCCGAGATGCAGGATATGCAGATGGACCTGCCGGAAAACACCTTGCCCATGATGGCGGGCGCGGGGCCGTTCGGGCCGCTGGAAATGGGCGGCATGGTTACGCTGCTGATGGTGCGTGAGGGGCTGGCACACGACGATTACCGCAACCCGGGCTGGTACCAGCACCCGCCTGGGACGACCGCGCACGAGGCCTAACGTAGCAGCGGTTTCTGGCCCAGGCGGCTAGGCCTCCACCCAGCGTTTGTCAGCCTCATAGCGCTGGACCCAGGCAACGACGTCTTCCGCAGGCATGGGGCGTGCGATGCCGTAACCCTGCGCCAGATGGCAACCCATCTTCAGTAGTTGCACGCCGTGCTCTGGCGTTTCTACGCCCTCGGCCACGACTTGTCGCCTGAAGTCGCGACTTAGGCTGATCAAGCCTGAGACCACGGCCATGTCTTCGGTGTCGTGGAGCATGTCACGCACGAACGATTGGTCGATCTTGATGACTTCTACCGGCAACCGGCGCAGGTAGGTCAGCGATGAATAGCCCACGCCGAAGTCATCGAGCGCGAAGCTCGGGCCAAGAAGCTTGCAGCTATTGATGGTCTGGGCGACCCCGGCGATATTCTCGATGGCGGCGGTTTCGGTAATTTCCAGCTCCAGCGCATCAGGTGCCACATTCGGCACACTTTTCAACAGGGTGGCTAGTCGTGTGGCAAAGTCCGCCTGCGCGATGTGTCTGGCTGCTATGTTGACACTCACGTGCAGTTGGAGCCCGGCCTGTTGCCAGATTTCAATTTGTCTCATGGCTTGCACGGTGACCCACTCGCCCAGCGGGATCGCGAAGTCGGTATCTTCGATGACCGGCAGAAACTCACCTGGTGCGCGCAGCCCCAGCTCGGGGTGCTGCCAGCGCAACAGGGCTTCCATGCCGATGACCGTGCCCAAGCGCATGTTGACCTTGGGCTGGTAATACAGCAGAAACTCTCCGTTGAGCAGCGCGGCTTCGATACGCTGACGCTCCTGGCGCAGTCCGCGCGATTGACGGTCATGCTCGGCATCGAACAGGTGATAGCGACTGCCGCCGTTAACCTTGGCTTGATACATGGCGTGGTCGGCATGGCGCAGCAGCGTGTCAGGCTCGCTGTTGTCCAGGGGGAACAGGGTATAGCCTATGCTGGCGGAGATATGCAGGGTTTCACCTGCGATCGAAAATGGCGTATTGATGGCTGCAAGCAGGCGATCCAGCGTCTGCTTGCATTCGCCTTCGCCCTGCAGACCGCACAGCAGCATGGCAAATTCGTCACCTCCCAGGCGGGCGATGGTGTCGCTCTCGCGCAGGCACATGCGCATGCGCGAGGCCAGTTGCACCAGCAGGCGGTCGCCGGCTTCATGTCCCAGCGTGTCGTTGACCGGCTTGAACCCGTCCAGGTCGAAATAGCAGATCGCCAGCATGTCGTCTGAGCGGTCGGCGCGTGCCAGCGCCTGCTGCAGGCGATCAGAAAACAGGGCGCGGTTCGGTAGCTGGGTCAGCGGGTCGTGGTAGGCCATGTGCTCCAGATTCTGCTGCTGCTCCTTGGCCAGGGTGATGTCCGAGAACAGGCCGACGTAATGGCTGATGTTCCCGGCCGCATCGTGCACGGTAAAGACATCCAGCCATGCCGCGTATACGTCGCCATTCTTGCGGCGGTTCCAGGTTTCGCCGCGCCACTCGCCAGGATGGTCGGGGTCATGACGCAGTTGCTGGAAGAAGTTGGGGTCGTGCGTGAAGAAGTGGAGGTCTTGCGGCGTGTGTCCCAGCGCGTTTTCGCGGGTGTAGCCGGAGATGGTGGTGAAGGAGGGATTCACTTCAACAATCTGCATTTCCGCATCGGTAATGAAAATGCCGTCATGCGTGTGATCAAACACGCTGGCCGACAGGCTCATGCGGTCGGCATTTTCGCGCAAGGTGCCCATGGTCTCGCGCAACTTTCGGCGCATGCGCAGCACGTTGGCTATCAGGGTGCCAGGGGGGGCGTTCAGGCCATCGTGATCTAGGTCGCCAGCAGCAATGCGTTTCACCACATCGATTGCCAGCGCCGGATCGCCGCCGATCGGGTTCAGCACCAGCCGGCGCAGCTGCCAGAGAATGATGGTCACCAGCAGGGCCCCCAGTATCGTCCCCGCGCCAATCACAAACAGCGAATTGGCCAGCCTGGCGGCCCGTGCTTCGCTTAAGGGGTAGATGACCAGCACCTTGAATCCCCAGCTGGGGATGTTCTCGCGCGCAAAGACCCAGCTATCGGGTTGCGCTCGAAGCAGGCGCGCAGCCTCACTGCGCTGTACGTGAGAAGACAGGAAGCGGATGTTGTTGTTGTCGTCCAGCACCACGGCAAAACCGCTGTTGAGCAGTCGTGTTTTCTCGACGGTGTCGCGCAGTACCTTCATGTCGACTTTGTAGCCGACATAGCAGGCCCCGATGACGCGTCCCTGCGGGTCGCGCAGCGGTTCGTAGCGGGTGATGTAGGGCTCGCCCAGAATGTCCACGACGCCGCTGAATATCTCCCCTTTGCGCAGGGCGGCAATGGCCTTGCCATTGGGGTTGAGCGCGGTGCCAATAGCGCGCGAGCCGTCGCTGCGTCGAACATTGGTGGCGATGCGGACGAAATCGTCGCCCGATTTCACGAACAAGGTGGCCGTGCCACCCACCATGCCGGTGACATCATCGATCAGGTCGAAACGGTTGGTCTGTGCTACCCCGCCCAGCGTCAGGTTTGGCAGGGTCTTGCCGTCGATGGCGACGGTGCCGTCGATAGCGGGCAAGCCGAGTGCCATGCCGCGCTCCTTCAGCAAGCGCATGGCAGTATTGGCTTGTTCGCTGATCAGTTCATCCGTGACCGTGAGCAGGCGTACCAGTGTCCTGGCCTGTTCCTGGGCGTCGGCTTGTATGGTTTCCAGCTGCTGCGCGGTTTGTTGGCGTGTCAGGACAAACGGCGCGGCGATTAGCAGGACGAGCACAGGCAGCAGGAAGCGCCACAGTGTGGGGATATGTTTAGGCATGGACGAATGGCGCTGCAAAATTCACGCGGCATTCTCCCATATTTCATCATGGGATTGTGCAGGCTGATTCATCGTATTGAAACAATGCGCCATGCCCTTCTGTCCATGGGCAGCGTAAACGGCGTGTAGAGTGTGTATATACTGGGTGTCATGGTCAATGACGCGAGGAGTGCTGCCTGATGATGCGACAGTATATTCGGCACCCTGTAAGTGTTCCCATCGAGGTCAGCCTGGTTAACGGGCCGTTTCTGGGCGATGCGCCTCATGCCTCCGATCTTGGGGTTGGCGGGCTGGCGTTCAGCTCAAGCCAGAAATTTGAACCGGGCATGCTGGTGCACATCAGGATTGCTCACACCAGGCCGGCATTCGAAACGGAAGCCAAAGTGGTCTGGTGTCGCAGCCGGCAGCAGGGGACCGATGTCGGCGTTGCGTTTCTGAATGAAGATGACGCGTACAAGGCGCGGATGGTGGAGCAGGTTTGTTATATTGAAAATTACCAACACGCGGTCAAACGCCATGAAGGGCGCAGCTTGACGCCGCAGGAAGCCGCCATCGAGTGGGTGAGCAAGTTTGCGGCGAACTTCCCCAAGTAAGGCGGCCTGCGCGGACTGGATCAGAAGCGTGTGCCAAAAGAAAGCCGCGTCATGTGCTCTTGGGTGAAGTTGACTTTAGGGTCGTAGGCCAAGCGCAAGAACAGCGTCGGCCAATCGTAGGTGACCGAGACGCCCGTTCCGGTGATGGACTGCCCCGGGTCTGCAGGCCCGCTCTTATGGACGATATCCAGGGTCAGCCGCTGTTGATTTTGTAGCGGGGCATGGATCAGCAAGTGCAGGTTCTGCTGCCCGGGCACGACCCTGTCGTCACGCACGGCGAACAGGCTGACATTGCTGCCTTCCTGGAATTTCCAGCCAACGCCCAGGGTAATCGCATCATTGGGGTCGAAATTAAGGTTGGCATAGGGCTTCAGGTTGGTGCGTCCGTAGCCGAGGATGCCAAACAACGTCTCGCCGGTTGTCGCCGTGATGGCGCCGCCCAGAAATCCGTGACTGGCCGCTTGCAGCGAAGTGTCCACATCAACAATCCATGCGTGATCGATGCGTTCGTATCCGCCGCGTACTTGTTCAAACCCGGACGGACCTTCCTTGTAGTACCCTAGCCAGCCGGTTTGGTTGTCGAGATTGCCGCGCAGGTTCACATCGTTCGCGTGCAGGCTTTGCGTGGCGTAGTTTGACACGGTCAGTTTGTACGCGACGTGACTCGCTTCTGCTGCCGTCGGTGCATCGCCAGCGCCCGGATCGGCATACGCATCCATGGCGCCTATGGCGAGCATGGATGCGGTAATCAGCGCTGCCCGCGTGATCGGTGTCAGGATGGTCGGTTTCATGCGTGGAAGGTTAACCTGTAATCGGCCGAAATGATAAGCGGATACTTTCGGCTTGCAGGCAGAGGCTTGCGGGCGGGCATGTAATTTAGTCAATTTAAGGTGTTTTGGAAATGCGCGTTTTATCTACGCTGTTGTATCGGGTGCATGACCATTTTTCTGCACTATCGGTGAATGCGGTATTGGCCGCCAACCTGCTGGTGGAGCTGAAATGAGGGCCTCCAGACGTGGTGTCAGGCTGGTCGCTGCCTTGGAGGCCGCCAAAGGGGTGCTGGTCCTGCTGGCGGGGTTCGGCCTGCTCACCCTGGTGCATCATGATATTCAGCACATGGCCGAGGTGGTTGTGCGTCACTTCCATTTGAACCCGGCCAGTCACTACCCCATGATCTTCATCCAGTTGGCCGGTAATCTTTCGGACAGCAAGCTGTGGATGATGGCCGGATTTGCGCTTGCCTATGCCAGCATCCGCCTGCTGGAAGCCTACGGCCTCTGGGGCGGGCGGCAATGGGCGGAATGGCTGGCTGTGTTGAGCGGCGGGCTGTACGTGCCGATCGAGGTGTATGAGATGCTGCACGGCATCACTTGGCTCAAGGCTGGCCTGCTTGTCATCAATGTGGGCATCGTGCTCTACATGACGCTGGTGTTGCGGCAGACATTGCGCACGCGTAGCGAAGCCAACTGCTGACGTCGCCTTCGCTTCAGGTGTCGAGGCGAGCTGGCGTTACGCTAAAGGAAACGTCAGTGTCCGCCCGTCTTCGGCGCTTCTTTCCCGCGTAAAGGATCATCGGGCTTGGGGCCGATGGCATTGATGTTTTTCCCCGCATGCAACGGGTCATCAGGTTTCGGCCCGATGGCCCTGGATTGAAGCGGATCGTCGGGTTTGGTCCCAATCGCCCTGATGCCTGCATTGCCCTGCAAGGGATCGTCCGGCTTGGGTCCGATGGCTCTGACGTTGTCGGCAAACGCGATGCCGGAGAATGTCAGGGTGAATGCGGTCGCCACTGCAAAGATGCGGGCATTTAGAGATATCCGGGCATGTGACATGGCATGTTCCTTTGGATGGCCGTTCAGGGAAGAATAATCCCAATGTTGTCGACTTGGAAATTTCGGCGGACAAGTGCGCCCAGAGTGCCTGACCCCAGGGATTTGCCTTGTCGGTTAATGACACCTGCTTCATAAAGAGGCAAGAAAAAAATACCCATATAAAATAAAATGATATCGATACTGCATGATAACCATACGGGTATTTTCTCTGTCGAGCGAATACTCGTGCGTGTTTTTAATTTTTTGGGGCTTGAGTTTGAATCTCGTTAAATGGCAATTGATGTGTCTGGCGCTGCTGGGGTGCATGGTCTCCGCGGCCTCTGCTGACGAGGCGACTTCTGGCGCAGCAACACCAGTCGGACCTCAGGGCGCTACGGCAGGCGCACCATCGCAATCGACCAATACAAACGAAGCTGTTGCCCAGAAATGGTCCCAAACCAATGCGGGTGCGGCAGCGCCCGCCCTGGTTCAGCAACAGGATGGCACCACCAACATCGAATGGCACGGCGGACTCACGGCCGATAACTACACCAACGATGTCGATACGCACAACACCTTCGGCTCGGCACTCAGAAAAGGCAATCAAAGCCTGCTGCGCTTGCAGAGCGATTTGCGGGCCACTGCGGCGGAAGGGGATGTCAATTACTTCCAGCTCGGCTTGTCCGCGACGGACGATCGCGCGGTATTGAGTCAATACTCTCGGCAGATCAACACGGTGCAGGTGGGCCGTGCCGGTGCAGGTTACATCGTGTCGATGGGCGATGTGGCGCCCAATTTTTCCAGCCTGAGCTCAGCGCTTGGCGTGCGTGGCCTGAGCGGGCAACGCCAGATCGGTCGGGCCAATATCTCCATGTATGCGGGCGTGGTGGTGCCCAGCTGGGAATACCTGGAGCAGAATGTACCGCGTACCCAGATGATGAAAGAGGTGCAGGGCGCCAAAATCGAATACGCCTTTACCGACCAGTTCAAGGCTTACGTCACGGGGCAGCATGGGGAGGACAAGGCGGATAGCGTTCATGCGCTATACACCAACGCGACCAGAATCAGCGCAGGGAGCGTCGGGTTCCAGTTTTTCGATACCAGTGTCAGTCTTTCCGGCGAAACAGCACTCAGTCATTTTCAGCAGGATGATGGACCTTCGCGCAATGGCAGCGCCACGATAGTCGATGGCGCCTGGAGCGGGAGCAATGTGGTGCTGCGCGGCGGGTATCACGACCTGAACGCCAAATATCTCAGCCTGTCGCAGGCCGCCAGACCGGGTACGCGCGAGGCCTATGCCACGGCGGACTGGGTGATGGCTTCCTGGATCAGCCTGGGTGCGGATGTCCGCAAGAGCAAAAGCTTTACGCTGGCGACGTTTTTCTTTCCCTCGCAGATGATGGATACCGACTCTGGTAGTGTGCGTGCCCGCATCAATTTTGGTGCCAATTATCCCAACTGGAACCTCGCGCTGCAGGAAAGCATTGCCAATAGCCGCGACTCATTCGGCCATGCGTCTTCGCAAGAGCAGGGCACGCTCAACCTGAACTACGCCGCAAACCAGTGGAACGCCTCGTTTGGATACGGACTGGGCAGGCAGGAAAACGAGGCGAATCCGATCATGGATGGCGACACCAATACGTTTCTTGCCAGTGTCGGGCGCTTGTTCAGCAATCAGAACACGCTTTCCGCCGCGACCTGGATGATCAATACGAATCTTTCCACCAGCTTGCAGGATCAGAGTCTGAATTCCGGCCTGGACACCAAGGCGTTTTTGACCTCATTGAATATCAGTGGGCAGCGTACCGGCTGGGGGATGCTCAACCTGATGCTGGGCAGCGGATTTAACACCCGCCCGTACGGCCAGTCCGCACTGCACATGACAACGGTGCAGATCGATGGCTCCCAGCAGATTGGAACCCGCGGCAGCATCAAGGTCTATGCACGTGATATCCGGCGCAACATGCATGATGCCTTGCTGTCTGCCGAAGAGCGTGTCACCGGCGTCCAGTTGAGTTACGTGTTTTAAGCAGCCTATTTACCCCAAGAGAATCTCATGAAGAAATTAATTTCCGGTTTTGTGCTTCTTCTTTCCCTGGCCGTATTCCATCTCTGCCAGGCAGCCGGCACGATCGAGTTCATTGAGGGAAATGTCACCATCAACAACTATAAAAACGAAATGCGCGTGCCGCTGCTCAACGAAAAAGTCGATGTTGGCGATACCATCAACACCGGCGCAAACGGGGAAGTGCATATCGTGACGGACGATCAGGGCCTGATTGCCGTCCGCCCGAAAACGCAGTTGCAATTCGATACGTATCAGGCCGAAGGTCGCGACGATGACAGCATCGTGCTGCGCTTGTTAAGAGGTACTTTCCGGTCGATCACCGGTTGGGTGGCAAAGCGCAACCCGCAGCACTATCAGATCAAGACGGCGACAGCGACGATCGGCGTTCGCGGCACCGACCATGAGCCGTTCGTGATCGAGGACGGCGCGGAAGCCGGGACCTACGACAAGGTGAATGAAGGCGGTACGACAATTGATTCGGCTATCGGCAAGGTTGATGTCGATGCCGATCACGTAGGGTTTGCACCCAAAAATGCAGCGCACGCGCCAGCCATTCTGGAAAAGACTCCTGAATTCTTTCAGCCGACGCGCAACGAAAAAAGCATAGAGCTGAAAAAATCCGAGCTTGAAAAATCGCGCGAAAACAGCCTGCAGCTCAAGCAGCAAGACAACCTCAAGCGTGGCGGTGGCGTGTCCGGCGCCCCGAAAATCGGCGACATGGCTGACCAGCGCAATGCCATACTGGCCTTGGAGGAGCTGTTCCGCTACTACGAAACAGGGAACGTGAACTTTATCCGCAATCGCCTGGACCCCAGCATGATCGGCTTCCAGCATCTGCTGGACGGCATTGCCACGGAAACGAACCAATGCAAGCAAATGCGCATCCGGTTGTACGATACGCAGGTACAGGCCGGGCCGGATCTCGCGGTGATCCAGACCAACTGGGAAAAACGCTGCCTGATGCTCCCGGCATTTACGCCCAGAATCGACAGCGGCTTCAGTACCTTCCTGATGCACAAGGCTAAGACTGGATGGGGCATGGCGGCCCTTTCCGGCAATAATCCCTTCGAGAGCTCCGGTACGACGGCCACCTTGTCCGTCGCCAACGGCATCAGCTGTAGCGTTATTCAGGGAATGGCCAATGGCGCAACCCTGATGAGTTTCAGCATCATGCTCAACGATCCGGATCTTGCAGGTACCGGTAACGTGAGCGTCAAGCTGCACACCGCGCAAGGCGATAACGAAACCGTCACGCTCAATGCCGCAGGTGGCGGCCTGTTTACGGTGAATACGTTGCTGGTAAACAAGTCTGCGCCGATCAGCAATAACGGGGTGCTGGATATATTGCCGATCCCGCAAGGGCAGTCCTTTGTCTGCCCGTCGGTGAGCGTGATGTACCTGGATACGACCACCCAGTCAGGCATGCCGCAAACGGTACAAAGCACCGTTGCGATTCCTTGATAAAGGTGAAATGCTGTGGGTGTGTCGGTGATCAAAGCTTGGTGTAATAATGCCCTGCATGATCACTTCATTGATGATGTGCTGGTTGTCTGGAGCGTGAATGAATATGTTTAGATCTATCGTGCTGTATTGCCTGTGTGTTCTCGTTGCTGGGCCGGCGTCGGCCGCTGACCTCAGACTCATGCCGTTGGCGCCGCAATCGCCTGCAACCATACCGCAACCTGTCGTCGCGGTTGATCAACGTAATGTCGTGCCGTTGGCAACGCCCGCAGCGATTAATGTGCCCAATATTCCTACCGCACCGTCTGTGCCACCAATGCGTGCAGTGGTTCCCTTGAACAACGCTGCGGCCCCCTCGGCCTTGCCAGCGTTGACGCCAATTAACGGGCCTGGGCAGGCGATGAAAAATCAGCTGCGTACTGCGGATGATGTGGCGATGCTTCGCGCTGAAAATCAGAGGCTGAGAGCCCAGGCGAATGCGCTCGGCCAGCAGCTGAGTAGTATGAAAAGTGACAAACCCTTCTGTTCTGATTCCTACATCAGCAACAGCAAGGACGGTGTCCAACGCGACTGCTCTCCTACCGCGTGTGATTATGAAACGGGCACTTGTATAGCTTTTGCTCGTTCAAGCGACGATTGTGCACCTAGCCGTTATTGGGATGGCGGTAGCCAATGTGTTCCACCGCCACCGCCTGCGCCTCAGGGAGGATTGTGATGGCCTGTAAGATCTGCCGTATTGTGCTTATGCACGACCTTGAAATAGATGGATCCAACGCTCACGGAGACCTGCAATGATTAGGCTGCTGAAGTATTCGGTGTTTTTTTTGACATTGCTTGCAGGAGGCTTTCTGCAGACTGCATCGGCTGTGGACCTGAATGCGTCGACGATCAAACCCCTCCCTGTGGTGACGCCGGCGCAAGCGCTCAGAAACCAGCATCCTTATGATGAAGCAGCGGTGCTGCGAGCGGACAACAAGCGTCTTAAAGGGGTCATCACCACCCTTAACCAGCGTATCGCGGATTTTCAAAACAACAAAAGATTTTGTTCAGACCTGCATACCAGTGCTACCAAGGCCGGGGTTCGTCAGGAATGCTATCCCTACAACTGCGATCAGGTCACCGGAACCTGCCTGATCACTGCTCACGATTCATACGATTGTGTGCAGGGACGTAACCTCCTTTGGGATGTCGGCGGCAAATGTGTTGATGCAACCACGCATCAGTAAGGTCTGTCTGATAAGACCAATATCCTAAAATAGGGATTCACCTGAAATACCGCGGGCTGACCCTCGCGGCCTTTTTGTTTTTACACGTACCAATGCAAGAAAACACAATGGCTCTGGTGTAGGTTTGAGGTACCAACATGAATAACGTTGACACGAATCTCTTAGGGCAACGCGTGGGCCCTCTGGTGCCTGACTGGGCAGCTGTGCCGCTACCGCAACGGAAAGTGATGACAGGGCGGTTCTGCCAGCTGGAACCGCTGGATACGGGCAAGCATGCGGAAGCGCTGTTTGCGGCTTATGCCCTGGATGCCGAGGGGCGCAACTGGACGTATCTGCCTTACGGACCTTTCAGCAGCTATGAAGCCTATCGCGACTGGATGGATCGGTACTGCGCTGGTGCAGATCCCTTGTTTTTTGCCGTGATCAGCCACGAAACAGGCAAAGCCGTGGGCGTGGCCAGCTATCTGCGCATCGATCCTGTCAATGGCGTGATCGAAGTGGGGCATCTCAACTTTTCGCCCCTGATGCAACGCACGCCAGTGGCCACCGAGGCGATGTGGCTGATGATGAAAGCGGCCTTTGAACTTGGCTATCGTCGGTATGAATGGAAGTGCAACGCATTGAATCTGCCGTCTCGCGTCGCAGCGCAGCGCCTTGGCTTCTCTTTTGAAGGCGTCTTTCGTCAGGCCGCCGTGAACAAGGGTCGCAACCGCGATACCGCCTGGTACGCCGCCATAGACAAGGAGTGGCCAGCACTGAACGCGGCATTTCAGACATGGCTGTCGCCAGAAAACTTTGACGACAAGGGCCGGCAGCGGCTGTCTCTCTCAACGTTGACAGAACCCTTGCTCGTGCAGCGGGGCTGATCATGATCGGGTGCGACCAAGATGACTGATCCGATCTGCTGATCCCGGCGCGCCTGTTTACATACCGCCCCTGGTGGCGCGGCCATGAGGGGGGCTCAGCGTGTCGCTGGCCTCCATACGGGGCGCACTGTTTTTTTAATCCATCGGATTCATTGATAGAATATCGACATATTCATCATGGATAGTTGAAATCTCGTCGAAGTATTGTCGAAATATCGTGATGTTGGCGCATGATTTTTTGAATCGATCAGATTGCCGCTAACGAAACGAATGGCCTGAATTGCGCGATTACACTGACGTTCCCGCCGAATAACCCAATAAAGCGATCGTGAGAACCCTGCTGGCAAATAAATTGCTAAGTACTCGCTCGCGCTATAAATCAATCAAAAAAACTACTCGTTATGACATTGAACCTTGCTTGCCCGGAAACATCATTGCCCGTTCTTGAACGTTTAAAGCGTGGACTGATTGCAGCCCTGCCCATCGCAAGGAAAAAGATCAATCGAGTCGTCACCTTACTGATCCTTTCTGCCTCATGCCTCCAGGCCGGATTGGCCGCGGCTGCAACCAATGTTGACTTAAGCGTCTCTGCCTATACGTGGCTCCCTGATCCCATCATCAGAGGGGGCGTTTCCACTTTTAGCATCAATGTCACTAACAATGATGCAAGCGCGGCTGCGAGCGGCCTGAATCTGGTGGTGGCACTTCCGCCTAACGTCGATTTCAGCAGTTCTCCTACCCCAAGCGGCTGTGTTTTTGATCTGTTGGCAAGCCCGCAAACGATCACTTGCTCAACCTCGACATTGGCCGCGCAGGCCGTCTGGCCCGTTACATTTAGCGGGCGGGGGCTGGCGACAGGTGTTCAGCAGACCACAGCGACAATTTCGGCGACAGGCAATACTGACCCGAACAGCGGCAATGACAGCCTGACAAAGAATACTACCGTCATCAACGGTGCCAACCTCACGGTAGTCAAAATCGGCCCAGCCAACGCTACTTCCGGCGACGTCATCAGCTTTAGTCTCACTGCCACCAATGTCAACGGCCCCGATGTGGCGACCACATTCCGGATCACCGACAATCTGCCGGCGACGAGTGATTTCACCTACCAGTCATCCACTGGCACAAACTGGAGTTGTGGCGCCTCAGGCACCACACTGACTTGCGACTATTCCGGCCCCAACATTGCCAGTGGCGCATCTGCCCCAGTGGTGACCGTCACCGGTCGCATCATTACCGCGCTTGGCACGATCACCAATGGTGCCAGCATCGCCAGTACCGACTCGACGACTGGCGACCCGGATCTGACCAATAACGGACCTTCGCAAGTGGTTGTGACCGTTGCCCCCGGAACCAGCCTGAGTGCCATCAAAACCATGGTGTCAGCCGCCACCGGCCTGACAACCTATGCGACGGGTGAAACGGTCAACCTGACCTTGTCGGCCACCAATCTAGGTCCGCAAAATGCGACCGGCGTGGCGATCACCGATGTGATTTCGGCCGATTTCAGCATCAATTCATTGCCATCCGGATGCTCGGGCGGCACTGGCGCCGGACCTAAAACCATTACCTGTACCGTGGGCGCGCTGAACAATGGGGTGACGTATCCACAAGGTTTCCTGATCCCGCTTACGGCGACAGGCGCCGCCGGCAACACCGGTACCAATACGGCCAATGTCACCCGTACGAGCCCGACGAATGGCACCAACACCTCAGCATCCGTCAATTACACCATTGCCGCGCCGTTTGGGCATTTGACGCTCACCAAGACCAAAACGCCGAATCCGGTTGCAAATGGCGGCATGATCACCAGCACGATTAGGGTAACCAATGACAGCACGTCTACTTCCTCCGTCACCGGTACCATTACCGTGACGGATGCGCTGGGTCCGAATGAAACCTTTGTGGACAATACCGATGGTGCCTGGCTCTGTTCGGCGAGCGGCAGTCCGCAGACAGTTACTTGTACCTATGATCTTAATCTTGGCACTGGCCCGCTGGCAAGAAATGCCAATTTGCATGACATTGTGATTCGTACCACTGCCACTGGCATTGCGATAGATTCACCGGTCACGATTAGCAATACCGCATGTACCGGCTCCAGCATTTCTACGGGCCAATTGCCGCTGGATAACGTCGCATCGACCTGCGCATCGAAGTCTGTGACGGCATCGCTGAATCATGTTGATCTTGCCATTACCAAAACAGCGACGCCGGCCACGCCTACCCATGTGCTGACTTCAGACAGTAGTTTTTACTACACCTTGGTTGTTTCCAATGGGGGGCCGGATACGGCACCTACCGTAAATATCGTTGACGCCCTGAACGCGTGGTATAGCAGCGCCAGTGCAGGAACAACTGGCGGCAGCATTACGGTAGATGGCGTTGACAGCGGAAGCCTGACAGGAGGTGAGTCCTGCTCGCTTGGCGCCACTGCCCGATGCACACTCAAAAACCTGGTTTCGGGCGGCAGTCGTACGATTGTCATCACACTCAACCGACCCTTCAATGATAACAACGGCAATCCCGTTGTCAATACGGCGAGCGTAAGCACGCCTGATGCAATCGAAGCCAACGTTGCCAACAATTCGTCATCGGCAAACGTCCTCATCGACGCGATTGCTGATGTCGCGATCACGACCATGTCAGGTGCGCCCAACCCTGTGAAGGTGGGTGTGACGGTGACGTTCACGACTTCAATCAAGAACAATGGGGCCAACACCGCCGCTGGCGTGGTATTGCGCCAGACGATAGATCCGGCACGCATGACCTATGTTGCCGGCTCGGCAAGTCTGACGATTGGCGGCACATGTAGCTATGTTTCCTCGTTTAGCGGGGCGCCTTATGCTGGCCAGGCCGGCATTGAATGTTCTGGCCTCAGCATGGGGGGCGGGGCTACGGGGCAACTTAGCTATAAGGTGATCCCGGTTTATCCCTATCCGGATTCGCTGGATGCCACCTATAGCAGCGCGGCCACCATCACGACCACGACGATTGAAAGTGATGCGCCCACTTATGCCAACAACACGAGCAGCACCAGCATCACTGTCACTACCAAGCAGCTTGACCTGACGGTCACCGACAATGATACGGGATCCGACCCATCCCCGTTTGGCAGCACGCTGGTGTATGCCATCACTGCACAAAATAACGGGCCATCACAAGCGACGGGTTTCAAGTTGACGGTTACGCCGATTGCGCCGCCGCAAGGCTCGCAGCCTTCGCCGTACACGATGACCTTCAATTCGGCCAGTAGCGCCTTACCATCGGGTGCTACTTGTAGCGTCGTAGGGAGCAACGTGGTTTGTTATATGGGTGCAAATCAAGCCAGCAGTGTGCTGGCCTCAGGCAGCCCACAAGTCTATCACCTGGCTTTCGACACGGGCCCGCTCAGCAATACTCCTGCCGGCAGTGTGACGTATGCAACGAGTGCTGCCGTGGAGTCTTACGAAACCGGCCCGTCGCCCTATACCGGTGACTCACTTCCCGGCAACAACAGCGTGACGGAAACCACGACCGTTTTGCCAAAAACCGACTTGCATCTGATTTCAAAGTCGGTATCGCCCGCATCGCCCTTCAGCCTGAATCAACCGTTCACCTACACGGTGGTCGTCGGCAATATGGGCCCATCACCGGCAGCAGGCGTGGAAGTGACGGATACCTTGCCGAGCGGTTTGTCTGTGACGGGCGCCGTCACGGCGACCCTGGGGAGCGGAACACTGACGACCAACAGTTGCTCGACATCGGGCACCGCAGCCGCCGGTATCAAGGTGACCTGCGACCTGGGCACACTGCCGGTTGCCAGCGGCACCGGCGACACGAATAACCTGGTTACGATCACGATTCCCGTCAAGGCTGCTTACGGCACTTATACCAGCAGCAACGGCTTCAATACCAATCGGCCCAACACCGCCAGTATTGCGGTGCTCTCTGTAGCAGGCGTTCCCCTGTCTTATGACCCTGATCTCCTCAATAACACCTCAACCCCGGTGGTGAATGTCCAGATTCAAAAATCCAGCATTGCCGGTACGGTGTATAGCGATAACAACCAGAATAACGCGCTGGATACCGGCGAAAAGATCACCTCCAGCGTCACATTCAGCCTGTACGGCAAGGATTTCTGGGGCAATGACATCGGTACTGCCGGGTCACCGATCACGGTGACCACCAGCACCGGCGACTTCCTGTTCGATAATCTGCCGACTGCGGATGCCTCCGGGTACACCATCGTCGAAACGCAGCCTGCCAATTATTACGACCGTTTGGAAACCGTAGGCGGGGCTAACGGCTTCACCTACGGCACGGCGCCGGGCAGCCAGTGCGATGGCACTATCAATTGTGCCTCTTCGCCAGCAGCCAACACCATCAGTGGCATTGTCCTGCCGGGCAACACGGCGGCTACTGGGTATATCTTTCAGGAATATGCCAAGGCCACCGTCAGCGGTTATGTGTATTCCGATCTGAACAACAACGGGCAGCGTGCCGCTTCCGGCGAACCGGGAATCAACGTCACCAACGGAATTAACATTACCCTGACCGGCACGGATTACACTGGCGCGCCGGTGAACCTGTCCACAACCACCAATGCCTCCGGCTTCTATACTTTTGCCGCTCCACCCAGCCAGTCGGCCACGAGTTACACCGTCACCGAGCAATCGCAACCGGCTGGCTACTATGACGGCCAGGAGCAGAACGGAGCCGGTAACGTGGTGGCATCAAGTGCAGGACGCCAGTTGCCAGGCAGCGCGACTGCCGAAAGCATGGTGATAGGCACGGTCGTTCCCAATGGCAGTTATACGGAACGCGACTTTGGTGAATTACCATTTGCCTCAATCGCGGGCAGTGTCTTTGTCGACAGCAATACCAACGGCGCCAAAGACAGTGGGGAAACAGGCGGCGTGCCCAACGTCACCATCACCTTGAGCGGTAGTGACTATCTGAATAATGTCGTTTGCCCGACAGCCCATGTGCCATCCTGCACGTTCACTACCGACAGTAGCGGCAATTATTCCATCTCTAATCTGCCACCCAGTAATGGCACAGGCTACACCCTGACCGAAACACCGCCCGCAGGCATGACACACACCGGCGCTCAGCCGGGAAGCCCGGCTGGTGGCACAGGTGGCACGGGATCAACTGCAGTGACTATCACCAATGTGGCACTGGCTGCAGGGATCAATGCGACCGGTTACAACTTCGGCGAATTCGGCCAGGCGCTCTCTGGCTACGTTTATGTCGATACCAATCGCAACGGCACCAAGGATGCTGGCGAACCTGGCATTGCAGGGGTAAGCATGACGCTCTCCGGAACCACGATAGGTGGAGTCAGCGTGTGTACTGCTATCGCCCCGAACCCCTGTACCGTGGTGACTGCGGCTGGTGGTGGCTACAGCTTTGCGTCTCTGCCGCAAAGTGATGCGAGTGGCTACACGATTACCGAACAATCACAGGCGGCGGCTTCACTCAACAACTATCAGGATGGTCCTGAATCCGTGGGGACAGTCAATGCTGTCACGACCGGCAGCGCAGCCGTGAATGACCAGATTTCCGGCATCGTCATCGGCATCGGTCAAGCGGGTTCCAACTACAACTTTGGCGAATGGGCAGGCGGCCTCACCGGCCGTGTCTATTACGATGCCAATGACAACGGCAGTTTTGACGGTGCCGATAGCGGGATAGGCAGCGTCACGCTAACCCTATCAGGCACAACGGTCTCAGGTGCCAATGTTTGCACCATGCTCACCAATCAGGGGTTGAATTGTGCGATCACAACGGCGGCAGATGGTACTTTTACCTACAACGGTCTGCCCGCCAGCAACGGTACAGGTTACATCCTGACAGAAACACAACCCGTGGATTATGCGGACCGTACCAATGCACTGGGTACGGCAACGGTAGCAGGCACGCTGAGCAGCGGCACGGTCACCAGCGGCATTGTCATCGGTACGGGTGTGCTGGCAAGCGGCTATCTGTTCGGTGAAAAAACCGGTGCCATCTCGGGCGCTGCCTATATCGACGCAAACAACAACGGCATACGTGACAGTGGCGAAGCTGCCATTCCTGGCGTGACCATCACGCTCTCAGGCACGACGGCTTCAGGTGCGGCTGTGTGTTCGGGCGCGGCGTGCACCACGACCACGGCAGCGGATGGCAGCTATGGCTTCACCGGCCTCAAGAATGCCAACGCCAGCGGTTACACCATTACCGAGCAGGTGCAGAATACCGCGCCGCTCAACACCTATCTGGATGGCAAAGTCACGCCGGGCAGCAATTGCGGTGCTTGCGCGACCACGACGACTTCACCCAACAACATCCATGCCATCGTGCTGAATGCCGCCCAGAGTTACAGCGGTTACAACTTCGGCGAACTGAGTGCCTCCAGTATCTACGGTGCGGTCTATCACGATGCGAACAACAACAATGTCCTGAATCCAGGTGAGGCACTTGCCGGGGTGACACTGACGCTGAGTGGGACAGATGACCTGGGCAACGTAGTCAACCAGACCACCCAAACCGCCGCGGATGGCAGTTACGACTTTACCAATCTGCGCCCATCCAACGGCAGCGGCTATACCATTACCGAAACCCAACCGGCAGGCATTGGTGACTACTCTGGCACGACGGGTACACAAGTGGGCACCATCGGTGGCGGCTCGGTGGGTACGGCAGCATTGAATGTCATTTCCGGCATTGTCCTGCCGTCGGGGGCGAGTGGATTGCTGTACAACTTCCGTGAAAATGCCTCTGGCCTGAGTGGCTCGGTCTATGTGGACGATAACGGCAACGGTATACGCGATGCGGGGGAAATAGGGATTCCCGGTGTCACAGTGACGCTTTCTGGTGCAGCCTCCAGAACCACCACCACCGATGCCAATGGCAACTACAGTTTTGACGGCTTGGTTGCAGGCAGCTACACCCTGACCGAGCAAGCACAGTCCACGCCGCCACTTTCAAGTTACGGTGACGGGCAGGATAAAACTGGTACGGTGGGAGGCACGCTGGGCAACGATGTGCTTTCTGCCATCCCGCTGGGGACAAGTGTCGCTGCAACAGGCTATCTGTTTGGTGAACAACCGAGTTCCAGTTTGACTGGCGTGGCATACCTGGATGCCAACAACAATGGCATTCAGGATGGGGCTGAAGTCGGCATTTCTGGCGTTGCGATTACGCTATCTGGCACGACCACCAGCGGTTTGAATGTTTGCACTTTGGTGTCCTGTGCCGCAGCAACAGATGGCAGCGGCCATTACGCATTCAATGGATTACCCTCAGGCAACTATACCCTGGTGGAAACCCAGCCCATTCTTTATCAGGATGGAATGGAAACGGCGGGGACCTCTGGCGGCAACGTCAACAATACCGCTTTTGACAATTCCGCTCTGCACAACAGCATCACCAGTATTCCACTCAGTGGTGGTGTGGCTGGCACCGGGTACAACTTTGGTGAACGCAGCGGCGCACTGGCCACGGTATCCGGTAAGGTATGGTTCGAGAGTTCAAGCCGCAATCAAATTCAGGACTCCGGCGAACCAGGTTTGCAAGGCTGGGTCGTCAAGGCATACCAGGGCGGCGTAGAACGTGGCAGCGCGATTACAGCGGCCGATGGTACTTACTCGATGAGTGGGCTCGCTACGGCCACCGGCTATGAAATTCGTTTTTATGAAGCCGGGAATTCAGCATTGTTCGGCGATCCATTGTCACAGGATACGACTTACAACACGACCTACGGCGCTCCCGCGACAACCGGTCACACGATTCAGGGTTTAACGCTTTACTCCGGCGCCAACATCATTAATCAGAACCTGCCGCTGGATCCTTCCGGCGTGGTCTATGATTCAATCACCCGATTGCCGGTATCGGGGGCCACGGTCACCCTGGTGGGGCCAGGAAACTTCGATCCTGCCACAGAGCTTGCTGGTGGCACTGGCAATGCCACGCAGGTGACCAATGCTTCCGGCTTCTATCAATTTCTGCTGCTCAGCGGTGCACCGGCCGGGACATATACGCTGCAAATCACGCAGCCCGGCGGCTACATTCCTCCGCCTTCGGCAATCATTCCACCCACAAGCGGGCCATACACTCCGCCTAACGGTGGTGGCAATAGCCCGATTCAGGCGCAAGCAATACCGCCGACCGGGGCGCAGGCCACGACGTACTACCTCAGCTTCAACCTGACACCTGGCACCTCTGCCAACGTAATCAACAATCACATACCGCTGGACCCGATTCTGGGTGGGGCGATTGTGATGACCAAGACGTCGCCGCTGGTGAATGTCAGCCGAGGCGACCTGGTGCCGTACACCATTACGGCGACCAACACGCTGAACGCGACCTTGAGCAACATTGACGTGCGCGACCAGGTACCGCCCGGCTTCAAGTACAAGGCCGGGACAGCCACCCTGGACGGCACGCCCAGAGAACCGACGATCAGCGGCCGCATTCTGACCTGGCCCAATCTCACGTTTGCCGCCAAGCAGCGACGCGAACTGCGCATGATGCTGGTGGTGGGTGCGGGCGTCAGCGAAGGCGAATACGTCAACAGCGTGTTTGCCCTCAACAACATCGTCGGCGCTGCGGTTTCCAACACCGCGACAGCGACGGTGCGCGTAGTCCCCGACCCGACCTTCGACTGCTCCGACCTGATCGGCAAGGTGTTCGACGACAAGAACGCCAACGGCTATGAGGATGAAGGTGAACCCGGCATCCCCAACGTGCGCCTGGCAACGGTCAACGGCCTGCTGGTGACGACGGATGCGGAAGGCCGTTTCCACGTCACCTGCGCCATGGTGCCGAACGAATGGCGCGGCTCCAACTTCATTATGAAGCTTGACGAACGCACGCTGCCCACCGGCTTCCGTGTCACCACCGAGAACCCGCGTGACGTACGTCTGACCAGCGGCAAGATGAGCAAGCTCAACTTCGGCGCCACCATCCACCGTGTCGTCCGCCTGGACGTGACCGATGCCGCGTTCGAGGCCGATGCACTCAAGCCCGAGTGGCAAGCGCAGATCGAGAAACTGCCGGAGACCCTGAAGGATCAGCCCTCCGTGCTGCGACTCGCCTACAAGCAAGGCGCTGACGGAGCAGATGCGGCCAAGAAGCGTCTGCAAGCCATCTCTGCACATCTGCGCGCGCTGTGGGAGCAGAAGCAATGCTGCCATCTGCTGCAAATCGAAGAGGAACTGATCCAACCTGCCGCAGCGAAGCGGGAGGGCCAATAACATGAAGCACAATAACAAGACCATCATCGCCGGCCTGATTGCCGGGCTGTTTGCCGCGCCCATCCACGCAGATGAACAACGCTGCGAAGATAACCGCTACTGCACGCCGCTGGCGCAACCCGGCAACTCGCTGATGAACAGCCGCGTGCTGACGCGCCCCCTGGGCGATACTCCGCCCAGCGCCGAGTATCGGCAACCCGACGAAGTCGTGGTGATCGGTGCTGACGCTGGGCAGGATTCAGTGGTGTACGACGAGCAGCACATCAGCGAAAGCAAAGCACAGAACGAGCAGGCCGGCGACATCAATTACGAATCCGGCGAGAACTTCCTCTCGGCGGCTGAACGCACGCAGCTGTTGGCGCTGGCGCAACGCCTGAGCGGCAAGGCCAACTTGCGCATGGCCATCATCGGCCATGCCGACGAGCAGCACCTGTCGGCACGCAAGCGCGCCATTTATGGCGACAACGTCGGGCTGTCGAATGCACGTGCCAAGGAAGCCGCAGCCTTCCTCAACAGCCAGTCTGGCCTGGCCAACGTCGCCATCGAAACTTCAGGCAATGGCGACAGCGCACCGCTGGTCCAATGCGACAAGAACACACCCATGCGGGCATACCAGGCTTGCCTTGCACCCAACCGTCGCGTTGAAATCCAGGTGTGGTACGACCAGGTCACCGAACGCGTGGAGCAGGTCGCCCGCACCGTGACCACCCCGCCGCCGGCCCCGGTCGAATGCAGCAAGGCCACCGGCACCGACACCGGCCTGCCATTCCGCATCTCGGTCGATGGCGAACCGCTGGTCGATACCGACAAGCCCAACACCGCCGACGCCACCCGCTGCACCGACGTCGCGCTGGATCACGCGGACATCCAGGTGCGTTACGACGCACTGGAAGAAACCCCGTGGCTCAACCTCACCGTGTTCCCCAACGCTGCGGTACGCAGCCAGCCGGTACGCTTCACGTCCTACAGCAACTACCAGCACTGGATTACCCACGGCGAAGTGCGTTTGTTTGCCGACGGCAATTCGACACAGAGTACTCCGCTGGACATCCTGCCGCTGGACGAGCACGGCCAGGCCGAGTGGACACCTGACTTCAAGGCGGGCGCCAATGTCCGCTATGTCTTGCGTGTGTACGATCAGCACGGCAAGTTCGACGAAACCGCCCCGCAACCGCTGCCCATCGCCGAGAAACCCGATCTGCTGGAGCGCGATACCGCCAAGCACGAAGCATTGATCGGCTATGGCGAGAACCGCCTGTCGCTGCACAACATTCCGGTCCGCGGCGGCGCCGCGACGGCCAACGGCACGCAGCTGCAGCCGGGACAAACCGTGCGCTTTATGGGTCAGGAAGTGCCGGTCGACAAGAACGGCAAATTCGCCGTCCGCCAGATCCTGCCCGCAGGTAACCATGTCGTCGATGTCGCGGTGCTGGATGAAACGGGTGCCGAAGCGTTGAATTTTGAACGCCACCTGAGCATCCCGGACAAGGATCTGTTCTACGTCGCCGTCGGCGATCTGACCGCCGGTCGCAACTCGACCTCGGGTCCGGCCAAGTTGGTGACGGGCGACACCCAGCATTTCAACAACAATGCGTATGTCGATGGCCGGTTGGCGTTTTACCTCAAAGACAAACTGGACAACGGCTGGCTGCTGACAGCGGCTGCCGACACGCAGGAACAGCCGCTGAAAAGCCTGTTCTCCAATTTTGACTCTAAAGACCCGAACTATCTGCTGCGGCAGCTGAATCCGGATCTTTACTACCCGACCTACGGCGATGACTCGACCCTGGTCGACGATGCGCCGACGCGTGGCAAGTTCTACGTCAAGCTGGCGCGTGGCGACTCGCACGTGATGTGGGGTAATTTCAAGACGCAGCTGTCGGGGAGCGATCTGGTGCAATACAGCCGTGGCATGTACGGTGCCAACCTCAAGTGGCGCAGCGATGACAGCACAGATTTCGGCCAGAAGAAGACCCAGGTCGATGTCTTTGCTGGCGACCCCGGCACGCTGGGCGCGCGCGAAGAGTTTCGCGGCACTGGCGGCTCATTGTATTTCGTGCAGCATCAGGATGTGACGCGCGGTTCCGACCACCTGTGGGTAGAGGTGCGTGATGCGGCTTCAGGGATCGTGCTCAAGGTTACGCAACTCGTGCCCACGCAGGATTACGACTTCGACCCGCTGCAAGGGCGCGTGCTGCTGCATACGCCGTTGCCATCGACTGCCGACGACAGCCAGTTGGTACGCGCCGGCTCGCTGTCTGGGAATCCTGTGTATCTGGTGGCGACTTACGAGTACGCACCGGGCGTTACCGAAGCCAATAATATGACCGTGGGTGGTCGTGCCTCGGAATGGGTAAACGACAAGGTGCAGGTGGGCGTCACTGGATACCGCCAGGGCGATGCAGCCTCGCGCCAGAACCTGGTGGGTGTGGATGCCACTTATCGCGTGGCCCCCGGGGTGTACGTGAAAGCGGAAACTGCGCGTTCGGATGGCCCGGGCACCGCCACGCAATCTTCGGTCAGCGGCGGATTCAACTTTAACTCCGTGACTTCGCCGGGAGGAATCGCGACGGCCAACCGTATCGAAGCCGCCGTCGATCTCTCGGAAATTTCATCGGAAAAGGGCAAGCTGAACGCCTACTGGCAGGACCGTGAGAAGGGCTTCTCTTCACCCGGACAGATCACGGCCGAGAACATCCAGCAGGCCGGTCTGGGCGCAGATGTCGAAATTGCCGAAGGCACCCGACTGATTGCCAAGGCCGACGTCAAGGACGCTACCAGCCAGGACACCAAAGCACTCAGCGCCACAGTGAAACACCAGTTCGCACCGAACTGGTCTGCCAGTGTGGGTCTGCGCTATGACGATCTTAATACTTACATTGCCAATGCCAGCCCGACCCTGTCGCAAAATGGCGATCGTACCGACCTCGGCGTGCAGCTCGACTACAACCCTGACCCCTCCGCCGCGAAGCCGGACTGGAAGGCTTACGGCTTCATGCAGGGTACGCTCGAAAATAGCGGTAATCGTCGCGATAACAACCGTATCGGTACGGGCGGCAGTTGGCGCATCAATGAAAAGCTCAACGCCATCGGTGAGGTTTCGACCGGCAACGGGGGTATAGGCGGAAAAATCGGCGGTGAATGGCAGGTCTCCGACCGCAGCCAGATGTACATGAACTACCAGGAGAACACCGACCGTACCGACAGCCTCTATCGCGGTCGTCAGGGCACCCTGGTGACGGGCTCCAAGACCCGCTACTCGGATGCGCTTTCGGTCTACAGTGAAGAGCGCATGACCAATGGCGCCGGTCCTTCCGGTCTGCTGCATGCCTTTGGTCTCGACCTGGCGGCACAAGATGGCTGGAACTTCGGCGCCAAGGGCGAGACCGGCAAGATTTCCGACCCGCTGGCGGGCGATTTCGATCACCGGGCGCTGACGTTCAGCGTGGGCCGTGCCATCGATAAAACCAAGTATGCCGGCAACGTCGAATGGCGTAACGAAAACGGTACTACGCTGGGCGAACGGACCACCTGGCTGATGCGTAATTCGCTGGGCTATCAGGTGAATCCTAACTGGCGCTTCATTGGGAAACTCAATTTCTCCATTTCGGACAGCTCGCTCAACACGGCGACCAATGGTGATTTCACCGAAATTGTCACGGGGTATGCCTACCGTCCGGTCCTGAACGACAAGTTCAATGCCTTGTTCAAGTACACCTACTTTGCCAATCAACCGTCGCCGGCTGCCATCAGCGCTTCCGGCACGACAGCGGCAGGGTACGAACAGCGCAGCCACGTGCTGTCCATCGATGCGGTTTACGATCTCAAGCCGTGGCTGTCGATCGGCGGCAAGGTGGGGTATCGCGCCTCCGATATCCGCGACACGACAACCACCAGCCAGAGCAGTTGGCAGAACGCCAATGCAGAGTTGCTGATCGGACGTCTGGACTGGCATTTCGTCCACGACTGGGACGCGTTGCTGGAAATGCGCTGGCTGAATGTGCCCGCAGCAAGCGACAGCCGCGCCGGTGCACTGGCCGCGGTTTACCGCCATATCAACAAAAACGTGAAAGCGGGTGCAGGGTACAACTTCACCAACTATTCGGACGATCTGACCGATATGTCGTACCGTTCGCACGGCTGGTTCATCAACTTGCTCAGCGAGTTCTAGCCTGAAGCTTTGCGGCGCTCGCGTCATCGGGTGCCGCAAAGCCACATGGACATCCCTGTGCGTCTTTTGTCATGATGGCGATTAGTGCGTATAAGGCTATATACACGGACATTTACCATGGCCTGTGACGGATGGCGGCATGAGGGTGAGGTTTTTAATCGTTTTCACAGCGGGAGAAAAATATGCGCGTAATTGATCTTGCCCAAGCCACTTGCCTGCTCACGATGCTTGCGCTCAGTCCCTTGAGCCAAGCCGAAACGATTACGGCAAGAAGTCAGCTGATCGCATGCAAGAGCGAATCCGCACTGGGTGAAATGCGGAGTTATGAAACCACTAAAGACCAAACTGGTGTGACGAAACTCATGCGTTCCGGTGCCTGTGTTGTCATCGCACCAGACGAGGCTGTCACTATTTTGAGGCCGGGAATTCTGACGGCAACGATTCGTTATCAAGACGCGAAATTCTTTACCCGCGCCGACACCTTGCGATAACCAACGCGCGCCGCGCAGGGAAAAGCAAAAATGCGACATTCGAAGGGGAATGTTCGAATGTCGCAGGCCTGATGCCCGGGTCGACAGGGACGTTGTTGACGACCTGCCGCCTGGTATTTGCTAGAGGACTGTCCCCATCATTGCGTGATGGGGTTTGCAGGATCAAAAGTTCTTGGTCAAACCGACCAGTAGCTTGGTCTTGTCGATGGTTTTGGTATCGCCAGCATTGTCGAAAGAGGCAAAGCCGTGATACGCATTGGTGCCGGCAGTGCCAGAAACGGCCGCATTGACCGCCCAACCGCCATCGAAATTCTTGGTGACGCCCGCCTTGTACCAGGTCCAGTCCAGATTGCTGCTGTCAGCAATCATCTGACGGCCCACTTCCCCGGCAATATTGAAGCCCGCTGGAAGATCGTAGCTCACGCTAGCCACCACATAACCAGAGCCCCGGGTACTGCCGCCATTGTTTACACCTGCGGTAGCATCGCCAGCAAAGCTAGCCCCTGGGGAAGCCGCCTGGCTGCCATTGCCTGAGTTGTTGGTATTCCAGCCATAGAACTTGGTGGGATTGTAGCCACCCTTCACGGTGAACCACTTCCAGCCGAGGCTACCGTAAAGCTCAACGGTATTCAGTTTGGATGATGTGTAAAGTCCCCCCGCGGCCGGTGCCTTGCTGAAATTGCCGCCCGGGTAGTACACATAGGTCGCGCCCACGTCGTAACGGAAGTCGGTGGCGAAGCTGTTACGGAAACCCACGCTCCAGTCGGTTTCCAGGTCGGCGTCAGGCAGCCAATGGCTGGAAACGTTAGAACCCCATACCCCGGCGTAAAAACCGGACGCATGGTCGATCTCAATCCCCGCTTGCAGCGCAGGCCTGCCCCAGGTTTGGGTTTGGCCGTGCCAGAGGTAGTCGCTGACCAGAGAGACCGAGCCTGGGAACGTCCAGGTCGGTGCCGCGGCCGCCGCACCGGCGGCTACGGGTGCCGGCGTTTCATCGGCAAAGGCCAATGTTGAAGACAAGAATGCGGTGCCGACCAAGCTCGTCACCAACATCATTTTAGATACGCGCATCATTTGCGTGCTCCTCATTTGATTTAAGAATTATTAACTGCGATTAACAATCTACTGTATTTGTGAAATATTTTTGCATAAAAGTAAACAAATGACTGGTGGCTACACGTGGTCTGTTGTAAATAAGCGACAAAACGCAGAACGTGCCGAGCACTTCCTGCGGGTGTCGGCACCTCGGTGCGTTTTACCGGAGGTGAAGGATGAGCATTGAGAAACCGCGATGACAAAACCGACGCTGCGCTTGTATACGGGATCTTATCGACAGTGGCAATCGTAATGGACTAGACTGAGCCTAATAGCCTGGCGACGTAAAAACGCGTGAACAACTCCTTAATCCCCACAGAAACTACGCCCGAAAACGCATACCATTTTAGCGATCTGGTCGATATGCCGGCATTTGCACGCATGCTGGATCGCTTCTACAACGCAACAGGCATACCGAACGGTGTGGTCGATGCCAGCGGCGAGTTGTTATCCATGACCTCCGGCGCAAATGCCTGTGCGGTGTTTCACCGCCCCCATCGTGAGGCGAATGCACACTGTCACGAGAGCAATCTGGCCCTTGTTCGCGATCTGCGGGACGGTTGTGTTGCTGGCGGGCTTTGCCTGAATGGACTGATGGACTATGCGACGCCAGTCGTCATTGAAGGGCGACAACTCGCCACCTTGTTTTTAGGGCAGATACTGCATACGCCCCCGGATATGGCGTATTTCCGAGCACAGGCGGCTCAGTTCGGGTTCGATGAAAAGGCCTATCTGGAATCCATTGCCGCCATTCCTGTCATCGACAAGAAGACGCTGGATGATCTCATGGGGGTGATGGTCGAGATGGCGAAAATGTTGGCTGCCAGCGGCCTCGCCAGGCTACGGCAAACTGCGCTTGAACGTGACATCAGTGTGCATGCCAAGCGGAATATCCAACTCAAAGACATTATGGATTTTTCGCCGGTCGCCATGGGATGGTCGACGGATGAAATGCGCATCGAGTACGTGAATCGCCAATTTATAGAGTTTTTCGGTTACACCCTTGATGATTTGATCGATCTGGAAACCTGGTATCGGCTGGCGTATCCCGACGAGCACTACCGTGCGTCGGTGATCGATCCCTGGCGGGAAAAGGTCGTCCAGGCGCGGCAAAACAAAACATCGCCTCCCGAACTGGAAGCCGACATCACTTGCAAGGATGGTTCCGTGCTTTCCGTCATCATTCGGATCGCATGGGTGGGCCATCGCCGTATGGTCAGCTTTACCAACATCACTGAACGGAAGCGGCATGAGTCGCGCAACAAGGCTCACGGCGCGATGCTGGAAATGGTGGCGCGTGACACCGATTTGACCAATATTCTTACTGCGATTGTGCGTCACATAGAGTCCGAGGATAAATCCTCGCGATGCAGCATCATGTTGGCGGATATGGATGGGCGGCACCTTCTGGTGGGGGCCGCGCCGAGCCTGCCGCTGTTTTTCAATCAAGCCGCAAATGGTATCGAGATTGGCATCGGTGTGGGTTCTTGTGGCACGGCGGCGGCACTTGGCAAGCGTGTCATTGTCGAGGACATCCAGACGCATGAATATTGGCGTGACTTTCGCGACTTGGCAAAAGAGGCGGGCGTGCATTCCTGCTGGTCCGAACCCATACTTTCATCGGAAGGCAAAGTGCTGGGCACATTTGCCATCTATCACGTGCAGCCCCATAGCCCCCAAGCGGAGGACTTTGAACGCATAGACTTTGCGACCAATCTGGCTGCAATTGCCATTGAAAATCGTCGTGTACATGATGAACTGGAGCGTCAGGCACATTCGGACTACTTGACTGGACTAAACAACCGCCGACACTTTTTGAGCCTGGCCGAGAATGAACTGGATCGCACCCTGCGCTACGACAGAGAATTGTCCATTCTGATGTTTGATATTGATCATTTCAAACTGATTAATGATACCTACGGCCACAAGATTGGTGACGTCGTACTGAAAAGACTGGCGGTCGTCTGCCAAGCCACATTGCGCAACATTGATATTATTGGCCGGATCGGTGGTGAGGAATTCGCGGTGCTGCTGCCTGAGACTGGATGTGAACAGGCCGTGGAGGCTGCTGAGCGTCTGCGGGCCACCTTCGCTGCCACCAAAGTGACGCTGGATGGCGGTCTGCCTTTGCATTTTACTGCTTCGTTTGGGGTGGTTAATTTGGATGACAAGGAGGCCAATATTGATACGCTGCTCAACTTGGCTGACCAGGCGCTTTACCAGGCAAAAAACCAGGGACGCAACCGGGTATGTCTGCATTCTGATAACGGCGAGAAAAGTTGAATGCGACTTGGCTATGCAAGCCGTTCATCTCCACCATTTGCTACAAGATCAATTAAATGCGATGCAAAACCGACTGGTGTCGTGTGATTAATGCAACAATTGCGATACTAGATTTTCTGAGGGATGTTCCGGACGCTGTATGGGAAGAAATGCATATTACAAAGGGGTGCTTACCGCGCAACGCATCTTGCGGGGTGAGTCTCCAGCAAAACCCGCATATCTGACTGAAGAAGAGACCGCTTATTGGTCGCAAGGTCATAGTGACGTTTTTAAGTTCCATGCGGTAGATCCCACCTCGCTACCAAAGCCAGCAGCAAAACCGCCTACAAAATCAGTCGTTGACGAGGATGACGCATCAAGCCAGATCTATGAACTTGTCGACATCATGAGCGCATTTTCCGATTGAGCCGCCATCTGAAATCCCACCGAACAAGGACCAATGACATGAGTGAAGAATTTGAAGTAAAAGGCCCGCACGAAGAAGTGTTGGAAGGCGGCGAGGAAGCGCGTGGGTTCAATAACCGACTCGCCGTGATGACGGCCATCATGGCGACGATCGGCGCCCTTCTCTCTTACGAAGCCAGCGTTAGCTTGGGCGAAGCAATTATTTTTAAAAACGAATCTTCCATCAAGAAAACCGAAGCTTCAGATCAATGGAATTTTTACCAGGCAAAAAGTAACAAGCAGAACTTGGCAGAACTAGCGACCAAGCTCACCACCGGCAAAGATCGTGATGACAGTGCGCTGGATGTTCTACGCTACAAATCTGAAAAAGAAGAGATTAAGACAAAAGCCGAAGGCATAGAAAAACAGGCGCGTGAGGCAGATGAACGCTCTGAGCAATATATGCACGTCCACCATCGCTGGGCAACCGGCACGACTGCGCTACAAATTGCTATTTCACTGGCAGCAATCGCCTTGCTGACACGCCGGAAATGGCTAGAGTATGCCAGCCTGCTTTGCGCAACAACTGGCGTTGTTTTTGGAGTGCTTGCCTGGTTCGGCTTTTAAACGCCAGATAACGCATCCCCCGGCAGTCTGCGAGCATGACTGTCGGAGAGGGTACACGCATATTCGTGTGCGGGGGTAATAGCACACACGCAGCCCGTGTCGTTATCCGAACATGTGATGCCAGATGGGCTGAATCTTGGTCTGGTTCTTGCTGATGACTACAAGTCTTAAACCACTTTAGGAATCTGCGTCTATCATGACCGGCAATGTCAACGAAATCCCCAAGCATATCTTCAATGATGGGGATGAACCCCAGCAACACAACGCTTCCAGCATTAATCATCATGATGCACTGGTGCTGCCATGAGCCGCAGAGAGCGCCCGATCTTTGAAGGCAAAAACAGGGCTGCCAGCGAAAAAAATCAAACGACGCTTCGTGAGCCTGATGTGTTTATGGCTGTAATCAAACTCTTCGTCGTTGTTTTGCTGGCGGTATTCTTGGACAAGATCGTCAGATCCGACTTCTGAAGTGCCTGGTATGCTTCAGCCGAATGCCTGTTATGCGGTGATTTTTTTGAGGTCGCTGAATGTCCAGAATACATACCGAGGCTTGCGGCATTCGGCGGCATTAGAAATGCGTTCATGCAGCTGCATCTCCAGGCTGATCATTTTCTCTGCATCCAGTTGAGTCGTGCTTTGTATGTATAGATTCAGGGTCTTTCCGTCATCCATAAAGCCCATGGCAACCATCGCTTTAATATCATTAGATTTAAGAACAAGGGACATATAGTCCTTGGGGGTCGCGTAAATGCGATCATTTTTCGTGGCCTCAAATGCGGCGATTCCACTCGATGTATGTATGCCAAATAAGCGCAGAAGCTTTCCTAGCATGAACCACTCTCCCCATTAATTTATGTAGATGCACAGTGTTGATGGCCATGTGCGGCGAGTGCTCATGTTTTATGAGCGTCTACTCCAGACCATGTTGGGCGTTAGCAATTAACTTGCCAATACGCCAGTCGTTTGAGTTCCAGGATGGCTGAACGTAGAAAGCTTGCTGTGCTGCGATTACAAGCGCCTAAAGGCGCATGATTTGTCGCTATGTGGCAACAATGAAGATGGGTTTTTGATCGGTATGCAGATGTGATGCGGTTTCCAAGGCGTCTCAATTTGGAGACGCTACCTGCAACGGGCAATGCCGCACTTGCGAGTACGGTGTTTGAGAATATGGATTTGACCCTGCCGTTGAAGGCGTGTGGGGTTGAGTTTGATGTCGGGGTGGTAGTGCTTGTACCCCACGGATGCTATGACTGATTGGCCTGCAATAAGGAAAGCGGTCGGGAGGCAATCAAGCGGCACTGTTCGGCCCAATGCCGATTTCCGCAGCGATACAGAATTCAGGACACCCTGTCTGGGGTGCCCTGGCAAGCTAGCAATTAATCTCGATCTCCATGGTGGCCATGCTCGTGATCCCTGTGCTCATCCTCTTGATATTCACCCCTGCGGCCTTCGTCACTGTAATAATTGTGGCCGTGTTCCCGCTCGTGATCTATTTGGCGCCCGTGTTCTTCAGCGCGCCCTCTGGATTCATTTTCTTCCCACCATGCGCGATCTCTCCATCGGTCGCCATCCCAGCGATACCCACGATCGTCGTAGTCGCCAAATCGCACTAGATGGCCGTGTCCATGCTCTTCCCACCATTCACGGTCACGCCATTCTCTACCATCCCAATAATGACCGCGGTCATCACGGTCTCCAATATGAATCACCACGCCAGGCACGATGCTGATGCCAACAGAAATGTCAGCGTTGGCCATTATGGGCAATGCTGACAGGGCCAAGGCAATAAAAAGTTTTTTCAACGAATTCTCCATGTAATAGAGGTTGTTCATCCCTTCAGCCTACACATTCTGCGGGGTGAATGACCTGGATGTTAATGAAATTGATCGTTTTGTTGTCCCAACCAACACGATCAATTTGGTCGCTGTAACGTCAAACATGCTACTTGAGTAAGCACTCAGAGCCGTCATCTGCTTACGTATCAGCGCTACACGGCCATTTTAGACGATAAGAGAACGTCAGGCATGTTTACCCTCCCGAGTGGAGGAAGTTGGCCGGATAATGTGGGGCGATATGAGAATCTTGCGACAGAATACAGATATCTGCCTGTCGGGTGGATGTGTAGATGAAACGTCGTATGACGGTCACGTTTCTGCCGCATGAAAACCAAAACGGCCTAGGACTGAGTCCTAAGCCGTTGAAGTATTTGGTGGGAGATCGGGGGGTCGAACCCCGGACAAACGGATTAAGAGAATTAGCCTGTAAATATATATAGTCAATAATCAATAACCTGCATCACTCGCCAATCCTGATTTAAAGTCTCACAATGCCTCATTAGAGGCATGTCCTGTTGCATGCAGCTACGTTTTAGCTACGTAATTTTCAAGCCTAGAATTGCTGTCAGTAGCGATTAAGCGTGCAATGCCCTTAACGCTGCATCTGGCTCTCTTTCCACAATCGTGAGCAATGCGGCAGCGGCTCCCGTAGGTTGGCGACGGTGCTGTTCCCAGTTCCTCAGTGTGGCCACCTTAACCCCGATCAGTTGGGCAAATTCATTCTGGCTCAATCCGACTTTTACACGAATAGATTTAGCATCTGGTGATGCGATTTCCATAACGCGTCCGGGTGAGAGTTCCCCTCGGCGAATGGATGCGGCTTCTTTCAAGCTTTGCTTCAGGTCATCGAAAAGCGTTTTGTCCATGTTCATAGCTCCTTCACAAGTTTGCGCAGCACGGCTATTTCTTTATCAGTCAGGCTATCTTTGACGCTTTTTGGATAGGCAACAAGCATCAGAATTTGGTGATCTTCAGTCAGCCAATAGTAAATTACCCGGATGCCGCCGCTTTTTCCGGTTCCTGATCTTTTCCATCGAACCTTTCGTATTCCACCACCATCTTTTATCAGGTCGCCAGCATCTGGACGTCTGACCAACTCCTCTTGCAGTTTGGCGTAATCGTCATCAGCAAGAAGTTCCAAAATCAATCGGGAGAAGGTAGGTGTTTCGATGAAAATCATTTTTAAACTATACGCCATTGGCGTATTCCGTCAAGATGTATGGAACATTCCAAACCACTTCCATAGCTCATTATCTCAGCTCATTCGGCAATAGGTGGCAGCGGCTGGTGATTCCTGCCAATTACGTCTTTTGTTATTTGAATGTGATGAGCGTATGCTTTCTGCCAATTTATCTGGCATATCACCCGCTGGTACTCAAACGGCCACCAAGCTCTTAAGGAGCCTCAGATGCAAGTGCAATTGCGGAGATGTAACAATATTGAAGATGGTTCCGTTGAAATAAAGGAACAGACTCTAAATTTGAAGTACGCAATAAACGGCTGTGGAAAAACCACGATCTCAAAGGCCATTCTTGCCTCCATAAACGAAAGATTAGGTATAGAAAAGGACGCCTTGGCGTCATTGACTCCCTTTAAGTACCGACTTGATGCATCCGGAAAACCTGAAGTCATTGGAACCGAGACGATTCAGTCCGTTAGAGTGTTCGACGAGAAGTACATCAACGACTTCGTGTTTCAAGCAGACGAATTGCTAAAAGGTAGCTTCGACATTTTCATAAGGAGTGAAGTATACGAACAGGGCATGAAGGAAATTGACGCTCATGTTGTAACCATGCAAAAGGCTCTCAGCGATGATAAAGATATCGCTGATCTGATTTCTGACTTTAACGAGATTAGCAGCAGCTTTGGAAAGGAAACGAAGAGCGGAATTCATGGCTCCAGCGGCCTTGCTAAAGCCTTCAAAGATGGCAATAAGGTCGCGAATATCCCTGCCGGGCTTGAACCATACAAGTCGTATATTCAGCATACAGAAAATTACAAGTGGGTGCGATGGCAACTGGGGGGTCACGATTTCATGGAGATCGGCTCAGACTGCCCCTATTGTGACCTGCCCCCAATCGGCGTACCAACTTGTAGTTCGGAAATCCGATTGCAAGGTTAACTGATTTCCTCGGTTTGTTGATGCTGGTTTGAATCAAATTGCCGCTTGCGATGCAAAACGGCGAACT